>Ga0068856_100001391_pt1 | contig 25443 bp, 17 predicted proteins | sample KBSCornC62_FD_66595 | JGI IMG/M metagenome (GOLD analysis project Ga0068856, IMG submission 66595) | Corn rhizosphere microbial communities from Kellogg Biological Station, Michigan, USA - KBS Corn C6-2 | ecosystem: Host-associated > Plants > Roots > Rhizosphere > Soil ... | reverse complement strand
CCGACAGCCCAGCTCGTCCTCCAGCGACTTCATCGCGTGGCTCACAGCAGACTGAGTAAGAAATAATTCCTTCGCGGCCAGCGTGAAGCTGGCACGGCGTGCAACGGTGGCGAAGGCGAGCAATTGCCGACTATCGAGCACGTTCCTCATGGTGTGGGATGAGACTGGTTCATCAAAGATATGAAATGTTTGAAGAGCAGTAATCACGCCAGCCGACCAAGAATGGCACGAACATCGCTATTTCGCGCCCATGACGATTCTGCCAACTCAAGCCGATGGCATACTGCCGCGAGCCCGCTCCCTGCGGATCGGCTACGTTGCTTTGAGCGATGCCGCGCCTTTTGTGGTCGCTCAAGAGCTCGGTCTTTACCGAAAATTTGGTCTCGCTGTCTCGTTGAGCCGAGAAGTGGGTTGGGCAACGATTCGAGAAAAAATTATTTACGGCGAAATCGACGCCGCTCACGCGCTCGCACCCATGCTTTGGGCGACCGCCTTGGGTATCGACTCGGCGCCCTGCCCTGTTCTGACGGGGCTGATCCTGAGTCAGCATGGCAATGCGATCACGCTCTCGCATCGGCTGCGCGACGTGGGTGTGCGGGACGCCACCTCGCTCTATCATGAAGCACGTCGACGCAGCGGCGAACGGCGCCTCACGCTCGGTGTGGTTTTTCGCCAGTCATCACACCACATCTTTTTACGGTCCTGGTTGCGCGCGGGCGGTCTCGATCCCGACCGCGATGTCCGACTCGTCGTCGTTCCGCCCGCACAAATGTTTCGAAACCTCGCGGCTGGCACCATCGAGGGCTATTGCGCGGGCGAGCCCTGGAATACGCTCGCGATTCAGGCGAAACTCGGCTGGTGCCCCGCTTGGGGCTCAGCGCAAACAGAGAGCGCGGTAGAAAAAATTCTCCTCGTTACCGAACGATTTTCTCGCGAACGCTCGACCGAACACCATGCGCTTATCGCGGCGCTCGCCGAAGCGTGCGCTTGGTGTGATCAGCGAGAAAATCGTGCCGAGCTCGCCGAAATGCTGAGTCGTCCCGATTACCTTAACCAGCCGGTTTCGGTCCTCGATCCTTCACTCTCGGGTCGGTTCGACAACGGCTGCGGCGAAATTCATTCGGCGCCCGACTTTCATTCCTTCCACCAGGGCCGCCTTAACGTCCCGACCTTGAGCAAGGCCCAAACGCTGCAGCGCGAGCTGCTCGAAGAAAATCTGATCGGCGCGACTCAAGTTTATCCAGCCCTGCCGGGTCGCCTTTTTCGGGAAGATATTTTCGCCGCCGCGATGCAACTCACACCAAACCCCGAACTCGCCGCGTCTTAGCGCTTAAACCGTTAATTCAGCAGTTCGCGGATTTCGGCAGAAATGGAAGCGGAATCGGCTGCCATTTACCGGCAAATGGGGCCGCCAATTAGGCAATTCACCCCGGCCCGTTTGACGCCCACGGCCGGTCAACCCAAGGCATTAATTTAGACGCGACACTCACACCACGCGTCTTTCCCCACCAAGCATGAACAAAACTACACTCGGTCTCACAACACTGCTGACAGCATGTTCGATATCGTATCTGCACGGCCAATACAGCGCGCCCGCATCAGTCCCGCCTTATCCGGGGTTGATCAATGCGACGCTCCGCCAATCAGACGCGTCGCTCAGTGCTTGGGATGTTGGCGTCAACATTCGCTTTCGGGACGAGAATCGAGACAACGCAGGCACGACGGATGCCGGTTCGAACTGGGATTTTTCTAAGCGTCCGCAGGATGATAATGAAAACAGCTATGAAATCCTGCGCGTCATGCCCCGTGTCGGCTATACGTCGCCCGGCCTCTCTTTTCTGATCGAAGGCCGCTCCAGCTATTCCTTCGGTGACGAACGTTACAATGCCACGGCGCCAGGCAAGGCCCTCGCCGATAATGACGGCCCTCTCGATATTTATCAGGCGTATGTCCTGATCGGAGACCTGAAACAACAGCCTCTCCAGTTTAAGATTGGTCGCCAAGAACTGAATTATGGCGATCAGCGCATCTTGGGCTCGTCCAAGTGGCTGAACAATCCGCGCTCATTCGACGCCGTTAAAGGCACGTATAAAACCGACCAGGTTTCCGTCGACGTATTCGCCAGTAGCGTGGTCTACGTGCGCAATAATCATCTGAACGAATCCAACTTCCAAGACGCACTCTACGGCGTCTATGTCACGCTGCCGAAGGTTTCGGCCACGGATACGATAGAAACGTATCTCTATTCCCATAACGTCCAGCGCGGGATTTCGACGGACGATTGGACTCAGGTCGCAGCGCCGCTGCGTTTTCCGGGCGCGCAAGACATCTATACGGCGGGTCTGCGCTTCAAATCGAAACCGAAAGCGTATGGGCCATGGGACTACACCATCGAAGGCATGTACCAGTTCGGCAATCGCACCGCGGTTTTCCCGGGCTCGAGCGTAGCAGCGGCTCTCGCGGCTCCGCGTCTTGAACAAAGCGCCTTCGCTCTGATCGCAACGTGGGGCTACACCTTCGCCGACCAGTGGGCCAAGCCTCGCCTCGCCTTTACCTATTCATACGCCTCGGGTGATAAGAACCCGACCGACAACAAGAGCGAAACCTTTCAAAATCTGTTTCCCTCCAATCATGGTCTCTATGGCAATATGGACCTGACGGGCCTGCAGAATATGCAAGACTTCCGCTTTTCCTATTCGATCAAACCGCTGCCAACACTCTCGATCGCCCTGGATCTCCACCTGCAATATTTGGCTGATACCAGTGACTTTTGGTACAACGCCGCCGGCGCGCCGCGCAATGTGGCGACTGTTCCGATTAATAGCGGTCTGGGCTACCGCGCCAATCCAAGCTATAGTCGCGAACTCGGCCAAGAGCTCGATCTGACCGTGGGTTATTCAGCGACGAAATACCTCCTGCTCGAGACCGGTATTTCGCACTTCTTCCGCGGCGACTACGTCAAACAATCGCTCCGTCACGCCGGTTCCGGGGACGCGAATTACGTCTTCGTCCAAGCGACGTTTAACTTGTAGTTATTTCTTCCCTACACTGTCTTGCCGGCCGCGCTCGTCACTGAGCGCGGCTTTTTTATTTTCCTGACCCGAGATAACAGACGGCCCAGCGCGCTGAACAAAACGGTTCGCGTCGCTCCCAAGCCCTCCCAGCGATAAAAAAAAGGGCGATGCCTGGAAGCATCGCCCGGAAAAAATCAACGGCTTAAAATCTATTTACGCGCGAATCGCTTCCGCAGAGCGAGGAGGCCGAGAGATCCACACGCAATCAAGCCATACGTGCTCGGTTCAGGGACAGCCGAAGATGGTGGAGGGAGAGACGTTTCGCTCAAAACGAACGAAAGGCTATCAGCGTAACCGTCGTTGTACGTGCCTTCGACGCGCGTGGCATCCAAAAGGAACGTGACCGAAGTCGCTGCATCCGGAACGTTGTCCGCGCCGGAGCGAGAGAGCAGTCCTGTTAGATTGACGCGATCGGACGCACCGACGTTTCCGATGGTGAAAGATCCCACCAACGTATTCGCGGAATCATAAAAGTTTGCGGTCAACGAAGAGAAATCACTTTGGCTCGAAAATCCGCCGAAGTATCCCGACAGGTTAAAGCTCACATCCCCAGCGGAAATCGCACTTTGATAGCTCGCCAAACTGAGCGTCTGGCTGATTTCAGAAAACCCGACATTTCCACCGCCGAAGAAATTGGCACCGCGATCGGTAGGACCGGCATCGGTCGAGGTGGGAAAACCACCTGCTGCACCGTAATTGACCGCTTCCATTGCACCCGATACCTGAGTCCATCCACTGATCGCTCCCAGGCTATCATCAGCTCCTGGATTATTGATCAGGTTCGAATTGTAGATTTGGGCAGACAGCACCGGCATCGATGCCAACAGCAGACCTGCTGCGCTAAGGGTTTTAGAGATGAGACGGTTCATTTTTTTGAACGATTTGGGTTAAAAGCGTCATCTAGCTGAGTTGATCGACGTCATCTCGGTCAATCGACAAGGCGGCGGAAACGCCCGGCCCTCGGGCTAATGGAAACTCCTAGAAACAAGGGTCAGTGTCTCGTTCCATGTTTGGTGATGCGGTAGCCCGCCCCTCCAGCAGAGCCCGGACTTGGTTCTAAACGTATCAACGAGAACGTGGTCATTGAGAGTCGCGGCGGTGCTCCTCCCCAAGGCATGAATGATTCTCATCGTTCCGCGCAAAAGGATTCGCTCTGAAGAAATCACGCTGGAACGTCCGCTGCTAAAGCGAGACCGATGAAACTTTCAGCCCTGACAAAAAGCGGACATTGGCCGACCTTGGTCACGTCTTTTCTGTACTTCGACGTCAGCTTCATGGTGTGGACGATGCTCGGCGCGCTCGGCGTGCAGATCGGCATCAGCCTGGGGCTCTCGCCGCAAGAGAAGGGATTGATGGTCGCCGTGCCCTACCTCTCCGCCGCATTCGGCCGAATCGCACTCGGTATGCTGGTCGACCGTATTGGTGCGAAGAATACCGGCATCGCAGCGCAGGTCTTAGTTATCGCGGGAATGGCGATCGCGTGGCGCGTCGGGCTGCATTCCTTCCACCAAACCCTCGCACTTGGATTAGTCATGGGCGTCGCTGGGGCGAGCTTTGCGGTGGCGCTGCCGCAAGCGGGCCGTTGGTACCCACCGCACATGCAGGGTCTCGTGCTCGGTTTAGCTGGAGCGGGAAATGTCGGCGTCGTGATCGACGCTCTGTGCGCGCCGCGCCTTGCGGTCGCCTACGGCTGGACCAACGTGTTTGGCTTCGCGCTGATTCCGTTGCTTCTCGTGCTGTTCATCTACGCCATTTTTTCTCGTGAGGCGAACGTGACGGTGAAAAAGAAGCAGCTCTCCGACTACGCGCGGCTGTTGAGTGAAACCGACGCCCATTGGTTCAGCTTTTTCTACACCATCAGCTTTGGAGGATTCTCCGGCCTGGCCGCCTCGCTGCTGATTTATTTCAGCTCCGAATTTCATCTCACCGCGGTGAAGGCAGGCGAAATGGCTGCCATTTGCACCTTGATCGGCGCCGTGGGACGGCCGGTCGGCGGCGCTCTGGCGGATCGTATCGGAGGTATTCGCGCTCTTTATTTCTTCTATTCGACCGCGGCGGTCATGCTGGGCCTGGCTGGATTCGCCCACAGCTTATTCCTCTGCGCCGCGATGTTCTTCGTGGCCTCTTGCGCATTCGGCATGGCCAACGGGTCCGTCTTCCAATTGCTGCCTCAGCGTTTCGCCAAGGACCTTGGAGTGATGACGGGCTTGGTCGGCTGCGGCGGCGGTCTCGGCGGATTCTTCCTCGCAAGCTCGCTCGGCTATTCGAAGGGCCTGACCGGAGATTATCTCGCCGGTTTGCTCACCTTCTCCTGCCTCTGCGTGTGCGCGCTGATCGGTCTCAGCCTCGTCAAACGCCGCTGGCGCACGACCTGGGGCGCGCTCGCTGCGGCGCGAATCTGACGCATGCGCGTTCAAGCCACCTCCTATGCCGTGCCGGCATCTCCGGATCGCGTATCCGAAGATGCATTACGCATAGAACAAAAAAAGGGACTGGTCATCGCCGCGCTCGGCGATGGCCTGGGCTCGGCCAAAGACGCGGGAGTCGCGGCGCAACGCGCAGTCGACCTGCTAGTCGAATATTATCTAGCGCGGCCTCAGGCCTGGTCGCCTCCACGCGCGCTGCGCGAATTCGCCACGCAGATCAATCGCATGCTCTTCCAAGATTCGCTCCAGCGTTATGGAGGGCCGGAAATGCTCACCACGCTCAGCGTCTTGGCTCTCGACGGAAATCGAGCGTACGGCTTCAACCTCGGAGACTCGCCCGTTTACCATTTTCGCGGAGGCAAACTCATCCGGCTTTCGCAGCGCCACGCGATCGCCGAGCCGGGCCTCGAACATGTGCTCACTCGCGCAATCGGGCTGGCCGATGAAATCGACCCCTTTTTTTTCGAGACCGAGTTGTCCGACGGAGACCTGCTCTGCATCTGTTCCGACGGGGTGAGCGGCGCGCTCTCCGAGGAGCAATTGGCGCAACTCTTCGCCCGACGGCCCAGCGCGCGCACGCTCGTCGGCGCCGCCCACGACCGGGCGATCGAGTATCCAGAACTCTGCGACGACGCCAGCGCCATTGTCATCGAAGTCCTCGAAAGCGACTGGCGCAGCGAAAGCCAGCGTCGTCCGGTCGAAGTCATCAAGGCGCTCGCAGTCGGGCAGGAAATTGACGGGTACACGCTCCGGCGTCCGCTCCAAGATGGTGGGCGCGTTTGGTTGGCGGAAAACCGCTCCGATCAATCCCGCAAAGTTCTCAAGTTTCCTACCCTGGAAGCCCGCGATGAAGAAGCGCGTCGCGACGCTTTCGTCAAGGAAGCCTGGCTCGCCAGCCGCATCGACTCGCCGGAGTTCGTTCGCACCACGATCCCGCCGACCGGGCCGCTGAGGTATTATGAAATGGACTACGTCGAAGCGCCGACGCTGCGCAGCCTCCTCGAGGCAGGAGCGCTCAAAGTGGAAGAGGCCGTCGCGCTGGCCCAATTCCTCCTCCGCACCGGCCAATTTTTGCTCAGTCGCGATCTCGCCCATGGAGATTTGAAGCCGGAAAATATTCTCGTTATCCGAGGAGCCGATGGCACGGCCAGTTTCAAGTTGATCGATCTTGGCTGCGTCGCCGAACTTTTTTCGGTCACGTCCCGAGCCGGCACCTCCAGTTATCTCGCGCCGGAGCGGTTCCGCGAAGCGCCCATCGCCGAGCGCACGGAGATTTTTTCCATCGGGGTTATTCTCTACGAATCGCTTTCGAAAACATATCCCTACGGCGAGATTGAGCGCTTCCAAACCCCGCGATTTGAAACGACACCCCGAGATCTGACCCAGATCAATTCCGCCGTCCCTCCGTGGCTAAACGCGATGATCCAGCGCGCGCTCACGCCGGATCCGGCCCGGCGTTATCAAAATTTTTCCGAGATGACCTACGAACTCGCCCATCCGGAACTCGTGCTCGCCTTTCATCGCAAAGACGCGCCGTGGGTCGAAAGAAATCCTGTGCTCTTCTACAAATCGCTCAGTCTGATTCTGGGCGCGATTTGTCTCTTTCTTATTTTCGAACTCGCGACGCGGTGACCGTATCCTGAGATCAGATACACGGCGAAGGATTCCATTGGGGTCAGGTGAGCGATTTTGCACACGGCCGTGCGCAAGATCGGTCGGAGTAAATTCATCCTTCGGATCGAAAATGTTGATCCCCGGCGAAAACCCGTAAAGCCAGCCCATAAGTCCGAAAAGTTTAGGGGAATACTGTCTTGTATCCAGAGACTTAGGACAGAATTGGGCTGCGGACCATGAATCCGGCTCATGTTCATGATCTGTTAATTTAGGGATATTTCTAGAGCGGTTGGGCCATCTGGCATGGACAGAGCTAAAGGGAGGCAGCTCAACCGCACCGAAACTCCACTCATCGCTCCTTCGCCATGGACTTTGTCAAAGCACCCGACCTGCTCAAGAACCTGCTGACCGCGGGGAAAGCCAAGTCAGAATTGAGCACGAAAGACATTCTTCTGCGCGGCAGCCTTTCCGGCGCGCTGCTCGGCGTCTCGACCACCTTAGCCATGACCGCCGCGACGCAGACCGGCACGCCCCTGGTTGGCGCGCTGATTTTCCCGATCGGCTTTGTCATGATCGTGATCCTCGGTCTCGAACTTGTGACGGGTAGTTTTGCGGTCGTTCCGCTCGCCGCGTGCGACGGGAAAACGCCTTGGTTGCGCGTGATCACGAATCTCGCGCTCGTCTTTCTGGCCAACTTGATCGGCAGCGTCGCGTATGGAATTTTATACTACATCACGGTGACGAACTTTGGAACGGAAGCTCCGACAGGTCTTGCGCCGAAAATCGCAGCCCTCGCCGAAGCCAAAACGCTTGCCTACGCCGCGCACGGCTGGGCCGGCGCAGGCACGGCGGTCGTCAAAGGCATCCTTTGCAACTGGCTGGTTTGCTTCGGTGTCGTCATGGCCTTCACCTCCCACTCCACTCTCGGTAAAATCGTCGCCGCCTGGCTGCCGATCACGATGTTCTTCGCGCAGGGATTCGAGCACTCGGTGGTCAACATGTTCGTGATCCCCACGGGCATGCTCTTTGGCGCCAAGGTGAATTTTGCGCAGTGGTGGTTGTGGAATCAGCTCCCCGTCACGCTCGGAAATCTCATCGGGGGCATGCTCTTCACCGGACTATTCCTCTACTGGACGTACAAACCGGCGCGTAGTGCCGCTACCCATACAAGCTCCGGCAACTCGGAAGAAGTCTCTGCCGTGGTCGAGCCGGCCAGCGCTTAATCAACCATGCCTTCGCCTGTCGAACTTCCCGAAGCTTCGGGGGCCTTCTCCGCCGAACAGAAGCAGTACCTCGAGGGATTCCTGGCCGCGCTGTCCGCTCAGGTGCCTTTCGTGGGCCTGACCCCGCAGGGTCAGATCACGGCGTCGGCCGATGTGGGCGGTGCGAACTTAGCCGCTCCTGCTCCGGCTGCTTCGACCGAGGAGATGATCTTCGGCACGCCATTGAGCGAAGTCTGCAAGCCTGAACGTTGGAAGTACGACGAGAATCCACTCGATATTTGGGACAAGCTCGTGGCGCATGCCGAAGCCGACAAGTTTCCCGACGAGGCAGACACGTTTCGGTTCAAGTTTCACGGCCTCTTCTACGTCTCGCCCACCCAGAATAGTTTCATGGTTCGCCTTCGGATTCCCGCGGGGGAATTAACGAGCGAACAGCTCCGCGGCATCGCGGAGATTGCAGAATGGGGCGGCAATTACGCCCACATCACGACGCGGGCTAACATTCAGATCCGCGAACTGAAGCCGCGCGATGTCGTGAAGGTGCTCGTTCGCCTCCAGGAGCTTGGTCTAACCGCCCGCGGTTCTGGAGCGGACAATATTCGAAACGTGACCGCTTCGCCCAACAGTGGCTTCGATCCGGACGAATTGATCGATGTCCGTCCGCATGCGAAAGGGCTGCATCACTACATTCTCAACCATCGGGATCTGTACGCGCTGCCCCGCAAGTTCAATGTCGCATTCGACAACGGCGGCTCGATCAGCGCCGCGGCTGACACCAATGACATTGGTTTCATGGCCGTGCGCGTCACCGCCGCATCGCTGCAGAGGCTTCCCGCAGGTGCTCCTCGCGTGGAGCCAGGAGTTTACTTTCGGGTCTACCTCGGCGGCATCACCGGACATCTCGATTTCGCACGCGACACCGGCCTGTTGATCAAACCTTCCGAAGCGGTGGCCGTTTCCGCTGCGATGATCCGTGTCTTCGCCGAAAACGGAGACCGGACGAATCGAAAGAAAGCGCGTTTAAAATATGTTTTGGATAAATGGGGCTTCGATAAATTCATCGAAGAGACCCAGAAGAAACTATCCTTCCCCTTGCTCAAATTCCCTAACGAGGGTGTTGAGCCACGCAAGGCCTCGATCAAGCACGGCTGGGTCGGCGCCTATAAACAGTCGCAGCGCGGCCAGACTTCGATCGGCGTGGGCGTGCCGGTTGGACGGATGTCACCGAAACAGATGCGCCAGATCGCGGACATCGCCGCAAACTATGGGCGGAGCGAAATTCGGTTGACCGTGTGGCAGAGCTTGATCGTGCCGCACATCCCCGATCCGTTCGTTGAAACGGCCAAACGCTCGATTCAGCGTCTCGGTTTCTACACGGACCCATCGAGCGCGACGAGCGGGATCATCGCTTGCACCGGCAGTTTCGGTTGCAAGTACGCCGCGGCCGATACCAAGGCCGACGCCCTCGCGCTTTCGAAAGTGCTGACGAAACACCGTGTCGATCCGGATTATCCGATCAACATTCACTTCACCGGTTGTCCAAACTCCTGCGCCCAGCACTACTGCGGCGATCTGGGTTTCGTCGGAGCGAAACTAGGCGACGGGTCTTCCGGTTACCATCTCGTGATGGGCGGCGGGATGGGTCATGAGATCGGTGCCGCTCGCGAAATTTTCCGCGGTGTTCGGGCCGAAGAAGTCCCGCCTTTGGTCGAAAAAATTCTCAACACTTACACGGCGGAAAAAACCTCCGGCGAATCCTTCGTCCATTGGGCTCGTCGCCACAGTGTAAAACAGCTTCAGGAAAAATTCTCTTCGTAACATGCAGAATTTCATTCCCGTCATTCCCGAATCGGCGCCGTTCAATCTCGAACAGCGCGCTTGGTTGAACGGTTTCATTGCTGGCCTCTACTCGCGCGCTCCCCAGGGGATCACGCCTGCGGCGGCGGCGAAACCGGCTGCGCCGACATTGGCGCCATTGACCATCTTGTTCGGATCGCAAACGGGAACCGCCGAGTCCCTCGCGAAACGTGCGGCGAAGGAAGCGGGCAAACGCGGGTTCGCGGCCACCGTTTTCGACATGTCGCAGATCGATCTCGGTCGGCTTTCCGCCGAACAGAACGTGCTCGTGATCACCAGCACTTACGGCGACGGCGAGCCACCCGATAATGCCAAGGCGTTACTCACCGCGCTGAATAAGGCGGACGGGCTGCTCCTCGGCACGCTGCGCTTCTCGGTCTGCGCGCTCGGTGACACTAACTATTCGCAGTTCTGCAAATGCGGACAGGAGTTCGACGCTCGGCTTGAAAAACTCGGTGGCACGCGCGTGACCGATCGCGCCGAATGCGATCTCGACTATGACGAGAAGTTCACACGTTGGCTCGACAGTTCGCTCGCGAGTTTTGGAAAGCTAAACAGCGGTTCTTCGGCGCTGACCGACTCGACTCCCCCAGTCACGCCGCCCGCTGCTACCGCGAAGCCCAACGACGGTGAAGTTGGTTACTCGCGCAAAAACCCTTACTCCGCTCTCTTGAAAACCTCGCGAGTTCTAAACGGCGATGGCTCGGCGAAAGAAGTGCGTCATGTGGAGTTCGACCTCGGTGATTCCGGCCTCGTTTACGAGGCGGGCGACGCTCTCGGCGTGGTTCCACACAACTGCCCGGAACTGGTCGGCGAAGTCCTCGCGCTTCTCGGTTTCGATGGCGAAGAAGAGGTTTCGGCGCCCGATGGCAGTCATACCTCGCTGCGCCACGCGCTCACCGCCCATTACGACCTCGGCAAACCTTCCGCGGAGCTTGTATCCGCCTACGCCCTACAGTTGGCCACCGGCTCGGCTTCGGCCCCTGCCCCGTTGCACGTCATCGACGTGCTCATGAGCAGCCCCGGCGCAAAACAGTCGGCCCGGGAATTCGTTGGCCTCCTCAAGAAAATTCAGCCGCGCCTTTACTCCATTTCCTCGAGTCCGAAAGCGCATTCCGGTCAGGTCCACTTGACGGTCGGCGCCGTTCGTTTCGAGGCCAATGGTCGGAAACGCAAAGGCGTCTGCTCTACGTTCCTGGCGGATCGCGCCAAGCCCGGGGAGACGCGTGTGGGCGTATTCGTCCACAGCAACAAAGCGTTTCGTCCGCCGACCGATGATTCACTGCCGATGATCATGGTCGGCCCGGGCACGGGCATCGCGCCGTTCCGCGCGTTTTTGCACGAACGCCGCGCGCGTAAGGCCACAGGCAAGAACTGGCTCCTCTTTGGCGACCAACGCTCCACCACGGACTTTCTCTATCGCGACGAACTCGAAGCCCTCAAAAACGAGGGACTGCTCCACAAACTGGACACAGCGTTCTCGCGCGATCAGGCGGAAAAAATCTACGTCCAGCAGCGCATGTTGGAAAACGCGACCGAACTCTACGCCTGGCTCGAAGCTGGCGGACACTTCTATGTTTGCGGTGACGCCTCTCGGATGGCCAAGGATGTCGACGCCGCACTTCACCGAGTGATCGAGACGGCAGGCCAGAAAACATCAGAAGAGGCGGCCGAGTACGTCGAAAAATTGAAAGCGACGAAGCGCTATGCGCGCGATGTTTACTGAGGAGGCGGAAACCATTTCTTCGCCTCACTCCCCTGAGCCGACGCGCACGCTCATCGACGATTACCTCGCGGAACAACAGCGCCTGCAGACTCCTGTCCGCCGGTTTTCCGATGCGCATGACCAGCAGATTCTTTCCGAGCGGAATCAGCAGTGGCGCGAGTTAATTCCTCTGTCGGAACCGGGACTGGGCGAGCAGTATGCCTTTGAAGTCGATCTCGATCGATGCACGGGCTGCAAGGCGTGCGTCGCCGGTTGCCATTCGCTGAACGGCCTTGAGGAAGAGGAAACGTGGCGAGACGTCGGTCTCGTGCTCGGGGGCACGCGTTCCCATCCGTTTCAGCAAACGGTCACCACGGCCTGCCACCACTGCGCCGATCCGGCCTGCATGAACGGATGTCCTGTTCTCGCCTACGAAAAAGACCCGCGCACCGGGATCGTGCGGCATCTGGACGACCAATGCATCGGGTGCCAATACTGCGTGCTGAAGTGCCCGTATGACGTTCCGAAATACAGCGAGCGTCTCGGAATCGTGCGTAAATGCGACATGTGTCAAAGCCGTCTTGCGGTCGGGGAACCTCCGGCGTGCGCGCAGGCGTGCCCAACCCAAGCGATCCGAATCGTCAATGTGCGAGTTGAAACGCCGGAAGGTAAACTCATCGAGCGATCAAACGACTTTCTCGAATCTGCGCCCGCCGCCGATTATACAAAGCCCACGACACGCTTTGTCACCCGTCGGACGTGGCCGGATAATGTCGAAGCGGCAGATGCCAACATGCTCCGGCGCCAGCCCGCGCACTGGCCGCTGGTTTTCATGCTCACCTTCGCTCCGATGGCGGTGGGCTGCTTTGTATTCATCGCTGCCTTACCGATTCCAGGCTTTAGTGCGGCGATTACCGGACTAACGGCCGCGCTCGTCGGTCTGACGGCGAGTATTTTCCATCTCGGCCAACCGTTGCGCGCCTGGCGAGTGTTCCTCGGACTCCGACGTTCCTGGCTAAGCCGTGAAGCCGTGATTTTCGCCGGTTGGTTTGGTCTGGCCGCGCTCTTCACTTTAGAGCGAATCCTCGCTCGCGCATCGATAAACGCGCACCTCTTTCCCGGCGCAATCTGGATCAAATTCGCAATCGAAACGGCACATCGCCATGACAGCGCCTTCGCCGCGACCGTCGCCGCTATCGGAGCCATCGGGTTGTTTTGCTCTGCCATGATTTACGTGGATACGAATCGGCCGTTTTGGAAAGCGACGCAGACGTTCCCTCGTTTCTTCGGCACCGGGGCGGTTCTGGCCTGTTCCGCCTTTTTCGCCCTGTCACCAAATTTCCACTACGCCCTCGGCTTGATCGCGGCGGTATTGATCAAGCTCGGAGTGGAAACGCGCTGCTTTCGTGTGCTCGACGAGGAAAATGACGAACCCTCTCCTGAGCGTATGACCGCGCTTGTCCTTTCCGGCCCACTGCGCCGTCTCACCGCTACACGCTATCTCACCGCGGTCGCCGTCATGATGACCACGGGGGCCGTGCTCGCAATGCCGGTCAGCCCATACGCGAGATGGCTCATTTTTGCCGTGGCTCTATTCAGCGAGGGTTTGGAACGCTCGCTCTTTTTCCGCGCTGTTTTTGCGCCGAAAATGCCGGGAGTCGTGTCGACATGAAATGGTTGAAGAGGTTACTGCGTGTTCGTGAAGGCGCGATGACAAGCGAGCTGGTATTGCGTCCTGGTGAATTCGGTCTCGGTAAAATTCCCTCGCGACTGAAGCCCGTCGCCACCACCTCGAGCATCTGTGGGTTTTGCAGCACGGGATGTTCGTTGAAAATTCATCTCAACGAAAAAGGCGAAGCGATAAACTTGTCCGCCGATCCGAACTACCCGGTGAACCTCGGGATGGCTTGCCCGAAAGGTTGGGAAGCGCTCACGCCGCTCCATGCGGCCGATCGAGCGACGCAGCCGATGTTGCGCAACGCAGACGGCATCCTCGAGCCCGTCGATTGGAACACCGCGATGGGAGCGTTCGTGAAAAACTTCCAAGGCATCCAGGCGCGTCATGGCAAAGCTGCGATCTCGTTTCTCGGCACCGGCCAGATCGTGACTGAAGAGATGGCTCTGCTCGGCGCTCTTGCGAAATTCGGGATGGGCATGCTGCACATCGATTCGAATACGAGGCAGTGCATGGCAACGTCGCATGTCGCCTACAAGCAGTCATTCGGCTTCGACGCACCTCCATTCACCTATCAAGATTTCGAAGAGAGCGATGCGCTGATTTTCGTCGGCTCGAATCCCTGCATCGCGCATCCGATCATGTGGCAGCGGGTGATGATGAATCGGCGCAACCCAGAGATTATCGTGGTCGACCCGCGGCGAACAGAAACAGCGATGGCCGCGACGCTGCACGTTCCGCTACGGCCAAAGAGCGACCTCGTGTTACTCTACGGCCTCGCGCACTTGCTCATTGCCCGCAGCGCGATCAACCGCGCGTTCATCGAAAAACACTGCACGGGTTTCGACGCCTTTGCGGAGTTTGTGAAAAAATTCCCCCTCGAACGAACCGTGCGAGAAACAGGTTTGCCTGCGTCTACGATCGAACGCGTGGTCGAAATCATCGCGACGCGCCAACGCGTTTCTTTCTGGTGGACCATGGGCGTCAATCAAGGACATGAGTCCACGCGAACCGCGCAGGCGCTGATCAATCTAGCGCTTATGACCGGCCAGATTGGACGGCCCGGAACCGGCGCGAATTCCATCACCGGTCAGTGCAATGCGATGGGCTCGCGGCTCTTCGGCAACGCGACGTCGTTGCTGGGTGGATACGACTTCGCGAATCCGGACGACCGAGCGCACGTCGCAAAAATCTTGGCAATCGACGAGAGCCGAATTCCTTCGCAAGGCAGTTGGGCCTACGATCAAATTTTGGACGGCATTGATCGTGGCGACATCCGCGGGTTGTGGGTGATTGCCACCAACACCGCGCACTCCTGGATCAATCAAGGTCGCTTTGCCGATCTGCGCAAGAAACTCGATTTTCTCGTCGTCCAAGACATGTACGGTTCAACCGAAACCGCCCGCATGGCCGACCTCGTTTTGCCTGCCGCCGGCTGGGGCGAGAAAGACGGCATCATGATCAACTCGGAGCGCCGGCTTGGCGTGGTGCGGAAAGTCTCCCGCGCGCCGGGTCAAGCGCTCAGCGATTTCGCGATTTTCAAACTCATCGCAGAGGCCTGGGGTTGTGGCGATATGTTCCGCGCTTGGAGTTCTCCCGCGGCGACTTTCGAAATCCTCAAAAAACTTTCGCAAGGCCGTCCGTTCGACTTCAGCGGTATTCGGGACCACGCTCACATCGACGAACGCCGCGGTATCCAGTGGCCGTATACGGAAGCGGACGAGGCGCGCTTCCGCATGAAAAACGACGAAGGAAGAATGACGAATGCGGGGGCGCGCTCTGACGTAGAAGCTCAGCGCGAAGGATCAACGTCCTCCGATCAGTCACTCGGCTCCGGCACGATCAGCGCCGAAGCTGATCAAAACCGTCGTCTATTTAGTGATGGGAAATTCTTCACGAGCGACCAGAGGGCGAAATTTTACTTCGACGAACCGCGATCCGCCCCTGAACTGGCGGATGAGAAGTACCCCTTTGTTTTACTGACGGGTCGGGGCTCTTCGGCGCAGTGGCACACCGGCACGCGCACGAATAAAAGCGACGTGCTCCGTAAATTGGCGCCGCGATCGCTTTATGTTGAAGTCAATCCGGCGGACGCCGAGGGACTTCACTTTCGATCGGGCCAAAAGGTCTTCGTGCGCTCGCGGCGCGGGCAGGTCACCGCCGCTGTCACGATCACGACCGCCGTTCAACCCGGGCAACTTTTTCTCCCGATGCATTTCGACGTCGTGAACACGCTGACGCTGCCGGTCTTCGACCCGCACTCGCGTCAACCGAGCTATAAAGCCTGCGCCGTCTCGATTTCCGCGAAGTGACGGCGGCACCGAGGTGGCTCCGCCATCATCCGCAGGCAATGCTAACCGGCCGCCGGTGCGGCCTTCGCTTCCGGATGAAGTTGAATCGGCACGCGGACCATCGTGCGTTCGGCGCGACCCTCCTTCAGTCGTGGGAAGAATAGCCAGCCACGCAGGGCGTCATGAATTGCGGTAGCGGCCTCTTTGTTCAGGTCGTCGTCGAGTTGAATGCTATAAACGGTGCCATCTTCATCGACCATAAAACTGGCCTTCGTGACCGCGGGCAATTTTCCCAAATCGAGACTGTTAGGAAATTTCGGCATCACCCGCACGTAAGGTTTCAACGGCATATCTTTCCCGACGTTCTTCGCTTTGTAATCGGCCATGATTTGCTCATGGCGCGTGAGTTCGAGACGTCGAAAAAACAAAGCGGAGTAATCGCTGTGATTGGATTCGATCTCCAACCCATGCGTAAAGATCAGAGGGAAAAACGTACGAGGGTTTTTCTCGTCGGGCTCCATATAGCCAAAACGAACCTGCACCTTTCTCGGCTTTCCCGCGACGAGGTCTCCGATCTCATGAAACACGACCGATACCTTCGTCGATGACTCATTGCCTTTTATAAAGGCAGCATCGAAAAACAGCACAGCCATATAGCAGTCTTTATACGACTCGCTCGGAGTCAGCGTGGCTTCATAGTCACTATGGTGGTCCCAATCGCCTCCGGAGACTTCGTCCCCGTTCGAGAACATGATGACTTCTTTAATGAACCTGCTGCCCGCGTGTTGATCGGTCACCTTGATCGATCCCGGAGCAAAAGATGCGCCGCGAATCGGTTGAAAACTTGCCCGGAGCGAAATTCCGTGGAGCTTGTTGTCAACTTCGACTTCAGGCTCGTCCACGCGGACATCCATAATCGGCTCTTCTTTGCCCTTGTAAGACGTCAGCAAAAGAGTCGGGTGCAAAGGCGGTCTGCCGTGCATCTGCTCTTTAACGAAATCCGATTGACCCGCGCAGACGAGCGGCATGCAGGCCGCGAACAGTGAGACCAGCCCCCGAAGTTTCATCCTCGTCAATTACCGATAGAGGCGCGACAGGGCCAGAAGTTTTTAAAGGCGCTCACAACGCCATGATCGCGTGAATCGCCCACCACGTGGGGCAACTGATGCCCATGGCCCATCCGAAACTCATCAGAGTGCCGATCGTGATGTACTCGGCCTCCATGCGGTTTTCGCGTTCCTTCAATTCGCCAAAACGGAAAATCGATTTGGCCGCGACGAGAAAGCCGACCGATCCCGGCAAGCCCATCCCGACAAAAAGAAAAATCAGCGCGCGTTCCCAATGGCCGATCAGGCGTCCGCCGTTGGTCAGCCCACGGACGGGTCTGAATGCTGGATCCGGATGCGGCGCGGCGGCACGCATCTCTTCGAGGTAGGGCTGCACCCAGAATCCGACCAAAAATCCTCCAACACGCACAGTGAGGATGGCGCCACAGATAAAGGCGAGGGCAACCCAGTAGGCTTTTCCAAAACACACGGTCCAAAATGAAACGGTGCCGAAAACCGATCCCGCAACCGCGATGGCTCCGATCACCGCCAAATGCGTTAGTTGATCGATCACGAAAGCCGTCGCGCCGCCGCGCACGCGCGCCTTGACCGCATCGATCAGGGCATGACTCACACCAATGATCGCTGGAATCGAAAACGAGAGCCAATGCCCGACGAAGACATACGACAGCACCGCGACAATTCCAGAATGTACGAGCAACCACCCAAGCCGGCTTTTCTCGCGCGCCATCTGCGCGGTTTGCAAAACAAAGTCCCCCATCAGATGCGCGGCCAGCAAGGTCAACGCCAGATCCATTCGGACCAGATTCGCCGGCCAACCGATCACGTTATAGCTCAACCATGTCATTGAATTTCAATCGCAACCCATGGAGGTTGCTTTTATATTTTGCAACCTCTAGAGGTTGCCATATGCTTTCCCGAATTCGTTTTCGAGGGCGGCGAGCGCGGCCTCGACCGCTTCCCAATGCGCGGCATCCAAATGCTTGCTCACCGCTTGGCGGGTGATTTTTCCCGGCAGCGAGGCCGCGATCTTGTCCTGCGTCTCGCCGCAAAGAGCGCCCGCCACTGCCTGCGCCTGCGCACTGGTCCATCCCTGCGCCAAGGCATCGATCAAACCCACTGTCGCCCCGATGAGCGTCAACGTTTCATGAGGCGCCGACCACCCAAGAAACCGCCCGCGGGGCAGCGCTTCCAAGCCCCGCCCGGAAAGTCGGTAAGCTTCGCCGTCACCTTCGGACACATTTTTTCGGGGCACAAAATCAACGCTCCCCGCGCCAATCGAAACACGCGTGTCGAGTCCGCGCCCGCGCGCGCGGCCCGCTCGGATTTGCGCGCGGAAAAACAGGGCGACCCGCAAGCTTCGAACCGCATCGGTCGTGAGCAACTGCCAGCTATCGCCGCGAAAAACATCGACCGCCAACGGCACCAGGTCAGGAAACGCTTTCTGTGTCGCCTTACCGGCCTCCTTCATTTTTTCGGGCAAGGCTTGCCGCGCTGCCTTGGACAGCTTCGACGAGCCGACAATATCACCCGTCAATACCGCATAGGTTTTTGTAGGGGAAATCTTCATACGTGCGCGCCGACAGGGGTAGCGCAGTGATCAAGCCGTCGCCGGGCGCCGCTGTCAACGAAGCACGAAAGTACCCTTCCTCGAAGCGCGGACATTCTGTCCGCCAACCCATGGTTGCGAGCAAAGCTCGCTCATATAGAGAAAGCACGAGCCTCCGGCTCGTCTTTGATAGGACGGCGGACAGAATGTCCGCGCTCCGAGGGAGAGGCAAATCTCGATCCCAGCTCCAGTGTCAACCCGTCGTCGGGCGCCAATCGACCAACTCCAGTTGCAAGAGTTTGCGATCGTTGAAGTGATTCCAGGTGATTTCCACGGCCAAGTCGATCGGTTGACCCACGGGCGGCAAACGATCCGCCATTTTCCACGCCACGCCGAAAAGCCGGCGGCCGCGGCTATCCTCAAAAGTGAAACGGAAATGCTGGGCTTTGAAAATCTCCGGCTTCTGTCTCAGCACCACGCCCCGGATTCCAAAAACCGGTTCAGGATTACCCTGCCCGAAAGGATGCAGCCCACAGATCTCGTCCATCAAACGCTCACGCACCTGATCGGGCGTGAGCCACGCCGCAAGCTGAAGACGCGCTTCAATCAAATTGCTCCCAACGTGACTGCGCACCGCGTCGGCGAAACGTTGGCGGAAAATATCCACCTGTAGTTTCGTCAAGGATACGCCCACCGCCATCGGATGGCCACCCCAACTGCTCAGGCATTCGGTGCACGAACCGAGCACGTCGACCAAGCTGATGCCATCGACGCTGCGGCCGGACCCTTTTGCGAGATCCCCTTCGTTACCGAGCACAACGCAGGGGCGATTGTACTTTCGGCTGATTCGACCTGCCACGATTCCGACCACGCCCGGATGCCAGTTTTCCGCGAACAAAACGATTCCAGGCCAATCGGAGAAATGAGTTTCCACCAATTTCTCCGCCTCCTCGGTGATCAGCCGTTCGATGTCCTGGCGCTCACGATTGAAGGCATCGAGCTGCTGCGCGGTTTCGCGACAAAATTGTTCGTCTTCGCTGAGGATGAGTTCGACCGAAATAGCCGCATCTGCGAGCCGTCCGCTCGCGTTGATCCGCGGCCCCAGACGAAACGAAATATCGACGGGCAAAATATCGTTTTCCGTTTTCACGCCGGCGATCTGCATCAGCGCGCGGAGGCCTGGACGAGTTGTCGCCTGCAAAATTTTCAACCCTTGCCGGGCCAAAATTCGATTCTCGCCATGCAGTGGAACTAAGTCCGCCACGGTGCCGAGCGCGACCAAATCCAAGTAGTCTTTCAATTTGACCCGGAAGGCCACCGGATGGTTTTCCGCACGCAACAATTTCAATAACCCATGCGCCAATTTGAAGACCAAGCCGACGGTGCAAAGGTGCCGCCACGCCGAGTCTTCTTCACCGCAGAAAACGTGCGGGTTAATTAACACTCCATCGTCGAGTGGCTTGTCCTTCGAGCGATGATGATCGATCACGAGCACATCGATCCCCTGCCCGCGCAGATAGGCGACTTCCTCGTGCGAATTCGTTCCGCAATCGAGCGCGATAAACAAATTCGGTTTACCCAGCTCCAACGCACGATCAATCGCGCTGCGAGAAAGGCCGTAGCCGTCCTCCATCCGACGCGGGACGACAAATCGAGGATCGAGACCGAAACGCCGCAGAATACTGACCAACAATGCCGTGCTGCTCACGCCGTCGACATCGTAGTCGCCGAGCACGACGATTGATTCACGATTGGCGATTGCTTTGCAGAGGCGGGCCGAGGCGGCCTCGAGGTTCTTCAGCAGAAACGGATCGTTCAGTTCGCCGAGACCCGAGCGGAGAAATTTCGTCGCTTCATCCGCGCTGGCAAGACCGACGCGCAAGAGCAATTCGGCCAGCACGGGGCTCACGCCTGCGGCGCGGCTCAGCGCCTCGACTTGGTCAGCCGGCAAAGATGTGTAGACCCAACGCATTGTTCGGCCAAACTCGCAAGAGTGAGGCGTGAACGGCACGGCACAAAAGGCGCGCTCACCGCGAGCACGCCTCTCCGAGCCGCGCCAAGCGGTTTACTGCGACGCCTTGCTGGCGCCGGTCCACTCGTAGGTTGGTTTAACGTCCTGATGCTTCTCGACGTGCTTACGGTCGCCCTTGTGCCACCAGTAGAAGATGGGGCTGGCGATGAAGATGGAGGAGAACGTGCCGGTGATAATACCGATCAGGAAAGTGAACGACAAATCGTGGATCACGCCGCCGCCGAAGATGAAGAGCGAGACAGCCGCGAGAAAGGCGGACAAGCTGGTCATCAATGACCGCGAAAATACCCGCTGAATGGCGTGGTTGACCACCTCGCGAAGACCGACGCCTGGATTCAGGTGGAGTTCTTCACGAATACGGTCGAACACGACAACGGTATCGTTGATCGAGTAACCGGCGATACAGAGAATCGCCGCGACCATCGGCGCCGAGAATTGGCGGCCGGACAAAACGAAGATGCCGATCGTCATCAAAATATCGTGCACCGTGGAAACCACCGCGCCGACGGCGAAGCCGAACTCGAAACGGAAGGCGATGTAGAAGAGAATAATCACGAGCGAGAGCGCGGTCGAGATGATCGCGTTCCACTTGATTTCCGCGCCGATCGAAGGACCGATATTTTCGCGGCCCACTTCCTTCAAGCCGACGTCGGGGCGATCTTTCTGGATCTGTGCGAGCAGCGAGTCGGCTTTGCCGAAAGGCGTTTCCAACTTCAGCACCTCGATGTTGCTGCCGAGGTCGTGTTGATAAGACGGCTCGACATCGCTGATGTTAACCGCCTTCGCGGCGCTGCGAATTTCCTGAATATCGAGACGTTTGTTAAATGTGGCCGTGACTACGTCGCCACCGGAGAAATCGATGCCGTAAATGCGATCGCCTTTATATACGACCACGGCGACACCGAAAGCCACGATGGCCCAAGACGCGATGAACGCGGGCCGACCCCAACGCACGAAATCGGTTTTCACCGAGTGGAAGAAATGGAGCATCGGGAGCTTCTTGATGATCTCTTTTTCGATCAGCCATTCCATGATCAAGTGACTCACGACCAGGGTGCTGAAGAGCGTCGAGAAGACACCCATCGCCAAGGTGACACCGAAGCCCTTAATCGGGCCGGTGCCGAAAATAATCATGACGACGCAAATCAAAACCTGCGTGATATGCGCATCCACGATCGTGATGAGCGCTTTGTCATAACCACTGACCAGCGCGGATCGAAGCGTTTTGCCGAGCTGAAGTTCGTCGCGCATGCGCTCGAAAATCAGGATGTTGGCGTCAACCGCCATACCCACCGTCAGGATGATACCGGCCAAACCGGGCATCGAGAGCGTGACGTGGAACATCGCCATCAGGCCGAACAAAACGACCATGTTGATTGCCAAGGTCAGCACCGCGACGATGCCGCCGATGGTGTAGTAACAAATCATGAAGCCGGCGACGAGGACGGTGCCAATGATCGAGGCTTTTACGCCGCTCGAAATCGCGTCGCTCGCGAGCGTCGGTCCGACTTCGAACTGCTGCTTAACTTGCAGGGGAAGATCGAGTGGATTGTTCAGAACGTTAGCCAATGTCTCGGCTTCGTTTTGATCGAAATGACCCGTGATCTGGGCGTTGCCGCCGAGAATCGCATCATTGATCCGGGGAGCAGAATATAATTTGCCGTCGAGCACGATGCCGAGAAGGCGACCGACATTAGCACCGGTGACGCGGCCAAATTCCTTCGCTCCCTCGGAATCGAAGGCGATGTTCACTTGATAACCGCCGTACTGGTCCATCGACGCGCCCGCGCGGCTGATGTGTTGACCGGTCATTTCCGGCAGACGTTTAACGACGTAGAAAAGTTGATAGGACTCGCCGGTGCGGCGATCGTCTTCATCCGCGGCGAGCACTTCGTAGCCAGGGGGGACATCGCGCGGTTCTTCGCGAGAAGGCTGGAAATCTTGGCTGACGAGGCGGAAGTCGAGACGCGCGGGCTTCTGGATACTGTTGAGAACGTCCGGATTTTCTTTCGTGTTGAGACCCGGCATCTGAATTTCGATGCGCGAGTTGCCGACGGCGCGAATAACGGGCTCGGTGACGCCGTAGCCGTTGAGACGAGAGCTGAGAATTTCGATCGCTTTATCGAGCTTCTGTTTTTGGTCGCGCTCGTTGGTGCTGATCGGATGGGCGGGATCTTGACCCGCTTCAAGCGTAACACCCACACCACCGCGAAGGTCGAGGCCGAGCTGCAGTTTGCCCTTCGATTCTTTTAATAGATAATCGAGCAACGTGGCGTTGCGCTTATCGAGATTGCGCAGGGTGCCGAGGTTGATGTCCGGGAAATAGGTTGCGAGGTCGAGCTTCCGTTCGTGCGCGATTTGGCGGAGACCGACGAACGGGCTCGGTGCCTTCTTCGCGGTCACGCGCTCGTTCGCCTCCGTCACCAGCGCGGCAAACTCGCCTTTCTTCGCCGTGGCGTGATTGCGCACGTATTGGCTGAAGTCTTGATCGGACAGCGGATACAGAGTCCAGGCGGCCCAAACGACGATAACGAAGCTGAAGATCAGCTTCCACAGGTTGCGTTTCAACATGTTGATTTTGGATTAAAGGGGGTAACGCCAGGGGTGAACGCGACGCGCTAGCGCCGACACTTCGCCGCCAAGGCTGCTGAGCTGACAGAAGAGGCTTAAGACGCTTTCTTACTGACGCCAGTGATAAAGTTTTTGCCGACTTCCACTTTGGTGTTGTCGGAAATGCGAATCACGAAGCGATCGTCTTTACGATTGGTGATTTCGCCGTAGATTCCACCAGCGGTGAGCACTTCGTCGCCCACCTTGATTGCATCGATCGATTTCTGGAGTTCTTTCTGTTTTTTACGCTGGGGGGCGATGACCAGAAACCAAAAACCGCCCATCATGAGCGCGATAATGAGAAAGCTCAGATCCGTGCGCTGAGCTGGCGCCGGAGCGGCGGCCTGCGCGAAAACGGAACTAATCTGAAACAAGTGAGCTATTTTCATCGTTGCGTGTTGAGGAATTTGAAAAAAGAAACACGCACTTAACTTAACTAGCCACTGAGAACGCAAGCCATAACCCCGCCGTCCCTCCCCCTTCGTTGAAAAGCAAATCCGCCTCCTCCTGGTCCGCCGCACAGTCTGAAGATCACTACGGTTTCAAACGCTGGGGCTCCGGCCACTTCAACGTTGCTGCCGACGGCTTCGTCAATGTCCAGCCGCTGACCGACGGCCGGGCGATCCGCATTATGGACGTGGTCGAAGAAGCTCAGCAAATGGGCCTGCGCGCTCCCATGGTTATTCGTTTCCAAGACTTGCTTCGCCACCGCGTGGTCCAACTGAACGAAGTGTTCAACAAGGCGATCAAGGAAGAGGGCTACAAAGGCAGCTACCGCGGCGTGTTCCCGATCAAGGTGAATCAACTCCGTGAGGTCGTGGATGAGATTTTGGCCGCCGGCAAAGATTACAATTACGGCCTCGAAGCGGGTTCAAAACCCGAGCTGATGATCGCGATGGCGATGCATGACAGCAATCAGAAGCTGATCATCTGCAACGGCTATAAAGATAACGACTACATTCGCCTCGCTCTTCTGGGCCGCAAACTCGGAAAGAAGATCATCATCGTCGTCGAGCAACTTTCCGAAGTGGATAACATCATCGAGATCGCCGAAGAGACCGGCGTGAAACCGATGATCGGCTTGCGGGCAAAACTGCAGACGCGCGGCGAAGGCAAGTGGTCTTCCTCGAGCGGCGATAATGCGAAGTTTGGTCTCAACACCGCGGAAATTCTTTTCGCCACGGAGAAGCTTAGGGCGGCCAAATTGCAGCAGTGCCTGCGCCTGATTCATTTCCACATCGGCTCCCAGGTGCCGAATATCATTACGATCAAAAACGCCGTGGTCGAAGCGACTCGCTTCTACTGCCAATTGGCCCAGATGGGTTTCCCGATGGGTTACCTCGATGTGGGCGGCGGTCTCGGAATCGACTACGACGGTTCACGCACGAACTTCGAAAGCTCCATGAACTACAGCATGGAGGAGTACGCTCGAGACGTCGTCTTCAACATTCGCGAAATCTGCAATGCCTCGGGCGTGGAAGTTCCCGACATCGTGAGCGAGAGCGGCCGGGCCGTGGTCGCGCCTCATTCGATGCTCGTCGTCGAAGTTTTTGAGCGGATCAATAAAAAGGAAACGCTCGGCCAGCAGCACCAGCCGAAAGAAAAACACAAGGTCGTAACCGATCTCGAACAGCTTCTAAAAAATCGGCCCAAGCTCGGGCGGTTGGAACGGTTCCACGACGCGCTGCAGAAAAAGGAAGAAGCGTTTTCGCTCTTTAACCTCGGGTACCTCGACCTCGAAAATCGGGCTGCCGCAGAATCTCTTTTCTGGCAAATCTGCGAACAGATCGACCGCGAGGGACTCGAAAGCGGGTATCAACCGGAAGAGTTGCACGATCTGAAAAAACTTCTCGCCGACCAGTACGTTTGCAATTTTTCGGTCTTTCAGTCGCTGCTCGATCACTGGGCGTTGAAACAACTTTTTCCCGTCGCACCTCTGCACCGTCTGAACGAGCGCCCGACCGTGAACGCGATCCTCGCCGACATCACTTGTGACTCGGATGGCAAGATCAGCAGCTTCATCGATTTGCAGGACACGAAGGACTACCTGACCCTACACGCACTCAATGGTAAGCCGTACTACCTCGGCGTGTTTCTCACCGGCGCGTACCAGGACATCATGGGCGATCTGCACAACCTTTTCGGCCGCGTGAACGAAGTCCACGTTTTCCTCGAGCCCGATGAACCGAACGGTTTCTACATCGAAGAAGCGCTCAGTGGCAGTCGCGTGGCAGACGTGATTGAAGGCGTGCAGTATCAACAAGAGGAACTGTGCCGACGGATGAAAAACCAGATCGATAACGCGACGCGCAAGGACTTG
>Ga0068856_100001386_pt1 | contig 25486 bp, 21 predicted proteins | sample KBSCornC62_FD_66595 | JGI IMG/M metagenome (GOLD analysis project Ga0068856, IMG submission 66595) | Corn rhizosphere microbial communities from Kellogg Biological Station, Michigan, USA - KBS Corn C6-2 | ecosystem: Host-associated > Plants > Roots > Rhizosphere > Soil ... | reverse complement strand
GCGCCGCACGCCGGCACACAGGGACGGACGCCGAGTGAACAAGCCAGCGCGCGCTGAACAATGGAAGCCAGCGACTCCGCCGAGCACGCTCGGACGCTCCGCGCGCTTGCTGCGCTTCCTGGTCAAATACCGCCATCTCGGTTCCGGCGACTCGCCGTCGAACGCAAGCGCCGATGCGCAGGCGTTCGCAGACGACATCCAGGCCCTCGGCCCGGCGTTCGTCAAGATCGGGCAGGCGTTGTCGATTCGTCCCGACCTGCTGCCACCGGTGTACATGCACGCGCTGGAGCAACTGCAGGACGATACCGCGCCGGTGCCTTTCGACGCGATCCGCGCCGCGGTGGAACAGGAACTCGGCGTGCGCCTGACGCAGGCGTTTTCGCGTTTCGACGCGGAGCCGCTCGCCGCGGCGTCGCTGGCGCAAGTCCATGCGGCCGCGCTGCCGGACGGCCGCGAGGTCGTGGTCAAGGTGCAGCGTCCCGGCATCGCGGAGGAAATCCGTTCGGATCTCGAACTGCTGCGCAAGCTCGCTTCCGCGGCCGACCGGCTGACCGAACAGGGTCGCCGCGTGTTGTTCGCGCAGTGGGTCACCGAGATGTCGGAGACCCTGAACGAAGAACTCGACTACTGCCAGGAAGCGGACAACCTGCGCCAATTCCGCGAGCATCTCGCGCGCTATCGCACGCTGTCGGTGCCGGCGCCGATCGCGGATTTCAGCTCGCGCCGCGTGCTGACGATGGAACGCGTCGACGGCGTCAAAGTCGGCACGGCGGTCAAGCTGCGGCGCCTGGAAGAACCGCTCGATCGCTACGCGCACGATCTGATCCGCGCCTACCTCGACCAGATTTTCGTGCACGGCCTGGTGCATGCCGATCCGCACCCGGGCAACGTGCTGCTGACCGACGAAGGGCTTGCGCTGATCGATCTCGGCATGGTCGCGCGGCTGTCGCCGCGTCTGCGCGACGCCTTGCTGGTGTTGTTCGTTGGCGCGGTGAACGGCGAAAGCGACGAGGTCGCGCGGCGCATGGTCGAACTCGGCGAGCGCCTGGAACTGTTCGACGAACTGCAGTGGCAGCGCCGCTGCAGCCGGCTCATCTCGCGCTTCGCCACGCAAAGCGAACAGGTGAAATACGGCGCCGGCAGCCTGCTGATCGAACTGACGCGGCAAAGCGTCGAAGCGGGCCTGCGTCCGCCGCCGGAACTCGCGCTGTTGGGCCGCACACTGCTCGCGCTCGAAGGCGTCTCCCAGCTGCTCGATCCGGATGGATCGCCGCGCGACGTCGTGCGCGTGCACCTGCGCACGATCGCGGCGCAGCGCATGGCGGACCACGCGACCCTGTCCGGCATCGGCACGCAGCTCGCCGACGTGGCTGAACTCGGGCGCGAAATGCCGCGGCAGCTGCACGCCATCCTCGACCTGCTCGCGCGCAACCACTTGCAGGTACGCGTCGCCGGCCTGGAAGAATCGCGCCTGCTCGAAAACCTGCAGAAGATCGCGAACCGCATCACGCTCGGCGTGATCTGCGCCGCGCTCGTCATCGGCGCGGCGCTCGCGTTGCGCAGCGAAGGCGGCGCGCGCGTGTTCGGCTATCCCGGCGTGGCGATCGCGATGCTCGCCGTCGCGCTGCTGCTCGGCCTGGGCTTGCTGCTGAGCGCGCTCGTGTTCGACCGGCGCGTGTCGCGGTATCGCACGCGCGACAAGTGAGGCGCCCGGTCTTAGCGACCCTTGAGCCAGTCAATAAAACTGTTGAACAGCGGATACCACAAGGTCTGGTCCGAACCGACGTAAGGCTGGTATTGCAGCTGACGCTCGGCAACGAACAGGTCGGTCAGATTGGTTGGGTCGGTCGCGACGAACTTGATATAGGTCTTGCCCTCGCGCTTGTTCACGTCAAGGTGCACCCACAGGAATTTGCCGTAGTAGCGCGCGGCGTTGTTAATGCCGATGCGATCGCCGATCGACGGCACCTTGTCCTGGAGGTTCTTCTCCACGATGCGCTTCTGCAGCTCGGCCAGGTCGATCACCTGATCGAAATAGCCGAGGTAGCGCACCTGCTGGATGATGAAGTCGCTGCCCGTGACGAGGGCCAGCGGCTTGAACTGGCTCAAATCGGCTTTTTCCGCGGTCAGCGTTTGCGCGCGTTCCGCTTGACCGTTGCCGGTGGTGGCGAGATAACCGGACGCGTCCGGTTTGATGGCCTGACCCGAGGTGCCGCATCCGCCCAAAGCAAGCAGCAGGCCCAACGCAAGAAATTTACCCGACACCTTAACCATGTTTGGATGAACTCCTATGAGGTAGTGAAACGTCTCGCTGCCGGACTCGGCGGCGCAGGCGGCATGCTGCCACAGAACGCCGCGGGCGTCAGGCCCCATGCGCGGCGCTTTACGCGGCCGCCCGGGTCGTGCAATAACCTCTCGAGCCGCGAACGGAGCCAGCATGCGCGCAATGATCTTCGACCTCGACGGAACGCTGATCGACACTGTCTATGCCCACGTGTTCGCCTGGCAGCGTGCGCTGACGGAAGCGGGACTGCCGATCGACGGCTGGCGCATCCACCGCCGCATCGGCATGAGCGGCGGCTTGTTCACGCGCGCGGTGGCGCGTGAGATCGGACGCGAACTCGCCGCCGGCGAAGCCGAGGCCGTGCAGCGCCGCCACGGCGAATTGTTCCGCCAGTTCCTGCCCGAACGTCGCCCGCTGCCCGGCGCGCGCGAGCTGCTCGCCGATCTGCGCGCGAACGGCGTCACGTTCGGCATCGCGACCTCGGGGCGTCGCCCGGAGATCGACGCATCGCTCGACGCGCTGGCGCTCGGTCCGGACACGGTGGTGATCGACCGCGGCGACGTCGCGCGCGCGAAACCGGAACCCGACCTGTTCCTGGCGTGCCAGACGCGACTCGGCGTCGACGCGCGCGACTGCTACGTCGTCGGCGACGCGGTGTGGGATCTGCTGGCCGCGCGGCGTGCGGGCATGCTCAGCGTGGGTCTGCTGAGCGGCGGCTACGGCGAAGACGAACTCGGTCGCGCAGGCGCCTTCCGCGTGTACCGCGACGCAGCGGAGCTGCATCGCTCGCTCGATGAACTCGGCGTGCTGCCGTAAGTCTTCGCGGCGGCAAACCGTGATCCGCGCGTGAGGCGGTCGAATCGAGTTCGACGCGTTTCGATCCCGTCGCTACGAACCGGTCCGCTTGAAAACGGAAATGCGACCGTTCGGTTCCAGAATTGCTTCGTCGACTTCCCCCACGTCGCGAGTCTGCTGATTGCGCAGTTCTCGGTCGAAGGCCGCGCGCGAGATCGTCTGGCGCTTGAGTTCGCGTTCGTCGACCCGCCCGCGGCGCGCGAGCACCACCGGCACGCCTTCCATCAGCCGGTCGAACGTCGGGCTGAAGGCCGATATCAGGCACAGCACTTTGTCGACCAGCAGGATCGTCGTCACCGCGATCATCGGGCCGAGCAGCGTCGTGTCCTTGCCGACGATCGCCGAACGCAAGGTGCCGCCGACCAGGATCAGCACGACGATGTCGAACGGCGACATTTCGCCGAACGAACGCTTGCCGCTCATGCGCAGCAGGATCAGCAGGCCGAGGTAGCTCGCCGCGCCGCGCAGCACGAATTCCCACCACGGCATCGACAGTTCCCATAAATCGCTCATGACACCCATCCTTGAGTTGCGATGCACAACGCGATGGTAGATCGCGGCACCTGCGAAATCGCTGAACGCCGCGCACGCCGTGAATACGTATGCGGCATACGTATGCGGTGCGCTGGGCCACGGTGCGGCGCGGGCACGGCGTGCTATTGAACGCGAAAAGAACAACACAAATCCGGCGGACCACGCCGGTTTCAACTCGGGAGGAAACTACGATGACGGCAAGTCTCGTTCGGTGGGCGTGCGTTCCGCTGTTGTGTCTGCTGGCGTGGTGTGCGCCGGCGAGTCCCGTATTCCAGAGCATCCAGCAGCTCGGCGGCAACCTCAGCTCCGACGGGAGCACGGTGACGTTCCGCGTGTCGTCGGCTGCAGCGACGCGGGTCGAAGTGGCGTTGTATACGCAGGCCTCGGGTGCGGCGCCAGTTGCGCATTACACGCTGGCAAAACAGACCGGGACGACGATCTGGGCGGTGTCGCTGTCCGCCGCCAGTTTGCGCGGCCTCGGTTTCGACATCGATCCGACGAACGCATCGAAGCTGTTCACCAACATCTATTACGGCTACCGCGCGTGGGGCTCGAACTGGCCCTACGCCAGCGGCTGGAACCCCGACACGAATCCCGGCGCCGGCTTCGTCGCCGACGTCGATTCCAGCGGCGCGCGGTTCAATCCGAACAAGCTGTTGCTCGATCCGTACGCGCTGGAGATGAGCCACGACTACACCAGCACACCGTCGCAGGATCCCACCGTATTTGCGTCCGGCGTGTCGGCCAGCGGCGGCACCGCGGACCGGTTGAAGAACTCCGAACGCGCCGCACCGAAAGGCATCGTCGCGATGCCGTACGGCGCCGGCTGGGCCGCGCTCAATTTCGGCGCCAAGCCGTCGCGCGCGCAGAAGGACGACGTGATCTACGAGGTGCAGCTGCGCGGACTGAGCAAGAACGACACCGCCGCCGGCAGCTGCGCCGGCACCTACCAGGGCGCGATCAGCGAAATCCCGTACCTGCAGAGTCTCGGCGTCACCGCGCTCGAGCTGCAGCCGGTGCACGAGACCGAGAACGACGCGAACGACATGAACATCGCCGCGCTCGGCCGCGCGTCCAACACCACGGCCGGCGACAACTATTGGGGCTACATGACGACGGACTATTTCGCGCCCGATCGGCATTACGCCTGCGACAAGAGCCTGGGCGGGCCGACGCGCGAATTCGTCGCGCTGACCAAGGCGCTGCACGACGCCGGCATCAAGCTCGTGCTCGACGTGGTCTACAACCACAGCGGCGAAGGCGGCCTGTGGAACGCCGGCGATCCGAGCAAGGCGAACCTGTGGAGCCTGCGCGGCCTGGACAATGCGACGTATTACCTGCTCACGCGCCACTCCGGTGCGAGCGACGACCGCGAGTACTACTACGACATCACCGGCACCGGCAACACGCTCAACACCCGCAACGGCACGGTGCAGAACCTGATCGTCGATTCGCTCAACTATTACCGCAGCACGCTCGGCGTCGACGGCTACCGCTTCGACCTCGGCATCGCGCTGTCGAACACGTACGACAACACCACCAATCCGACCGATACGCAGCGCTTCTATTTCAGCAGCACCGACACCAACACCGCATTCGCGAAAGTCACGGCCGCGCTGCCGGGCGTGTTCCTGTCGGCCGAGCCGTGGGGGCTGGCGCCGAACAACCAAGGCTATCAACAGGGCAACATGCCGAACGGCGTGAGCGAGTGGAACGGTCAATACCGCGACACGCTGCGCAAGGCGCAGAACAAGTACGGCGTCGCCGCGGCGGACAGCGCAGCGACGCGCTCGGCCATCGCCACGCGCATCGCCGGATCGCACGACCTGTTCGGCGGCACGAATGGACGCAATGCGCCGTGGTATTCGGTGAATTTCCTCAACGTGCATGACGGCTTCACGCTGAAGGATCTGTATTCGTGCCAGACGCAAAACGTCTCCGCGCCGTACCAGGTGTGGCCGTACGGTCCGTCCGACGGCGGCACGGCGGATGAAAACCAATGGGACAACGGCGGCAACGCGTCGCAGCAACGGCAGCAGGCGCGCACCGGATTCGCGCTGCTGATGCTGTCCGCCGGCGTGCCGATCTTCAACGGCGGCGACGAATTCCTGCGCTCTGTCAACTGCAACAACAACTACTACAACGTCGACTCGACCGGCACCTGGCTCGATCGCTCGGTGCTGGTGTCAGGCTCCGCGCCGTACAATTTCAAGCAGTTCGCGCAGGCGTTCATCGGGTTCCGCAACGGTGAACCGGCGCTGCGACCGAACGCGTTTTACGCGACGGCCAACACCGGCAACGGCGACAACATGGCGCCGCTCGACTGGTTCGGCGCCGACGGCAGCTATCGCACCACCTATTCCGGCAGCGATTTCTGGCAGGCGACGCCCGCCACCCCGGACGGCACCGGCCAGAACCGCACGCTGGCGTGGCGCTACGACGGCAGCCAGCTCGGCGGCGGCGATCTGATCCTGGTGCTGTACAACGCCGAGCCGACCGCGCGCACGTTCACGCTCCCTTGGACCGGCCCCAGCAAGAGCGCGTGGTACCGCGTCACCGACACCGCGTCCTGGGCGGAAGGTCCGACCCAGTTCGACCCGAGCGCGTCCACCCGCATTGGCGGGCAGGGCAGTACCTACAACGTGAATGCGCGTTCGCTGGTGTTGCTGCTCGCGAAGTAGGTCAGGCGCGCGCCGGCCGCCGCCGACATTCCCGCAAACGCGGGAATGTCGGCGAAGCGGCGCCGCTCCGGCGAGCCCGCGCTCGAACACTTGCCGGCAGCAGCCGGCAGCGGCCCGGGTTGTGTATTCCCGCCCACCCCCGTATCATTCGCGCCCTTCGACGCACCCGGAGAGGTGGCAGAGTGGTCGAATGCGCCGGATTCGAAATCCGGTTTACGGTTTTGCCGTAACGTGGGTTCGAATCCCACCCTCTCCGCCAGAAATGAAAACGCCCCCGCACGGGGGCGTTTTCGTTTCTGGTAAAGCGAACGCGCGCATAGCACGGCACAGGATGAGCCGCGCATATCCCAGCCTCTCCGCCAAATCAAAGGCTTAGCGCTTGCAACGAGCGATACGGTGCCAAGAACGTCTCGCTGGGACAGTTTGGGACTGTCGATGGTCACCTTCGAGAAGCGAACCGGCAAGTGACCATACCGCTGCCGGAAGGTCCGCAGGGCATTGCGATGCAGCCGGCGTGTCAGAACGCCACGCGCGTAATAAAAAAAGCAGCGGCAAAACGAATGGCTGCGGGCAAAGCGGTCGCGACATCGGAATTACCTGCGTAACGCACCGCATTTGCACCGAACGTTCGCAGCGGCACGCATCGCGACGATACGGTGCGACATTGCCTGATCGAGTGTTTGACGTCCGGCTCCTGTAGCCAGCCAGTTGCATCCCCCGGCGCGTGCCGGGGGATGAACGGATTCAACGGTGCGCGTCAGTCCTTGGCCGGCGCGGCGAAGTTCGCTACGGCTTGGCCACCCTTCGCGCTCGAAATCGTGCAGTTGTAACCCGTGCTGCTCGGATTCAGCACGAGGAAGGTGCTTTGCGCATTTTTGAAATCCGTGCCGATCTGGAAAAGCACATAGGCTTCCGGCAGCGCAGGCGGCTTGAATGCGCCGAACGCATACACACCGGCGACGCCGAGCGGCGACAATTTTGCGGACAGTTGGATCGGCTTGGTCGCATTCGGCGACGGGAAGCTCGACGTGGCGCTCTCGATCAGCGTCTTGGGATCGATCGAGTAATTCGTGGTCACGGGCATGCCGACGTATTTCGATGTCGGCTGACTGAGCTGCTCGGTGCAGGCTTTGTCGTGCGACGGATCGGGCGAACCGCTGTCCAGCACCGCGCGTACGAATTCGAGTTTGACCGTGGCTTTGCCCGTCACCGGTGCACCGGCGGCGATGGAGGCAGAGGAACACAGCGCGAACGCGAAAGACAGGGCGGCGGCGGTAACGGATTTCTTGCTCAGCATGGAAGTCTCCGGGTGGGGTCTAGAGGTTTCGCGGCAGCGTATCGAGCCGCGGAGTTGGGTTGTGCAACGACGGTCGACGGAACAAAGCGGCGGCGCCGGGGGCTTTTGACTCTCGGTCGATTGCGCCGCCAAAACAACTGCGAAAGTTGTCAGGGATGGCGAGGCCGCCGACACACTGCGCGCCTGCGTTGCGTGCTCGCACGCGCAGGCCTCTGAAAAAAAAATGCACGACTCTGCGTCGCCATCCGAATGCACAACGACGTCGCCTATCGCGAAAGATCGACGATTCGCGCAAATTCGTCGGGGCGATGACTTTGGATTCGTCTCGCCCGCAGAACCGCCTCTCGCATCGTTGCAAGCGACACCGGCACTCCGAAGGAGACCACCGTTCATAGACCCATTGCGTTTCACTGTTCGTTGGTCGACAGCATTTGAAGCAAAGCCTGCGACTTCATCCCATGCAAACCAGCCCTTGCGTGACGAAGTTGCTCAACCAAATCCGCGCCAGTACCTGATCCGGCGCCGGGCGCAGGCCGAGCGCAGCGACATCGACGAGGATGGTGTGCAGCGGCGTATTGCCGTCGCAACGTGCGAGCAGTTCCCATTGCACCGGCGCCAACTCGCGCGGGCTGAGGCGATAATCCACGCGCGTCAGCGCCAGCCAGCATGCAGTCGCATCGGGCGGCTCGGGATCTTCCCCGGCGCGGACGGCCCGCCAGTAGCGATGCACCGGAAAGCGGCTGGCGAGGAGGCGCAAGCACGGCGCGGGAGCAGGGCGGGCGCGCAGCAATTCCGCGTCGCCCAGCGCGCGCACATCGCACGGCGGTGGCGACGCGTCTTCGAGTCCGCGCGCATCGCTGATTTCGAGCAGTGCGTGCTCCAGCCGCGCGAGGTCGAGCACGAACTCCTCCCAGCCCGGCGCGTCGCCCGCCGTTTGCCGCGGACGTGTCGCGTCGAGGTATGCGGCGAAGCCGTCGGCGATGCGCCCGACGGAGACGTGTTTTGGCCGCTGCTGCGCGAGGAAGTCGAGCGCAAACACGTCCAGCGCGTCTGCGCCGATCGCGTGCAGCAGCACGGGAAACATTGCGTGAAACGCCTCCAGCAGACGCGCGCGGTACGAACGCTGGTAGATCGCGAGACGCGCGCCGCTACCCAGATCCGCACTCGAACGAAGGAAATCCGTTGCCCGTTCGCGAAGTGCGGCGTCACCGGGTGCGACGATCGCACGCTGGAGCCACGCCTGCTGGGAAGGAAAATCCACGGTTTCGTTCATGCGCGGAATTCCGCGACGGCAAACGCGGGATGCCCGCCGGTTGTTTCGGTGAGCACTTCGGGTCGCGCCGCATCGGGTGCGAACACGCCTGCATCGAACACACCTGCGTCGAACGGGGACTCCCTCGCTCCCCACGCACGCGCCTTGTCGACCTCGGCAAGCAGCCGGTCGATCGGCGGCAAATTCGAATCCCATTCCAGCAACGTGGCGACGGAGCCGGTGCGCCGAGTGGCATAGCGGTAGAGGTGCCAGACGGCGTCGCTCACAGGGGTGTCGTGCGTGTCGAGGATATGCGTGCCGCACGCGCGGTGCCCAGCGAGGTGCATCTGCACCACGCGCTGCGCGGGCAGGGCGTCGATATAGCGTCGCGGATCGAACCCGTGGTTGACGCTCGACACGTAGACATTGTTGACGTCGAGCAGCAACCCGCAATCCGCTTGTTCCGCCACGCGCCCCAGGAATTCCCATTCCGACAGCGTGTCGGCAGCGAAGCGTGCGTACGTACTCGGATTCTCCAGCACCAGCGGTCGATCCAGCACGTCCTGCACGATACGGACGCGTTCGACCACGTGGTGCAGCGAGCGCTCGTCCAGGGGCATCGGCAGCAGATCGTGCGTCGTCTCGCCACCAACGCCGGTCCAGCACAGGTGATCCGAAATCCAGCGCGCGCCGATCTCTTTTGCGAGCCTTTTCAGTGTCGCGAGGTACTCGAAATCGAGCTCATCGGAGCTGCCGATCGAGAGCGACACCCCGTGCATGACCACGGGGTAGCGCTCGGCAATTTGCTGCAGCGTGTGGCGACTCCAGCCGTGGCTGTCGAGAAAATTCTCACTGATGATTTCGAACCAGTCGAACGCCGGCTGCGTGCGCAGCACCTCGGCCATGTGCGCGCGCCGCAACCCGACCCCGTATCCGAGGTCGGGCAGGCCCAGGCGCGCCGGCGCCGCGCTCACTTCGACGTGGGCGCCAGAGCGGACCGGCGCGCGGTGCCGTCATACGCGCCTTGCTTGCCGGGTGTAGGCAGGCTTGTCAGCTTGTGGCGTGCGGCGAACAGATCGCGCGCGTGTTGCCAGACGTTCTTGCCGATCAGCGCGACCAGGTCCTGTTTCGCCTGCGGCGTCCACGCCTCGCCGGTCTGCTTGTCGATACTCGACTGCGCCGTGCGATCGAACACTTGGCCGGTGGCGATCGGCGTCTGGCAGCCGCCGGTGCCCTTGCCGACGTTCTCGTTCGGGATCCATTGCTGCGCCGGGTCGAGTAAGCCGCCACCCTGCACGCTGGAGAGGAACGCGCATCCGCCCTGCGCGCTGCAGTCGTTGTTGCCGCCGCAGGTGTGCAGATCGGCGGTAGCGCAGGCGCCGTCGCCGGCCTTGCTGCCGATGCCGCCCCAGCCGCGCCCTTTGCATTCGTTGAGACCCTGGCAGGCGTTCAGTTCCACGCCTTGTGCCGCCCACTGTGCACGCAGCTTGGCCGTGGTCGCATCCCAGTGGAACAGCGACAGGGGATCGGCGTCGTCCATCGCCTTTTGCGCCTGCTGCCCGCTCACGCCCTTGGCGTATTCGTAGCCGATCACGTTGCCGTGCTGCCACAGCATCGGCGTGATGTACTTGAACGCGAGCATGGCGTCGTTGAATCCCGGCGACGTCGTGCTCTGGCCGCTGTTCGCATCCAAGTTGCCCGCGGCGAAGCCGTTTTGCATCGCGTCGGTGAGGTAGCTCCAGATCGCGTTGGCCGATCTCTGCAGCACGTCCGCGGACGGCGCCCAGGTCGGCAGGTCGCCGGATTTCTTGCCGTCGGCCTGGTAGAACATCGGCTGGCCTTGCGGCAGAAGCGGATTGTTCTGCTTGTGCGCCACGAAGTCCTCACCGGCGATTTTCGCGATGACGGTTTGCACGTCGACGAAGCGCGTGTAGTGCGACTTCGCTCCCCAGCGCGCGAAACGGCTGCCGGCGACGGGCTGGAATTGCGGCAGCACCTCGCCGCTTGGACCGGAGCGGAACAAACTGCCGACTGACGCGGCGACGAGACCGCCTTCACCCTGATCGGTGACGGCGTTCGCCACGATGCCGACGTCGCGGCGCGTGGCGATGGTCGGAATGAGCGGGTAGGTGCTCTTGAACGTCGCATAGTTGACCTGCAGGTGCGACGGCTTGAAATGTGGATCGTCCGCGACGTCGACCGCGCCGTACGCGCGCAGGTAGCGGTTGAGAAGCGTGAGCGTGGCGTAGTAGAGATCTGCGATCGAACTGTAGATAACCTTGTCGTTCGGCGGTGGGAAGTCGCCACCGGCGGGCTTTTCGATCGCGATCAGCGCGGCGATCACTTCCGGCAAGTTGCCGATCGTGGTCACGAACGGCGTACCCGGCGTCGGTTCGAGATGCGGCACGACGATTTTCTCGCCCGGCTTGGCGTTGAGCTTGGGGATGTTCGGGGTGACGTTGAACGCGTTGCAGATGTTGCTCGCGAGCTGCAGATGCAGCATCTCTTGCACGGCGACCGAAAGCACTTCCTGCTGGGCGTCGTACAGTGGCGTCGATTTGCCATCCGGACTGTACGCGAGCGCCGCGTCGGTGAACGAATAGACCGCCGTCAGATACAGCGGGATAGTCAGGAATTCGACGTTGACCAAGGCCTGCAGATGCTGCTTGAGCAGCGCAGCGTCGTTGCTGCTGAACAATCGTTGGGCATTGGCAAGTACCGCGTTGGATGTACTCATCGATCGAAACTCCTGTTGAGTGGGTAGGAGACACCTGCGCATCGCGTCAGACGGATACGGGAAAAGAGAAACGGTCGCGCCACGGCGCGCGGAGACGGCTGGAATGTGCGGATAGGTGATGCGTCCAGGACGCGAGACGTCTTCGCCTGCGCGAAGCCCCGTGTCGACCGAGCGCGTTGCCACCTGCTATTGCAGCAGGCCATGGCAAACGCCAATACGTGAACGCCAGACCCCTTGTGCGGCGCGCCCCCCGCGCCCTCCGACGTCACGATCATAGGCCTGTCCGCGCGCAGGCGAACACCTGTCTAGTCTGTCAGTAGACGCTTAACCTAGCGAGGCGTGCGGGCTGCGCTTTGGACAATTGCGACGGGTTGGGTCAAGCAAACGTCGAGGCCGGAACTGCTGTCAGGAACGACAGTGAAGCAGGCCTCGTGGTTCTTTTAGCCTCCTGCGGCGCGCCTGGATGCCAGCAAGTGCCGACTATCCGCAGGGGGAAAACATGCCTTTCGTTCCGGCACACGGTGCCACGCCTATACCGTGACCGCGCTCGGCATCGCAGTCGGTGCGATCGCCGCGCTCGTGCTCGCACGCGTACGGGGTTCGATGGTCGTCGGCATCGACGCGACCGATCCGCTGACATTGCTACTGGCCTGCGCGATTTTGTCAGGCGCCGGCTTGTGTGCCAGCGTGATGCCGGCACGGCGTGCGACGCGTATGAATCCACTTGCGGTACTGCGTGGCGAGTAAACGCGTGCAGCCACGAGCCGCACGAGCGCTGCGGAACCTGCCGTGACAACGGCCAATGACCGCCTTCACCCGGCCGTTCCCCCGCCCACCTTCGCGGCGGCTGCCTGCCGTTGCCAGCGTCGCATCGCCTGGTGCCGGCCCCAGTAGTGGTTGATCGCGGCCTTGAGTCGGGCGCGATCCGGCGGTTTGAGTGCGAACTTCACTTTCGACTGCCGGCGCGTGCCGAGCGCGGTCTTGTCGGCGTGAGAGAGCACGAGCGTGTCGCGCGTGCCGAACTTTCCTTCGTTGTATTGCATCGCGACCACGCCTTCCCACGCGGCGCTGCCTTCGGGCGCTTCGATGCCGGCGTAGGTCACGCGCAGTGTCTGTTGTTTCTTCAGGGCGAACACGACGTCGGGGAAAAACTTCAGCACGACGTCGCGTTCGGCGTCGTTTGCCGGTTCGTAGCGCCACGCGAGCGCCTTCAGATGTTCCGACGCGAAGTGCGCTTCGTAGCGTTGCCATAGCCGCCCTTCGATCGCCGCCGCATCGGGGATGAAATCGACCCAGGTCTGCGCCGGTGCGGCGGCGACGATGGTGGCGAAATCGCGCGCATCGATCACCGCGCCGACATGTTCCATGCGCTGCTGCAGCGGCGGGTGGGAATCGAACGGGTGCGGCACGGTGCCGACGGCAAGTCCGGCCGTGAAGTTTTCCGTCTGCGTGAATGCCGCCAGTCCCTGCGCCACACGCTGCGCGACGTTGAGCGCGCCTTCGTGCTGCTGCGAATGCGCGAACAGTTGCCGCTCCACGGTTTGGCGATAGCCCGCGTACGCGGCGATGCGGATCAGCGCGCGCGAAATCGCGTGCGGCGAGACCAGCCGAGCGGCGCTTTGGTCCGCTGCGAATTCGCGGATGCGGCTTTGACGCGAACGCGCGAGCTCGAACCCGACGCGGAACAGGTTCAGCAGGTAGAACGCGAGCCGGGTGAGCAGGTTGTGCTGCAGCGCCTGCATGTAGTGGTTGAACGCGGCGAGCTTGGGACCGAGCTGCGCGCTTTCCGCCGTGTCGCCGCCGCTGAAATGCGCCATCTCGTGCGCCAGCACGGCGTCGGCTTCGTCGCGCTCGATTGCGCGCAGCAGCGGCAGGCTGACGAACAGGGAACGCCCGGCGAGCTTGCGTTCGCCGACGCGCAGCGGTGCCTGCGTGACGAAGAAATTGTCGTCGATGCCGGCAATCAGGTTTGCCGGCGGCTCGGTGCCGAGCGTGGCGCAGAGCTGCTTGATGCGCGCCCACAGCGCCGGCGCCTGTGCTTCGCCGATCGGTTCCCCGGCGATCGCCTCGTTCTCGGGCACGCGCCGGAAAATGGCACCGAGCGCCGCGAGTACGCCGCCGCCGGCCAGCACGCCGGCGATCAGGATCAGCTTGACGAAGTAATGGTGGCTGAAATACGCGGTCACCCAGAATGACAACCAGACCAGCATTGCGCCTTGCACTGCGATCTCGATCGCCGAAATCGCGCGCAGGGTCCACCACCCGACGGTAAACAGGCGTACCTGCCGGCGCGGGATGAAATAAGCTGCAAGCGCGAGCGCGACGGTCAGCAGCAGCGCGGCGACGCCGAGCAGCATCGTCCAAAACGCTGTGCGGCGTACCGTCAGGAATTGCCAGATTTCGCCGCCCGGCGCGCAGACGTTTTCGCGCAGCCGCTGGTATTGCGTGTAGGCGCCGTCGCACAGCGCGGCCACGCTCAGGGACGAACTCGCCGCCGGCGCCGCACCGGGTTGCGCGTGTGCGTCGACCGCCGCATTGAGCTTCTGCGAAAAGCCCGATTCGGCGTAGGCGGCGAACCAGTACGTCGCGGCCGGCAGCGCGATCAGGCCGGCAGCGGCGATCAGAAAGAGCTTGACGAATGCACGTTGCAACGCGGGCATGGCGGTTGGAATCCTGAGTGGACGGACGGCGGCAAGGGACAAATCCCCGGGCCGATTCGACCAGACGTTCGCGCCCCTGGCAAGGGCACGGAGCGCCGCGCCGGCGCGCAAAATTCGCGGCTTCGAGTACAATTCGCGCCTTCGCCGTCCGTGCCCAGGCCTGCCGCGCAATGAGCCTTATTTCCGTCCCCGTTTCCTTCGGCGAATTGATCGACAAGATCACGATCCTCGAGATCAAGACCGCACAAATGCGCGATCCGGCCAAGCTCGCCAACGTGCGCGCGGAGCTCGATCTGCTCAGCGCGACCTGGGACAGTGACGCCGCGTCCGCGACCGACATCGCGGCCGAACGCGCCGCGCTCAAGGCCGTGAACCAGGCGTTGTGGGACATCGAAGACCGCATCCGGCTGAAGGAAAAAGCACAGGCTTTCGATGCGGAATTCGTCGAACTCGCGCGCGCGGTGTATTTCCGCAACGACGAGCGCGCCCGCATCAAGCGCGAGATCAACGTGAAACTGGGCTCGCAGCTGGTGGAGGAAAAGTCGTACCAGGACTACGGCGCGCGCGCCGGCGGGGCATGATGACGGCGCGCCGACCGTGAACGCGTCACGCCGCCGGCGGTTCGTTCTTTGGGCGGCGGCGCTGCTGGGTTTTGCGTCGCTCGTCGGCGCGGCGGATGGGAAAAGCGGGCGCGACGAATCGCGCCCCTACGCGATTACCGACGTCCGCGTGATCGATGTCGAACACGGCCGCGCGAGCGCGCCATCGACCGTCTGGCTGCGCGACGGTCGCATCGAACGCATCGTCCCGGGGCATCAAGCGCCGCCGCTCGGCCCGCATTGGATCGACGGACACGGTCTGTACCTCGTGCCGGGCCTGATCGACCTGCACGTGCACTTGTTCAACAATGCCTCGCATCGGCCGCCGAACACCTGGGCTTTTCCGCTGTTTGTCGCCAACGGCGTCACCGGCGTGCGCGAAATGGCCACCACCCCGGAGGAATTCACCGATGTCGCGCAATGGCGCGCGGCGGTCGACGCCGGCGATTTGGTCGCGCCGCATGTGCTCGCCGCGGGCACGTTTCCGTATGCCGCAAGCGACGACGCGGCGCGCGCGATCGTGCACACGGCCGCGCGACGCGGCGCGGATTTCATCAAGGTGTTTTCCGAAGTCACGCCGCAGCGCTGGAAAGCAATTCTCGACGCGGCGCGCGCGGAAAAGCTCCCCGTCGACGGCCACGTGCCGGCTGCGGTAACGCTCGACGAAGCCGCGCGCGCGCCGCAGCGCACGGCCGAGCACTTGATGCAGGTTTACGAAGCCTGTTCCGCGCACGGGCAGGCGCTGATCGCGGCACGCGCGGGTCTGGACGGCGAAGCCGCCGTCGCCCTGCGCGACCAGCAGGAGTCCGAAGTCCTCGCAACGTTCGACGCGGCGGCCTGCACGCGTGCGGCGCGTGCCGTCGCGCATGCCGGCCCGGTGCAAGTGCCGACCGTGGTGATCGATTATTTCGATGCCGCGCGCCCACACGGCGATCCCGCCTCAGACCCGCGGTGGGCATCACTCAGGGTCGACGAGCAGGCGCGCTGGCGCCGCGTGCTGGATGCGCCGCAGGACGCGGCGGCGCAGGCGCTGGCCGAGCGCCGCTGGGACGTCACCTGCCGCATCGTGCGCACGTTCGCCGCGGCGGGTGTGCCGCTGCTGGCCGGCACGGATGCGCCGATGCCGCTGGTGTATCCCGGTTATGCGCTGCACGACGAACTGGAGCAACTGGTCGCGTGTGGACTCACGCCGGCGCTGGCACTGCGTGCGGCGACGTCGGGCGCGGCCGATCTCCTGCAGCGCCATGACAGCGGCCGGATCGCGCCGGGCGCGCGTGCCGACCTTGTTCTGGTCGAGGCCGATCCGCTGTCCGACATCCGTGCGCTGCGCCGCATCCACGCGGTCGTGCTGGCCGGGCGCGTGTTCGATCGCGCGGCGCTGGATGCGTTGATCGCGCCACCCTAGGCCGACGCTTAGTCCTCGAGCCCTCTCCCCCGAGCACCGCTCGGGGGAGAGGGTTGGGTGAGGGGGCGGCGCCTCAGTTCGCCGCGGCGTGCGACTTCGCGAACGCCTCCAGCCGCTCGATTACAGCCTCCGTCTCGATCAAATCCATCACGCCCGGGAATTCGATCTTCGTGCCCCAGGACAGTTCCGCCGCGGGCTTGCCGCGAAATTTGCGCGCGGCGGCGTCGTAGCGGTCGACGCACCAGCGGCGCTCGCTGTACGGGCCTGATCGATTGACGTTGCTTGCCGCGTGCAGACCGAGCACCGGCGCGCCGACCGCGTTCGCCATGTGCATCGGACCGGAATCCGGCGTCAACACCAGATTCGCACGCTGCGCCAGCGCGAGAAACTGCTTGAGCGTGTCCTTGCCGATCAGATCCAGCGGTTTTTCCGCACAGTGCGCGAGGATGCGGTCGCCGAACTCGCGTTCGAACCCGCTCGGGCCGCCGCACAACGCGACGCGCCAGCCGAGCCGGCGTTGCGCGTGATCGATCACGGCGCCGTAGCGCGCCGGGTCCCAGTTGCGCAGCGTGTGGCTGGAGCACGGGCTGACCAGCAAGGTCGGCGTCGCGCCCGGCAGGTGCTGTGCGGCGAACGCGTGTGCGGATTCGGGGATCGGGATGTCCCAGCGCACCTCGGTCTGGCGCAGGCCCAGGGGTTCGAGGAAGCTCGCCATCGCATCCAGCACGTGTTCGCCGGAACGCGCGGCGATGCGCCGGTTGACGAACAGGCCGTGGCCGTCTTTCGCGCGCGCGGCGTCGTAGCCGATGCGCAGATCCGCGCGCACCAGGGCGCTGACCAGGTTCGCGCGCAGCGCGACCTGCATGTGCAACAGCGCGTCAAATCTGCGTCGCGCGAGCGCGCGCCGCAGCGCCGCGAAGCCCCGCCAGCCCGCGGATTTGTCGAAGATCAGGAACTCGACGCCGGCGATGTCGCCGACCAGCTTGTGCTCGAGCTTGCCCACGATCCAGGTTACTCGCGTCTGCGGCCAGGCACGCTGCAGCGTGCGCACCAGCGGCACGACATGGGTCACGTCGCCGAGCGCCGACGTGCGCAGCAGGCACAGCGTGGCCGGCGCTGGCCGGGAGGTTGGAGCGGGATTCTGCGCTTCGGGCATCGGGCTCTTGCTACACTTCGGATTGAAAACGCCGGCAGGGCGCCGCAATTTTCCGTTATCCGCCGCAACGTTGCCGAGGCGGACGCGGTTTGCACGACACGCCGCGGGCGACGAACCTATGATCCAGACACGACTGATTCCGAGCGCCGGCGGTGCGATTCTGTTCGACGCCGCCTGTGCCGCACAAGCCGGCAGCGGCGCGAACGAAGCGTTCGCGCCGGACTGGTTCGATCCCGCGCACTGGCGCGCGCTCGGTCGCGCCGACGCGTCCGGCGGCGGTCGCGGCGGCGTGCTGCGCCTGGATGCGCCGTTCGGCCGCGCGGTGCTGCGCCATTATCGCCGCGGCGGCCTCGTGGCGCGATTGCTCCGCGATCGCTACTTGTGGACCGGCGCCGACCGCAGCCGCGGTTTCGCCGAATTCCGCCTGCTGGCCGAGCTCGCGGCGCGCGGCCTGCCGGTGCCGGCGCCGATCGCGGCGCGCTACGTGCGCGACGGCGCGTTCTACCGTGCCGACCTGATCACGCGCGAAATCCCGCAGTCCGCGACGCTGGCGCAGCTGCTCGCTTCCGGACGGCTCGATGCCGCGACCGCGGCGCGCGTGGGCGCCACGATCGCCGCGTTCCACAACGCCGGCGCCTACCACGCCGACCTGAACGCGCACAACGTGCTTCTGGATGCGAGCACCGTGTGGCTGATCGATTTCGACCGCGGCGCGCTGCGCACGCCGGCGCGTGCATGGCAGCAGGCGAATCTGGCGCGGCTGGAGCGTTCGCTGCGCAAGCTCGGCGCGGGCGCGGCGGGCGAAGCCGAATTCGAACGCAGCGTGCGCGCGCCGTTGCGTGCCGCGTACGCGCGCGAACTCGCGCTGCCGCTCGCGGCGCGGAGATCCGCGGCATGAACCTGACACTGCATTTCCTCGGCGTGGGTTCGGCGAACGCGGTTGAGCTCGGCTCGTCCGGCGCCGTGCTGGAACGCGACGGCGTGCCGCTGCTGCTGATCGACTGCGGGCCGGAAACCCTCACCAGCTATCTCTCGGCCTATTCCACCTTGCCGCGCGCCGTGTACGTCACGCACACGCACATGGATCACGTCGCCGGCCTGGAGCGGCTGTTCTACCGTGCGTACTTCGACGCTGCTGCGCGCGGTAACGTGTCGCTGTACGCGCAAGCGGCGCTGATGCCGCTGCTGCAGGCGCGCGTCGGCGACTACCCGGAAGCGCTGGCCGAGGGCGGCGCGAATTTCTGGGATGCGTTCCGCCTGGTGCCTTGCTCGCGCGGCTTCTGGCACGAGGGACTCTGGTTCGACGTCTTTCCGACGCGGCACCACGCGCCGAATACATCGTTCGGGCTGGCGCTGCGCGGTGCCTTCGCCTGGACCGGCGACACGCGGCCGATCCCGGAGATGCTCGCTGCACACGCGCCGGCGCCGGCCGTGATCGCGCACGACTGCGGAGTACACGCGAATCCGTCGCACACCGGCATCGAAGACCTGGCGCGCGAGTACGACGCCGCGGAATGCGCACGTTTCGTGCTCTACCACTACGCCAGCGCCGCGGACGGCCTGCTGCTCGCGTCGCAGGGTTACCGCATCGCGCAGCGCGGCGAGCGCATCGCGCTGCCGGCGCCGCACGACGCCGTCGTGCTCGCGTCGCGCGCCGGAGCGAACGCATGAGCCGCGCACCGATCCCGCACGCGCTGCTCGAAGCGGCGCCGCTCGACCGCCGCGGCCGCGCCTTGCGCGACCTGCGCATCTCGGTCATCGACCGCTGCAATTTCCGCTGCCCGTACTGCATGCCGGAAGACCAGTACGCGCACGACCATGCGTTCCTGAGCAAGGCCGAGCGCCTGCGCTTCGAGGAGATCGAGCGCATCGCGCGCCAGTTCGTCGCGCTCGGCGTGCGCAAGCTGCGCCTGACCGGCGGCGAGCCGCTGCTGCGCCGCGACCTGCCGACCCTGGTGCGCCTGCTGGCCGCGATTCCCGGCGTCGAAGACCTCGCGCTGACGACCAACGGCGTGCTGCTCGCGCGCCAGGCCGAGGCCTTGCGCGAAGCCGGCGTGCAGCGCCTGACGGTGTCGCTCGACACGCTCGACGCGGACACGTTTCGCACGTTTTCCGGCGGCAAGGGCGAGGTCGGCGACGTGCTGGACGGGATCGCCGCGGCGGAACGCGCGGGCTTCCGCGGCATCAAGCTCAATTGCGTCGTGCTGCGCGGCGCGAATGACGGCCAGATCCTGGATCTGCTCGATCATTTCCGCGGCACGGGCCATATCGTGCGTTTCATCGAATACATGGACGTCGGCACGGAGAACGGCTGGCGGCCGGAACAAGTGGTGCCGAGCGCCGAACTGGTGCAGCGCATCGGCGCGCGCTGGAAGCTCGCGCCGCTCGCGCCGAACTACGCCGGCGAAGTGGCGGAGCGCTATGCGTTCGCGGATGGCGCCGGCGAGATCGGTTTCATCAGCTCGGTGTCGCAGCCGTTCTGCGGCGATTGCTCGCGTGCCCGCCTGTCGGCCGATGGGCGGCTGTACACGTGCCTGTTCGCGAGCGCCGGCTTCGACCTGCGCGGACCGTTGCGCGCCGGCGCGGACGACGACGCGCTGCGCGCGCTGATCGCCGCGCGCTGGCGCGAGCGCGGCGACCGCTACAGCGAGCAGCGCGCCGCGGCGCGCGCCGGCAGCGTGTCGCGTGTGCAAATGTATACAATCGGAGGCTGAACCGTGGCGCGAGGCAAATCCCTGAGCCATCTCGACGCCGCGAATCGGCCGGCGATGGTCGACGTCGGCGCGAAAACGCCCAGCGCGCGCAGCGCCATCGCCGAGGCCGTGGTGCGTTTCCCGCCGGCGGTCGCACGTGTATTGCGCGCCGGCGGCCTGCGCTCGGCCAAGGGTCCGGTGCTCGACACGGCGATCGTGGCCGGCACGATGGCCGCGAAGCGCACGCACGAACTGATCCCGTTCTGCCATCCCGTCGGCATCGAACGCTGCCGTATCGCCGGCGAATTCCGCAACGCGCGCGAACTCGCGCTCACCTGCGAGGTCGCGGTCACGCACAAGACCGGCGTCGAGATGGAAGCGCTGACCGGCGCGAGCGTGGCGGCGTTGACCGTGTACGACATGTGCAAAGCGCTGTCGCACGAGATCGAGATCGTGCACGTGCGCCTGCTGGACAAGGCCGGCGGCAAACGCCGCGTGCGCGGCGGCAAGGTGGTCGCATGAAACTCAACGTGCTGTATTTCGCGTCGCTGCGCGACGCCGCCGGCACCGACAGCGAGCACATCGACATAGCGGCCGGCGACGCGCGCGCGCTGTACGCGGAACTGAAACGCCGGCACCGTTTCGCGCTCGCGCCGGAGCGCCTGCGCGTCGCGGTCAACGGGGCGTTCGCGCCGTGGGAGCGGGCGCTCGCCGATGGCGACGAAGTCGCGTTCCTGCCGCCGGTTTCCGGCGGTTGAGGGCGCCTGCATGTTTGCATTGAGCGATACGCCGCTGGATTCCGCCGCGCTCGGCCGCGCGCTCGCGCACGATCGCGCCGGCGCGCTGGTGACGTTCGAAGGCTGGGTGCGCGACCACAACGCCGGGCGTGCGGTGCGCCGACTCGATTACCAGGCCTACGCGCAGCTCGCGACGAGCGAAGGCACGGCGATCCTGGCCGAGGCGCGCGCAGGATTCGCGATCCTCGAGGTGCGCTGCGTGCACCGCGTCGGCGCGCTGGCGATCGGAGACCTCGCCGTGTGGGTCGGCGTCAGCGCGGCGCACCGCGACGCGGCGTTCGCCGCGTGCCGTTTCGTCATCGACGAAGTCAAACGGCGCGTGCCGATCTGGAAAAACGAGCATTACGCCGACGGCGAATCCGGCTGGCTGCACCCCGACAACACGCCGGTCGCCGGTTCCTAGGCGCGCGGCGCTACGCTTCTACGCGCACCAGGAAGCCGTCGATCGTGCGGCCTTCGTCGATGCGCAAGGGGATGTCTTCGAATGTCGCGTTGCCGAAGCCGTGCTCGCGGCACAGCGCCGCGATCGCGGCGCGGCTGTGCGCGTAGCGCTTGCTCGGGCGCAGCACGAACGCGCCTTCGTCGTCCTGCGCGGTTTCGCACGAGAACACGAGCAAGCCGCCCGGACGCAGCACCTTGCGGCAGCCGGCGAACGTTTCGTTCAGATCGCCGACGTAGATGAACACGTCGCAGGCGGTCACGGCGTCGAACGAGGCTGGCGCGATCTCGCGCATTTCCGCCACGATCTCGTTCAGTCGCAGGCGCGAATAGACATTGAGCTTGACTGCGTGTTCCAGCATGTTGCGCGAAAGGTCGACGCCGACGAACGGACCCTGGATCGCGCCCAGGTGCTTGCCGAGCAGTCCCGTGCCGCAGCCCAGGTCGAGCAGGCTGAAATCGCGCCGCGGCCAGCGCGCCAGCAGCAGTTCCGTCACACGCTGCGGCGCGCGGTATTGCAGCATGCCTTCCAGGTGCTGGTCGAAACGACCGGCGTAGCCGTCGAACAGCTGCTGCACCATGTTGTCCGGCTGCCGCGCCGGCGTTTCCCCACGCGCGACGGCGAGATGGAACGGCAGATTCGGATGGTCCGGCGCGAGTGCGTACGCCCGCTCCAGCAGCGGCAGCGCTTCGGCCTTGCGATCCAGCGAGATCAGGCACGTGCCGAGCCAGCCGAGCGCCGACGCATCGTCCGGATACGCGGCCAGCACCGCGCGCCAATGCGCTTCAGCCGCGGCGAAGTCGCGCACGCGATCGAGCGCGATGCCGAGTGCGCGGTGGATTGCGACGTCGTCCGGGCGCAGTTCGAGCGCGGCTTTGAGATAGCGGACCGCGCTCTGCGCGTCGTCCGCGTTGGTCGCGACCGACACCGCGACTTCCAGCGCGACGAGTTCGCGCGGCGCGAGCTCGACGGCCTTGTCCGCCGCTGCCAGCGCCTCGGCGAAGCGCCGCTGGCGCGCCAGCGCCTTGGCCAGTTCGGCGAAGCCCGGCCACCATTGCGGCGCGACGCGGACCGCCTGCGCCAGCAGCGCCAGTTCCTGGCCGCCCTGGCTCGTCTTCTGCGCCAGCATGGCGGCGCTCAGGAACACGCGCGGATCGCCCGGCGCGCTGCGCATCAGGCTGTTGAGCGCGTCGCCGGCGGCTTTCACGCGGCCGTTCGCGATGTCGTGTTCGATCGCGCGCAGGCGCTCGACGGTGGGGTCTGCGGCGATGCCGGGTGAATTCATGAGTCGAAACCGTCCTTGAAGATTTCGTCGGCGATGACGCTGAAATCGCCGGGCGAGATGTCGAAGAAGATGTTGCCGTTACAGCGCACTTCGACGCGCGCTGCCGCGGTCGCGAGGTTCGGCGCGATCACCGTGGCGCTGCCGCTGTTGGCGACGGCGGGTGCGAGCAACGCGAACGTCTGCCCACCGTCGGACGAGTACAGCACGTCGACGGCGTTGCAGCTGACCGGAACGGTGTCGGTCCCGGCCACGTCCCAGCTCACGCGCTGCGGCTGATTCGAGATCCAGTGCGTCCCCGCCGCCGGTGCGGTGACGCGGAACGGTCCAGCCGCCGCGCTCACGTGCACGAGCGCGTCGGTGCTGACGCTCGCGCCGCCGCCGGGGTGATTGTCGCGCACGGTCAGGCGGAAGGCGAGATCGCGCGTGGTCGTGGCCCAGGATTCGCCCGAAATCCCGCCGCCGGCCAGAACGTTCGCGGACGGATCGTGCACCAGGATGCGCGCGAGTTGCGGCACGAGTCGCGTCGGCGACGCCGTGGGCGGATAGGAGCGAAACAGCGGCCGCGATCCGTCGTCGCCCTCCGGCGGCGAGGGATTGCCCAGGTCCATCTCTTCCCAGGCGTAGGTCAGCGGGTCGTTGTCCGCATCGGTCGCCGCGCCGGTCAGCGCGAACGGCGTCTGCGCGGGAATCGTGAACGTCGTCACCGGCTGCACGATCGGCGCCTGGTCGCCCGTGCTGAGCAGCGTGCCGCAGGTCGCGCCGCCGCCGGCGAGCCGCGCGGCGATCGGGGTCAGGCTCGCCGCGTTGAAATACGGGTCGGAATGCGGTTGCAGGTCGGCCGGCGCGCAGATGCCGGCGTAAGCCATGATGGTCGAACCGCTGCCCGGCTCGACCGCTTGCGCCGGCGAACGTTGGTTGAGGCAGGAGCCGTCGGTGTTGTCGTTGAAACTGTGCAGCGCGCCGAGCTGATGGCCGATTTCGTGCGCCACGTAGTCGACCCAGAAGCCGTCGCCGCTCGGTTGCGACGTTCCGGTCTCGCCTTTCGCCTTGGAGCCGTCGCTGCAAGTCACGCCGGGCTGCGCGATGCCGCCGCCGCCGGTGCTGAACACGTGGCCGATGTCGTAGTTCGGCGCGCCGATCACCGAGTCGATTTCGGTCTGGTTCTGGTTGATCAGCGCGCTGCCCAGGTTGTTCGTGTACGGCTCGCTGCCGGAGTCGGTGAACACGAGCTGGTCGTTGCCGTCGACGAGCTGGAACTGCACGCCCAGTTCTTCGGCATAGATGCCGTTGATGCGATTCACCGCCTGGGTGATCGCCGCCATGCCGTCGGCCACGGTGCCACCGAAAAACGCGGTGTATTCCGCGGTCGCCCCGACGGCGAGGCGATAGCTGCGCAAGCCCGGTCCGATGCTCGTCTGGGTCGACTGCAGCAGCTTCGGTGCGGCGAGGATCGGTGCTGTGCCGTGCGCCGCGTCGAGCGCGCATTCGAAAGCATTCGACCGCGCGAGCGCGTCGCGCCGGAAGCTCAGGTAGGCCGCGGCTTCGCCGCGCACGACCGGCTGCACCAGGATCACGCCGTCCGCGGCGTGCACGAAGGCCGAAAAACCGTGCGGTGAGTCGTCCAGGCGCGCGGTCAGCGTCGGGTCGTCGACGCCGACCGCACGGAAGCTGCGGATCTGCGGATATTTCGCCTGCAGTCCGGGCGCCATCGGCGCCGTGCGCCAGACCGCGAACGTGCGGAAGCCACCCTCGGGCAGCGGCAGTTCGATCCGCGCCGGCAGCGCGCCGGTGCCGTCAGCCGGCGCTGCTGCGAGAGTCGTGCGCAGGGCGGAGAGGTCCAGGGTGAGCGCGCGGTAGCGCGCAACCGGCGCGGCGAGAGCTTGCGTGTCGCTCGCGCGCGTAGGCGTCCGATCCGACCAGACGTCGTGTGCCGCCAACGGCGCCGACAATGCGCTCAGCAGCAACAACCAGGCTCGAGTGTGTTTTTCGATGCGAAACATGGAATTGCACTCTGCGCGCGGAAAGCGGCAGGGTAGCGTACGCGCTGCCGGCGCACGTTAAGGCAACGGAAAGTTGGCGGCGTAGTCCGCTGCTCGCGCCGAAGTTGCCACCGCAAGAAAGGGTGGCGGCTCCGCCAGCCACATCCCGGCGCCCGAATCGTTCACTACCGTTGCTGCCTTCCGGCCCTGGCGGGGTTTGCGAACTATCGTCGCGGGAGAACCAACGGAGCCACCGCAGACTGCATCTGACTCCGCCATGCGGACTCAGCGAAAACCTGGCGGAGAGGGCGGGATTCACTCGGCACATCCTGTGCCTCGCCCTTCGGGCGGCTTGCGCCGTGCAAATCGGCATCCTGCCGATTTGTCGAACCCAGTGTTCTCATTTTCGCGGGTTCGAACCCGTTCAACAACTTGCAAAAAACTGGCGGAGAGGGCGGGATTCGAACCCGCGAAGCGGGTATAAGCCGCTTACACACTTTCCAGGCGTGCTCCTTCAACCACTCGGACACCTCTCCGGGTCCTTCCCGGCGCTGCCGGAAAGGGCCGCGCAGGATACCTGAGGGAGGCGGTAGGGACAAGCAAGGGCCACACGCCGAATTGTGCCGCGGAGCCAAGAACTGAATTCCCGCCTGCGCGGGAATGACGGATTGGGGAGGTACGCGAGCGATCCGCGCTTTGCTTCTGCACTGCTTCTGCTTTGCGTCTGATCGGGCGTCTGCTCTGGCTTCTGCGCACATGGAATGTGCGCCGCTCCCGGGCCCCTGAGCCGCGGCGAGCGGGCAGAGGATCAAGCCCGAAGGGGCGCGCGCACG
>Ga0068856_100001385_pt1 | contig 25495 bp, 19 predicted proteins | sample KBSCornC62_FD_66595 | JGI IMG/M metagenome (GOLD analysis project Ga0068856, IMG submission 66595) | Corn rhizosphere microbial communities from Kellogg Biological Station, Michigan, USA - KBS Corn C6-2 | ecosystem: Host-associated > Plants > Roots > Rhizosphere > Soil ... | reverse complement strand
GCGCTCATACCAGGGCCCCGGCACTCCCATCTGCTCGGTGCAATTCTCCGGGGAGATCTCTGCAATCGGATGCAGGTTCCTGGCTGCCAGCTTCGCGCCGAAGAATTCCGGGCGGGCATCGAACCTAGGCGCGGCATCCTCGCGAACCTTGAGCCACACTTCATTCACCCGCTGCTTTTGCCAGTCCGTAAAGAGGCTCACGCTGTACGCACTGGATTCAATAGCGTCAAAGTTTTTCTTCAACTCCTCAACCGGCAGGTTCTCGTAGACGTATTGCTTCATGGTGAACGTCGGTTGAACGTCAAGCGTGAGCCGCGTGATCACTCCGAGAGCACCCAGCCCGACCACGGTTCCCCCGAAGATGTGGCCATCTTTCTCGCGTGATAGCTTCAACACTTCCCCCGAAGCGGTCACCAGCTCGAGCGCCGAAACCTGTGTCGCCAAGTTTTGATTCTTCTCTCCAGATCCGTGCGTCGCGGTACTGCAGGCCCCGGCCACCGAAATATGTGGCAGTGAGGCAAGATTGTGCAGTGCAAAACCATGTTGGTCGAGAAATGGCGCCAGCTGCCCGTAGCTCATACCGGTTTCGATGGTCACCGTCTTACTGTGTCGATCGAGGTCGACGACCTGGTTCTGCGGCCCCAGCGAGAGGAACTGGGTGGCGGTGTCGGCGATGTCGTTGAAGCAATGTTTCGTTCCCAGAACCTTGAACTTGGCGTTGGCCTTCACAAACCGGCGAACGTCATCCGTGCTCGTAGCCGGGTACAGCCGCTCGGTTCCATACTCAAGGTTCCCGGCCCAATTGACCAACTTGTGCTCCTCGGCCCAGATCGGAATGCGCGAGAACCATCGACTCGCCGCCCCAACACAAGCGAGCTTCATAAACGTTCTTTTGTTCACGATGGGATCCTCTGTCGCGCTGCAGTGTGCATTCTAAACTCAGCGCAAGCGACAAACTCCGGCAGGACCCGCTCAGCCGAAGTTGCGATTGCCGGGTCCGCCTGCCTCCATGCGGCAGGCAGCGGATCGGGTGGCTACTTTACCTGAAACGAGCCCTGCACGCCACTGGCAGAATCAGGGGCGACCCAGACATCGTAGGTTCCAGGATTCACTACCCAGCGCATCTGCGGATCGTAAGAACCGAGGTCGTTCGCTTTGACGGTGAAATCCACGCTTTTGTGCTCTCCTGGCCGAAGCGTGACCCGCTCGAAACCCTTGAGTTCGCGAACCGGACGCGATGTCAGCCCGACACGGTCATGCACATACAGTTGAACGACCTCAGTGGCCTCACGCTTGCCAGTATTTTCTACTTCCGCACTGACTTGCAGGCTTCCATCTTGCGGGATCTCCGGTGTCTTTACAGAAAGGTGGCCGTAACTGAAGTTGGAATAGGTGAGGCCGAACCCGAACGGAAAAAGGGCAGTCGAGGGCAGGTCGAGATAGCCAGTTTTCCAACGGTCGGGAGCTGTGGGCCGTCCAGTGTTGCGGTGGTTGTAGTAGACAGGGATGGAGCCGGTGCTCCGCGGCCAGCTGATGGCCAATCGTGCGCTCGGAGAGGCATCGCCAAACAAAAGGTCGGCGATCGCGTTTCCCGCCTGAACCCCCGGGAACCAAGCCTGCAAGATGGCTTGGGTGTGATAGGTGGCCCAGCGGATATCGAGCGGGCGGCCGCTTTCGACGACCAGCACCGTCGGCTTCCCCGCCTCGATCACTGCGTTTGCCAGCTTCAGCTGGTCCCCGGGGAAGTCAAGCGAAGAGCGGGAGCTCGCCTCGCCGGACATCCCGGCAAGCTCCCCGAGAAACAGGACAACCACATCCGCTTTCTTGGCCGCAAGGACAGCATCGTCAATGCTCGCGGCCTTTCCACTGTTCGCCACCCCGCGCACGCCGGTTGCAGACGGCGGCGCCGGTGCCGCCACTCCGGCAGCCTGTCCTCCTTCATAAGGTGGAATGTCCACTCCCTTGGCGTAGAGGACATGTTCCTGGCCCAGTTTTGCGACGATGCCTTCGAGCGGCGTTACTGCGTCTTTGGCCTGACCGTCGCCCGCCCAGGGGCCGAGTTGGGAGGCCTTGTCATCGGCCAGTGGCCCGATGACGGCAACCGTTCTCGTCTTCGCGAGCGGGAGGACGTCAGACTTGTTCTGCAACAAGACCATCGACTCCTGCGCGAGCTTGCGTGCCACCTGCAGACTCTCAGCCGTAAGGATGTCCGTCTTTTCGCGATGGGCGTCGGCGTAAGGGTGGTCGAACAATCCAGCCTGGAACTTGACGCGAAGAACGCGGCGGACCGATTCATCGACAACGCTTTCCTGAAGCTTTCCGGAACGAACCAGTTCCGGAATGTGCTGGTAGGCGTTATCCACCATGTCCATGTCAACACCGGCCAGGAGCGCTTTCGCCGTGGCATCGGTATCGTTCGAAGCAAACCCGTGGGCGATCAACTCGTGGACCGCGGCCCAGTCACTCACGACGAAGCCTTTGAACTTCCATTCATCCCGCAAAATGTCGGTCAGGGTGTGATGGTTCGCAACTCCCGGCACTCCGTTCAAGTCCTGGAAGGACGACATCAAGGTACCAACGCCCGCATCCACGGCGCCCCTAAAGGGTGGCAAGTAAACTTCTCGGAGAAGCTGTTCCGAAATATCGACGGTGTTGTAGTCGCGACCGCCTTCGACTGCGCCGTAAGCCACATAGTGCTTGGCACAAGCGACCACACTTTCCGGGTCAGCCATGCTCTTGCCCTGAAATCCCCGGACCTTGGCAGCGGCAACCATCGCGCCTAGATACGGATCTTCTCCAATTCCTTCGACGATTCGGCCCCAGCGAGGATCGCGCGCGATGTCGACCATGGGCGCAAACACCCATTTCACGCCTGACGCAGTAGCTTCCTTCGCGGAAACCCGCTCGGCTTGTTCGAGCAGGGACAAATCGAAGCTGCCGGTACTGGCGATGGGCACAGGGAAAACGGTGCGGTAGCCGTGAATCACGTCAAAACCAAGAATCAATGGGATTCTCAGGCGCGAATTTTCGACGGCGGCGCGTTGGGCTTCGTTGGCGTTTTCAGCGCCGAGCACACCCAGCAGCGATCCCACTTTCCCTTCGCGGATCGCTTTCAGCGACTCCGGCGTCTTACCCGCGAACTGCGTCAGCTGGCCGGCCTTCTCCTCGAGAGTCATCTGCTTGAGAAGGGCTTCGACTTTGCTGTCGATGTCGGTGGAGTTCTGTTGCGCGAATACGAAGCAGGAGGTCAGTAGGAAGAATGAGAACACCAAGAATGGACGGCAGTATGCGCGCATCGGCTCCTCCGAAACGTCGTAGTTTAACAGAGCTGGGGGGAGGACGCCGTGAGGGACGCGCGCCGGAAGAATGGGTGGACTGCAGATTAGAGCAGGGCGACCGCAATGGCGACGCTCAGGGGTGAAATCACCATTTCGGCCGCGCCTGCTCCTTGCACGACGAGTTTGTGTTCGCCGGCAAACTTGTAACGGCAAGCCTCGCGTTCAGTTCAGAGGCGTTCCGCCGCGCTCAATTTACTTCTGCGCAACCCGCCCAGCAGCTGGTAGGTCTGCCGCCATGAACTCACTTCGTTCTAACGGGATTCGGAGCAGAAATTGCGCAGTACTCTCGCCAGCTTACCTAGGCGAGAACCAACGCAGGAGGAGCGCGCCCGAGAACCGGACGGTCGAAAGGAGCCGACAATCTTGACACGAATTTCGTTGTACGAATGAACCAAAGAGGGACCCTGAGCAGCGTGAAAAGAAACGCCAACAGCAGCGGTGCCCAATAGTCGATCGAACTTGTTTGAGCAGCGCTCAGCAGCCGCTTACTAGCGTTCGAATCTTCCGAGACGAAAGCCTGGAAATGTAGATCATCGGAAACGGAAATTGCTGGAAAAAGAAGAAGGATTGCGCAAAATAGCGCAACCAGAGCGAAAATAAACTGCTTCTGGTGCTTGGAGGGAGAACCCAGAAATGACCACAGGGCAATTCCCCCAATGAGGAACCAAGCGAGGTTCAGCAGCAGTTCCATGAGCTCCTAGTGTATTACTTTCCGCGCCCTGTTGCGCAGAATTCTCACAGCCAAAATACTTGTTTAGTGTGATGCAGTTCCCCGGTCCTATGCCGCATGCTCCGCCGGGAAAGCCGGAGTTTGTAACCCTGGCTTAGAAGCTAGCTGGCGAATTTTGCCTGTGCCCATGGTCATGATATAGGTTCGCCACCGAATAAGTAACGCCGGCAACAAACATAGCATGCGGGATCTCTCCAGCTATCCTCCCCATCACTCCAATGTCAAAAACCAACCTAGACTCGGGGGTATAAATGGCGGAAGTAAGGAATTGGGCATTTCCGGCGAGGCCCCGTTGGGCAGAAGTCACACCCGAGATTTCCGCGGTTGCACCCCACTTCCCGCGGACCGGGTGAGACCAAGCAAGTGCGTTCAGAAAGTTGTGATGAAAGTCTCCCGTTCGGCTCTCAAGCAAGTTCCCGATCAAATTGAAGTCGAAATGATGCTTCCCCAGATCTTTGCTGGCGAGGAAGGCAAAGGAATGACTCGGCCCGGCCGATCCGGGCATGTTGGTTGCCGTCGCCGCCGTCAACATGTACATAAGCGCGACCGAGGGCTGGTGCTCGGAATCGCGAGTAAGACGGTACTTGAATCCTACGGCCGTGTCCCCCAAACCGTGCGTTCCCGAGTCCGCGGTCCAGAGAATGTTCCCGAGACGGAGTTCGAAGTTCGAAGTCAAGCCAAACTTGAACAGGTCGTTGACGTCCTGATGCGAGGATGCGGCATCGACACCCCATTCGGTTTCAAGAACACCGGCCTGCACGGGTTGGGCCGTGGTCGAAACCGTCGGGCGATTGGGTACCGCCACCATTTCGTTTTGTGCGGCCGCGACAGCAGAAGCCAGCACCAGGGCAGTCATGCAGAATGAGAAAGTCCGTTTCACAGGAACTTGCGCCTCAGGCTACATGAAAATCACTCACGGCTGAAGGGCTTGTTTGAGACTGGGCTTGATCCCGACTGCCGCCAGGCTCGCGCTATCCCAGCCGCCCCCCAGTGCTTTCACCAGGAGAACGGAAGAGACCAGGCGTTGACCGCGAAGCTGCGTTGCCAGACGTTCATTCACGAGCAGTTGTTCCTGGGCGGTAATCACATCGAGGTAGGTCACCAGGCCGCCGCTGTAGCGCGCATTAGCAAGCGTCAAAGCCCGGGCGGCTGCCTCGACTGCTTGCTGCTGCGCAGCGGACGCGGTGGAAAGTGTGTTCAGGCTGCTCAGCGCATCCTCCACCTGCTGGAAGGCCACCAGCGTCGACTCGCGATAGTTTGCCGCCACTTCTTCGTATTGTGCACGGGCATTTTCGAGCGCGGCTCGATTGCGGCCTCCGTTCAGGATCGGCTGCAGGGCTGAAATCCCCAAAGACCAGAACGTGCTGGAGGCATTGAGCAAAGCGGGCACGGTTCTGCTCTCCCACCCGCCCGATCCACCGATCCCGATGCTGGGGAAAAGCGCGGCCCGGGCTACGCCGATGCGAGCATTCGCCGCCGCCGTGTTGCGTTCCGCCTCCGCCACATCAGGACGGCGCTCGAGGAGTTCGGAAGGCAGCAGTATCGGAACCGCAGGAGGCTCGGCGTCCAATGCCCGAACCGGGGCGACGAACGAAGGCGCCGGTAGTCCCTGCAGGGCTGCCAGGGCATGCTGAAACTGATCACGCTGCTGCTGCAAAAGCGAGAGCTGTGCTTGGCTTGCGTTCAGGATGGTTTGCTGCTGGGCAACGTCGAGCCCCGAGGCCGCACCGCCGGCATGGCGGTTCTCGACGACTTGCAGTCCTTTTTGTTCGTAATCGATCGCCTTGCGCACAACCGCCATCTCGGCGTCGAGTTCGCGCAACTGGAAGAAATCAGCCGCGACCTCCGAGGTGATGGTCAAACGTACATTCTCGAGATCTGCAGCGGATGCTTGATAGGTAGCGTTCGCAGCCTCAACACTCCTGCGAACTCTCCCGAACAAATCAATTTCGTAGTTGAGGTCGAAAGGAATCTGGAAGATGCTTTGCGTGACCGGCGCGGTTGAAGACGATCCCCCGAGCAACGGGCGGTTCCCTGAAAGCCGCTGCCGCTCAGCCGACGGGTTTACGCTCACCTGCGGGTAATAATTTGCGGTCGCAATACGCGCAAACGAACGGGCTTCTGCCAGCCGCGCGACCGCGGCCTTCAGTGACTGATTGTTCGCGAGCGCACGCTGTTCGTAATCATTCAGTTCGGAATCGCCGAAAAGCGTCCACCAAGTGCCCTTGGCCAGGGAATCTTTCGGGGCCGCTTCCCGCCAGGGGGCAGGAGCCTGCCAGTTCTGTGGGATCACCACTTCGGGCTTCTGGTATTTGGGTTCGCCCGCGAAGGCGGCCGCAGCGGCAAAAATCACCAGAGATGAAAGGACGGGCTTCACTGCGCCACGCCGCCTTGCTGCCGGGGTTCCTTTACGGTGACTTGCTGGCCGGACTCGAGCGAGTCGCTCGGGTTGAGCACCACCTGGTCCGATGGATGGATTCCGCTGAGAACCTCGATCTCGCGGCCGTAGTCGCGCCCAATCACGATCGGCTTCAGCTGCACCTTCGAATCACTGTCAACCACGGCCGCCAGCGTTCCTTCAGGACGCGTCATCATGGCATTGACCGGAATGGTGAGGCGCGGGACGTCCACCTTGAGGGCAAAATGTATTTGCGCGTAAGCACCGGGGAGCAGCTTCCCCTGGGGATTCGGCACATCGATTTCCGTCAGCAGGGTTCGAGACTGTTGATCGATGGATTCTGAGTTGCGCACTATGTTGCCGGAGATCGTGAGCGCGTTCACGGATGTCAGCTGCACGGTTGCTTTCACTCCCGGGCGAACGAAGTCGGCATAGACTTCGGGCACGCTCACGTAAATGCGTATCGGGTCCGTCTTCGCAATGTTGAACATCTGCTGATTCGGACCGGAGTTGCCAGCGTTGATCAGGGCGCCAATGTCTACGTTGCGCTTGGTGATCACACCTGAGAACGGCGCATAGACGTGCTTGAAGGACTCCAGTTGCTCGAGCCGGTGGAGGTTGGCCTCCGCTGCCGAGAGATTTGCCTGGGCCTGCGCATAGCTGCTGTTGCGCTCATCGGTTTCCTGCTGGGCAACCGCATCCATCTTCTGCAAGCCCTCCCAGCGTTTGGCTGAGGTTTTTGCAATTTCTAATTGCGCGCTGGCTTGTTCGCGCGATGCCTTGGCCTGGAGCAATTCCTGGTCGATCTCGGGAGTTTCGATGTCGGCCAAGAGTTCGCCCTGGCGCACGCGGCTACCGATGTCCTTGTACCACTTCTTTAGATATCCGTTCGTCCGGGCATAGATCGGCGCCTCGATGAAGGCCTGGAGGGCTGAGGGCAGAACCAGTTCTTCCTGCGGAGGCTCGACCTTGGGATGGATCGTCGAGACGGTCGGGACGATCAGCGCTTCGGTTTCCTTTGCCAGGGCGTTGTTTTCTCTGAGGCGCGAGGCAATCCCAACGATCGCGGCAGCCAAAAACAGGACTCCCAGGATTGCGGCAACCAGATACCCGCGGTGCCTCTTAGGAGCATCCGCCCGGCTTCGCCACTCGTCGGATACTTCCTTTTCCTCTGTAAATCCTGTCTGCATATGAATTTTTAGATTCCTGCCCGGCCGAGAATTGCTAACAAATTATTTCCTAGGCAGCCGACCGCTTCAACCGCCAGCCATGGAAAATGCTAAACACAACCGGAACGAACAACAAGGTCGCAATTGTGGCGAATATCAGCCCCCCGATGACGGCCCTGCCAAGCGGCGCGTTTTGCTCGCCGCCTTCTCCGAAGCCGAGCGCCATCGGCAGCATGCCGATGATCATCGCCAAAGCCGTCATGAGGACCGGCCGCATACGCGTAGCCCCGGCTTCAAGGGCAGCCTTCATCGGGTGCATGCCTTCGGCCATGCGCTCACGGGCAAACGAGATCAGCAGGATGCTATTGGCAGTGGCTACGCCCATGCACATCACTGCTCCGGTGAGAGCTGGGACGCTCAGCGTCGTATGCGTGAGAAACAGCATCCAGCAGATGCCCGCCAGCGCCCCCGGCAACGCGGTGATGATGATGAAAGGATCGAGCCAGGACTGAAAGTTGACCACGATCAACAGGTAAACGAGCACGATCGACATCACCAGGCCAATTGACAGGCCCTCGAACGAGGAGGTCATGGTATCGACCTGGCCGACCATGTTCATCTGGGTCCCGCGCGGTAACTGATCGCGGAAGGAGGCCAAAGCCTTTTCCGTATCGTCGGCGACTCCGCCCAGGTCTCGCCCATCCACGCTGGCATACACGTCAATGCTCGGCTGGATGTTGTAGTGGCTCACCACTGCCGGCGCCATTTTCGGCACGACTGAAGCCAGGTTGGCCAGCACCTGTTGTGAACTCGCGTTCGTGCCGCTGATCGGCGTGTTCATGAGTTCCTGCAGAGAGTTCATCTTGTACTGCGGAGTCATGATCGAGAGCGCATAGCTCACGCCGTTCTGCGGATTCAGCCAGAACGTTGGGCTGGTCTGGAAACTCGAACTCAGCGAGACCAGCAGGTTTTGCGCGACATCGCGTTCGGTCAGACCGACCTGCTGGGCACGTACCCGGTCAACATCCATGCGCAAAGTAGGATCGTTCATGAGTTGCTGAACGTGCACATCGACTGTCCCTGGAATGTGGCGAACGCGTCCTGCAATACGTTGGGCGATGGCGTAATTTTGCGCGTAGTTCGGTCCGGTCAGTTGCACATCAATCGGGGAGGGCAGGCCGAAGTTCAGAATCTGGCTCACGATGTCAGCCGGCTGAAAGAAGAACTCGGTACCCGGAAACTGCTGCGGCAAGGACTTGCGCAGCATGCGAATGTACTCCCCCGTCGGCCGCCGACGGGGAGCAAAGCTGACGAGCACCTCAGCATCGGAGGTGCCGATCACGCCGGAGTTGCTGTAAGAAATATTGATTCCGCTGTAAGGCAGGCCAATGTTGTCCACGATCGTGGTGATGTCACCCTTCGGCAACTCGCGCCGGATTTCTTGCTCAACTTCGTCCACCAGCCTGGCTGTTTCCTCGATCCTCAACCCCGCCCGCGCTCGCACGTGAAGGCGCATCTGCCCGGAATCAACTTTGGGAAAGAAGTCGCGGCCCAAGAAGAACACCAGGCCGGAGGAAGCAACACAGAACCCCAGGAACACGGTCACGAAGGCGGCGCGGTGATGCATGATCGCCTCGAGCGTGTTGCAATAGGCCATCCGCAGGCTGGCAAATCCGCGCTCAAAGCCTTTCTGAAATCTGGCGAAGATATTTGACGGCGGCCGGTGAGAGTCCAGTTCGTGACCGCGCAGGATGTACATGACCAGCGTGGGGACGAGCGTTCTCGACAGCACGTAGGACGCGAGCATCGCGAATACCACCGCCTCTGCCAGCGGGACAAACAGATATCGCGCAACACCTGTGAGGAAGAACATCGGTACAAACACGATGCAGATGGCAAGCGTCGATACCAAGGCAGGAACTGCGATCTGTTGCGCCCCGTCCAGAATCGCCTGTTTCAGCTCCTTGCCCATCCCGAGGTTGCGTTCGATGTTTTCTATTTCGACCGTCGCATCATCGACCAAGATCCCGACTGCCAGCGCCAAGCCACCGAGAGTCATGATGTTGAACGTCTCGCCTAAAGCGCTAAGCACTACCACCGAGGTCAGAATCGAGAGCGGGATGGAGATGGCAATGATCAGCGTACTGCGCCAGTTTCCTAGGAAAAGCAGGATCATCGCCGCGGTCAAACACGCTGCCGTTAACGCCTCCCGCACCACGCCTTGGATGGCCGCCCGCACAAACAACGATTGATCGAACAGAAGCTTGACGTTCAGATTCGGCGGAACCCGTTTCAGCAGGTCGGGCAACATGCCGCGGATGTCTTTGACGATATCGAGCGTCGATGCGCCGCCATTTTTCATGATCGTCAGCAGCACGCCGCGCGAGCCGTCCTGGCGCACGATGTTGGTCTGAGGGGCGAATCCATCCCGTACATGGGCAACGTCGCGAACGTAAATCGTCGCCCCATTCACAGTCTTGATGGGAAAATTATTCAGTTCGGCAATCGTCTGCGGACTGGCATTGAGTTCAATCTGATACTCGAGGGACCCTATCTTCGCGGTTCCCGAGGGCAAGATCAGGTTCTGCACGCTGAACGCGTTCACCACGTCGTTCGGCGTAAGCCCCTTTGCTTGCAACGCCCGAGTATCGAGGTCAACCTGGATCTGCCGCTGCTTCCCGCCGTACGGGAAAGGGATCGCAGCACCTTGCACGGTTACAAGTTGGGTGCGCAACGTGGTGACCGCCAGGTCAAACATCTCTTGTTCAGGAAGTGTGTCACTGCTTAAGCCCAGTTGGAGAATGGGAACGCTAGAGGCGGAATATTGAATGACCAGGGGAGGCGTCGTGCCTTGGGGCAGGAAACGCAGCTGGGTTTGGGAAATTGCCGTCACTTGGGCGATCGCGGTCTGAATATTCGCTTTCGGTTTGAAAAAGACCTTCACGACGGCGATTCCATTGAGAGACTGCGACTCGATGTGGTCGATGTCATTCACGAGCGTCGTCAGGGCGCGTTCGGTGGTGGTGGTAATCCGGTTCGACATCTCTTGGGGCGACAGGCCCTGGAAGTTCCAAACAATGCTGATGACCGGGATGTCGATGTCAGGAAAGATGTCGGTGGGTGTCCGGAAAATCACGATGGGACTGAGAATGAGCAACACCAGGGCCATCACGATGAACGTGTAGGGCCGGCGAAGGGCTAGGGCAACTATCCACATAAGGCAGTACACCGGCCGCGCACGGGCCGAAAGACAGAGCTAACCAAAGGATACCAAGCAGACTGTTTTGTTAGATGAAGGTAGTAGCGTCAAGGATTGAGAAATTCAGCCATTTCAGCCTTTGAGCCCTCACCGCCGGCAGCCCCATGGTTGCTAGCGGCTCCCTGGCCGGATGACTCCATGGTTCAGGGCTTCAATTCGCTGCGCCAGTCCCGGAGGCAGTAGCGTATTTCCTGGCCCACCTCTCTTACCCGCATCCCTTCGGTCACGGTCAGTTTGCAGGAAAGGGCGGCACGGTTCGGCGTTCCCGGTCCCGTGTCGTAAACCACTCGGCAGTACTGGCAGTCTTCATTCCAGCAGAAACGCCCGTAAGAAATGGCTTCGGGGGCGAGGTACTGCAGGCAACGCAGCAGAGGGTTGTTTTCCGGGACATCGACCGTGCGGCCAAGAAGTTCAATCGTCACCAGACGAGTGAAGGGGCGCAGGAGGGGCGAGTTCGAGGACATAAGCGAACGAGCAATTCTAGACCGCGGTAGAAACCTTGGCGATGACGAAGAGAAGAACTCCCCCACTAGCTGAGGAGGCGCAGGAACTCTTTAGCCGATGGGCCTGGTTGTTTGACTAAATCGGAGATGACTGCCACCGAGTCGGCCCCGGCTGCGAGCACGGAAAGGCAATTGGCCCGGGTAATTCCGCCAATCGCGACCAAGGGTTTGCTGGTCAGCCTGCGAGCCTCACGAACTCCATCGAGACCTACAACCGGATCCGGTTTCTGCTTGCTCCCGGTCCCGAAAACAGGGCCGATGGCCAGATAGTTGGCTGAGCTTTGATCTGCCTCGGTGACCTGCGGTGGATTGTGAGTGGAAACTCCCAGCCATCGCTTTGGACCAACAATCTTCCGAGCGCTTTCGGGCGAGAGATCGTCCTGGCCGACGTGTACGCCTTCGAAATCGGCTGCCAGGCAGAGGTCGGCACGATCATTCATGATCAGCCTTACCACCTCCCCGCTTTGGGAGAAAAGCACGCGCTGGCGCAATTCTCGCGCTTCCAAGAGTATGCGGGCCCCATCGCCTGACTTGTTGCGATATTGCAGGATCTGAACCCCTGTCGAAAGCAGTTGCTCGGCGGCTTCGAGAAGGGCATCGAGGCTCTCGAAACAGGAACTATCCAAGATCGGATAAAAACGCGGCACCGAGTTCACTTCTTCTCGCCGTTTCTCGCCAGAAAGCGTTCGATAAACGTCGTGTCGGTGTGGCCGGCGCGGAATTCAGGGTCAGAAAGAATCTTGCGGTGAAGCGGTATGGTCGTGTAGATGCCTTCCACAATGAACATGCCGAGCGCTCTCGACATCCGTGAAATGGCCTCTTCGCGGTCCTTGCCGCGAACCACGAGCTTGGCAATCAGCGAGTCGTAATAAGGAGGAATGACACCTTCGGCGTAAGCGGCGGTGTCAATGCGCACTCCGGTTCCGCCGGGAGGGTGGAAGGTAGTGATCTTTCCGGCCGATGGCGTGAACTTTTCCGGATGCTCGGCGTTAATGCGGCATTCGATGGCATGTCCGCGGTGCAGAACCGGACCGTGGAGGACGTTTTCCATCCTCTCGCCCATGGCGATTGCGATTTGCGCCTTCACCAGATCAACGTCGGTAACCATTTCCGTCACCGGATGCTCCACCTGGATGCGCGTGTTCATCTCAATGAAGTAGAGCCGGCGATCGCTGTCCATGAGGAACTCAATGGTACCGGCGTTCACGTATCCGATTTTAGAAAGGGTTTTCGAGAGCACCTCGCCGATCTGCTTTCGCAGTTCGGGTGTTACCTGGGTGGAAGGCGATTCTTCGAGCAGCTTCTGGTGCCGGCGCTGAATGCTGCATTCGCGCTCGCCCAGACTCACGACATTTCCGTGCTCGTCGGCAAGAATCTGGAACTCAATGTGGCGCGGGTGCTCGACATACTTCTCCATGTAGAGATCGCCGTTGCCGAAGGCCGCTGCGGCTTCCGCCTGTGCAGCCGAATAGAGCATTGGGAGTTCCGCCTCCGAGCGGATGATTCTCATTCCCCGGCCGCCGCCCCCCGCCGAGGCCTTGATAATCACCGGAAATCCAACCGTCTTTGCCCACTCGAGCGCCTCCCCTTCGTTGCTGAGCACCCCTTCGGAACCAGGCAGGATGGGCACCCCCGCCTTCCTCATGGCAGCACGGGCTTTCTCCTTCTCGCCCATCAGGCGAATCACTTCCGGCGAAGGCCCGATGAACTTGATGTTGCAGGTCTCACAGACCTCAGCAAAATTGGCGTTCTCCGAAAGGAGACCATACCCGGGATGAATGGCATCCACGTTGGCGATTTCGGCAGCACTGATTACCGCCGGAATATTGAGGTAGCTTTGCGAGAGCTGCGGAGGTCCGACGCAAATCGCTTCATCGGCGAAGCGCACGGGCAAAGAATTGCGATCCGCCTCGCTATAAATCGCAACCGTGCGGATTCCAAGCTCTTTGCAGGCGCAAATCACCCGCAGCGCAATTTCGCCTCGATTGGCAATGAGAATCTTTTTGAACATGGAGAAATTTGCCACTCAGCACTTGGCCGCTGGCGCTTGGCCAAAAGGCCTGCATCGGCCAACTGCTAAGTGCCGAATGCGAACTGCCAACCGCTCATCGGTGGTACAGCAAGGAGGACCAATGAATCCGCTTCACTTCTTCGCCCGGATTGCGAACAAATCCTGGCCATACTCAATCGGCTGACCATTCTTGACCAGACACTGAACCACTTCGCCGGCAACGTCAGACTCAATCTCGTTCATCAACTTCATCGCTTCCACGATGCATAGCACCTGACCCACTTCGATCGCGTCTCCGGGTTTCACAAACGGAGGGGATCCAGGCGAAGGCGACTCATAGTAAGTCCCCACCATGGGGGACTTCACCATTTGCAGGTCTTCCTTGATTTCAGGAACTGGCGGGGTTGCGGTGGGTGCGTGGACCGCAGGGGCAGCGGTCGGAGCCTGCGCCAGGGGTATGTGCACAGCCGGAACCGGTGCAGGCACGCTGATGATCCGTTCCACCGGTTGTTGGGGCTCAGGAGCGGCCCGCTTGATTCGCACCTTCACGTCGCCGCGTTCAAGCTCAAATTCGGCGATGTCCTTCTCGATCAGAAATTCTATGAGTTCTTTGATCTCTTTTTGATTCATGCGTACTCAGTGAACCTGTAAACCCCGCTGGTTGCTCAGACCGAAAGCATTTCTTTCGGGCATTTTGTCAAAATCTCGCAGCCCGTTTCGGTCACCACAATCGTATCTTCGATTCGCACTCCGAACTTGCCCGGCAGATATGCTCCGGGCTCGACCGTAATCACCATTCCGGGCCGCAGGAGTTCCGTCTGACCAGCCGCGACGCGTGGTGCCTCATGGATTTCAAGGCCCAAACCATGGCCGGTCGAGTGCGTAAAATATTTTACTAATCCTCTATTTTTCAACAACTTACGAGCAGCCGCGTCCACTTCGCCAACCGGCTTCCCGGGCCTGACAGCTTCTAGCGCTGCCAGCTGTGCTTCTCGGACGGCTTCATATACGCTGCGCGCCACCGTCGAAGGACGGCCCACGTGCAGGGTGCGGGTCATATCGGAACAGTAGCCGGAGAGTATAACACCGAAGTCGCAGACTACGAATCCTCGAGAGGGAATGGCGGCTCCAGAGGCTCTGCCATGCGGCAGTGCCGATCGCGTCCCGCCAGCGATGATGGTCGTAAAGGCCATCTGCTCAGCCCCAGCACTGCGGGCTGCAAGCTCAAGCTGGGCAGCAACTTGCGATTCGGTTCGTCCCGGCGTGAGCGCCGCTGTGACGGTTGCAAGAAGTCCAGTCCCCAGTTGGCACGCGGCGCGAATCTTCCCGATCTCGTCTTGGGATTTCACCATCCGCATCCACTCAAGAAGAGGCGGAGCGTTCGCGATCCTGAGGCTGCGACCGGTTCGTTTGGCAAGTACTTCCCTGTCGGCCACGGTCATGTAGGCGGCCTCGATACCGAGGCGCTTGATCCGACTTCGGCCGTTCAGCCAGTCCAGGGCCGACGCGAACGCCGACTTCCCCTTCTGAATATGAATCCGTGCACCGCTGACCTCGGCTCGTGCTTGGACGGTATATCGCCCATCGGTAAAAAACTCAACGCCTCTTCCGCTGACCAACAGCAAGGCCGCACTTCCGCTGAAACCACAGAGGTACCGGATATTCGGAAGATGCCCTAGGAGAATTGCTTCGAGCTTGTGCTTCTCAAGTTCCTCCTGCAGGTGCTGCAGGCAACTTTTGCCGCGCATGTCAGAAGTTTATCCCACCTGAGCCGAAACGCCTGCGAGGCTTCCCCCAGCAGGGGGACAACGGAAGTCCGCTTTCGCCCCGCGAGCTCGACCAGGCGACGTTTTCCTAAAAACAATCCGCCGGCCTGAGTGACTCAGATGCCGGCGGCTGCTTCCTGCTAACTTGCGCTTCGAACTATGTCTCGACGATGCGAGGCGTGATGAAGAAGATCAGCTCCTGGTTCGAGCTGCTGACCGATTGATGCTTGAAGAGGTTGCCGAGCCACGGAATGCTTCCGAGCAAGGGAACCTGTTGGACGTTGACCGAGTTGCTGGTCTGGATCACGCCGCCGATAACGACCGTGCCGCCGTCGGTGACCAGAACCTGCGTGGTCGCCTGTTGCGTAATCAAGGTCGGGTTGCCACCGATGGTATGTCCAAAGTCGGGCGTCGTATTCTCGACGTCCACGTTGAGGAAGATGGTGTTCTCGACGGTGATCTGAGGCGTAACCGTAAGCCGCAGGAACGCGTCGATGTAAGTCGTGGTTGGCGGCCCGTTTAACTGGGCCTGGGTGACGATCGGGATACGAACGCCCTGCCGCACGACGGCTTGAATGTTGTTCTGGGTGACTACGCGCGGACGAGACAGAATCTTCAACAAGCCGCGCGACTCTGCCATGGTGAGGACCGCATCGAGTCGAAACGCATTGCTGGCATTCACGAAGCTCAAGCCGCTGGTCGGCGCCGATACTCCCAGGTTCGAGAACAGCGGGATCTGGACGCCGCCCGTACCTCCGGTCACAACCGGGTACAGCGGATTCGGGGTGTTCCCCACGCTAAGCGGAGAGGTTCCAGCCGAAGTTGCGCCACCGATGCCGGTCGGATTATTGCCCCAACCAAATCCGAGCTGAGTGCCGATGTCACGCGCGAAGCTGCGGGTGGCAGCAACCACGCGGGCTTCAATCTCTACTTCTTGAGTCTTGCGATCGAGTTGCGCCAGCAACCGGTCAATCGGCGGAATCACGGAAGGAATGTCGTTAATGATGACCGCATTGGTCCGGTCATCGGATTCCATGTGTCCACGCTGGCTAAGGAACTTCTTCAGGGTTGTGACGACGTCTCTCGAGTGCGCGTAGCTCAGGAAACGGGTTACGGTCACGGTATCGACCGCCAGCGCCTCGGCTTCAGCCTGTGCACGACGGGCTTCGGCTTCCTTGCGCAGAGTTTCAACGCTAGCGATTCGGAGAACATTGCCATCCAGCTGCCGGGAGAGCGTGTTGTTCTTCAGAACGATGTCGAGCGCCTGATCCCACGGCACGTCATCGAGAACGATGGTCAGCGAACCTTTGACGTCGGGGTCGAGTACCACGTTGAGGCCGCTGATTTCGTGGATGAGGCGGAAGAAATCCTTCAGGTCCACATCCTTGAGGTTGACCGAGATCGGTTCGCCGGTGTACTTGGGACCCGAGGCAGCGGTATGAGTCTTGGATTTCTGTTCGGCGGCGAGATTGACCGCGGGCTCAATGGTCGAAGAAGACGGGGTGGCGGTTGCCGCGCCTCCCGACTGCGAGGCCTGCAATGAGCCACTCGCCTCAGGCAGAAGGCTTCCCGCAGGACGCTCCACGAACTTGGAAGCCGCATTCACGGCTTTGTCCTGTGGATCGCTCGTTTCTTTCTTCGGGGCGTAGGCCGGACTGAGCACTACGAAATCCTGGGCGCTCGTCTTTGCCACTTCCTGAGAAGCAGGCACCTTAGGTTGCGTTTCAGCGACCACTGGCACCTTGGCCGCGGCGGCGACTTGGGGGCTAGAGGTCTCGCCGATCTTGAGGGTCAGCTTCTGGCCCGGCCCGGGAACCAGCGCAAACTTCCGCGGACCATCCAGGTCCACGACAACGCGGGTCATGGCCTTGCCATCGGTGCCCATGCGCACGCCCTTGACGCCCTCGCTGCCCACGGCAATGCGGCCGCCGGAGGTAGCCAGAATCGTATTCGGCAGGTCGACAACCAGCCGGTCGGGCGAAGAGAGGGTTTCGACCTTGGGCGCAACAGCTCCCTTGGTCGTCATCTCGACGCTGACGACGCCCTGGTCACGACTGACCGTGACCTTTTCAAGCGCGGCGCGTGCCGCGTCGCTACCCGGAGTCTGCGCTTTCGCCACCAGAACGATGGCCAACAGCGCTGTTATGGTTCCCAGCATGTGCTTTCGCATTTCCCGTCTCCCCGCCTCTGATCTGCTTTGAACTTGAATTGAACTTTTCATTTTTCCCGTCTCGCCTATACCGCCGGACGGATAATGGTCTTGGTGACGTCCCGCGTTAATTCCTTGCCCAGCTTGTCGTGGAACGTTTCTTTAAAAATGATGGAGTCCGGCGTGATCTTGGTGACATATCCGTTGAACACGGGATCGTTCTCGCGAAGGAAGTACGCCTTATCCATCGAATTGACGACCACCGCGATCATTCCGTTCTCTGACTTCACTACGCCTCGCAGGGCGATCTGATCAATCGCCAGGCACCGCTTGCCCGTGCTGCAGCCCGAACCGACGGCTCCCATATGCACGATCGGGCTCACGAAAGGATCACGATGCGCGACCGTACTCACTTTCTTCGGTTCCGACTTCTTGGCTTCTGCGGATTTGCCTTCGTTCACCGCCACAACCGCGCCCGTTTTCGTCTCCGGCGCCTTGGCTACGGCGGGAGCAGCCTTGAGTTGCGCTTCATGCTTTTTCTTGGTGAAAGGATCGGCGTTCTTGGAAGAGACGTCGCCCTTTGCGGCAACCGCGGTTTTGGTCGACGATGGGGCAGATTTCACGGCCACCACCGGGTTTGAGGTCTTTGCCGGCGCAGCCGGCTTTGCCGAAGTCGCCGCCGGCTTGGCGGGAACCACAGCTACGGCCGGTTTGGCGGTAGGCTGAACTGCGACCGCAGCCGGTTTGGCCGCAGCTTTCGCGACCCCCGCCGTCGGCTTGGCCTGTGCCGCCGGAACCGCCACAACCTTCACATTGGCCGGTTTCCCGTTGCTGACGGCCGAATTTGTCTGAGCCGGTTTCGGCGTGTTGGCAGATTTGACCGGTGAGGTCGACTTCTCAACCACGGTCGGAGTCTGTGCCACCGCAGACACCGCCAGTCCGCACAACAAGCACAACACTAGAGTTTGCTTCATAATGTCCTGCCCTTCACCGGCGCTGCAGCTACCGCCGCGCCCTTGCCATTGGCTGCTGCAGGTTGCACGCTGGCGCCCGCATCGTGGCTGAAGTATGTCGTCGCGACGCAGGTTGCAATAACGCTCTCACTGGCGTTGTACTGGTAGGTGTGCTTGGCTTTTGCTTCTGTGCCCTTCTTGGTATTCGCCACCAGCAGGTCGGAAATGTTGACGATGCGCTCCAGTTTCGACACCTGGTCGAAGAAGTTGCGCATGGAGTAGTACGAGCCATCGAGTTCAATCTCGAACGGCACTTCGGTGTAAAACTCTTTGCTCGCAGTCGGCTTAGCGGTATATCGCCGCAGTTCAATGCCAGCCTTTAACGCCTCGGCGCTCAGCAGCTTCATGAACCCGTCGACTTCTTTCTCGTCGGGAACGATGCGGCGCTCGATTTCGAGCTGCTGCTTCAGGTTCGCAATCTGCCGGTCGATGTCGGCCAGCTTGGTGCGATACGGCTCAAGCTTGGCGTTCTCGTCCATCTTGGCCGTTAGAGCAGTCTGTGCGGTTTCGTTGGCTGTGCGCTGCGTCTTGAAGTAGGTGAAGTACAGCGCGGTGCATACCAGCGCCGCGCCACCTAGCGCCAACCCCCATTGTTTCGATCCGGAAATTTCGCCCAAGTTCGCCATAGTCCGTTCCGCCTTACGATTTACCCTTCTCGCAGGTCAACGTGAACTGGAACGCCTGCATGTCTTTCACCTGCTCGTCCTGATACGTTTCCTTGATCTCGATGTTCTTGAAATAGCCGGTCTTCTGCAGATTTGCGATCAAGTTCGCGACCGCGTCGGTGCTTAACGCGGTGCCATCGATCGCAACGCTCGCACCCTGATCCTTCATGGTGCTAAGCCAGACTGCTTCGGTGTTGCTGACGGTGTCGCCGATGGTGTTCAGCAGGTTCATCGGGTAGCCGCTTTGACTGGCCCGGAGCTGGTCGATCACGTCTACGCGGTGCTTGTAGCTGTCGGCCTGCTTCTGACGCTCGAGATACTTGGCTTTCACATCGGACAACTCGCGGTTCTTCTGCTCCGCCACTTTCATCTTGGCAGCGATGTCTTGCGCCTGATGATCGAGCCGGTACCAGGTGTAGCCGTTGAAGCCGGCGGTGAGTGCGACCGCGACAAAGACCTTGACCATCGGTGACCCGACGTTGCCGATTTCAATCGACGGCGTCGAGACAGCCGCGCGGCGGCTCTTCGGTTTCGGTGTGCCCAGCAGATTGATGCGGATCATAGTTGTTCAAAGCTCCTCAGGGCCAAGCCGACTGCCACTGCCAATTGGCCCGCGTTACCGTCGATCAGCTCCATCCCCATTCCCTCCGCAGGAGGCGCAATCTTCTGGAACGGGTTCAGAATGTCTACCGGCAACGAAAACTCTTGCCGCAATGCTTCGAGCAGGCCCGGCACCTTCGACGAACCGCCCGCTACGTAAATCTTCTCGATGTGCTCGCCCGCGGCGCTGGCCCGGAAAAAGTCAAACGTTTTCTGAATTTCAAGCACGATAATTTCCGTTACCTGCTGCAGGATCGGCGTCTTCGCGTCTTCGCTGACCGTACCCACCCTCTTGCCCAGCTTCAGAGCTTCCGCGTCATCGAAGCTGAGATCGAGCTCTTTTTGCAGCGAGTCGGTGTACTGATGTCCACCAACGCTGACGTCACGCGGGAACAACGGCGTGGTTCCCTTCACGATGTTGATGTTCATGACGCTCGCTCCCAAGTTCAACAACGCCACCACCTGGTTGGGTGAGGGCTCGTAGTTGTACTCGTAGCAGTTCTGCAGCGCCAGAGCATCGATGTCCACGATAGCGGGCGTTTTCCCGGCCATCGAGAGTACGTTGGTGTAGTTGAGAATCTTGTCCTTCTTCACCGCCACCAAGAGCACGTCCATGTGGGGCTGGCCCTCATCCTCGGAGAGAATCTGGTAGTCGAGGTTGACGTCGGCGAGGTCAAAGGGAATGTGCTGTGCGGCTTCCTTCTCGATCGTTTCTCCAAGTTCGGCATCGCTCATCGAGGGCAGCGAGATCTTTTTTACGATGACGGAGTGACCGCTCACCGCCGTCGCCACGTTCTTGGTCTTGATCGAATTGTCGGCAAACAATTTCGAGATCGCGCTCGACACTGTGCCCGAGTCCACGATCATGGAGTCCACCACAATGTCGGGGGGCAGCGGCTCCAGCCCGAGGTGGGCAACTTCAATGCCCCCACGGCTCTTCTTCAGCTCGACGGCTTTGATGCTCGAGGAGCCTACGTCCAGGCCAACGATTGACTTCGATCCGAATCCAAACATGTGCCCGCCTTTAGGTGGCAGCCTGCGCGGCTGCTTTTACTTTGGTAGTGTTGCCCGTTTCTACTTCGCTCGACTTCTCTTCCATCCACTGGTCGAGACGTGATTTCTTGAACCGCCAACGATTGCCCAGCTTGAATGCCGGAATCTTCTGCTCATTCACGTACTTGTAGAGCGTGTCCGGACTCACGCCGAGATACTTCGACGCTTGGCGGATATTCATCACTTCTGGTGAATCGGCCATAGTTTTCCTTGGCCACAGAATCGTTCATGTCGCCCATGGCTACCGGGCTGACTTCCTGGAAGGGAACCCACTCTAAAAGTTGCCTGGAGCGGATTCAGTGAACCGAGCATATATCAACCGCAGTTCTCGCCCGAACATGCCCAATGTCCTTGTTCTTCCGTGTTTTTGGTAGGTTTCCTGGACTGCGAGGAAAACAGAGTTGCAGAGGTTATCAATAAGTTGTGGACTTGCTTCCGGCGAGCCCTACAGGGTGGATATAAACGCCACACTCCTCGAACGGGCACCCGTCGCACCGTGACCGAAGTTCAATGGACGGTACCAAGGTCGTTGTACCCGGGAATGGGGTGGAATGCCGGCAATTACCCCTTTAGGAAAAGGGGGGTTGTGGGAAAAGCCCCGCTCAAGCCTGTTTCGGCTTGAGTGGGGTGGGATTAAATCCTGACATCTCGGTTTTGGTGAAGGCCTGGCTTAGTAGCGTCCGCCGCCCGAAGCAATCACGTCATAGGGTACGTCGCGGGGGATGTTATAGCGGGCCATAATTTCCTGCATGTGGCCTTCCTCTTTCGCCATTCCATCGCGATCGTTCTCTTGACGCTCATGCAGCCAGTGCTGATACGACTTGTCGAATTTCTGCTGGTCGTCGGGTGACAACCGGCGCTGAAAGTCGCGATAGTTATCGCGTGGAGCATAGCCGCTTGCCGTCGCGATCTCGGCAAACGGAGTGTTCGGCGGAATGTTATAACGCGCCATGATGTCTTCCATTTTGCGCGCGTGCTTCGCGATGTCGTCGCGGTCATTCTTCGCACTTGATTCCTGCCACTTGCGATATTCCTCGCTGAATTTCCGCTGATCATCCGGCGACATCTGGTTGTAGGTTCCAGCGTAACTGCGGTCGCGGTAGTCACGGTCGTAGCCAGGAGCGGAGTTTTGCGCAGCGACCTCTCCGTACGGAGTGCTCGAGGAGATGGCGTAGCGATTCATTAGGTCTTGCATGCGTTGCTCCATGCTAACCATGTCATCGCGGTCATTGCTCTGGCGGTCTTGTAGCCACCGGGAGTAATAGCTGTTAAAGCGGTCCTGATCCTCTGGCGACATACGTTGTGCCTGCGCAAAGCATGGCAAGCAGAACAGCAGTGCCAACGCACAGATTCCAAGTAGTCTGTTCATAAATGATCCCTCAGCAAGCGATTTACTTTGTTCAGTCACGCGCCTATGACTGCTGCCAGGGCACACAAGGTTGGTCGGGAAAGCCCATCTAACGAATTCCCCGAAGCGTTCCTCAGGTGTTCTTCGTACGGCAACCCACGCATCGTCCCCCGCAGGCATCCTTACAGACGACAGAGAGGTGACCTAATGCCGGAGGATCTCAGAATTAACGCCGACGAACTCGGAAAGCGGATGCAGGCGGGTGAGGGATTCTTGTTGATTGACGTACGCAATGCGAACGCATGGGCAGAAGCAACGGACATGGCTGCGGGTGCAATTCGCGTTCCTTTGGATAAGTTGGACCAAGTCCTGCCGCGCCTGCCGCGCGCCAAAGCAATCGCCGCCTATTGCACTTGACCGAACGAAGGTTCAAGCGCCAGTTTGGCGCAGAAACTTCGCCAGCATGGATTTCGAGCGTGGGCACTCAGGGGTGGATACGATGCGTGGAAAGATGCAAATTTGCCGGTTCAACACAAGGCGAAGGCGGCATAAATCAAAACAGGGCGCGCGGCGCGCCCTGTGTTTTCTGCGATCACGAGCGAGCTAGCGCGAAGCAATTTGCTCATAGGGGATGGCGGCGGGGATGTCATAGTGCGACATTACCTCCTGCATCCGTCGCTCCATACTCGACATTTCAGAACGGTTGTTGGTTCGCCGATAGTCCTGCCAGCGGCTGTAATAGCTATCGAAGCGACGTTGATCGTCGGGTGAGAGGCGCCCGCGCCAGCGGTCCGCTTCCCATGCATCCCACTCCCGATCGCCGGCGCTCGATGCCACCAAGAAATAAGGAGTGCGCGGCGGTATGCGGTAGCGCGAATAGATGTCCTGCATGCGCTTTTCCATGCTTCGGATCTGGTCGACGTCGTTTCGCTGACGGTAGTCTTGCCAGCGAGAGAAGTAGCTGTCGAAGCGGCCTTGATCGTCGGATGCCAACTTGCCGCGCCATGAATTCTGACCAGAACGCGCATTCGACGACACACGCCAGAACGGCGTCTGGGCAGGGACGTTGTAGTGTCGATAGATGTCCAACATGCGTTTTTCCATGCTGATCATCTCGTCGTGATCGTTTCGCTGACGTGAGTCCTGCCAGCGCGAGAAGTAGCTATCGAATCGCCGCTGATCGTCGGAAGAAAGATTCCACTGCTGCCATTGCCGGTATTGGGCAAAAGCAGGCAGGGCAACGGTAATGAGAACGATGGCTATGCCGAACAGTTTCCTCATAGCAGACTCCCTGAGCGAAGGTTTGTTCAGCACTGGATGGTATGACAAACCAGAGCAAAAGCAAAGGTTACTAGAGGGGCGCGCCACCCTGCCGGCCAGCAGTCTAATATTGTGCGAGTTCCTTCATGGCGAGATAAAGGTCCTGCACCTGCGGCAGCATGACGCTTTCGAGCACGGGCTGGTAGGGGACGAAAGTATCTTTGGCAGCCACGCGTTTCACCGGCGCATCTAGGTGCTCGAACAATTCATCCGCAATGCGCGCGGCGATCTCGGCTCCGTAGCCCCAGCTCAGGGTGTCCTCATAAGCAAGAATCACCCGACTGGTTTTCAAGACCGATGCACTAATCGTCTCCCAATCGAATGGGTTCAAGGTGCGCAAGTCGATGAGTTCCACCTTGAGTCCCTGCTCGCGATCGAGCCGGTGCACCGCCTGCAGGGCGCGGGGAACAACCGCGCCATAAGTGATTACCGTAAGATCGCTTCCGGGATGTACCACCTTCGCCTTGCCGAAGGGGATCATGTAATCCCGTCCGGGATATGGGGCCCTCCCGTAGCTCTCACGATAGAGCCTTTTATGCTCGAGGAATAGCACCGGATCGTCGCAACGGATGGAAGTTCGCAGCAACCCTGCGGCGTCCAACGCATTCGATGGAAACACCACACGCAGCCCGGGAATATGCGTAAAGATGCTCTCTCCGCACTGGGAGTGATAAATTGCGCCGCCCGTGAGGTAACCGCCGATGGCCACTCGAACCACGCAAGGAGCCGAGTAGGCATTATTGGAACGCCAACGAATAACCGGGAGCTCGTTGCGCAACTGCATCATCGCCGGCCAGATGTAATCGAAAAACTGAATTTCGACCACCGGCTTGAGGCCACGGATCGCCATTCCCGTCGCCCGGCCAACAATGGTTGCTTCCGCCAACTGGGAATTGAACACCCGCTCTGACCCAAATTCGCACTGCAGGCCTGATGTGAGCTTGAAGACTCCACCCTTCCCTTTCACCATTTTCTGGCGTAGGTACTCTTCGCGGCTGCAATCGGCCACATCCTCCCCAAACACCACGATGCGCTCGTCGCGTTTCATCTCATCGTGGAGAGTGGCGTTGATCAGATCGGCCATTGTCTTCGCCGCAGGCTTTTTGTCGTTTCCACCGTTTTCCAGATGATTGTTCGAAACTGGTGTGTCGAAAGCCAAGGAAGTCGGATCCAGTTCCGGCGAATAAACATATTTCTTCACCGACTCGGGATCAGGCGGCGCCGCCGCCAGTGCCTGGTCGGCCGCATCTTGTATGTGCTGATCAACTTCCTTTTCAAGCTTGTTGATACTCTTCTCATCGAGAATGCCCTCGCGGATCAGGAAGAGTTGCATGCGCGAAATGGGATCGCGGGCAGCGTCGCGTTGCCGCTCAATATCGGGACGGTAGAGCTTCTCGTCGTCCGACAGGGAATGCGAATAAGGACGGATCACATGGGCATGCACGAAGGCAGGCCCGACCCCAGCCCGGCAATGGGCCACGGCACGGCTAAACGCGGCGTAACTGACAACTGGGTCGGTTCCATCGATCTCTTCAAAATGGAAATTGGGGAAATTGGAAACCAGCCGCGAAATATTGCCGCCCGCGGTATTGACTTCGACCGGAACAGAGATTGCGTAGCCGTTGTCTTCGACCAGGAAGATAAGAGGCAAGCGTAGGTTGGAGGCGGCATTCATGGCCTCCCAGAATTCACCTTCGCTGGTGGTGCCGTCTCCTACCGAAGTGTAGGTGACTTCGTCGCCGTAGAATTTGACATCCTTGAACTCGCGGTAGTCTCCGTTGACCTTCTCTAGGGCATTGGGGTGCGCAATGAGATGCCGCGATACTTCTGCGCAACCCACGGCATGGAGAACTTGGGTGCCCGTGCAGGAAGATTGAGTGACTACGTTCAGGCGCTTGAATCCCCAGTGCGAAGGCATTTGGCGCCCTCCGGAACTAGGGTCGTCGGCCGCTCCAACTCCCTGCAGGAGCATTTCGTAAGGCGTAGCACCCAATGCTAGGCAAAGGGCGCGGTCGCGGTAGTAAGGAAAGAACCAATCATAGGCCGGCTTCATGGCGAGGCCGGCGGCCGCGAGCACCGCTTCATGACCCGCACCAGAGATCTGGAAGAAGATCTTTTGTTGGCGCTTCAGAAGAATCTCCCGGTCGTCTAGGCGACGGGAGGTGTACATCAC
>Ga0068856_100001382_pt1 | contig 25536 bp, 22 predicted proteins | sample KBSCornC62_FD_66595 | JGI IMG/M metagenome (GOLD analysis project Ga0068856, IMG submission 66595) | Corn rhizosphere microbial communities from Kellogg Biological Station, Michigan, USA - KBS Corn C6-2 | ecosystem: Host-associated > Plants > Roots > Rhizosphere > Soil ... | reverse complement strand
CCACTCCCTCGATGTTTGAAAACTGGTCCCCCCGCTTCAGCCTTCAGCCCTTCAGCCTTCAGCCCTTTTCTTCTTCGAGCTGAAAGAGGGAAAGGCTGAACTCTGAAACAACGTGTGAAACCGTAGCCGTTGCCACTCTCTCGATGTTTGAAAACTGGTCCCCCCGCTTCAGCCTTCAGCCCTTCAGCCTTTCCGCCCTTTTCTTCTTCCTTGCGCATCCCTGAGCGGACGCGTTCCCTCGTAGCGGCTACATGGCCCCCACGCACGCCAGCCGAGAAGGCGCCTCCCTTGCTGATTTCTTTCAGCTCCTACGGATTCGAAAGGCTCTGATCTTTCTCATCCTGGGTTTGGTCGTGGTCACCACGGCCGGAGTTACTGCGTTTTTGCCGAAATGGTACGTCTCGACGCTCGGTCTCCGTGTCGAAAAACCGGAAGGGGAGGTGAAGCTGTTTCGCGAACAACAGTCGTCCTACTACGACCCTTCGTATCTGCAGGATCAATTTAAGATCATGCAGTCCTCGAAGATCCTTTATCCGGTCATCGAGCGATTGCGCTTGAACGATAAAATCGCGGCGAGTCTTGGCCGCACCAATCCGTATCCTACGGACGAGACTTATCTTTACCTGACCCAGAACATGCTGCGGATCGATTCGCCGCATGGTTCGTCGCTCGTCGAAATCGGCGTCTCCGCGCGCGATCCCGCCCTCGCCGCCGCCATCGCAAACGAGATCGGCGCGGTCTACGCGCAGGATCGCATTGATGTCGCCACCTCGCAGCAGCGCGAAGGTCTGGCGCAGTTGCGAAAGGAATTGGAGAATCAGGAACGCGTCGTTTCCACGCAGCGCGACCTGGTCGAAAAACTGCGCAAAGATCTCAACATCTCTGGCGTTGACCTCAACGCGCGCTACAGCGACATGGAAGTCGAGACCCTGCGCCAGATGCAGAATTCGCTCATCGCCTTGAGCGTCGATGCGATCGGACGGAAAACGCGTTACGAGCGTTTCAAAGCGATCCCGCCGGAAGACCGGGTGAACTTGGTTAACTCTGAGCTGATCCAAGATCCGAATATTCAGAATTTGCTGCAGGCTTATTTTGTCGCCGATCAAACGGTGACGAAACTGCGTTCGCGCCTTGGCGAAAATCATCCTGAGCTGATCACCGCGGTTGAGAATCGCGCAAAGATCAAGGAGCAGCTCGATGGTCAACTGCGCGGTTATGAAAGCGCTTTGGAAATTTCCTACAAGGAGGCTGAGGCCCGCGTGGCCGAGTTGAAGAATCAGCTCTCCCAAGCTAAGGTTGACCAAATTCTTTCCGCCCGCGACCGCATGCGTCCGTTCGAGGAAGCGATGCAGAAACTGGATGACGACACGCGCGTGCTTTCGACCACGAAACTGCAACTGCGCCAGCGCGAAATTGATTTCCAGGTTCCCAAACGCACCGTCGAAATTCTCGACCTCGCTCAACCAGCCCGCCATCCCTCGCGGCCAAGCTGGCCGATGAATATGGCCTTTGCCTTTTTGTTCGGCAGCGTCCTCGGTGTCGCCACCGCCGTCCTTGTCGAATATATTGACACGAGTTTTCGCAACGTCGCTGAAGTCGAATCGCGTTTGCAGCGTCCCGTGCTCGGCGTCATTCCAGATACGCAAGAGCCGCTGGCGACTCACAACGGTGACGAAGATCCCGCCGAGCTGGAACCTTTGCGCGTGCTTCACACCAATCTGAATCTCGCGATCAAAGGCGAGAGCCGCGGACGCACGTTAGTGATGTTGTCCGCGGGGCCAGGCGAAGGCAAATCGACGACGTTGCTTCGGCTCTCACGCGTGATGGCGCTGGCGGGCGAAAAAGTTTTATTGATCGACTCCGATCTGCGCCGGCCGACTCAGCACCAATTGATGAACGTGCGCAAAGAGCCCGGCCTGGCCGACGTGCTGCAGGGCAAGGCCACGCTGGATGCGGCGATTCAGCGGGAGGTGCAGCCGAATCTGGATTTTCTGCCTTGTGGAGCTTCGAGTTCGTTCACGTTAACCCTTCTGTTCGTCGAGCGACTGAAGGCCGTGATCGATCAAGCGCGCGGGAAATACGACCGGATTGTTTTCGACGCGCCGCCGATCATCGGCGTGAGCGACTCCTCCGTCCTAGTGAGCGTGATGGATGACATCGTTTTACTGATCCAACATCGCCGCAACCCGCAGAGCATGGTGCTGCGCGCGCAGCAAATCATCGAGGGCTTGGGCAAAACGGTTCTCGGCATCGTCCTCAACCGCGTGCCTAAAAACTCGAGTGAGGATTACGGATACTATACTCGCAATTACGCTTACTATAGCTCCCGTCCTGGACGCCGCAGCTCTCGCTCGCGCCGTCGCAGTTCCGACGACGAGGACGTGCGTCGGCCATCGCGAGGCGAGCGTGATCGTATCGCCTTTCCCAATACGCCGGACAGCGAAGAGAACGATGAAGGCGAGAGGGCATAGCCCTCAGCTTGGGCCCCCGCACTCAAATCTGGAAAGATACAAGAGGCTCTTCCTCGGAGCGCGGACATCCTGTCCGCCAACCCATTAACGCGAGCGCAGCTCGCCGCTAGAAAGATTAGCCGATCACCTTCGCTAACACCTCGAGTAAGTTCGACGGATAAAATGTCCGCGCTCTCAGGAACGAAACTCTAGCGAAACCAAATCCGCCTCAACTTCGCGAAAGCGCCGCTTCCAACTCCTGAATTCTCACCGGCTTCGTCAGGTAGTCGTTCATCCCGGCCGCCAGGCATTTCTCCCGATCTCCTTGCATCGCATTGGCAGTCATGGCGATGATCTTGAGCGGTGAGTTCGGCGCGTTGTCGCGGATCAAACGGCTCGCCTCGTAGCCGTCCATTTCCGGCATTTGGCAATCCATCAAAACAATGTCGTAGCTGCCGCGTTGCACGGCTTCGACCGCTTTCATTCCGTTCGATACCACGTCGGCGCCAAAGCCCAAACGTTTCAACTGAAGGAGCACGACTTTTTGGTTAACCGCGTTGTCTTCCGCGACCAAAACTTTGCGCGGCGACGCCGGAATAATGGATTCCATCGGCAGCGCGGGCCGCGTGCCTGATACCACGATCTCACCGGGAGAAAATGTCGCAGTGAACCAAAATACGGAGCCTTCGCCGACTTTGCTTTCGACCTGAATGGTTCCTTCCATCAACTCGACGATCTGTCTGCTGATCGCGAGGCCGAGGCCCGTGCCACCATAGCGACGGGTCGTCGAGGCGTCGGCCTGACTGAAAGGCTGAAAGAGGCGGGACAATGCTTCCGCTTCGATTCCAACCCCGCTGTCGCGGACGTCGAAACGGAGTTCAATTTTCTTCAGGTTTTCAGTGCGGCGAACCGATAAGGTGACCGCACCTTTTTCGGTGAACTTGATCGCGTTGCCAAGTAGGTTGAGAATGACCTGCCGGAGTCGTCCGGGGTCCCCCCGGAGCATGCGTGGAACGGCTGCATCCACGGAAAGCGAGAGCTCGATTTTTTTCTCGATCGCACGGCACATGAGCAGTTCGACCGCTTCGCGCAGGCAGCGATGAAGGTCGAAATTGATCGTTTCGAAATCCAGTTTGCCGGCTTCGATTTTTGAAAAATCCAAAATGTCGTTCAAGACCGTGAGCAAAGATTCAGCGCTATTCCGGATCGTCTGCGCGTATTCACGCTGATCGTGGTTGAGCGGCGTATCCAAAAGAACATGACTCATGCCGATGACGCCATTCATCGGGGTGCGGATTTCGTGGCTCATGTTCGCCAGAAATGCGCTCTTCGCTTTCGTGTTCGCTTCCGCCGCATCCCGGGCGAGCCGCAACTGTTGCTCGATTTGTTTGCGCTCTCCGACATCGCGCGCGATACAAAGAATTCCAATCTGCGCTTCGCCGGTGTCGATCTGGCAGGCGTTGACTTCGATCCAAATGCGTTCCGCGTTTTTATCGATCACGCAAAGCTCGTTTCGCGTCGGGCCTTGGGCGCATGCCGCGATCAGATTTTCGATCGAGGCGCTACCCGCATCGGCGGCGAAAGCGACCGCCGACTGCAGATTTTTCCCCACGAGCTCGGCACCGGCGTGGCCCAAGAGGCGCTCGCCGGCGGGATTGATTGAGATGACGACGCCTTGAAGATCGAAAGCGAAGATCGCGTCGTTCGCGTGAGAAACGATAGCGCGATTGCGCGCTTCCATGTGCGCTTCTTTTTTGAGCTGAGCGCGAATCTGATCCGTTTGTTGTTTAACTCGTCTGCGCAGCGAGATCGCCCATGCCAGTCCCATCCCCATGCTGCAAAGCAGCACGGCGGTGATGGCGACGGCGCGTCCTGGAGTCCACCACGAGGGAGCTTTCAAAACCGTGATGTCGCTGGCGGAGCGAAGACGGAGACTGAAACCGCGAGGCTCCATCTCTTCATCGCGGACGACTTCATAGATACCAGTGAGCTGGACTTTCGATCCTTCGCCCACGTTGGACGGAAGCGCTTGTGCTTCGGCACGGGAAAGTGTGGCGGTGAATTCTCCATCATTTGCCTGAACGATGAACCGCGTGCTCTCCGCATCCACAGAGGTGCTCAAAATTTTTCCCGGGATGGTGACGAGGATACAATCCAAGTCGTCGACTACGCTTTTCGCGAGCGTCACAGGGACTGGTTTAGGCTCTTTCTTGGATTCCAGTTTACGATAAACGGCTTCGCGCAAGATGACTCGGCCAGCTTCGCGACCCGGCAGTCCCGTGACTTCAATATAGTCGCCCGACTTCAGCGGCTCGCTCTGCTCCGATCGCAGGATCATACCGTCACTCCCGTCCTGAATGATGGCGTATTTACCCGGTGCGCTCAAGGTCACGACGCCTTTCACCCGCGCCCAATAATTCGCGGTCGAATTGATCCGAAATTGGCGGAGGGCGCTGACTGTGCTCAATGGTTCATCGAAAGGATTGGTGAGCGGAGCACGCTCCACTCGAATATCGTCTCTGGACGTAGCCAGAATTTCGATACTTGTGAGTTGCCGGCGTTTGTTCGCAATCGCTCGGCAAACGCCTTTGACCGAGACGATCGAATCGGTGAGGCTCGCGAGCTTGGGATCGCGAGGAAGCCGTACGGTGAAAGACCCCGTTTGAGTGCTCAAGACCAGCACGGTCCAAAAATCATCATCCGAGACGCTGCGCACGTGGCCGTTCAATTCGACGGACTGGCCTTCTTCTAGACCCGTCATCGCTTGTTCCAAAGTCAATGATTTCGGATTCGGCAGTAGGACGGACCCGATTTGCTCACCGGTCTCCAACTTCAACTCCGGAGCGTACGTTCCCGCCAAAGTCGTTCCCCTGATTTGAATATAACTCGAAATTTTCCAGCGTTCTCCCGCGTTCGCGCCCAACTGCACGCGCATTGTGCCGCTGCTATCTCGCAGATAAATAAAATCGGCATTTCGGCTGGACCAAGTCACGGCGCCGATGAGCCGAGCTGGTTTATGCGCATCGGCTTCGCTCGGAGAGAGCGCCAGAATTTGGTCGGTCAGACGCAACTCCAGTTGTTTCTTCGCCAACGCTTCTTTTTTCTGAGCGATGAGTTCAGGCGAAGCACGACGAAGGATGCCGTGGCCAATGATCCAATCGGGGGTATTGGCGTTGGGTTCGCCCACCGCTTCGACCCAATCGCCAATCGCGAGCGGCAGGGTTTGAAAACTCTGTACAGCGAGCTGTCCGGTTTCATCGCGGAGCGCGACGCGTTCCCCCAGGGTGTTAGAGCGGACTTGGCCCAAGATGTGAATTCGATGAGCGTGATCCTGGGTGTACAAATAAAGTTTTTCAATCGGCACGATCGGCGTGTTGAAACGCGGATCGGTCTCCGGATCTCCTAAGAAGACAATGTCTTCAGGGCTTGGTGACCATATCGCGATTTCGACTAAACCGGACTTGGGATCGTTTTTCCCAACATAAACTCCTGTGATCCGAACCCTCGCACCTTGTTTGAAGTTCCGGAGCTGAGGATGCGGGGACCATTGAAACAAGTGAACGCGGAGGCCGTCCGAAATCAGCTCCATCTCAATATGCTGACGATCGTTCGGGTCGATGTGCTCCTGATCGACGGTCGCTTCAAGGGTCACGAACCTCGCTTGAAACTTCAAAATGTCTGCGAGCTGCCGATCGGCATCCAGCGGCTTGAGCGAAACGTTTCGCTCTAAAATCGTGATCTTTAAGGTCTCCGGCGAGAAGCCTTTTCCTGCGATCACGGTGCCTTCGACCAGGACTCGATCGCGCGACCGAAAAGGCATCGGTCCCGCGCACGGCACATAACCAAAATCGTCATTATGCTCGGCCCAGAAGTGGTTCCACCCGGCATCATAATAGTCCACCACGAATTCCATGCGGATCGGACGGGAGATATTCCGTCCCTCCGACCGCCAATATTCCGGAAACGTCGTGATGGTGGTAGCCTCTAGTGTTTCCGTAGAGACTTCTGCTTCGGCGGAGTTCGCAGGACTTATGTTTTGGGCAAAAAGACAATGGTTGCCGCACGCGAAGACCAAGAGCGATGCGGCTCTTAATCCCCTTAGAAAATGAAACACGGCGTTCGACCCAAGCATGTGAAACTAAACATCTATCGTCTCAGTCGGAGAGGGGCTTAGGCCTTTCCGGGTTCAAGCCGGTGAGTACTTAGTGCTTAACGACCAAAGCGGATGAAAAGGCTTCCAATTCTCCGTTTTATATTATATATGACATTCACAATAAGTAAGTTGTGTTATTTTAATGATCGCCGTGCGGGCGAACTGCGAGACGTGCGAAGACTGTAAAAAATTTTCCCCCGCCCGCGATACCTCTATTCCTAGGGCGATGTTCAGCTTTTTGAACCCAAAAGACAGGATATGGACGCCCGTTGACTCTGGGATTCCGCAGCGTGGTTCCGGAGCATCCGCACTAATTGGCGCGTGAGCGAGATGCCGCTGTGTGCAGGTAGCGATAGGAAAGCCCCAGTCCTCCTAGCCACAGGCCAACGCCCGCAAAGGCAGGCGCGAGATGATGCCAGTCGATATAGCCGACCCAGAAATGAACCCCGAGCGCGGCCCCGTAAGCCGGTGCACCCAGAAGTAAAATGGCCCACCAGACCCAGGCACGGCCTTTTCGAAAACACCAGAGGAGAAGCATCAGCATGGCCGTGCCGCTGGAGAGCAACATACCGCCGAGCGTAGCGCGATCGTGCGCGACAACCCCGAAGAGGTCCGATCCAAGTCCGGCGAGCGCTGCACGCGTGGTGCAGAGAAAGGCGAGATCCTCTTTCACCAACACGAAGGAGATCCCGATTGACAGGATCGTGAGCCCGGCGATCAGCAATCCCACGGCGTGAATCAACCAAAGAAGCTGGCCCCATTGCCCGAGTCGCCAGGCGGAATCTTCCACATCGATCGGCACTGGACTTTCGGAGGCGGGACCACTCGCGCCGACGAGGATTTGGATCGTGAGCTGAAACAAAATCGCGGCGACAAATGCGTGCAGCGTGTCGAAGTAGCCGAAACCAAAAAAAGCGAAGAAGCTGGCAAATCCGAAAAGCGCCGAGGTGGTAATGATCCCCTTCGCGCCATGAACTCCTCGGCGCGCTCCTGCGTGCCCGACCACAATATAGAATAACCCAAGGCCCAGCATTACTCCGGACAACGTGCCGCGATCATGAGCCATGAACGCGAAAAGTCGCGGCAATGTGCGATGCAGTTGATCGGCGGAGAGATGAAGATAGTTTTCATCGTAGGGCAGGAGTACGCGTGTGAACGATAAAAGCGTAGCGGCGATTCCACCCAACGTCAGCGCCGAGCCGAGTAGGCAAATCCAAATCCACGCGTGGCGAAAAACGGCCATCTCAGGCGTCGGGTTTTGATTTTCCGCTGCACGCGATTCGTTCGAGTGCGCGCGAGCGAGGAGAGCTTCGTTCGAGCGTTTAACCAAACCGGGCCCGGCATAAATCAGCCCCGCCTCGACCAGAAGCAGTGTCGCACCGGCCCCGACCAATGCAGCCGCGTCCTCCGGCCCGAGCACGCCATCGGCGACGACGATGGGCGCATGGCCAAGCGCTGAACGCCATTTTCGGATCTGGTTAACCAAATCGGACGGCCTGCGCGCGTCAACAATCTGCCGGCCAGACAAGTCTGTCTGTCCACACTGCAAAACGACGCCGTGCTCGTAAGGCTCGCCTGAATTTGCCGGCAGGTCCCACGGAATCACGGGGGTGATTCGGCCATCGGGCCAAACCAGCGTATGCGGCGAGCCAGCCGGAAAACGCAGCACCGGAATCGGAAGCCGAGTATCCAGACTTCCCTTACGCGGAAGGCGTCCATCGACTTCGGCCAAACAGAACTCGGGCGCGCGGGAGACGCTCCGCTCGTTTTCATCGATGACGAGAAAGCCCGCTCCGAATTCTGCGAGCGCCCGTAGCGCGCGGCGCTCTGGATCGATTCGCCAACCCAAGCCAAGAGGCGAAACAAAACGGAGTTCGCCCACCTGCACCGTTAGGCGCGGATCGGGCGCCATATGCCCGAGAAATTCGATCACCCGGCGACCCAGTGTGAACTTTCCGAGTGTGCCGACCGTGCCCAATGCCAACACGCGCGCAGAGCGATCGTTCAATCGAAAAAGGATAGGGCGAGCAACGGTCCGGTAGAACCAATCGGGCATGCTGAACGATTGAGGCACGCGGCGGCCCTGGAAGCAATCGAGAGATAGCCGCGGCAAGAAAGGGCTCTTCCAATCGGCCGCTTCATCTGAGGCCGACGGATGGATTAAAAGTTAAATAAACGGGATCTCGGGCCACTTATTTCGGCGCAAAAAATCTTTTCGTTTAATTTCAAAGTCGTCGTCCGGAATGCCAATCCTCGTTCGTAGAAGCAGTGAAAGAAAATATGAACACTTCCACTGCATCCACCTCCTCCAATACCGCCGCCACTGCGCCGCGTTTACACACCGTCACACCCCACCTCATTTGCGCGGGCGCGGCTGAAGCGATCGAGTTCTACAAAAAGGCGTTTGGCGCCCAAGAGATGATGCGTCTTCCCGGGCCCGATGGTAAACTGATCCACGCAGCGATCACGATCGGTGATTCCGTGATCATGATGGTAGACGAAATGCCAGGCATGGGCTGCGTCGGTCCCAATAGTCTGAAAGGGACCTCCGTGACGTTGCACCTGCAGGTCGACGACGCCGACGCGTGGCAAAAACGCGCGGTCGAAGCAGGGGCCAAGCTATTGATTCCCGTTCAGGAAATGTTTTGGGGCGATCGTTACGGCGCCGTCGAGGATCCGTTTGGTCATCGCTGGTCCACGGGCACACATGTCCGCGACGTTCCATATGCGGAGATGCAGCAAGCTGCCTCGTCGATGAGCGGTTCGTGCAAGACCGAGTGATGCAGCGCGGACGGCGCGAAAATCGCTTGAACGACTCGATAAAAAACGCCGGTTGATTTCTTCTAACGGATGCAAACCCCTGCTGCGGACATTGCCCAGTTGATCGAGACGTTCAAGCGCGCCGCCTTTGATAAAGACGTTTCGCGTTTTCTGTCTTTATACGACGAAAACGTGATCATCTTTGATCTCTGGCAAACTTGGGAGCATCGCGGCATCGCTGCGTGGAGAATCGCCGTGGTCGAATGGTTCACTTCCACCGGTGAAAATCGCGATGCGGTCAGTTTCGAGGAGGTTTCGGTGGCGGGAAACGGTGACGTTTGCTTCGTGCATGCGATGATCAAATTCAGTTGCGTGTCGCCGGAAGGAAACGTGTTGCGAGCGATGCACGAACGTTTGACCTGGGGCTTGGTCAAGAAAACCAGTTGGAAAATTGTTCATCAACATACCTCCGCTCCGGTGGATGGCGCGGACTGCAAATTGATCTTCGAGAAAAACTAATTCGCATTGTTCGCCGCAATCGTGGAGCGCGAGTGAAAGCGTTTTCGAGTGGAGCTTGTTGTCGCTTCCAGCCTATGTCGTGCTTTCCACGATTATGCCGGAGCTGGTACGAAATAAACAATTGGATGGACTGCGCGGATACGCCTCCGTGGCCGTCGTCATTTTTCATTGCGTGCTCGATCGTGACCGCACGTTTGAGCACCGCATTGTGCGTCCGGCCTTCGATGAGATCCACGGCATCTATAATCTGGTCTCCAAGCTCGTATTTATTGTATTGAATGGCGAAGCGGCCGTCGTGCTTTTCTTCGTCCTGAGCGGCGCCGTGCTGTTCGACAGTCTCCGAAGCCGCGATGGATTCTCCCTTTCGTCCGCCACCGGATTTGTCATGCGACGCTTTTTTCGGCTCTATCCTGCCTTTGCGGTCGCGCTCGTTTGCGCCTTTGCCGCATCCATCGCGGTTGGCGGGGATGTGCTGGAGCCGTTGCCCATTTGGGAGAACTTCGCTTTAATCGATTTCTCGGTCCTCGGTACTTCCTGGACCTTACAAATCGAATTTCTCGCGATTCCATTTCTCTTGGCCGCGTATTGGGCCTATCGCCGGTGGGGAGCGGCGGGCATTGTACTTGTCTATTTTTGTTTTTTCGGGGTGCTGAGCATCTCCGCCTTGCACGACCATTTAATCCTCTTCGCACGCTTCCTGCCGTGTTTCGTCTGGGGCATGTTGATCCCCACAGACCTTGGCCGAAAAATTCTGACGCGTTGCCCAGGCCGCCTGGCTTCGGTTTCGGCGGTGGCGATGTTAAGTGTGCGCTCGGTGCTCGGGCTGCATTGGTGGTCGGCGATGGCCGAGGAATTCTTCGCCGCGATTTTGATCGGCACGATTTATTATCGGCGGTCAGAGCGAATGGCAGTCTGGTTAGAAGCGCCGCTCGCCCAATACTTCGGCCGAGTGAGTTATAGCCTGTACTTGTTTCACGTCGTTTTTCTGACCTTGGCTGACCGATGGACCCGCGATTGGCCAATCGTGGGGGCCCATCCTTTGGAGATGGGACTCCTACTCTCGATTCCGGTGCTGGCTTGCAGTCTGCTGGTCGCGCACGTTTCGGAAAGGGTTTTGGAGCGGCCTTCCATTTCTTTGGGGCACCGCTTTTCGGGTAAGCGCGCCGTCTTTGCTTGAAGGGTAGGGGTGGAGCGCTGGGACAAAAAGGTCCTTCTCTGGGAAAAGCGTGATGGTCAAAGGCCTCGCGGTGCGGCTCCGATCTGCCGGTAGCCGATCCGAAAGCTTGGCGGGGCCAGCCGGAGATTCTGTAAAATTCCTATTGACGGACCTTCGATGGCCTTTACTTCTATCCCCCTGCTACGCGGGCGTAGCTCAGTTGGTAGAGCATCACCTTGCCAAGGTGAACGTCGAGAGTTCGAGTCTCTTCGCCCGCTCCATTTTGGAGAAACCGCCAGAAACGACACTGGCGGTTTTTTCGTGTCCAAACGCGACAGGAGCAGTCACTTGCGCGAGAGCCTCAAACTGACCGGTCACGACCTCAAGCGACCGCTCGGACCCCGAAACGACCCCCGCAGGTGTGCTCAGAGGTGTGTCAGGTGTGCTTATCGGTGTGTCGGAAACTGCCAATTTTCCCGCGGAATCCTCTCTCCCTTCCGATGGGGGCGCGGTGACCTCACCGCGCGACGGCGAAGCCGCCAAGTTCGAGGCATCTTTGCGCTGATTTTCTTCAGTCCCATCACCCGTCGGCTCACCCGCAACGGTCGATCCCGCCAACTCCCGCGGCACGAGCACGCCATCCTGAATCACCGCCCGTGGCTCACGTTTGCGAACACGCCGCACCGGTTCGACACCCGTGACCTCAAACGACTGCAGCCGTGCAGCTTCTTGAATGAGCGGCAGCTGCGCGGTGTCCGTATAAACCTTCATCGTGAGCTTCATGTCCGAATGCCGCATCAACTCCATCGCAACGCGGGGAGACACGCCGTTCGCCGACAGCATCGTTCCAAACGTTGTCCGCAGCGCATGAATGTCGACGCGGCGTCCGCGTTCATCTTCAAATGGAATTCCCGCAGCCTCGAGGTCTCCTTTGAATGTCGGCACGCGCGGCACGAGTCCGCGAAAAACGAAGTCTCCGGGTTTAGCGTGAGCGGGCCGAAATGAACGCAATGTCTCTGCCAGCTCAGGCCGCAGAAAGTGAGTCGATTCCTTTCGGTTCTTCGAAAGTGACGATGGCACACGCAGGCGTACGGGGTCCGTTGAAAAATCGAAGTCGCTCCACTTCAAACCGCTGAGCTCACTGCGCCGAAGGCCCGTGTAGAGGATCGCTTGATATACGACCGCGCGATGAATCGGCGCGACCTGAAGCAATCGCCCAATTTCTTCCGGGGACAGCGCGCGGCGAAAACGACCTTCGAATTCATCCGCCACTTTCGGAATGCCCTCCAGCGGGTTTACCGCAATCAGCCGATTCCGCTTCATCCAATTGAAGAAGGTGATCGCGCACGTGAGATTATCATTCATCGATTTCGGCTTCAGCCCGCAGCCGCGCCGCCACTGCAGAAACGATTCGGGCGTGACATCGCGCAGCTCCTTCCACCCGCAGCGTCGAAACATTTTCGGCAGCATCTGCGTGTACTTCGTGAGCGTGCCTTTCGCGCGTCCAAGCCCCTTCAACTCGTCGGCGTAGGCCTGCAGATGCTGAGCGAGCGGAGTCTGCGCGGCTTCCTTCTGCACCTTCGGCGTGCCGATGCCTGCAGCTTCGCGCTCAAGTTCCTCCATCAGCTTGGCCAACTTTTGCTCGGCCACGCGCTTGTCGCTCACGTGCAGCGGAAACGTACGACGTTTTGCCCAGCCATCGAGCCGCACCCGCGCCGACCAGAGCCGCGCCTTGTCGCCCTTGCGTTTGTGCTGAAACAGAAACCGAACCATGACACACCTCCTAAGTATTCGCGGGTTCGATACGTCGCGACCGCAGTTGCGCGAAGAACGCCTCCACGTCCTGCACCGCCACGCGCGATGCCCTTCCGAGTTTCAACGGCGCCGGAAATTCTCCGGACGACATCAACCGCTCCAATGTGCGCCGCGAAATCGCCAACCGCTGCGCCGCCTGTTCCAACGTGATCAACAAAGGCGTTTCCAGCACCGCTTCCTCATTCATGGCATCCTCCATTCGTGAAAGTTTCTGTCTCTGCCCGACCAACAACATCCCATTCCGACGCGTGCGCAACTCTCGGGCTATACCGGGAACGGGGTATGTTGGATACCCCTGATTTTCCGAGCCAAGCGACGACCTTCGTTAAGCAACCCGAGTTCATCGCTGTTCGCAGAGAACCCCTTTGCTTGACCAACTCGTCCCGTACGCACACCGTATACACATGAGCACGATCATGGCCAAAGTCTTTAAGTCCGGAAACTCGCAAGCAATCCGGCTGCCGAAGGCCTTACGGTTTCGCAGCAAGACGGTGGAGATTCAGAAAACCAAAGGCGGCCTTCTGATCGTCGATCCCAAGGCCGAAGCCGCGCGTTTGAAAGCATTCAAGAAACTGTACGGCTCGTGTCCCGACTTTCCGGAAGTAGAACGACTCGATCTGCCTGAGCTTTGATCTATCTCCCCGACACGAACGCGTTCTCGCGTTATCTTCGCGGCGAAGACCTCGGCCTGAAAGCAAAGCTCGAGGCTAACCTCATCCACTGCCGCCTCTCTGCGGTAGTCCTGTCCGAGCTCGAATACGGCGCAGCCAAACGCCCTGAAGTCACAGCGTACGCAGCAAGAGTGAAACGGCTGCGAGAACTGATTCCAGGTGAAGTGGACTACACCTGCGCGGACGCCGCGTTCTACGGGTTCATCCGAGCCCGCCTGGCCAACCTGAAGCCAAACGCTCAACCGATTGGTCCTTACGATCTGATGCTCGCGGCACAGGCACTTCGACTCGGCGCCGCGATCGTGACCCACAACACGTCCGAGTTTCAGCGCGTCCACGGAATCACGATCGAAGACTGGCAAACACGGTCGTGGCCCGTCCGATTTCTCAACCCATGTCACGAAAGCGCCACGCCGACGCCAAGCGCACCAGGCTGATTCGTCTGAACGCGAAGCTCGCTCGAAAAGCAAAGGTCGCGGGAGCCGTTTATGAACGAAGCGCAACGGCTCAATTGGAATTTTGGGTGCGCCTCGGAAAAGCCTTGGGCGCAGTGGTCACGCCGGAGAACGCGGCGCGACTCTCACGGGCCGGGAACGCTAACGATCTCGCGAGCCAACTTTCTTGAGCCAGCGCGCCGGCTTCTTCGAGTGCCTCGGCGCTGACTGCCCATCTCACCCGGCTTGGTCCGATTGATTGGAAATTGGAAGTCTTCCCATTTCTCAAAGACATCGCTGAGCAGATCGAGGTAGTCGGCTTGGTCTTGGTTGAGAGAATGTCCGGCGAGGAGATTGATCATCTCCTCCGCACAGTCCGCTTCCGCTCGATTATGAATTGGGCGGATCAAATACATCGCCATCAACTCGGAATAGCTCTTGGGAATCTTCGCAAAAGGTGTGGATGGCCGGAGACGGTTTCTGATTTTCATGGCACTTGGGGCGATGAGTGGGGCTAGCTCGGGACGAGAGAAATTCGTCGTGGATGCTATTGCATGCAACGTTTGATCGTTTTCGGCGCCCCTCCGCGCCAGATTGCGGAGGAACCGTAGCACGCACGAGACAACGCCTCTACCGAAAAAGGGGTAGCAGGGATCTTTACGCCGACCGACAAACCGTGTCGTTCGCCGATCGAGACCTTCGACGAGCGCTGAACTGCAGCAACGTCTCTGGCCCTCTGTTTATGTCAGACGCAATACCCCCTTCATTTCGTGAACGGCAACGCGACAGAAAATGATCTGCTCGCTCGTGCAGATTGCGCACTTGGACGCGCGCACTTGGCATACCCTACTTGGGGTAGGGCGAAATCACTCGATCACACCGTTCGCTACGACGAGCCGCCAACGCTCCCACACGACTTGCCCACTTCGTTTAGGGTCAGACGCAAAACCCTCAACACTTCGAGGACACGTAAGTCATCGAAAAAATTGCGAGGGGATCGTCCAGACTGACTACCCCGAAAAGGGTAGCGGCGCCCGGTCTCTTTACGGAATGTATTCACTTAAAACCTACGCACAGGACATCGCGCCGTGTTTTAGTTGGTTAGTTTTCCACGCAAAATCACGCCGGAAAATCGGCAATAGATCGGAAGAAAATGCGAGGAAAGCCGCCGTCGCGCCCATCATACAGACCCTCAGCTCTGCAGCGAGGCGGCTCGATTCCGGCCCGCCCCTCGCGCTCCCGGGCCGCCCTCCCGCTCGTCCTGAGCTCGTCGAGGGGCTGCGCCTCCGCGGGCCTTCCAAGGCCCCGAGTCACGTTATTCCGCGGCAGGCGCGGTGCTCGCTCCGCCAGTTCGAAATTGCCTGCGGATGTGAGCCCAATGAAGCTGCATTCATGGAGTCCGGACGTGTGCGGTGTAGCGCAGATGGTTGTGATCATACAATATTGCCTGAAACAGCTCAAAGGACGGGTGGACTTTGCATGCGGTGCGTGCAAAAGCGCGCTGCAGCGGAACGCCAGGAATACGTCCGCAAGAACCGTCGGACCGTAAATCTGTACGAGGGGATAACGGACTCAGTTAATCTAATCATCGTGCACTATACCCCTCGGAAACACGATCCACTTATTGTCTACACGCCCTGTCCCTATTCTGCGGAGCAACTTTTCGCCAAGCTTACGCCTCACGAGGCAAGCGAGCTTGAACAGCGAGCTGTTGCAGAGAAACAAAACGGACAAAGCGAGTTGGCCGACGAGATTGCAGGCGGCCTCGCCGTATTCACTTTATATCCCATTCAGGCGATTCAAACCACATGGCTAGACTTGGAGCAGTTCCGCCCCGCAGTTATCTTCCGCGGTGCCCCAAGTACTGTAAGGGATCGGCTCGTTCAGCAATTGGAAGAGGGCCATAACGGGCCTAAACGAACCCTTGAGGTGAATGACCGGTTGTGCGCTCTGGCGTGGATTGGGGACGAGCTGGTGGCGGATACGTTCGCTAGATGGGAAGCGGAGCCTCCGATCTGGCGTAAGTCACTTTACGTCGGGCCAGGCGCTTACGCGCAAACTGCCGGATGGGAGCTTGGCGGACGAACTCGCCGGAACCTATATTTCCCCAACAGCTTTGTTATCGACTTAGGGGGATCGGGAATTGGGGCTTTCCCAGTATTCCAGAAGTTGGATCAACGCTGCCCGTGGTGTGGCCAACAGCTAGTGAACCTTCTCTCCCTTCCACCTTCGCTGACGGAGCAACTTTTCATTGAATCGACGGCCTGTGACTTGCCAGTACTAACCTGCGCTTCTTGCACGTGCTACGGAGAGCACTTATTCGCCCGAGTTAGCGAGGATGGCAACGCCACTCTCCACGAGAAGAACAAGGGCCCTTCGATAGTTACTAACGCCGGGGAAAGCCCAGCAAATCCGTGGGAGGGTGTACCGATTCAGCTCGCGTGCGCGCAAACGCCGATTGCTCCAAATCCCGGGCAGGTGAAGCACTGTTCGCGACTGGGTGGCATACCGTCCTGGGTGCAGGATTCTGCCTTTCCGACGTGCCCAGACTGTGCCACGACGATGAAATTCCTCGCTCAGTTGGATAACGAGACGTTCCCACACTTTGAAGGGATTTACTACGCATTTGTATGTTTGGAGTGTCGCACTACTGCCACATGCTACCAGCAAACTTAGTGTCGCCCTTCAATCATCTCAGCTGAGACGCGCCTGCCGAAGGTAAGCACTGCTGAATACCTGCATGCGAATACGCGTTCTCAGTGACCTGCACCGCGAGTTTGGCCATTTCGAGATTCCGCGTGTTGAAGCCGAGATCGTCGTGCTCGCCGGGGACATCGATCGAGGCAGTCGCGGCGTAAAATGGGCAGCGACCACGCTCCCCGAAACACCCGTGCTGTACGTTGCCGGCAATCACGAGTTCTATGATGAGCGAATTGGTCGGCTTCACGAGAAGCTGCGTGCCGCGGCCGCGAGTACGAACGTGAAGGTTCTTGAAAACGAAACGTATGAATTCGGCGGATACTGCTTCTTCGGGGCTACGCTGTGGACTGACTTCAACCTGTTCGGAGATCAGCCTTCGGCTATGCTCTCGGCCGGCGCGAAAACGGGCGGAATGACTGACTACCGCAAGATTCGCCGGCAAGACACCAGCAGGCTTCAGCCCAAACATACCGCAATGCTTCACGCCAATTCGCGGTTAGCGTTAATGAATTTTCTTCGGTCGGGCGACCGAGCCAAGTCGATCGTTATTACCCATCACGCCCCTTCCGCACGCTCCGTGCAGACCGGGAAAGAGACGGATGTGCTCAGCGCCGCCTATGCTTCGAACCTAGAGCCGTCGATTCTAGAGTGTGGCCCGGCTCTTTGGATTCACGGCCATATTCACGAGTCCCGAGACTATCACATCGGCGACACGCGGCTGCTCAACAACCCTCTGGGTTATCAAACAGCGAAGGATCCCGAGCACACCGGGTTTCGCGCGGACCTAGTCCTCGAAATTTGAACGAAGCTCATGAACGCGATCATGCGGCAGCTTTGGGATTCTTTTGTCGGTGGCATTAAACTGCCACTCGCGATCCTCGTCTTCGGCCTCGGGCCGCTTTTCATTGCAGGCTGGTTTCTGCATCGGAAAAAGAATCAATACAGGGCCGAGGCAACGGAACCCTTCACTCGTTTACCTCTCCGTCCTGCCGGTGAGTCCCTCCGGCTGAAGATCGACGAACTCGCGGAACGTTTTGACGAGGCACTAACTTCGCTCGCGCTGGCCAATGTCATTGCCGTTGTGCTCACGGCGACGGCCGAGCCGGGCAAGCGTCTGTATACCGGCATCGGCGTAGGCATTCTAGTCGTACTCGCGTATCTCCGATACCTGCCGCGCTTATTCAGAACCGCACGTCAGCTTTGGGATTACCGGCTCGGCTACAAGGGTGAGCGGGTGGTCGGTGAGGAATTGAACCAGCTGCTTGCCGTCGGCTTTCGCGTTTTTCACGACGTGCCGTTCGATGGGTTCAACGTCGACCATGTGCTCGTGGGTCCACCGGGCGTGTACGCGGTGGAAACGAAAACGAGACGCAAGCCCGCTCACATTGCGGGCCGCGAAAAAGCAACGGTCGAGTTCGACGGATCGAAACTTGTTTATCCGTCGTGGTCGGATTTCCGAACTCTCGAGCAAGCGCGCCGCAATGCCAAGACACTCTCTGAGTGGCTGACTTCAGCGGTGGGCGAGCACATTGCGGTAAACGCTATCCTCACGATTCCCGGCTGGTGGGTAGAACGGAAGGCACGGGGTGATGTGAACGTGCTGAACCCGGATGAAATTAAGCACTCGTTTCCAACGCGCCCTAAAGAGCCTCTTAGCGAAAAGCTGATTCAACAGATTGCCCACCAGCTCACGGAAAAGTGCAGAATGAAAGTTGAGTAGGATGTCGCTTATCGCGCGCGCTTCGAGTTCTTCCGCAGCCACTCGGCGTAAGCGTCTTCGCTCACTTTGCGCGCGGCGAGCCCGAGCGTGTGCTCCACGACCGATTCTTCGGAGGCGTTTAAGATCCATCCGTTCACCTCAAGAAATATTGCAGCGAGAAGGAAGCCGGTGCGCTTGTTGCCGTCACCGAACGGGTGGTTTTGAACAATGCCCTTCGCGTACGCAGCCGCCAACGCATGCATATCAGGCTTTCCGTAAGCCCGCAGTTGGCGAGGACGGCTCAGCGCTGATTCCAGCATCCCCTCATCGCGCAGCCCCGTCGGTCCGCCGTGATGGGCCAGCATCATGTCATGGATCGCGAGCGCATCCTCCCGCGTGATTCAATTTGGTTTCCTTCACTTCGCGAGTTCGCGCAGAGCGTTCCGGTACCGACGGCTCAGATCTTCCGCCGCAGCCATCTTTTTCGCAAAATTAGGATTGTAAGCCGTGATCCGCACGCCTTCCGGCGCTTCCGTGAGATAGAGCGCAGTTCCCCCCGCGACGTTGAGACGTGCCGCGACCTCCTTCAGGATGACGGCGCCGAGGGAATTTCCAATCTTCCGGGATTTCGATTCCGTAAGCATGAAACAAGTGTGCTAACGCCTCGCACCTTAGTGGAAAATAGCTTTGAAGCGAGCAGCTTTTTTGCCTACTGAGTTAGACGGGCGCGCGGAGGCCAAATTTTTTATTCTGGAATTCTAATAAAAACGCGAGAGAGGAAAAACACATTGAGCATCGCAATAATTCACCTGAGCGACATTCACGTCCGATCGTTGACGCCCGAGATGGAGGCGCGCTTTTCTGCCATTTCTGCAGCAGTTGAACTGAGTGATAGTCTTATCACCGATGTTGTAATTTTATTAACTGGTGACATAGCAGATACCGGTTCAGCAGCTGAATATGCAGCCGCTAAGCGGTTACTTACAACGCTCGCTGCTAGGCTGAAGCAACTCGGGAATATTAAAAGAGTCGAGATTTTCGCAATCCCTGGAAACCACGATTGCGATTTGAGCGGCGATCAAGAGATCCGGGAACTTGTTATCGATGAAAAATTGAAATCACCTCTTACGCCGCTGTCTGACAGGAAACTGCAGATTTGCGTAGAACCCCAGAAAGAATTCTTCAAATTTCTCAGCGAAATCTCATCTCTGCCCAGCAGTAGTATCGATTTTCAGGTCGCGCCGCGTGTGACTTTCGAATTGGGCGGATTAAAGTTGGGCTTTATGGGTCTAAATACGGCCTTGTTTACAAAGCGTCACGAGCAGCCTGGCAAGCTTGTAATCTTGAACCGTGTTTTGGACGCGAGCCATATCCCTGAGTGCGACATTTTAATCTGCGCAATCCACCACCCGGTAAATTGGTTGACGTACGACTGTATGGATCGGCTAAAAGTTTTCTCCAAGGCCCGCGTGGATTTCATGTTCTCAGGCCACGAGCATAGGCGAGAGCTTTTTTCGAAGGTTCACAGCGATGGTTTGGGAACGATTTTTTGTGAGGGGGGAGCTTTTTATTCAGAAAGACATAGCGATAAAGGAGCCTTTCATATCTGCGTGATAGATCCTTCTAACTCATCATACAAGGTTCGTGGCTATGAATGGCACGATTCCGCTTTCACTATCGTGGAAGACAGTCGGTGGAACCCCCTCAAAACGTTTAAAGGTCGAGCCGCGGATCGGCTCTCCGTCCATCAGCAATTCCGTGCGTTCATCAATGATCCAGGTGCCCAATATGTACATCCTAGGGTCGACCAACTGAGGCTCGGCGACTTCTTAATACCTCCTTATCTGAAGTCACTGGATGCTGTAGATACCTTGGGAAAAGTGCCGTTCGCTCTAAACGAAACGACCATTTCGAGATTAACTGCCAAGGAAGGTATCGTAACCATTTTTGGAAACGAAAAATTCGGGAAAACCACCCTCAGTAAGATTTTGTTCAATGAGTGGTATGATTCAGGAAAGGCGCCCCTTTATCTGGATTTAAAAGACTTGAGGAAATTCGATCAAACGGTGCGTATTGAGCTTTTGGAGAAGGGAGCAAAGAACTGCTATTCAGTTACCGCAGTAGAGGAATATCTTAAAACGGCTATTCAGGACCGGATTCTTATATTAGACAATTTCGGCTTGGCGACTCTCTCCACAGAAAAACAGAGGGAACTTATAGAATCCTTCAAAACAAGCTTTCCGGTTATTGTTGTTCTCGGAAATGAAGTCTTGAAAATACAGATAGCGTCCGGCGCAGGTTTTATTCCTAATGAATTGAGCTCAGGAAGCTACGAGATTCAGGAATTTGGATATAAAGCGAGAGAGTCTCTTATCCGGAAATGGTGTTCTGTCGGGGATCTACTTCACGATGACGAACTAACCCTTGAGCGCAAGGTTCAGAGGAGCATGGAAATGGTCGAGATAGTGCTCGGGAAGAATCTGCTGCCATCATCAGCCTTCTTTGTTTTAGCCGTGCTGCAGTTGATAGAGGCAGACAATCCGGTACCAAACTCCAACTCAGGTTCGTACGGTTTCATTTATGAATATCTTATAACGCAGGCGCTAGCACGCTCTCGGCAGATCAAAGATTTGAATCTAAAATACAGCTACCTGTCAGAGTTAGCGTACCAAATGTTTAGTGAAAAGAGGGCGTTTCTCGACGAGTCAGAACTCCGGCTTTTTCATGCCGAATATGTTAAAAAGAAGAAGATCGAATGCGATTCTTCGGTTTTGATGGCAGACCTCACGGCCTCCTCCGTTCTTGAAAATCGAGACGGCACCCACTCGTTCAAGTACCGCTATCTTTTCTATTATTTCGTTGCTCGATTCATGGCTGAACGCTTCCACGAAGATGCTTTCAAGCAGCAAGCTTTTTATTTTATAGAAAAACTACACAACGAGAACAATTTCAACGTACTTATATTTCTCGTCTATCTAGTAAAGGATCCCGCACTGAAGAACGCTATCGTCGAGAAGACAGGCAAGCTATTCAGCGATTGTGGAAAATTCGACTTCGCAACAGATCGGGATCGAATCGTTGCTTTGGGCAGAGTTGTGGACGAAGTTGAATTTCACGAGGCAAGTTCTGCGGGAATTCGAGAGAAACTGTACGAGGGCCTGACGAAAAACGCTGAAACCGAGGCCACGGAGGCGGATTCCGGCAGAGACATAGACGAGCTAGGTCAAGTCAATCGCGCTTTCAAAGCCATCCAGCTGCTAGGGCAAACTGTAAAGAACTTCGTTGGTTCTATGGACGGATCCGAAAAGGTCAGGTTTGTTGAAACATGTTATGCATTGGGGCTGCGAACGATTTTTGGGTTGATGCAAATGCTTGAGGGTGCCGTTCCGGAGTTAACACAAAATGCGTATCGAAAACTCTTGAACGAAAGGGAGGTGAGAGCGGCAAGAATGAGAATTATGCCCGTGGTACGAGAAAGCGAAGTTCATGAAGCCACCAGGGAAATGGTCTATAATCACGCTCAGATGCTTTGTCTGTCAGTCATCAAAAAGATATCGTTTTCTATTGGAAGCCATGAGCTCGAATTGGTGTACGATGATATTGCAAATCGCGAGGCCGGCCTAAGCTACCAGGTAATCGGAATGGCGATCAAACTTGATCATTTCCGAACCCTCCCGCGGAAGGAAATCCGGGACCTCGCTAAAATCGTGAATGATGATCCCTTTGTTGGAGGAGTGGTTCGGAGATTGGTTGTTTTACACTTTTACCTTTTTAAAGTCTCCGACCGAGTGCGCGCGGAAATTTGCAGCGAACTGAATATCAATTTCAAGAAAACGAGCCATCTCACAGCCGCACAGAAGAAGACTAAGTAGTGGGACGATTTCAGCTCACCGCGACAGGCGTACCAGGGTCATGACAGCGGCGCGAACTTCGTTGCTCAGCGTCGGCCAGGCGTTCACAATTTCGGCGAGGTCGGAGACGCTCGGAGTGGCGAGTGTGCTCAGTGGTGTGTTAACCTTTGATACATCGGCGCAAGATTGTTCATCACTAATTGTATCCAAGCTCCCACTACTTCCTTCGAGTCTCTTCGCCCGCTCCATTTTGGTAAAACCGCCGGAAACGACACCGGCGGTTTTTTCATGTCAAATCGTGACAGGAGCCGCAACGCGCGCGGGCTAGTCGCAACGTCTGTAACGTAGCTTTGGCGACCGCAAATGCCCTTACACAATCCACGCCGGGCGTGATAGTTGGGGCGCTTTGTGTGCCGGTGAGTGCTGCAGAAGAAGGCATCTCAACACCCGCCTGACACGGCGCGAGAACCACTCGGTCCCTTGGGTGATGAATCCGTGTGGACCGCGTTTCCGCGGTGTAGTTACCGTTGACCCAACAAGCCCCCCTGGCGGTCTTTTCTCCACCGATGGCGTCGACCCCGACGGTGGCGTGCTCCAGCGCGGGCATCCGAGCGTCATCCAAGGCGCGTCCACCATTTTCTGCTGGTTAAATTTCTTTTCCGGCGTCCCGGCAGTTCACCAGGGCAGCTCACCATCTTCATTTTGGAAAGTGCCCGTGGGACCATCTGTTCCGAGAGTACTTAACTTCACAATAATAGTTGCCGCTTGTTTGGCCGACTTCGTGCCACGATGGCCATTGAAGTCAGTATCAGCAAACCCGGGACAGGCGGCATTTACCTTTATTCCTTCGGCCTCCAATTTCGCAAACTCAATTGTAATGGCATTGAGAGCGGCCTTTGAAGATTGGTAGGGAAGGTTATTGATACTATAAAACTCGTCCTTGGGATCGAGTGCCATCGTGAGCGAACCTAGACTACTCGAAACGTTCACAATGTGAGCTCGATCTGAGTTCCTGAGCAACGGAAGCATCGCGAGCGTCACACTCGTCGCGCCAAAGACATTCGTTTCGTAGACCTGGCGCACCACGTTTAGATCGGTCTGGCTCGGGGGCGTGCCTATCGTTCCGCCTGAAATTCCAGCATTGTTGACCAAGATATCGAGTTTGCCGAAGTCTTTTGATATCTGCGCGGCGGCTTTTTTAATACTGACTCGGTCAGTCACATCAAGCGGAAGGTAGGTTGCGAGAAGTCTCTGACTAGTTAACTGCGCGGCGGCAATCTTGCCACGACTTGAATTCCTCGCGCCAATCAACACGTGCACGCCTTGTTTGCCTAGTTGTTGTGCCACCTCGAAGCCGATACCTTTATTGGCCCCGGTGATGAGCGCGATTCTACGAGTATCTTTTTTCAAAGGGAGTTTTTTCAAAGTGAGTTCTGTTTCGGATTGTTTCGGGTGTTTCGCCCTGTCCAAACCAACTGACGCATCATGGTGACGAACTTTGGCGTATCCACTCCGAGGGTACCAAAAAATTCTTGGTCAACCGCCTCCACCGCTTCGATGGCCTCATGGACCAGTTTAATTCCTTTAGCGGTTGGCGCTAATCTGACGGACCGTCTATCATGCGCGTTCGACATCCTCCGTACGCGACCTCTTGCTTCTAGTTTCCTGAGGACCTGCGATGTCATCATCGGGTCAGTCTCGGCTCGTTCGGCAAGTTGGATCTGCGTGAGACTCTGGTTCCCTGGCGCATAGACAAGGCAAGCCAGTAGCACAAACTGCACATGGGTAAGATCGAACGGCTGGAGAGCTGAACGCTGCTGAGCTTGCCATTTGTTGCTCATCAACCAGAGCAAGTAGCCCGGGCTCTCCCGTGCGGCGTCGGATCCGGTGTCCCGGTGATGCGAAGTCATACGCCTTCCCTACCGCCGAAGCGACCCGGCTTAGCAGACGTAAAAACGAGAGGCGGGTTCTTTATATTAACTTCTAAACTGTTTATTGGAACGATCACATTGAAATAATATGCGCGCATAGTGTATTTCGTCAAGACCGGCGTGAAAACGGTGGAAGTTCAGGCCGAAGCGGCCCGACAGAGTTGAAGAATTGCATCCGCGCGGCCCAGGCCGTTTAAAAGGAGAATATTTACCCGGTGGTTGATCTCGTGAAGCGGACGAGGCAGACCGGGCCACGAGCAGTAATGAGAACCCGATTTTGCGGTTATGACATCGCACGGAGAGACTGATGCTCCGCTTTTGTGAGGAATGGGAGCACGCCTTTGTTCATGCTTCAAAAAATTCTGCGTCGGCTTGGCTTTAGCGCGGCAAAGCCATCGATGGATTGCCCGTCGATCACCGCAGATTGGGTAAAAGGTAAAGCACGACCCCTTTTAGCCTACCTCGTGCGAAAATCTCGGACCTCGTGCGCAGCCTCTAAGGTTGAGCGGTGTCCTGATAAACTATTTGGCTGGTGATAGTAGCCACTCCGTCTAGTCTCCTTGAATGCGCATTTGGAAGTGGAGCGTGGGGATGTCGATGGTGCCGTTGTTTCTCTGCGCGCACGTGCAAGCCGACGTGCCGGCATTAGCAAAGCTCAAAGCCGCTGCGGAAGCGGGCGATTCCGAAGCACAATATGAATTTGCCCTCAAGTTTGGCACTGGGACCAGGGAGTGGAGACAATGGCTCGAAAGTTCAGCGGCTCAGGGAAACGGCCATGCTGAGGACGAACTCGCTTGGGATTTGAACTGGCAAAACTTCGCTGTGCACTTCGCGGACGAAAAAATGCGAGCTACATATTTGAAATCAAATGCGGAGGGCATGCGCAAAGCGTTGCTCCTCGCAGCGTCCGCCGCCGACAAAGGCTTTCCGCGTTCGAGGCTACTCCTAGGAATGGCGTTCGCTAACGGTTATTTGGTTCCAATTGATCAGGCTGAAGCATATAAATGGCTCAAGCTTGGAGAGACAGGCTCCTTCATTGCGGACATCGCGGCCGCAGCGACCCGAGACCGTCTGCTCAAGGAAACGCCGCTTGCAGCGATCCAGGACGGGGAGCTGCGCGCTGCGAACTATCGACCCGGTTCAACATTCATCGGAATTCGGTCCCAACTGGTCGCACCGCTGCTCAAGCTTACGGGTATGGCTTCGATGAATGGTAAGCGTATCGCCCTTATCGGTGGCAAAAAGCTAAACGAGAACCAAGACACTGTATTGGAAGTAGGAGGCGTATCCGTGGCTTTGCATGTGGTTTCGATCAGCGACAAGGAAGTGCGGATTTGCTTACCACCGAACTCTCAGCAGTATGTCTTGCGTCCCTGAATTCACATCGTCTCGACACG
>Ga0068856_100001378_pt1 | contig 25542 bp, 27 predicted proteins | sample KBSCornC62_FD_66595 | JGI IMG/M metagenome (GOLD analysis project Ga0068856, IMG submission 66595) | Corn rhizosphere microbial communities from Kellogg Biological Station, Michigan, USA - KBS Corn C6-2 | ecosystem: Host-associated > Plants > Roots > Rhizosphere > Soil ... | reverse complement strand
ACTCGAAAAGCCTGATTTACGAAGCAAGCTTCGAAATCCGTCTTCTCTCCGTGCGGCACTCATCAGCATAAATACACATTTATGGACGAACAATGCAGACGACGACACATGGGAGAAAAACTTTGGCCAACAAACAGCCGCACCTATGTCTCATCGACCGCATTGCTCGTCTGCCAATTAGGCTGGGAGGGCTGCTTCGCTCCGTATCTGCAGGATCACCCGCGGAAGGACGGAGAACGTCAGCAGCATCTGTGACGCGCTCAGGAAGCCGCCGCAGATCTGCGAGCTCCGGTGAAATTCCGGATCCACCTCGATGACCGAGTCTCGGCTGTCCTGGTACCTGATGATCTGTTCGATCGTGCCGTCGGGAGCGAACACGGAGTCGACGAAGATGCGCTCAGGACCCTGGTCATTTCCCGCACCGAGCGCGAACGCCTGGCGCCGGAAGTATAGGCCCTTCTTACGCCATTCTTCGGTCTTGAGCAGCACGAGCGCTCGTCCGTGCCGGTCGACAAGATAGGTCAGGCTGGATAGCTGCTCGGCGTACGAATTGGGGCGCTCTTCCGGATGCACTGTGATGGGCGGGAGTGCGAGGCTGCGCTGTGCCTGGAAGTACACGTCGTATCCCGAATTTTCCATTCGTCGATCTCCTTGCTTGAATTCTGAGTTCTGGGGTTGGCTCAGGTCTTGTTAAACATGTACGGCAGGATGTCGTGCAGCAGCAGAAGCCGGAATATGGCCCCGATGCTGGCGGAATCATCCCGAAGCGTCTCTGCCGTGATGGGCGGGAGCACGAGCTCGTAGGTGCAGCCACCGTAGGTGTGCCACACCCGGAGGGTGAGTTCAAGGTTCGAGTCGAGCCGTACCTCGGTGATCAGCTGGCCGAACTTGCCGTTTTCGCCAACCAGGAGCAGCTGGCGGTAGAACTGCTTGTCCGGTATCGCTTCGTCCGGGTACTGATTTAGCACAACGGGGTGAAGACCGTCTATTACGCCGAACATCATGACCTCGCCGACGAGTGGACCGTCTTCGCGTTCCGCTCCTTCAGGAGGGGTAATGGCGATCGAATGAGTTGAGTGCTGGGACATGGGTTGTTTTTCTCCTCTCATGTCTGGACGAACAGTCTGTACGCCGGAGGTCGCCGCATACACTGTTCGCCCCGAAAATGAGAGGTCGTCTGCATGTTAAGGTACTTCGGAGGCATGCCAAAAACAGGCCCTAGCGAAGTTACGGCATATTATACTACTTTTGCTTTGTTTTGTCTACTCTGTTGTACCTGTTAGGCCCCATTAGTAATCGGGCGTATCAGGAACAAGACAAGCGGATAAAATACCAAAGAGAGGGGTGGCCAGCTGGGAACCGACACCTTGGGTATTCCATGCGCGCATCCGCTGGTCTTATTCCTTGCACAGGATGGTTCACGAACCGAAGTTCGTAAAGACGTACCCGTGCAGGATCGTGCGTTAGTGTGCGCGACGGGAATGGTGCATGGCCATGCCGGCGAGCTCGCGGAAGAGCTGGTCGGCTCGACGCATCGACTCGACAAGGTCGCCGTTCCAGTCGTCGGGCTGACCGTCGGTGACAATCGTGATCGCGTGAGCGAGTTGACCGTAGTCAATGTCGTACGCAGGACGCCAGTCCAGGCCGAGCTCAGCGCGATTGGTGTACCATACGTTCGTGAATCCGTAGTCGCTGAGCATGCGGGGACGCATCCAGTTGCGGACGGCGTGCAGCATGTCGGCGAACGTGATGTCGACCGGGACTCGCGGGGAGGCGACGGCCGGGGCACGGGTGCCACCGGTGATACGGATCGGGTTCATACTGCCGGATCGGTCGAAGCCAACGAGCCACTTAGCCAGCTGCATATCGCCGCCGGAGGTGTCGTCGCCAGGGTAAGATCCGAAGTCGCTGTTCTTGTCCAGGGTCATCTATTACCTCTCTATCTTGTGGTTTTGGTCTGATATCAGGAAAAGGGCATGCGACCGACGGTGTCGTACGCCCATTCCCTGACAACAGAGTATCCGCTTGTCAAAAAGCGTTTCCGATTTCCACCAAAAACTAGTCCATATTATAGCACAAACATTAACAGTTTGCAACCCCTGTTAGCTCTCACCCCGACCTGGAACGTGACCCAGGTCAATGCACCACTGCGGCGCACCATCTACAGTTAAACTGTAACGTAGGAGGAACAGGTATGTTTGCAACAACATTTTTAGGGTACACGTTTGGGGCGTTCGTGTGGATCCTGGGCATTATCGTATGGATCGCCATTGCTCTACTGCCGGCAACGATCGCAAAAAACAAAGGCCACAGCTTTATTGGCTGGTTTTTGCTAAGCATTTTCTTCTGGTGGATCACGCTGTTCGTGGCGCTGTTTATGCACGACCGCAGCCACCCCACCGCTTCCTACAGCTCGTAACTACTACGATCACCTTCGGACGGTGACGGCCATCAATGCTGTATTTAGTTGGATATGTCTAAATGGTGGTACCGGAAGGAGGAGGTCATGAACACTTTGATCATTTACGATAGCAGTTTTGATAATACCCGCCGTATTGCCGACGATATTTCCTGGGGTATGGGCGGCAATGCGTGGGTTGTTCATGTGGACGATGACTACGGGCAGTACCTGCGTGAGTGCGATATGCTCGTTGTCGGTTCACCGACACATGGCGGTTTCCCCACACCACCCATCCAGGACTTCCTGCGCGGCGTTACCGCCGACGAAATCGGCAATATGCCGATCGCAGCTTTTGATACACGAGTCCACGGAAGGTGGCTCAAGGTTATTGGTTTTGCCGCCGACAAGATTGCACGGCGCCTTGAACACAAAGGTGGCAAGCTGGTTATGCCGCCCGAGGGTTTCTACGTCGAAGGCAAAGAAGGGCCGATAGACGTCGGTGAAGAAGCGCGCGCCAAAAACTGGGGTGGTTTGCTTGAAGAGACTGCCCGCAAGCATGTTACGGCCAAGGCGCTGTAACATATAGCGCTGTTACATGTCGGGGATGCGCACTGTTTCGGCCGTAACGCCGTAACGCGTTATGCTTACTCGGGACCGCTCTAAACCCAGCCTGCCGATTAGCGCCACCACCGCATTGTTATCAGCCAGACGCTCGAGCTTAAAATATCGTATATCCGCGTGCCTGGCCCGGTCTAACAGGATTTGCATCATACGCGTTCCATGCCCCTGGCGCTGGTAATCGTCCCGCACCACCACCGCTACTTCCGCTGTATCCACGGCGGTTTGCTCATACCGGGCGACACCAATGACTTCGTTGCCGTGTACCGCCGCAATCGCCTCGCGCCCCAAATGGTCAACATCAGCAAAACGGTGCGCCTCCACCTCGCTCAGTTCTCTGTGCATACCCAGAAACCGCCGGCGCACCGTTTCGTCCGACAAATGTGCGTGTAAATCCTGTAGCGCGACCGCATCGTCTGCCTGCAGCGGTCGGTATTGAACCTCACCCATTCCGTCGCCAGACGTATTTACCATGGTGTTCGCATGCCCGTATTTGATACGCCCTCCTTGTAATGATCACGTGTTGTACACACCCGCTACACTATAGTTACCGGAACTATGCCATTAAATGAGCAGCGTCACAGTCATCGCGTCAACAGGAGCGATGCCACCGGGATCATATGCAATTCGAGCACCAGGCCCTAGGCTCTCGTCGGCAGCAGACCACGTAAAGCCACACGGCCAGCCGGCAGCCTGTGTCTTGCCCGTTTACCGTCCTCCGGCGGCCTCGGAGAGGCATGCACAAGGTCAATCGCCTTGATACGCTGCAGTCTGTCTATTGAGATACCGTCGTTACCGACCTGCAGTCCACGCACGGCAGTAATTTCACCGACCACTGTTGGAAGCAGTACGGCTGCGCCTATAAGCGCAGCATCTGTACGGTAATACGGCGGCATAGCTATCGAACCATCCGCCTCCAATCTGGCGGCGCCAAAACTGAACGGCTGGATCAGCCGTAGGTCCTGGTGCGTCATGGCAACACCCCATTTCACATATCGGTCATAGATAATGTGCGCATCCCGAAATGTTTGTCTGCATCCGCCCAGATAGCGGCGCAGCCCGGTCGTTTCATCCTGATTATCGAGCCAATGCTGTATATACGGATGAGACAACTGTTCATCGCCAGTAAAAAACGGTGCGCGCCAGGCGGGCCGGGCCTCTTGGTAGTTGTATTTCTGCACTGCCTCCGACTCGATAATTACAAGGCTGCCATCCGGCAGACTGCTGTCTGCTCCCAGCTCGTTGCCAGCCTCAAACCGGACTTCAGTATGGCTTCCCTCCATGATTTCCGTAATACCCCGCAGGAGCATTCCACAGGCTTTCGTATACGCCAGTCGTCCGCCCAGATAATACGAATCGGGGGCGTCCGTGCCGCCTGCTTCAGTAAGCTGCTGAATATCTGCGCCACCCCAGTAGTCCGGGGCAATTAAGGCTATATCGGGTGATTTCATGGGAATATATTGCACTGAATACGGGCCGGCTGCAGTAAGCCAGCCCATTGCTATGAATCGCCCGATGCTTTACTTGAAATGTATCAGGTTTTATAATATACGCTGCTTTATCGCCATTTTGATGATAAAAGCACCTTACCAAGCAGACAGGCAGTCTGAACAGTTGGACCACGAGCGCTTTTAATCGCAAGGAGCTTTCCTGGTCCAACTGTCTTACGGATGCCATTGATTCGAGACCGACATTCTCTACAAGGGGTGCACATGTACACCATAGCTGCCTTCATCATCTACTGCGTTTTCATCGCCTGCATCCACATCTGGGTGTGGCAGGGCTACCGACGCGTTAGGCGTTTCGCCTTTGCGCTACTCACGATACTCATGGCGGTCGGGTACTTTTTTGCGTACCTGCTTGCGGTAGCCTTTACCGACATTTCGATCGGCAAGGACACGCTGGCGTTCGGACTGTTCGGCATAGGCCTCGCCATGTGCGCCGGGACACTTTTCGGCGGCGCTATCGTCATCAAGCGATACCCCGCGCTGCGAAGGCGATCGGTCCCGATCGTGGTAGCGTTGAACGCACTGGTCATCATGTGGTCGTTCCCGTTCATTTCATAGCGCTTAAAAGCCCATGCCAGGAAAACAAGCAAAGAGAAGAGCGCAGGAAAGAATGGGATCGAAGATTCGCCAGACGCTTATTGTCTCGCGCCCTTCCCCATCGTGTGCCCTCTGTGCTGTTCTGTCTGCTTGTTCCCTTGTTATTAACTGAATCCGGTTTTATAATCACATTTTAGCGAAATCAATCGTCGTTGTTTTACATAGCCGAAAGTTGGTGACCGTACAGTGAAAGCCATCCGTGCACTCTGGCGGCAAAAGGCGCTTCGCCAGGCAACCCTGATCGCCGCGCTCTTCACGCCGCTGGCATTCATCATGCTCCGTCCGGCGGCCCACAAGAGCGTCAAGTACTTGTTCTGGTCAATCAATGTTAGCCACTGGCCGACATACGCCAAGAGCTGGCTCCCCCTGGATGTTCTGGAAAGCTTCGTAGCCCTCACCGCCGCGACCTACCTGTTCTTCCGTTACGTGGGAAGCACCCAGCAAAGTATGACCTCCCAAGACGACCAGCGCGAAACGGTCGGCGAAGTTCGGGGGATTGCCATGTTCTTCGTCGGCATCGGCTGCGTCGGCGCGTGGTTGTTCTCGGCAACGCTGGGCTGGCTGTTTGGCCTTGAAGCCTTCTTCGTGGTGGGCGCGGCCGTATGTGCCTTCGTGGGTGTCATCATGGGGCTCATGTACAGCATCGCCGAGGTGATTGCTCCAAGGATCGCCGAAAGCTTCCGCAAGATCTGGCCGAACTTCCGCCAGAGTCCGATCAACCCTGGCCGCTGGCTCCGCCGGTATCTCAACCCTCCCCAGGAGCACGAGACAACCGAGCAACATGACATCGGCGACCACAACGAAACCAGCTCCTAGCACCACTCACAAAACAACGGGAACACTCCCGGCAACGAATAATGAAAGAGGAATTCTCCGTGCTTCATCGGCACATCATTACCGGCCGGGAGGGTTCCTTTTTCATTATTCACTGGAACTGACGCATCACAACTTGCAAGCCGTGAGGTTTATTACAGAACAGCTGTGTCTATTCTCGATGCAAGCGCAAGGAAGTTTTACTACCATATGCCTATGGTGTTTAGGAATCACCGAAGGAGGCGCATATGGGGAAGATTCTTGATTTCGCAGCGGCCGCGTTCCTTGTTCTGCTCTTGTGGACAGTTCTGTACGCGCCGCATAATCCGTTGCTTTGGGTAGCATCGGCAACAGTGACTTTTACAGTGTTACGGGGTATTTTGGCGTTACTGCTGGTGTGGTTTTTGGTTTACACTCCCGAAACAAAAGTAATACGCGTTCCAGTTGGTGTCTTTGCCATGTTGTTCTCGCTGTGGCTAGCAGTTGCTAGCTTTGAGGGAACGATTCAGTTTATTGACTCTCTTTCGCTGTACATGGCAATGGTCGCGCTCATGCTCTCGTTGCTTGAGACCAAGCCGAAGGAAGAGCCGTTTCGATCTGTACAGCTTATATCGCACGGGGTGCGCCGCACTGCGCATGAGATTCAATTTGTGTCGCGACGCGCATTTCAGCTCGGCTGGCTGCTCCTGACGGATCTCGACATGGCGCTCGAAGAGTACTACCAGCGACTTGGCAGCAACAAACCGGCACCAAACCATGGATACCAGCGGCATTTCCTTCGCGGCTAGACGCCGACTTGCTGAACGCGCACAGCCTGTCATAATACGTGCGTAACTGGAGGGTTCCATGACGGTAGAAACACGGCGTACGGCAGGCGAAATAATCAATCTCGACTATGATACCAGGCGCTCGCTCGGTTCATATGCGCTTACAAAAGCGGCGGCCGAAGAGGCGGCCCGGGTGCTGGCAGATGCCGATGCGGCAATAGAACGGATCAACCGGGGTCTGCCGGAGGGTCACATGGTAGCCACACAAACCTCGAGCAACATAGTAGAACGTGCGCCCGGGTCTGGCGGCTACCGGGCGGTATACCGCCCGAAGGGCGACAGCTTTCTGTACGAACCCTACGGCAGCCTGTGCACCGACGGCGATGCCATGACTTTTCTGGGCGACCGGATTGCGATTATCGACGGCATGCTTATTGTGATAAACGACGAACATCGAATTGGCCTTGAAGCTTCGTCCGAGGTGTACGTGGTAGACACCGAGAACGACTCGTGGCAGCGCACCACCGGCGGTTCGCACCTGGAACGGTTTGCCGAAACTATCGAAATCGTCAGCCAGGTACAGCCCGAGCAACAGCTTCTCGTTGACCGGTCGTACTACTAATCAGGATCGGCGAGAACTAGAACGCGCCGATAGTTTGCAGGTACTTGACCTGTTCGTCGTTAGGCACGAAGTTATCCGGCCCAAGCTCCTTCTGGCGCCAGGCTTCCAAGTCTCGTGCACCCTCGGCTATATCGCCACCCATAAATGGCGATAGCTGCATAATGGCATCGGTCACAAAGTAGCCGGCCAGCTCAGAAGCCGCGCCGCCGCGAGTTGACGCATACAATGCGGCGTTGTGCAGTGCATCGACCGCATGTGCCTCCTCGTGTGCGACAATAGCTGCGCGCAACCATTCCGAAGCGTTATCCATGCCATCGCTCTCTACAACCGTCACCGGGCGAGTGCGTTTAATATAGCGTGCCTCGGGTAGTTGGGAATTCTCTCCTGGCCAAAGATTGACCACGGTTCGCGCCCAAGAAGCTGCAGATAAGTCCTGGGAAGATCGTTCCGCGATTTCAATGTCGCTGCCGTCATTGGTATGCTGCCTGCGTCCAAGATCCAGCATTTCCTGGTACAGCGCGGCGCGGCCAATAGAATAACGCGAGACAGGTGATATTACCGTCTCCTCCATGGGGAACCAATCAGAAAAGTCGGAAGTAATGACAGCGAGCTTATCACTGGCCTGCGCAGCCTCCTTCCGGGGCATCGGTACGATCGCCAGGCGGTCGTAATCTCCCCGATACTGCCTCGGAATTACCAGCTGGCCACCTTTTTCATTTGGCAAAAAAGCCTTGGCATTGACGGCAAGAATCCGGGTCGCCAGGCCACCCAAAGCGCTCTCTACCTCTGGAATACGAAGTATAGTATCGACACTTTCGACGTAACTGTCGAATCGCTGCGTCCTCTGGCTACCGGCACCGCTTCTCATACTAGCTGAATCCTTATCTCTAAATGACTGGTGAATATTGATAAAAGTACAGACGCAGAGTGGAACGAGGATGAAGGTTGTTGGGCATGAGAGCACCATGTAGTCTTCGTTCCAACTCTGCGCAGATTAGCGTATGTCTCGTGGAGACAATACCTAATCTTGTGTACCTACTTGCGTAGAAGCTTCCTGTTCACCGGCGGACGGATCACCCTATACAGGCGGTGAGCCGTACTAGTGGGTGCCGGGGTAGAGCCCTGCGATGTTGTTCAGCACGTCGCGCATGAACCACTGCTGCACCTCGATGAAGAAGGTGTCGAGCCAGCGGAAGCAGAGCGCGAAGACGCTGAGGATGATGAACAGGTACATCAGCCGGATGAGGATGTACGCGACCACGCCGAGGACGGTGAGCTTGGACCGCTCGGGGAGGACGAGGCTAAGCATGCGATGGCTCCTTCACAGTGGTTACACCGGTTGGTTTGGCAGAATCGTAGCTTGTACGACCTGTTTCGTGCTGTCACGTCGAGCGCGAAGTTCCTGAGCGTAGGTACTTAAAGTTCATGAGTGGCGCGGGTGTGCGCGAAGGGGATAGACCTCCTCAAAATAGATTCACTCGAGAGTCATTATAACATAAACACTTTGATTTAGCAAGTGTCTGTGTATTGAAACTCTCTTTGTCCAGGCGGGCCCAGACTTTACGGTTAACGATGTGTCGGTCAAGCTCAAGGATACTTCCGTCCTGAAGTTTGCTTTGTAGCCTATTGTATACAACTGCCTAAAGTCACAACAAGAGTTATGGATTTGGGTAGCTGCCAGGGGTAACGATGAAATGAATAGGATGCGAGAGCAAAATGCACTCAAGCTTCTTATCACGTCACCGCCCCCTGGACTTATGCCCTCTGCTCTTACACGGACCAGCGGATCTCGATGAGGCCCACGTTGTCGTTTTCGCCACCTTCGGTGAGGTCGACGATCACCTCGTCCTTGCCGGCCATCTCGATCACCTTGACGAAGACATAGTCGTCGAACAAGTCGTGGGTGATGCGATACTGCGTGCCGTTGAACGACAAGACGTTGTCCTTAACGGTGAGCGTGCCGCTCATGTCAAGGTCAGGGATCTCGATCTCGGTGGAGCCGGTGACGTTAGGCGTCCAGAGCAGTTCACGCTTGGCTTCGGCCTTGATGTTCACGTGGTAGAACTTGAGCACACCGCTTTCGGTGGTCTCGCCGTTCGTGAACATCAGGGTCGTGCCGATACCGAACGCGGAGCGGTTGGTGCAGTCGATGGCGCCATTGCTGCCGAGCGGGAGGGCGCGGATGATCACGGTGCTGTGCATGTATGACTCTTTTCTGTTTCAGAGGGACGGTTTTTAGGGTGGGAGTAAACACATGATGATGGATGACCAACATGTACTTAATGCCACACTAGAAACTGCCGTGGAACAGTTAAGAACAGAGAGCGTGTAAATGTACCTCGAAAGAAGTAACGCACCTCATCGAAGCAACAAATATTATAGCATAAGCTATATTTTTAGTCAATCTGTACGGAGTTGAATATGGCCTTTACGGTGGCGAGGCTTTGCTGGGTGGAAAATGCAAAGAGGTTCACCAGATAGTAATTGCCGTGAGCCTGTATGTGCCCCTGGTATGATTCCAGCGTTCCGCTCTTCGATACACATACAATGCCGCTTGCACCCTGGCTCTGGAAAGTGAAATTGGTAACCGCATCGGTAGTTCCGCACGGAGTTGATGCATCGGGAGGCGTCGTGAGCACCACGCTCATGTCTACGCCCTGATTGCCTGGCCCGAACGAATATTTAAGATGCCCAGTTCCCACGCCAGCCGGCTTTGCTCCCCGGTAGAAGTCAGCCTTCCAGTTCGGGTCGCCCTGGACTGTGTAGGTCTGCAAACCAATAGTAATTTTTGCGGCCGGAGCATCGGGCAGTACAGCGGCGCTGGCTGACTTGTGTGTTGCCCGAATAACAAACAAAGTAACCGGGAGGCCAAGAATTAGGGCCATCAGCGCTACGCCGAGTACTTGCACGACCATGCGATTCTTCATTTTGCCGAATGTGGAAAAGGAAATGGCCCAGGTATATTTCGCGATGTAATAGCTGGCAACAAAATAGGCAATGTAAACAAGGATAACCCCATATACGAACACATGAGCCAAAATCGGTATAACTATCTTGGCTGCAATTCCGAGTACAAAATACGAAATAATGATCTGCAACGCGAAGCCGATAAAGCTCATCCAGATCGGGTCCTTGATATGCTCCGATTTCAGTACCCGATACGAAACGTACAAGGCGGCGAGTAATCCTGCCACTGAGAGTCCCGCGTATACCAGCTGGCTTGTGTGTAACTTGAATACGACAGCACCGATTGCCCCCACAAAGATGCCCACGATCAGCTGCTGCCAGAAAATAGTGCCGCCAACTATAAAGCCATTGTCGTACATGGCGTCATCGACTGCCTGCTGCAACTCATCGGCATGGCTGGGAATGGGAGCCCTTGGTCCATCGGCATTGATTCCCGAAGTTGCCGTGGGATATATAGACGCGGGGTCAGGCCTGGACGGCTGAGGTGCTGCGGCCGGGGTAGGAGTGGGATGCGAAGCAGATGCCGGAACGGATGCCGGTGCCAAAGTTTGAGGTGCCTGCTGTGCGGTCTCCGGGGCGGAAGCGGCTGGCTGTGCCTGTGCTGTTGGCGTGCCTGCGGATGCGGATACCTGAGCCTCAACTGGTGGTTGTGGGGGCTGTGCCGCCGCCCGCTCCGCCTGCTCGGCCTGGACCGCCTGGACCAGATCTGCCGATGGTTGCAAAACTCTTCGAGGTATGGCGTTTAAAGGGGTTATGGCCGCATCTGGCTGCAAATCGGGAGGTGCCGCGTTTTGCGGCTGCGTAGGTACCGGTGACGGTCCATTCAAATAATTACCGCGAGGCAATGGCATGCGGCTAGATTCCGAGCCCCGGCTTGGCTGGTTTTGGTCTTCCACGTTATCTAAATTGTATATGCTTAGCGGCTCTAAAGCCAGCGCAATCGACCGTAGTTTTCTTGCACCGCATCCGAGAGAATACGCGTGGGCGGGGAACCCCTGCAAACAAACCCCAGGCCTCAACAACGTACCAGTCGCACCATTCCAAATCCGATGTAGTAAACAGTTGACTTTAATATACGCTTGTGCTATAATACACTTCAACTTTTGCGCGCCGCGGCGCGAATATCTCTTAAAAACACAACTAATAGTTTAAGGAAACACAACCTATGTGGATTTTTTGGGCGCTTCTAAGCGCCCTGACCGCGGCTACACGCCGCACCCAGGAAAAGAAGTTAGCACACGAGCTACACCACTCGACAATCAGCCTGATGGTTCAGATACTGGCACTGCCGGTAACTGTTACCTTTGCAGTAGTCAAACACGCATGGCTGCCGTTCGGACAGCTTGGCGCAGCCTTTTGGCTGCCGCTTATATTCTCCTGCCTGGGTTTTTACCCCCTGAACGCTTTTCTGTACTGGCATGCCATGAAACGTGGCGAACTGTCACGGGTCTTGCCACTGCAAAGCTTGTGGCCTGTGCTATCGCTGTTGCCAGCCTGGCTGCTCCTGCATGAAACGCCGTCTCTTATGGCTTGCTTCGGCATTGCATCAACCGTACTTGGTGTGTATGCACTTGGTCTGAAAGGCCGAGCGCTGCACCACCCGTTGCAACCGTTTCGTGAGGACAAGGCGAGCCTGTATATGCTGTTTTCGGTCGTACTCACTACGGCCGCCGGGGTGCTCGACAATATTGCTATTCTGGCATCAAATGCCGCGTTTTATAGTTTAATGAGTACGCTCGGCGCCATTGTCATACTTGGCATACACCGCCAAATGCAAGGTGTGCGGGACTTTGCCAAAATCCGGCCTTCACTGCAAAACCTCATGGTGACGGGCACGCTGCAAGGCACAAGCTATACGACCTATCTCCTGGCCATGGCCGCCGGCCCGATTGCTTACGTGACTGCCGTTCGCAGCAGTAATATCCTGATCGGTGCGGCGCTTGGTATTGTGCTGCTCAAGGAACGGCTGACAAAACCAAAATTGCTTTCGCTTGTGCTAATACTAATCGGCGGAGCGGTACTGGCTTTGGGCTCATAACGCACCCGCTTCAGCTATAGTTCTTTTGCGAGTACTTTGCATAAAAGCGGGCGAAACGGTTTTTATCCGGCGTTTAAACTCGCCATCAGCTCTCATACATGGTATAAATACCACCGACAGTGGGGACATCCAGTTCTCAATGTTGTTTTTTAGTGTCAGCCAACTCAGACCGAAAGTGATGTGAGAACATGATTCTCTCACCCGGCAAAGACTGCTACGTCAGGATCAAAGGCGCATGGGAGGAAGCTACTCCGTATGTCAGTACGACTGCAGGCGGCGGTCAAAAACTCGTCGGCCTTGGCATCCGGGTCCACCGCAACGACCAGTTGCTCTGGTACCACACGCCAGGTCCGTACGCATGTCTGGTGAACCTGCTTGCCGCACAGTTCGTACTCGAAGAGCTTCCCGCCTACAGCGAGACTGTACTTCGGGACGCACTTCTGTTTGCCACAGAAGTGCGCAAGGGTGATTCCGAGCCGAACGCGGTGCAGCAGACGATCCTCGACTTGCTGGGCGGCGACCAGGCGGCCTACGACGAGCTGAGGGAGCGGGTCCGGACATACCAGCCGGGGATCAACAGCTTCAGCGTGATGCTGAACCAGCTGCTCGACCAAGGCATTCCGATCAACACCCAGGAGCTCTACGACCTCGTCGAGCAGAAGATGCTGGTGTACACCCCGTACATCGAGCTGTGTGATCGACTCCGGGTTGCCCGCGAAGAAGGGTTCGAGACCTGGCAGGAGTTCCTCGACGCGCCGCTGGAGCACGACAACTGGAGTCTTGCCGACTACCTGTCGACGTTCGGCATCCAGACTCTAGTGCAGCTCGTTCCGGACGACATGGTCGGTACCACGTTCGAGCGGCGCTATGACGTGAGTGAAACCGACTGGAAGGTCAAGGCGTTTAGCACGCTCACCGAGAGCGAACCACTGCGACTCTTCCGGGTCTCCAGTCTGTTCGGCACCGGCATGCGCGAGCGCACTGTACCGATCACCGTCACCGACAACAACGGCGACCAGTACATCCTGGTCGACGCCAGCTACAGGAACGGTGTGATCTACGTGAGCACGAAGGTCAGGCTGCTGAACGGCGAGTCCTCGACGCTCGAGTACACGGTCGCGCACCTGCGCCTCTGGGTCCAGCCGCCGTCGAAGCCCCGCAAGGCGTGGCTGCAGCTCACCAGCAAGTAACGCTCCGGCCTTCTTCGTCAACAGCGGCACACAAAAAACGGTCCACTAGGGGGACCATACCAGCCTGGCAGGCAACCCTACTTGCAATGCCTGCTCTTACCTAAGCACTTAGCGTATCCCCTTATTGAGTGTTTGGGTGAGATCTTTCCTGCCAAGGGTGAAAATTTTTTATATTATTTTCAAATTTTCTGAAATTAGATTATATTAATCCTCAAGTGTGAACTCCTTTGTGGATAGGGTTCTTTCTGCTCGAACGTTATTGAGCAGACACTTGTTCTTTGTACCAACCCGAGCAAGAGAAAGTGTAGGTGAGTTCTTCAATGAGCCCCAAGGTGTGGATTGCAGTGCTCTGCACTGTTATATCCTCCGCCCTGATTGCCACCGTGGCAATCGTCGCAACGCACCACTCCAGCCCGGCCCGGCCCCACAGCACTGCTGTCGGCCAGCACCAGCCGCGCCAGGCTTCTGGTCGGCCTCAGGTCGCCCAGTTCAGCAGCATCCCGGCACTCCCGGTGCTCGCCAAGTCGGCGAAGCCTACCGTAGTGGACGGCAACCTCGTGTACAGAAACGCCGCGCCGGACACGTCCTTCACAGTCAGGAGCCGCGGCAGCGGGGCGAGCCAGACGCTGATCACCATCAGCGGCAACAGGGCACCGACTTCGTTCGGTTTCACCCTGCCGCTCCCCGCGGGCATGCAGTACCGGCTCAACACGAATGGCAGCATCGACGTCATCAAGACCGGTACCGGGCAGATCATCGGCAGCATCAGCGCACCCTGGGCGAGAGACGCCAACGGCAAGACCGTGGCCACCCGCTACACGCTCAAGGGCAACGTCATCATGCAGACCGTCGCCTACCGCGGCGCGGCCTTCCCGGTCGTGGCCGACCCCTCGGTGTATTGGCACTGGTGGGGATACCAGGTTTACTTCTCCAAGTGGGAGACAGGCGTGATCGCCGGCGGGCTTCAGGTCGCCAAGGAATACTTCGGCTGGGACGGATGGCTCGCCGTCGGTGTGTGGGTCGCGACCGGCCTCGCCGCATGGGCAATCAGCCACGGGTACTGCCTGGCCCTGAACTCCTTCTGGAATGGCACGACCATTCCGTGGGTCTACCGCTGCTAGTGATTGCCGTAGGCCTACTGACCTAAAAGCTGCTATTATTAACTGCAGAAAAGGAATACATGCAGATGCAGCAAATACTTAGTAAAACGCCAATCTGGCTGAGGCTTATAGCGTCGGTAGCACCGATTCTGGTGGTGTACTACTTCGCAACGCACAACGCAGCCTCGACAGTTACACTGGCCCTTGTGCTCCTGGGTTTCGCCGTCATCCTCTTCGGGGGCCGGGCGCTCTATCGCCGCAGGCAGCGACACAACTAACCACGGGCCCGGAAGGTACGATAACAAAGACCAGCTTGACCTCTGGGCATACAGTCGAGACCCGACAATACCACAGACAAGCTCATCCACACGGGGGCCGGGACTCTTTGGCCACAAGCCGCATAAGAAGAGTCCCGCCCCGTTTAATTTATTCACGAAACCTTGCCCGGCCAGCAATAACACACCAAAAACGGTCCATTAGGGAGACCATACCAGCCTGGCAGGCAACCCTACTTGCAATGCCTGCTCTTACCCAAGCGTTTAATGAATTCTCAGTTAAACGCTTAGGTAAGAAGATCTGTTGAATAAAATTCTCATACATTGTGATGCGCCTATTCTTCCGTGGTGTACTCTTGGTACTTCTGGAAGAGGTAGGCAGTGCGGGCGGGGTCGTCTGGGAAGGGCTCAGGTCGGTAGAGTTTGTCTACGGCGCGGTCCAGGGTACGGTGGGCTCTAAGCAAATCTGGCGGCATGGTTAGGGGGTCGTAAAGATCGGCCAGTGTGGCATCCGGGTGGGCGGCGCGGGCGTCCAGGACGTCTTGGGCCAGCTGCTCTATATTCGCCCGCCGCTCATCGCTTACCTGCTCCGGCCAGATGAAGTTGTTGTACACGATGTCTTTGCTGTAGCGATACCGGCTCTCTAATCGGCCGCAGACCGCCCGTACCCAGGCCATGTGCATTTGACTGGTCAGTATTCCGAAAGGGTACAAGTTGGCATCTGGAAGGATAAAGAGCAAATCGCTTGCGAGTGTGTCGGCCCCTAATAGGCCGATAGGAATGTATCGCCGCCGTTCTGAGGATACTTTTGGTATCACAATATAATCAGATTCGGGAACGTTTTGGACATGGAATCTGGTGGGAAAATCCGCAAGAGACCGTGTAGCTTCGCTCCTGCTCTGTCTGCGTAGCTGGACGACGTTGCCAATGCGCTCTTTAACGTATGGCATTGCGTTAAGCTCCGAAGCAAGCCCGCTGTCGACAAACAGGCACCAGCGTTCAATGCCATTTATAAATTCTTGTGCGCCAACCCATCTACGAAACAACTTTTCCGCACGCGGTTCCTTAGCTAGAAATACGGCCTTTTCGTCAGGGGTAAATAAATAGTTGCCACCGTCGATTGGCTTGTTGCCTATGCCGATTGCCGGTACGTCGCAGATAGGCTTGCCGCGGCTGCCTATCAGTATGTCCGGAGCATCTACTAAATATGGGTTTATGTGTTTTACTGTCTGTTCAGTCGGGTCGCCTTTTATATCTGGATAGTCAAAAATTCTCTTTGGCTTTGGTCTCGCGGATACAAAACTAAAGCCGATAATCACGCAGTAGACGCCCGCAATCCCTTTTGCATCGTTTGACCATTTAAACGTACGGTGCGCGAAGTTTATTTCCATGTCGCGGTCCAGCATCCAGCTCCAAAATACGGCAACCTGTTCACCCTGCGTGATCGAGTTGGTGGAAACGAAAGCCGCCTGGACATTTGGGTGGAGATTGATAAACATGGCGGCTTGAGCGTACCAGCCGGTCACATAATCGAGCGTACCCGTTTTGTTAGAGTTGCCAAACTGGCACTGCAGTTCCTCGCGCATTTGTTGCGTCATGAATTTGGAACCGATGAATGGTGGGTTACCGAAGATGTAGTTGATACTCTTATCTCCAAATAGCTCTTGCCAGTCGTGGTCGAGAGCATTCCCCTGCAGGATGGTGGCACTGGTGGTGAGCGGCAGGCGTTTGAAGGTCTGGCCGGATTCACGGCTAAACTCCACGTTCATCTGGTGGTCGGTCAGCCACAGCGCGGTCTGGGCGATGAGCGCCGGGAACTCTTCTATTTCGATGCCAAACATCTGGTCCACGTTCACCTTCACGATGCCGTGCTCGCCTATATCTACCAGACCAACGTTTTTGCCATACAGCACCTCGAGCACCTTGTGTTCCAGCCGGCGCAGCTCGCGGTAGGTTATGACTAAGAAGTTTCCGCAGCCACAGGCCGGGTCCAGGAACTTTAGGCTGGCGAGCTTGTTGTGGAACTCGGCCAACTTGGCTTTGCTGCGGCGTACCCGACCGAACTCATCGTACAGGTCATCTAAAAACAGTGGCTTTATGACCCGCAAGATGTTCTTTTCGCTGGTGTAGTGCGCACCCAGGTTACGGCGCTCTTTTTCGTCCATCACACCTTGGAACATGCTGCCGAATATAGCCGGGCTCACATGAGACCAATCTAGCTCCATAGCTTTCAGTAGTTCTTCACGCATTTTGTAGGTGAAATCCGGCATACGGATAGGCTCAGCAAACAGGCCACCGTTAATGTATTCGAACCTTGTCAGGTCTTCGTCGAGTGTAGTCTGCCGCTGTGCAGGCTGCGTATTTAATACTTCGAAAATCTTAACCAGGCGCGGGCCGAGGTCTGAACCGTCTATGTTGGTACGCCCTTTTATGAAGCCTTCAAAAATACCTCGCTCAAAAATGCCAGCGTCGTCCGCGAACATGCAGAATACAAGTCGTACCAACATTAGCTCCAGGTCATGACCATTATAGTTGTTGTCCCGCAGTTCGTTGTGTAAGCGAGCCATGGCTTCGGCCGCTTTGCGGTTGACCGGGTTTTCTTCGGCAATGTGTTTGCTCTGTTCGTCCACCAGGAATGCGAAGAGTTTGACGTGCTTGGGGAAGTTTTCTAACGTAAACTCCACCTTTTCACGGTTTTCCGGATTTATGAGCTGAAACGTTTTGAAATCACTGACCACAATGAATTGCGGCAGATCGTGGTCGGGCATGTTATGCAAGTAGTCGAACGCCTGGGTGTTGGCTGCTCCGAGGTCACGCCCAGCAGATTTCTGTTCGGCCAGCAGCTTACCGGGCCAGAACATATCTATGAACCCTTGCCCACCGCCGTTTTTCTTTATCGCGTATTCAAAGAACGCGCCGTGGCGTTTGCGGTCAATTCCGTAGACACTTAAAAAGTCGCTCCAAAAGCTCTGGCTTTCGCCTTTTTCGTACGTTTCGCCCTGCCATTTCGCGGCGAACTCGGCAGCACGGTCTTGAATTTCGTTCCAGCTCAGTCGGCTCATCTAGTGACATTGTAGAACGTTGCGTGGCATTTTGCATCTGTTTGAAGGTGTTGCACGCCAGACGTTTGCGTGTCTTGGCGTATAATGGAGCGAGATTTACCGGAGTGACCAGTGGAAAAATATTCTATTAATAACCAAACCGTTAGCATCCTACTTTCGTGGGTAGAGTCGGGCGTGGTGGCAATCCCCGAAATCCAGCGGCCGTTTGTGTGGAAGAAATCGCAAGTGCGCGACCTAATGGATTCACTGTACCAGGGCTACCCCGTGGGCTACATCATTACCTGGCAGAACCCCCATGTGCGGCTTAAAGACGGCACGACCTCCCAGGGTAAGCACGTGTTGATAGACGGCCAGCAGCGCATCACCGCCCTGCGCGCCGCCACGCTGGGGCTGCCGGTTATGAACGACAAATACAAATACGAAACCATTGCCATATCGTTCAACCCCACCACCGAAGAGTTTAAGGTACGCGACAAAAGCACCGAACGCGGCGCCGAATGGATCGCCGACATAGCGCAGGTAATGGCTCACGACTTCAACCAGCTGGCGTTCCTAAAGCAATACATCGAAAAGAACCCGGAGGCAGATGAAAGCACCGTGCACGACCGTATTCTCCGGCTGATACAGATCAAGAACAAAAGCATTGGCAACATAGTATTGTCGGCGGACTTGCCGATAGAGATCGTAAACGAAATATTCATCCGCATAAACAAATCCGGCGTAAACCTTTCGAACGCAGACTTCGCCATGAGCAAAATTGCCGTGCACGAGCTGGAGCCGGGCGATGAATACGGCATGGGCCTGCGCAAATTCATAGACTACTTCTGCAACCTGGCCATCGAGCCCACGCACTTTAAAGACATAGAGGAAAACGACAGCCATTTTGCCCAGACCGACTACTTCAAGCACACCAGCTGGCTGCGTAGTGACAACGACGACCTGTACGACCCAGATTACAACGACATCCTCCGCGTGGCCGCACTCACCGAATTTAACCGCGGCAAGCTCAGCGACCTGGTGGCACTACTTTCCGGCCGCAACTTCGAAACCCGCGAAAACCTGAAAGAGATTGCAGACGAATCGTTCCGCAAGCTCGAAACCGGGGTATACAAGTTTACGCGCGAGCTGCATTTTAAACACTTTGTGCAAGACATTCTGCGAGCCAGCGGGTTTAAAGATGCCGGCATGCTCGGGTCTAAAAACGCTGTAAACTACGCCTACGCCATGTACCTTCGCGCCCGCGATATTGGCGAGGACACCGCTGCGCGCGACCGGTATGTGCGCCGTTTGCTGGTACTCTCGCTGCTCACCGGCCGCCACTCCGGTTCGTTCGAAACGCTGTTCGAACACGACATTAAGCTCGTTTCCAAAGCTGGTGACCTCGAAACGTTTGTGAGAACGCTAGAGGAACAAACCTTTACTGACATGTACTGGTCATCAACGCTCCCCGGCGAACTTAACAAAGCCAACACATCGAACCCGTACTGGAACGTGTTTGTAGCCGCGCAGATTAAGCTTGGCCGCGCCAGCTTTCTGTCCAACGCCAACAAGGTGGCCGATATGACTACGGCTCAGATTCACCATATATTCCCCAAGAACTACCTGGTTGCCAACAAAATAGAGCGCAGCGACTACAACAAAATCGCCAATTTTGTGTACCTGCGCGACGACATTAACGTCAAGGTAAGCGACCTGGCACCGATTAAATACATGGAGCAAATCAAAAAGTATAATGGCGCGTTCGGCAGCGATATAACCAGCGCCGACCTGCTGGAAAAAAACCTACAGGAGTCTGCTATTCCTGGCTCACTTGTTGACTCGACTTACGAAGACTTCTTCGACTTTATGGAAGCACGCCGCGCGCTTATGGCGCAAACCGTCAAAGAATACTACGAGACTTTGTAGTGAGCGAGTGGGATGATGCCGTTACCAAGCTGACCGGCAAAGACTGGCGGCAGATTACAGCACTAAACGACCGTATACAGGCACACAAAGGTTCGTGGGGAAGCATGGCCGGAGGCGAAACAAATGCAGATGGCAGCATAGAAATGCCTTATTCGGTGCCCGACCCGCTCATTCTGGAATTTGTGCAGCTGTGGTACGACAAAGACCTGGTAGTGCCGTTTGACTGGGGTGGCTGGTACGACGCGCAAAAGTGGCACCAGAACAAAGACGCGGCAAGATACGACGCTATAGACTCCGAAACCGCCCTCAAACTGCTTACTGCCATGATTCGCGGCGACCGTTTCACCGAAGGCGCCCTGGTGAATTTATTTGAAGCGGGCGACGTGCCTAAAATATTGAACCGGCTTGTTTCCATAAGGCAGCGCTGAGAGCAACACAACTACTCTTAGTCGGTCGACGGTTACGCCGGTACGAACCGGGTGCTACACTTTAGTAATACGTAGCATGAAGAATATATTGAGGAAAGCCTATGCCACCGCAAGATGAAAACCGGCCCCAGCAAGCAGCCCAGACCCGGTTTTCCGGCCTGTCCGGTAATGAGATGTACTGCGTCAGCCTGCTCGGTTTCATGCCAGGCGACCTGCTGGTCGGCAACAGTGTCTTCTCCATGGGTTTCATCGGCAGCATTGGCTCAAGCATTCGCACTGTGGTCGGCGGCGAGATCCAACAGTTCACGCATATGATCGCCGAAGGACGCCGCTTGTCACTCGAACGCTTCGACAAGGAGCTGGAACAGACCGGCGGCATGGGCGCCACCGGCGTTACCAGCGAGCTTATCTTCCATCCCGGCAATGTCGAATTCCTGACCGTCGGCTCTACCATTCACCGCAAAGACGGCCAGCCTTCCCCTCCATTCACTACCTCGGCGGACGGCCAGGAGCTCTTTTGTCAGTGGGACGCCGGGTATACGCCGCTCAGCTTCGTCTTTGGGAATGTTGCCTATTCGATCGGCATCGGCAAGGGCATCATGGGCGCGTTCCGCCAGCTGGCCAAAGGCGAAGTCCGGCAGTACAGTGATATATTCAATACCACGCGCAACCTGGCCCTGCAGCGCATCATGGAAGAGGCCAAAGCCAAAGGCGCCAACAGCGTCGTCGGTATACGCACCAGCATCCTGCCGGTCGGTACGTCCGGCGTGCAGGAGATGGTCATGATCGGCACCGCATCGCACCATCAGTCGCTCGACAGTGCCGCTGCAGCAACAGGAGGCGTTACGACCAGCGATCTTACCGCAGAAGAAACCTGGAATGTCGCCAAGATGGGCTACGTACCGCTTCAGCTCGTCCTCGGCACCTCCGTCTATTCGCTCGGTCTGGCCGGCGGCATCATGTCATCGCTACGTAACTTCGTAAAGGGAGAGATCAAGGAACTGACCGACATGATCTACGGTGCCCGCGAAAGCTCACTCAAAAAACTCCGCGACCAGGCGCAGGCTATCGGGGCGGATGACGTGCTCGGCATCAAGACGTACATATATAATCTCGGCGACGGTGTCATCGAGTTCCTGGCCATCGGCACCGCAGTAAAGCGAATCGACGGCGTCGGACCAAGTACTGACCAGCTCCCCACCCAGGCGATCATCCGCGACAAGGACACGTTCGTCAATACCGCCAACCTGTCGTTTGGCAACGACCTGCAGAACCCCGCACGCTAAACGACGGCCATGCGACACACCACGTTATCCATACATACTGTCGTCAGTCCACGTCAGATACGAGTACACCCCGCCTGCGCGTATCACGATACAGAAACAACAGTGACTGGTATTGTTTTGCATTCCCCGCCAGTCCATCTAGCAGCTTGTGGGCATCATCAATACACTCCGTTTCAAAATCCCCTCGGTTCCAGGGCCAGCCGGCAGGCATTTCCCGGTAGCAGATATTGCTATAGTCCAGAATGACATGTGACACGTTACGCTTATCAGCGTGATCGAACTGCAAAAAGAAACTTATACCCGGATGAAAATCATACAGCCCGTTGTTATGCATAACCGCCAGATCCCGTATCATCCGATGCTTGAGTGCCGTCGGATCCGCACTCGCCTCAGCAAGCACGCCATCATGAGTATAGTTCGGCGTTACCACCTGCTTCTGTCTGACATTGACTATCGAACGGCTGCCGCCAGCCGTCATGTCTTCCATGCTGATCCCGACCAGCGTATCCCCACTCGTATCTTTCCAGGCAATGGGTACCACAAAGCTTACAACCGGCAGCTTGGCTTCTTTCAAACGTTCATACACATCGACCGTACGCTTCGCCTCATCAAGGTCGTGCATCCATTTGTAGGCGTATGCTAAGGTACCGCCATCATATTCAAACGTGCGCCTTCGCACTTCGGCAACCTGTCCGGCCCCCAGAAATTCATCGCCAACCTGTATACCAGGCTGCCACTGTGGCACAAACTCCGTCTCCATCGAACGCATCAATATATATTTTCATAGTATTAAGATATGTCAATAACATAGAGAACTGGATACGATCCAGCTCGCTCCACCCATTCAGTATCAATAACACCTTAGTGCATAACTACTCAAGGTGTTACTATGGGTAGGCTATGATCGCCGACGTTACCATCACCGAGAAGTCCTTCGGGCCCAAGTCTCTCATGAAAAATGTGCGACTGACGGTCGGTGACGGCGAAAAAATCGGCCTTATCGGCCGCAACGGCGTCGGCAAGTCGACACTCTTCGGCATCCTGAACGGCACCGATACTGAATTTACCGGCGATATCATTTATAAGCCCGGCGCCGTAATCGTCGCCACTCAGCAGGAGTACCACGACGTCGGCGACAAGACCGTTCTGCAGTACGTGTTAAGTGGCCTACCGGAATATACAGAGCTCAGCCACGTCATCGAGACATATCCGGAAATCATGGGCGAGAACCTGCGGAAGATCAACGAATACAGCGCCGCTCTGGAGCGCTACAACGACAAAGGGTTTTATCAGATCGAGGAACAGATCGAACGCGAGCTCGACAATTTCCAGCTGCCCGGTATCGCCCACCGCCAGTTCTCGACCCTTTCCGGAGGCCAGAAGCGCCTGGTCGAGGTCGTGAAGATCATGCATTCGGACGCCCAGCTAGCCCTGATCGACGAACCGACCAACCATATGGACTACATCGCCAAGAACCAGTTCATCGACTGGCTGAAGGAGGCTCCCGAGGCCATGCTGGTCATTACCCATGACCGTGATGTCCTGAGAGAAGTCGACCGGATCATCGAAATAAAGGACGGCTCCTCACAGAGTTACAAAGGTAACTACGACGCCTACCTGAAACAGAACGCCGTTTCCACCGGCAGTCAGATGAACGAATTCGAAATGGTCGAACGACGCATCGTCAATCTGAAGGCCAAGGTCATCGAATACCAGCGACTCAAGGAGAAATCCCGGACCGGTAGCACCATCCAGCGTTTCAAACGCCTAGAGGAAAACTCACGCGCCGAACTCGCCGAGCTCCAGGCGCGCACCAGACCAACCTTCTGGATCGACAAAGAATCTATGACCTCCTTAAGCCATAAGACAGCCGGGCAGTATGAGAAGTTCAAAGCCAAAAATGTCCGGATCAACCTGAGGAACGACGGATCCCGCAGCAAGCATGTGCTGGTATCCGCCCGGAACCTGAGCCTTGGCTACGATGCGCCGCTCTTCACAGGTGTAAACCTGGACCTGCGCGAGGGCGAAGCCGTGGAACTCCGCGGCCGCAACGGTGCCGGCAAGACGACGCTGATCAAAGCCATTCTGGGAGACAAAAGCGTCCACAAATATGACGGAGCGCTCGAAGTCGACGACCAGATCCGTGTCGGCATCTACGAACAGGAGGTATCGCCGGCGTATTTCGACCTTCCCCTGGACGAGGCGATTGAGCAGATGTACATACAGCGTGATCTACCAATATCTTCGACACGGGTACGGAGCATACTGAGCGACTATCTTTTCACTGAGGCCGACGGTAAGATTCCACTCGCACGCTTAAGCGGCGGACAGAAGGCCCGCTTCCAGCTTATCGCCATGCTCGCCAACAACCCGCAGCTCCTGATCCTGGACGAACCAACGAACCACCTCGACCTCCCCAGTATTGAAGAGCTGGAGACGGCCCTGGGTAAATACACCGGGGCCATACTTTATGTCAGCCATGACGGCTATTTCCGCGACAAGATCGCAGGAGAGGTCCTTAGGCTCGGCGCTCAGTAAAAAGTTACGCTTTCGCATTCGTCATTATTTGCAGGTAACTTGCCTAATGGTACCTTTATGGCAACTTACTATTTCGATTTCGGCGCATCAGTGTAATCCGTGGGTACCGTAACATGTACATGCTGGTACGTGTACGTGTTTTTGACGGTAACTTTCGTGGCGCTTTTGCCCTCGCCGAAGCGGCCGTAATGGATTGTCTGCACGATTTGCTTGCTCGCTGTATCAACGTAGTAGTACGTCGACGTATTGTACTTCGAGATAGCGTACCAGACATCGCATGTACTATTTCCACCCGGACATCTTTGCTGGCCGCTGTATTTGGCAGTGTTTTTAAGCTCTTTGATTTTTTCCGGACTAAATGCGTAACCGCCGGGATCAAAATTGCTGATGGATGGATCATTGGGGTATTTCACGCAGGCTTGATCGGCGCCTTTGCACTGATAGAATGCATCGGGTGTATATACGGTATGCATTGGCTTTCCACCGAGATCGTACGTGTACAGATAGTTGCCAATGCCATCTGACTGGACTGTACTTGTGATTGTGCGATTGGTAATGACACTTGAAGTCGTCACGATCAATGGCTGGTTCGAATTGGATTCCGCCACAAAAGGATGGTTGGATGAGCGATCGGTTTTGCCGGATATTCCCTTGGGGCTGTTTGTGTGTTTATGAGCCGCACTGTACACTAAGGCTCCGCAAATTACGAGGCTCGCAAGAACAATAGTAATAACTACCCATATCGAGCGTCGCTTGTGTTTCATAACAGAATTTGAATGTTCCGTTTTCATAGTTATCTATTTTAGCCTCCTGCTTGATAGCACCATAGCACACGCCAAATCATGCATCAAACGGGAAAACCGAGGCGCTTTAAATAGACAACGGCCCTATCCTGAGCCGTTGTCCTCCTATAGGTGCGACTAGCGAATATCTATATAGGCTTGTCGTAGCACTACTAATCGATTTGCATGCACCATCCGGTCGGCTTATTCAGGTAGAATGGTTGCCCGACAGTGGCAGACACCGGACCAAGATAAGCTCCCCAGTGTATATTGTTAAATACATATCCGAGATAGCCGCCACTATTGCAGTTGAGAAGGTCGAAGTTGGCTCCCCACGGAGTACCAGCTCCGCCGCCGCAACTAATCAGCTCAGCCCGAGCGTTGCCGGAGTCGTTGCCGTAGTCGCTGATACAATAACCGTTATATGCACCGCCGCCCTGGTATTTAATGTTCCAGGCGCTGCCGTTAGCTGCCAGTCCAAAATTATTATTGTTAACTCCGATAGTGTATACCTTAACATCCGGGCCGCCACCCCACGCATTTAGGCAATAATCTCCGATGTAACAGTATTGGCTTGCAGATGCGACACCGCTTGTTGCAACGAAACTCAACCCTGTAGCCGTAACGATCGCTACCATCGCCAAC
>Ga0068856_100001377_pt1 | contig 25573 bp, 18 predicted proteins | sample KBSCornC62_FD_66595 | JGI IMG/M metagenome (GOLD analysis project Ga0068856, IMG submission 66595) | Corn rhizosphere microbial communities from Kellogg Biological Station, Michigan, USA - KBS Corn C6-2 | ecosystem: Host-associated > Plants > Roots > Rhizosphere > Soil ... | reverse complement strand
GACGTCGTTGTGGAAGAACAGCTTGAATCCCGTGTACTCGACCGGATCGAGGTCGATGTAGTCGCGATAGGACTCGAACTTCATCCACGGTGGACCCCAGCCGTCCATGTCCATCACGATCTGCACGCGCGGGTCGAGTGCGATCTGCGGCGCGTGCGATACCATCTCGGTTCGGAAGCGGTGAATGACGAGCACTTTCGGCGGGATATTCTTCTCACTGACGAGCTGTTGGAGCTGTTCCGACACCCAGTTGATGTCCTTTGCGTCGAACTGGCCGATCTTCTTTCCGGGCACCACGCCTTCCTTCGAGTAGTGCATGGAGAACTCCGGGTCCATCCCGAGATGAACGTCCGGACGCGCGAGGAAGGGCATCAGCCGCGGCAGCTCCTTCTGCATCGTGCTATGGCCGACCTGGATATCGAGAAAGAGCAGGGCATTTCGCTGCTTCGCCCAGCCGTACACCTTCTCGATCAGCGCCGTATCCATCCGCAATCGATACATACCGTCCTTCCCGGGCGCGCCCTGCGCCGTGACGGCGATCAGTTGCAGTGCCGGTTGCACCGGCGTCGTCGGGTCGGCTTCCTGCCACTGTCGCACGGCTTCGTCGAGCTTCGCGAGCATCGTGTCGACTGGATACTCACCGAGCACGCCCATTCGCTTCGAGAGTGGATTACCGTAGAAGGCGACGATCCGCCGGTTCGGCAAAATGGACCCCGGGAGCGGGGTGGGGATCGTCGGCCACTTGGCGGCCATTTGTCGCCCGAAGGCGACCGTCGAAGCAAACGAAGCCGAGTCGTGTTTCTTGCGGCCGCTGATGAGGACCGGGGCCGCGGTATCAGCGCCGGAGGGCGGAGCGGCGGCAGAAGGTACCGCGACGGGCACCGGCGATGCTCGACCGGTGGAATCCACGACGGTACGACCAGCCGCCGAATCGGGGCTTGTCGTTCCCTTGGGGGTGACGGCAGGCGTCGCTTCCCGCGCGGCGCCACAGGCGGTTGCGAAGAAAACCAGTGATAGCGCGACAAGGCGGATGGGATGGCAATTCATTCGAACATCATGTTGCAACGTTCACACCGTCCGATGCCGTGATTCACGCTACGAAAGCAATCGCGCGATGGCGTGGACAAGTCGACCTTGCAGATCCACATGAATGTGGCGAGGAGCGCGACGGTGATCGCGACCCAGGTATTCAGCCGTGTGTGCTCGCGGTTTGCGGGCTCCGATGCGTCGGCGTCGACGGGATCGATTTCCATGCCCGCGAACTTAGTCGCTCCGGCAGCACACGCAACGCTGAACCCTCCCAACTGCAGACACGCGACACGGGCGCGTCCCCCGTGCTGGCAGCATTAGTATTCCTTAATGGCCTTGCACGACGCTAAGAACCCGTAAAGAGCGAGAGTGGCCGCTTAACGGGCTTCGAACGCGAACGTCCGTCCGAATGCGGCGCAGATGCCGCGTTGCCCGCGAAGCGCGGGCCGAACACGCAAACGTTCAGCGTTAGGAGTCGATGATGTTGCGGAGCACACGTAGGATCCGGCGCTTCATCGCCGGTCGTGTAGTTGGGTGTGGGCTTTCAGTGGTCGTCGCGGCGTGTAGCAAGGACACTACGGCGCCGCTCACACCGTCGCTCGTCACCGTGACGAGCGGCGCCAATCAGTCGGGGACGGTCAACGCCACCCTGACGCAGCCGATCGCCGTGCTGGTGACGGACTCGAATGGACGCCCGGTGTCCGGTGTCGCCGTGACGTTCACGCCGAATACCAACGCCGGAAGTGTCTCGAGCGCGCAGGCGACAACGGACAACGCCGGTCTCGCGCAAGTCAATTGGAAGATCGGCACGGCCGCGGGGCTGGATTCAATGACGGTCAGTATCGCTTCAGAGTCGGCGATTGTGACCGCGATCGGCACAGCTGACGTTGCCGCTCAGGTGACGGTCGTTTCGGGCAACAGTCAGGTCGCGCCCGCCGATAGCACGCTCGGCGCCCCGCTTTCCGTGAAGGTGACGGACCAGTACGGCAACCCGGTCGCCGGCGTCACGGTGAATTGGTCGAGCGACGACGGCGGTATTCTAGCGAATACCACCACGGTCACCGATGCCAACGGCCTCGCACAGGACACGCTAACGCTCGGCGAACGCGGAACGGACGACGTTTCCGTCTCCGTGATTGTCGGAACGTTGCCGCTGTCGGCGATGTTCACTGAGCAGGCTCAGTAGCAGCGATCAGACCGTCCGTTGTTCAACTCTGAACGCCGTCTCCGTGCCGATCAGCGATGCTCCGTGCAGCTCATCCGTGCCAAAGCCTTTCAGCCTGCTTTCGTAGTAGCTCGTCGGGCCACGAGAATCGTCCAGCCAAACTGCTTTGAAACGGACAACACCACGGATGTGCACTGATCGGCGCGGAGACGGCGTTTCCAGTGGAACGGTAAGAAAAAGGGGGATGCCGGAGCATCCCCCTTTTGGCATCCGGGCCTCGGGTTTCGAGAGCTACTTTGCGGCGAGGTCGCTGATCGACTGGCTCAACCAGCGCACGCGCACGACGTCCGACGATCCGGATTCGTACCCGCGCACCTGCGTCGCGAGCTTCAGCAGCGCGTCACGACGTGCCGCACCCGACGCACTCTCGGCCGCGCTCAAGCCGCTGCGCACCGCGGAGACCTGTGCGGCGGACAGTCCCTTCCACCGCTCGAGCTGATCGGTGTAGGCACGCGAGAGCGCGAACGTCGCCGGCCAGACGATCTTTGGCTGGTCCTGCACGTTCAGGAAATTCCACTCGACCGACTTCGCCGCGTCGATCTCGTTCTGCGTGATCGCACCGCTCGGCGTGAGCTCGAACACGTCGAGTCCGCGCTGCATCTCGGAGCCGACGATCTTGCCGTTGTACCAGTAGGCCGACCAGTAGCCGCCGCCCTGGGCGCGCGTCGAGTCGTTCGGGCCGCGGTCGAAGAACGCGATCTCGTGCGGATGCGCCGGATCGCTCCACTCGAACACGGAGAGACCGCCCTGATACCACGCCTGCACCATGATCGTGCGGCCCGGAATCGGGATCAGCGAGCCGTTGTGCGCCACGCAGTTCTCGAGCTGCGTCTGCGCCGCCGGCATCTTGTAGTAGCTCTGGAACACCATCTTGTTGTCGACGATGCGGAAGATCGCGTCGGCGCCCCACTCCTTCGGATCCTTCGCGCGGCAATACGGCGCGCCGCCGCCGCCCCACTCGTCGGAGAAGAGGACCATCGAGCCGTCGTTGCTGAACGTCGCCGAATGCCAGAACGAGAAGTTCGAGTCGGCGACCGCGCCGACACGCTTCGGGTTCGCGACATCGCGGATGTCGAGCAACAATCCCATGCCCGCGCACGCGCCACCGGCGATTCCGGCGTCCGGATACACGGTGATGTCATGGCACTGGGTCAGCGTCCCTCGCGGCAGCGGCAGTGGCGGCCGGACCTGCTTGTAGACCGCGGCGAGCGAATCGGCCGACTTGTTGAACTTCGCCGTGTCGGCCTTCGGCGACGCGTCCGTCAACGGCGTGAGCGCCGCATACGCCTGCTGGAAGTTGAAGCGCGCGGAGTCCGCGGCCGTCGCGTTGTCGGGAAGCGCGCCGCGTCCGCCACGACCACCGGCACGACCACCGCCGCCACGTCCACCACGACCACCAGCGTCAGCGTCGGCCGGCGAAGCGCCGTGGCCGAGCGTGTTGCGTAACGAGCCGAGCTTGCTGTTATCGGCAAAGATCGCCGCGCCGCTCACGACGTCCGCCTTCTCCGGATGGTCGAGCGGAATCTTGATGACTTCGATGCGGAAGAGCGCCGTGTTCGACGCGCCCGGATCCGCGTTGCAACGCGGCAGCTCTTCGCTCGGCCGCACGCCCGACGTGCCCGAGATGTAGACGTACACGTTCTTCGAGTCTTTCGGATCGTGCACGACCGTGTGCGTGTGCGAGCCGCGGCAGGTCTGCACGTTCGTCAGGTATTTCGGATTGTCGATGTCGGTGATGTCGAATATGCGTAAGCCGCGAATTCGCTCTTTGCTGACGGTTTCACGCGGCGCTTGCGTGCCGCAGTCGAGGCGCGCCGTAGGCGCTTCCGCCGACACGAAGAGCAAGTTCTGATAGACCGAGACGTCGCTCTGCGACGCCGGGCAGATCTTCGACGTGCGAAGCCGCGGCGACGCCGGGTTCGAGATGTCCCAGATCTCGAACCCGTTGTAGTTCCCCTGAATCACGCTCTGCTTGTGGAACGCGAGGTCGGAGTTCGTGATCGTCGCGAAGCCCGGCGGCGACGGCACATGCGAGACCATGCGGAGATTCCAGATCGCCGAGCCGGCGTCCTGCAGACCGGCCTTGAGGCCGACGCGAGGATCGGGGTCCGGGGCGCGAACGAGCGGCGCCGACATGTCCGCGGTGGACATCGCGGCGCCGGCGGGCATGACCGAAGGTCCGCCGGAGCTCGCGGAGCAACCCGCGAGAGCCAACGCGGCGCCGATGGCGGCGGCTGTCCGCGCGAGAGGGGAGACGTGGGAGAATGTCATAAGACGGGTTGGGGGAAAGGTCATGGTACGGTCCGAAACTATTCGCTAATTAGGGTCAGACCCTATTTAGAATACTCGAAATAGGGTCTGACCCTATTTCGATATTAGAAGCCACTGAGCGCTTCGAGCATCTGCATCATGCGGTCGATCTCGGTGCTCTGATCGACCTGCACGTCATTAGCGAACTTGAATACGATCTCGTCCTGGCCGGCGCCTGGCGTGCCGAACAGCTTGTCGACCATCTGGATCGCGCCACGGTGGTGCTGGACCATGAATGTGAGGAAGAGCCGGTCGAATTCGATGCCGCGCGACGCGTCGAGCTGTTTCATCTGCTCGTCGGTGAGCATGCCCGGCATGGCCATGAAGTGCGTCGTACCGCCCATATCCATTTTCATCCCGCGAGGATCAGCGTCCGGCACCGGCTGCCGCCGTTCGGCGAGCCACTGCTGCATCAGCCCGATCTCGGCGGTTTGCGCGGTGGCAACGCGGCCGCAAAAGATCGTGACGGCCTTGCTGGCGTTGTGGGATTCCGCCCACTTGGCCATTTGTACGGCCTGGGCGTGGTGGCTGATCATGCCCGACATGAACTCGATGTCGGCGGCGGTATAGGGGCGGCGGACGCTGTCCTTACGCGCCTGCTCGATGCCGGCCTGGGTCACCTGAACCTGCGCCGAGGCGCCGGTTCCGACAGAGACGAGCCCGACGGTGAGGCCTGACAGCGTTACGAGACGGATTTTTGTGAGGATCATTGGCGGCCGGGGCCTCCCGTACAACAGGGGATCTGTGACTCGAAACTATGGCGGGGACAAGGCGGACGATAGCGGCCCGCCTACTCGTACGCGACCGGCAGATCCACCGTTGCCGCCTCCTGCCGGACAGACGCGGCAGCTGTTGCGACGATCCGGCAGGCGGTTCAGGGAAGGCCTGGCTCAGCGTCGCGCGTGGCGGCGAGCTTGACCTTCGGCTCGGCGCGGCGCAGGCTTCCCGCTGGTCCGCGCCATGCCTCTCTCTTAACCGGAACCAACCGGGAGCCCGTATGAACAAGTCCCTGATTCGCGCGATGCTCGCCATCCTGGCGGCTGGAAGCCTCGGCGCCTGCGCGTCGATTCCGAAGCGTGCCTGGGCGAACGGCGAGGCGATGAGCTCGAGCCGTGCCTACTGGGAGATCATGTCCGGCAACAACAGCTTCCGCGCGCACCGGGAGCTTCAATCCAGCCTCGATCCGCGGCGGCTCAACTACCAGGAAGTCGCGTTTCCGGCGTTCCCGAAGTCGGGCGCTTGGTGGTAGCGGCGATGGGGGATGGGCCACCGCCCACCGCCCACCGCCCACCGCCCACCGCCCTAGAAGCTCAAATCGAACTTCCCACTCCTCACCTGTAGCGTCCCCGACGCTGTCCCGGTCGTCGGGGCGGCGTCGAACGTGAACGTTCCGGTGATGTGATTGCTCGTGACCGCGGTGAAGGTGACGCTCCCTGAGCCGCCCGTTGGACTCGCCGCCCATCCCGCGTTGTTCGAGCTCCCGACGATGAAGTTCGAGTTCGTTGGGGTCACCAGACCGACCGAATAGGTTCCCGGCGACAGGGTGCCGCCGTTGAGCTTCGACGCGCTCATGACGATGGCATAGCCGACGTTCCCGGGAAGAAAGCCCGATCCGGCCCAGCTGATCGTGCGAAGTGTGTCCTTCGCGCTGAGGAACGAGACGTCGGTTCGTACGCTCACCTGACCGCAGGCAACCCACGCCTGGCCGTTGAGCGTCGCTGAAAACGTTCCGTTTGTGGCCGTGGTGCACGCGAAGCTCGGGTTCGTGATGCCCGAATTGTCATCGCCCCCGCCTCCTCCGCAGCCGAGTGGAACGATGACCGCCAACGCAAGCGAGACCAGCACCGATCTGCGCATCCTAGGCCTCCGTGTGTGTGATTCGACCACTACCACCCGGCAATGCGCAACAGTCACCCAAAAGCCGTCATTCGTCAAACGGACCGCCGCGGGTCGAGTCTCGCCAATCCGATAATGAGCCTTTATCGTATCTTCCCGAAACCGACTGCGGAGGCGCGACGTGACGATCGATCCAATCACGACCCTGCCCTCGATCAAACGCGAGCTCGAGGCGGGCTGGAAGCTCTTCGACGACATCTGGGCCGGATTCGACGATCGACAGTGGCGTAGGAAGTTCGGCAAGACGTGGACGTACGCCGAGCAGCCATGGCACATGGCGTACTTCGACGGTACGCTGGCCAACTACGTCGCGCTCGGACCGAACGTGCCGGAGTCCGAACGGCTCCAGATTCGCTCGATGGGAGAACTGAACGACTGGAACCGCCGCGAGCTGGCGAAGCGCGGACCGAATCACACCGTCGAAAGGTCACTCGCCGAGATGCGGAAGCAGCGCGACATCATCCGCGGCCAGCTTGCCGCGATGACCGAGGCGGACCTCGACCGCCGCGTGTGGATGCCGCTCATCTTCGGGTGGATCACCGCGCGAGAGGTTTACGGCGCGATCATCGCGCACAATGTCGCCGAGTACTGGAAGCTCTGGCTGCGCACGGGAAAACGCGGGCCCGCGCCGAGTCCGTCAGCGGTTCACTATCGCCTCGATTTCATGATGAACTTCATGCCCGTCTCGATGAATCGAGAGCTGGCGGCGAAGAAGCCGTTCACGATGGTCTGGAATTTCGAGGGAGCCGGTGGTGGGACTTGGACGTTCAACGTCGCCGACGGCAAGTGCACCGTGCGCGAGAATGCCGCGCCGCCGCGGGCCGACCTCCAAATCACCATGAAACCTGAAAACTTTCACAAGCTTGTCGCCAAGATGACGCCGCCGCCCTTGCTCATGTTGACGGGACAAATGAAGATCAAAGGGTTCGGGGCGATGGGCACATTCGCCAAGCTCTTTCCTGAGCCGAAGCCGGATCAGCAGATTGATCCCTCAGCCCTGTAGCAAAGGGAGCAGTCCCATGAAGTCGCAGCGCCGCGTTGTCGTAGCCTCCGTTGTCGCATCGACGATCGCACTTGCCGGGTGCCATTCGACTGACGCGACCGGGCCATCGTCGGGCAACACGCTCGATCTTGGCCCGCTGATCGTGGAAATGGGAGTCGGCAGCGGCAACGTTGCCGGTTCACTCGGAGTCGGTGGCGCGGCAATTCCCACGATGGTGCCGCTCGTGCCGTCCTCCTGTCAGTACTCGGCGGCCGTCCAGGGGTTCACCTGCGCCACGCTCACGTCGAACGGAATCACGTTCAACGCGACGTTCTTTTTGCTCGACGCCTCCGGCCATTCGCAGTCGCAGCCCGACGCGAGCACGACGGCGGCGTTTCGAACCGTCGCCGACATGAGCGGCACGATAAAGCTCGACCAGGCCGGCAGCAGCGGTACAATGACGCTCGTCAGCCATCAGGATCAGACGCTGAGCGGCCTGCTCACCGGCGCCCACGTCCTGAACGGAACGACGACGACGCACACCGACCTCACGCTCACCGCGCCGTATGCGACCCACGCGGTGATGGACTCGAAGGCGGTATCCGCCAACGTCACCCTACCCAAGCCGGGCGATTCAGATCACTGGCCGACTTCGGGTACCATCACCACCGATGCGACGTCGACGACGCAGTTCGCCTCGCAATCCGTGACCGGCACAACGCATTCGGTGCTAACCTTCAACGGGTCGAGCACCGTGACCATCACGTCGACGATCTCCTCAGACGGGAGCTCGTTCACGACCAACTGCAAGATCAATCTCGCCGGCGCGTCGGTGCCGGTCTGCACCTGACCGCGCTACTCGTAGCGTAGCGCAGTCATCGGGTCGATTCGCGACGCGCGCAGGGCAGGGAGGTAACCCGCTCCGAGCGCCACGAGCACGAGCAACCCCGCCGCTGTCGCGAACACGATCGGGTCATATCCCTGGAGTTGGTAGAGGAGCGACTGCGCGCCTCTGCCGAGACCGACGGCCCCGGCAATGCCTATGACACCGCCGACCAGTGTCATCAGGCCGACCTGACGCAGCACCATCCGTTGGACGCGTCCGCTGTCCGCGCCGAGTGCCATGCGAACCCCGATCTCACGTGTGCGCTGCGCGACCGAGTACGCGAGCACGCCGTACAATCCGATCGCCGCGAGCAACGTCGCCAGCGCGGCGAACGACGCCGACATCGTGCTGATCATCCGATCGAGGAAGACGTTCTCGCGCACCTGCTGCGGCATCGTCTTCAGATCCTCGAGTGGGAGGTTGGGGTCGATCCGCCTGGACACGTCGCGGATGCTGCGAACGAGCTGGTCCGTGGGAAGCGCCGAGCGAACGTAGTAGACGAGCGACCCCACACGTTCCGTTTGGCGATACGGCAGCACGAAAACCGGCGGGATCGAGTCCTTCACGGCGGCGTATTTCGAGTTCTTGGCGAATCCAACAATCTCGATGTTCAACGAGTCGTTGCCGATCGACATGTGCTTGCCGACGACTTGCCGGCCGAGATTGAACTTCTTCGCGAATGCCTCGTTCACGATCGCCACTTTCGGTGCTATCGAGGCGTCACTGACGGTAAAGTCGCGGCCGGCGAGCAACGGCACACCGAACGTCTTGAAGTAGCCGGGGCCCACGGCGTTGAAGCGCGACTCGGCGTCGGTATCCGGCTCTTTCCTGAATCCCTCGACCGAGACGTCGTTTCCCCAATTGTCCCCGGAGAGGATCGGCACCATCGAGGACGTTACGCCAGTCACGCCCGGCACCGACGACAGCTCGTTTTCAAAGCGTGCATAGAGCGCCTTGGCGCGCGTCGTGTCGTAGCCGCTCAAGCTGGGCGAGATGTTGAACGTCACCATGTTGTCGATCTTGATGCCCAGGTCCACTCGGCTGACGTTGCGCAGACTCTTGATGAAGAGGCCCGCTGAAATGAGCAGTGCCATCGACAGCGCGATCTGGGCGGTGACAAGGCTCGACCGGAAACGCGCCGCTCCCCGGCCGCCCGCGAGCTTCCCCGAGTTGTTGCGGAGGTCCGTCACCAGATCGGGGCGCGTCGACTGAATCGCCGGGATCAGTCCGAACACGATACCCGTGAAGAGAGACAACCCGGCGGTGAACAACACGGCCATTCTGCTCAACGTGAAGTTCATCGTCGTCGCCGCCTCGGGCGGCAGCATTTGCACGATCCCGTTGAGCGTCCAGTACGCCACGACGAGGCTCACCATGCCGCCGAGAAGTGCGAGCAGGACTGATTCCGTCAACAGCTGGGTCACGAGCTGGCGTCGCGTTGCACCGAGCGAGAGGCGCACCGCCATCTCCATCGATCGATTCGCCGCGCGCGCCAGCAACAGGTTGGCGATGTTGGCGCAGGCGATCAGCAGCACGATGCCTGTGATGGCGAAGAGCAGGAGCAGGGGCGTCTTCGCCTCCTTGTGCATCGACGATTGTCCGCGCCGGCCGTCGGCGACAGTGATGACCTTGGCGCGGAACTTCGTCATCGTCTGTTGGCTCATCCCCTTCTGGAGGGGCGCTTCGACGTCGTTGATGATCGGCTTGTAGACCGCGTTGATCGCCGCGCGCCCTTGCTCGATCGTCGCGCCCGGCTTGAGCCGCGCGAACAGGTAGGCCCAGTACGACTGCCGGTTCTTGAAGCTGCCACCGGATCCCGGACTCATCACGGCGCGCATCGTGATCGGCACGAAGATGTACGGCCGTTCGCCCAGCGTCGTCCCGTCGAATCCTCGAGGGCCCACGCCGATGATCGTCATCTGCTGGCCGTTGATCGTCATCTTCTGGCCGACAACGTTCGGGTTCGCGCCGAGCTGGTTCTCCCAGTACGCGTAGCTCAGAACGACGATGTAGTGACCGCCGATCGTGCGGTCATCGTCGCGGGTGAAGAGCCGGCCCAATGCGGGGCGCACGCCGAGGGTCGGGAAGTACGAGCCGGAGACCAACATCCCGCGCCCGTTGATGGGCGTCTGGCCCGTCATGGCAAGGTTGACGCTGAACGCTCGATGGGCGGCAATGCTGCTGAACGCCGTCTTCGCCGCCTCGAGATCGCGGAACATCGGGTAGCTGAAGATCTCCTCGCAGCTCCCCGCTTGGTTGCAAGAGTTCGAGCCTGGCATCGGACCGGGCGCGCCAAGATCGACGAGTTGCTCCGGATGCGACACCGGCATCGGCTGGAGCAGCATCTCGTTGAACAGCGAGAAAATCGCCGCGTTGGCGCCGATGCCGAGAGCAAGCGAGAGGATCGCGACGGTCGTCACGAAGGGCGTCTTGAACAGCGTGCGCAGCGCAAACTTGACGTTTCGCATGATCCCGATGGCTCCGGTGGACGGGGTGGGCTCGTCGCCCTACGCGTCGGTGTCGGGCTGGGTTCCATCCGTTGATTCCTAGTGGACCGCCCGCCACCCTGAACGGTTTGCTCGGGGCGTGCGCGCGACCCATCATTAGCCATGCGCTCCCACCACAACGTCCTTACAATCGCGCCGGCGTTCGTTCTAGCCGGCAGCCTCGCCGCGGCGGCGAACGCCCAGCAACCGACGGATCTCGCGCCGAAGATCGACGCCGTCTTCGCCCGGTTCACCGACAAGACGCCGGGCTGCGCCGTCGGACTGGCGAGGGACGGCCGGCCGCTCTACACCCATGGCTACGGCATGGCGAATCTCGAGTACAACGTGCCGATCACCGAATCGACCGTGCTCGAGAGCGGATCCGTCGCCAAGCAGTTCACCGCGTCGGCCATCGTGCTGCTTGCCCAAGACGGTAAGCTGTCCCTCGACGACGACATCCGACGCTATTTGCCCGAGGTCCCGAACTTCGGCGGACAGAAGATCACGATCCGCAACCTGCTCACGCACACGAGTGGCCTGCGCGATCAATGGGGCCTCCTCGGCATCGAAGGCCGTGGGCCGGGATCGCAGGTCCATTCGCCGGCGACGACGCTCGACCTCGTCGTCCATCAGAAGATGCTCAATTTCCCGCCGGGGTCGGAGTATCTCTACAGCAACACGGGGTACGCGCTCGCCGGCATCATCGTCGAGCGCGTGAGCGGCAAGACGCTCGACACGTTCACGCAGGAGCGTCTCTTCCACCCGCTCGGGATGACGCACACGCGCTGGCGCGACGACTTCACCACGGTCGTGCCCAATCGCGCGACGGCGTATTCCGGTTCGCCGGCGAATGGCTTTCACACGGACATGCCGTTCACGAATATGATCGGCAACGGCGGTCTGCTCAGCACCGTGTCCGACCTGCTCAAGTGGAACGAGAACCTCGATCATCCGACCGTGGGCGGACAGCCCTATGTCGACGCGCTCCAAACCCGGATGCGCCTGACGAACGGGCGCACGATCACGTACGCATTGGGCCTCGAAGTCGGTGAATACTCAGGAACCCGCGAAGTCAGCCACGGCGGCTCGACGGCCGGTTATCGCACTTTCCTCGCGCGCTATCCGGACCAGCACATCTCAGTCGCCGTGTGGTGCAACTACGCCGGGGCGAATCCGACACAGCTCGCGCACCAGGTCGTGGATCTGATGATTCCACGGACGATTACCGAGTTGCAGGCCCGAAAGGTCGACGTACCGGCGGCCGAGCTGCAGCAGTGGGCCGGTGTCTATCGCGATCCCCACACCGATGACGTGATAACGCTCATCTGGAGCGGCGGCGCGCTTTCCGTCGGTACCGGCCGCGGCCAGCCGACTGCGCTCACGCCCCTCGGCGGAACGCGCTTCCACGCCGCGGCCGGCGAGGCGGAATTCAAGCGCACCGCGGGTCGTCGCGGCTTCGTGTTGGTTCGCGCGAGTGGTGATTCGTCGCACTTCGAGGAAGCTCGCCCGACGGCAACCAAGATTGCACTGCAGGACTACGCGGGCACGTACACGAGCGACGAGCTGGACGTGAAGCTCGTCGTCGCCGCGAAAGGCGATAAGCTGGTGCTGCGGCGCCGGCCGGCCGACGAGATCGAGCTTCGTCCCGCCTACGCCGACGACTTCGCGGCGCCGGGTCTCGGCTCCATCCGATTTTCACGTGACGCGTCGGGTCGCGTGACCGGCTTCGCGATCTTTGCCGGCCGCGTGATCGATGTCCGCTTCACTCGCGCCGCGCGTTGATGCAACGACCTCCCTGCGCGGCCGCGGCGCTCGCATTCGCCGCGGTCGCGGCATGCCAGCCGTCACGAGCTTCGAGCCCGGCCGCCGCGACCCCGAGCGTGGGACCGTTGTCCCCCGCGGTGCCTCTCACCGAGCGACAACGTCGCTGGGTGGACAGCACGCTCGCGTCGCTCTCGCTCCGCGAGCGCGTCGGCCAAATGGTGATGGTGTGGATGCTTGGCGACTACACCAACGTGCGCGACTCCAGCTACGCCGAGGTGATTCGCTGGGTCGAACGCGATGGCATCGGCGGCGTGTCGATGTCCCTCGGCACACCGATCGAGGTCGCGGCGAAGCTCAACGACCTCCAGCGTCGCGCGCGCGTACCGTTACTGGTGAGCGCTGATCTCGAGCCGGGATTGGGCAGGCTCGAAGGCGGGCTGTTCGCGCACTACATGCTGGACGCGGGCGGCGCGACCGTTTTTCCGCCCGCGATGGCCATCGCCGCGACGGCACGCGACAGCGATGCGTACGACGTCGCGCGCGCCATCGCCGAAGAAGGGCGCGCCGTCGGCATCCATGTGAACTTCGCGCCCGTGGTGGACGTCAATAACAATCCGTCCAACCCGGTGATCAACACACGCTCGTTCGGCGAAGACCCGCGACGTGTGGCGCGATTGTCCGCCCACTTCGTGCGCGGTGCTATCGACGGCGGCCAACTCGCCACCGCCAAGCATTTCCCCGGGCACGGCGACACCGACGTCGATTCGCACGTCGGGCTGCCGGTCGTCGGCGCGAGCATGGCGAGACTCGACAGCGTGGAGCTCGTGCCGTTCAAGGCGGCGATCACCGCCGGCGCGTCGCTCGTCATGACGGCGCACATCGCGCTTCCCGCGGTGAACGGCGACAGCAGCACTCCCGCCACGCTCGCGCCGCGCATCATCACCGGTCTGCTGCGTGACTCACTGCACTTTCGCGGTGTCGCGATCACCGACGCCATGACGATGGAAGGAATCGGCAAGGGCTACACCGCGGAGCAGAGCAGTGTGCTCGCCGTGCAGGCGGGCGCCGAGATCCTGCTCAAGCCGTCCGACGCGACGCGCGCCATCAACGCACTGGTCGCCGCCGTCGATCGCGGCGAGATCTCGCGCTCGCGCATCGACAGCGCCGCGCGTCACATGCTCGAGCTCAAGGCGCGATCCGGCGTCGCCTTCGCGCCAATGGTTTCGCTCGAGCGCCTCCGTGAGGTTGTCGGCTCCCCGGCGCACCGGGCGATCGCGGCCAGTGTGGCGCGGCGCGCCATCACGTTGTTGCGCGACCGAGACACTCTCGTTCCGCTTCGCGGCGCGGCGCGCGTGGCGATCGTGCAGTACGCGCCGGAGACCGAGATCAAAGCCGGCCGGGCCTTCCTCGCGGAACTGCGCCGGAGCCCCACGGTTTCGGCGCGGGGCGGCGGGGCAATCGTTCAGGCTGGGAAGATTCTGCCGTCGGCGACGCCGGACGCCATCGCGGTGGTCGAACGCAGCATCGGCGAGTCCGACGCGGTCATCATGACGGCATTCGTCCGCCGCGTCGAGGGCGAGGGCAGGGTGGCCATCCCGCAGCCCGTGGCCGATTGGATCAACGGACTTGCCGGGCGACGGAAGGTGATCGTGGTCGCGTTCGGCAACCCGTACGTCATCAGGCAGTTTCCGAACATTGGTACCTACATGGTGACTTACGGGGTGACGGATGACCTCGAGCGGGCCGCCGCCCGCGCCATCCTGGGCGCCGATGCGATCTCGGGTGTCGCTCCGGTCAGCCTCCCGGGATTTTTCAAGGCCGGAGAGGGCATTCGGCGCTAAACTGGCACGGCATGGATCACGCACTCGTAGGGCCTAGAGAACCCAGTCGCCAGCCGATCCATGTCATCCGCAGCAGCCCCGAACAAGGAAACGCCAGAGCTCGGCGCCTTCGCTGAGGAGTACAACGTCGTCGGCGGCCTGCGAAGCCCTGCGTCCACTCAACGCTACCTGGCTCGACGACGCAGTGACGGACAAGACGTCGTAATCACCTTCGCGCGGGTCCTCGCCGACAACGACAACAACTCGGTGGCTCACCTCGCGACGGATGCGCAGCTGCTGAAAACGCTTTCGCATCCGAACGTCGCGCAAGTGATCGAGGGCCGTTGGATCAGCGCCGACACCTTCGCCACGGTTACCGAGCGCAACCATGGCGATACCATCCGGGAGTTGCTCGATCGCGGACGTCATCTTCCGAACACGCGCATCGCGATTCTGCTCGAGGATGTCCACGCCGCGCTCGATTGGGCGCGAGAGCAGGGGGTCATCCATCGCGGGGTCGATCCCGACGAGATGGTGTTCGAGCGCGGCACCAATCGGCTCATCGTCACGCTCACGCGGACGCCGATCCCGATCAACAGCGTGCCGGACGCGACGTCCGACGCGCGCTCGATTGGCCGTCTCGCCTGGACGTTGTTGAGCGGCGAAATATGGAGTCCCGAGACGGAACAGCGCTTGTGCGATTTCGTCCCGAACCTCGCCAAGAAGGTCTCCGACGACACGATGATGATGTCGCGCCTCAAGGATGGCGCGCCGACGCCGGACGTCATGGCCTACATCGGCGTCGTCGCTGCCGGCGACGTCCTCAAGCGCGCCGAGATCGACCTGATCGCGCTCAAGGACGAAGTCACCGAATGGCGCGACACCGAATACCGGAGATTCGAGCGCCGCAAGCGGGAGCTCGAGGAGAAAGCGCGCGACGACGCGGCCGCGCTGGCCAAGGAGCGCGAAGAGTTTAGAAAATTCGAAAGCGACGAGCGCGCCGCGATCGCCGCCGAGCGGGCCGAGGCCGAGTCGCACGTCGCGCGGCGCCAGAAACGCCTGACCGAGGTCCGCGACGAGCTGGAGGCACAGCGTCGGTTGCTGGAGCAGCGACTCGGCGAGCTCGAGACGCGTCGCGTCGAGGTCGAGCAACTGCACAGGGAGGTGCTCGAGGCGAGCCGCGCGGTGGCGGCGTCGGTTGCCATCCAGCCGCGCAAGCTTTCGCCGATCGATCATGTCGTAGCGGTCGCCGTCGGCCCCGCAAGCCAGCCCGATCGACCACGAGATTGGCGCGGCTACGCGCGATGGCTCATGCCGTCGATCAGTGTCGCGCTGCTCATGCTGGTCATGGCCCTCGGCATCGGCTTGGCGCATCACGGGCACAAAGCGCCGTCGGTGGTGCAAGTCAACGGATCGAAGATCATCGCGGCGCCCGCGGCCGGGCTGGATAGCGGACGCGCGCCCCGCGGTGGGTTCTTGTCTCAATCCGAGGGCGGCCGCGTCATTCCGCCGACCGGAGTGCCCGTCACCGTTCAGCCGGGATCGCCGCCGGCGGGCGCGACGTCGTCGGCCGTCGTGCCGCCGATCGTGTCGCCCGACAGCGCGGAGTCGGCGTTCCAGCGCGACTCGATCGCCGCGGCGCAGGCGCGGGCAGATTCCGCGGCGGCGCGTCGCCGAGCGGCTGCGAGGCGCCTCGCGGCGTTGCGCCGCGACAGCATCATGCGAGACAGCATCGCCCGCCGCGACACGCTCGTGCGGCCGGATATGTCGATTCGTCGCGACACGATCGTCCCGCGCGAGCACATCATCCGTCTTCCTTCCGACACGATTACTCGGCGCGACACGATCGCGCAGCGCGATACCATCACACGACGCGATACTTCTTTGGTTCGGTCGGACACCGCGATTCGTCGCGATACAGCTACCTACGATCGGCGAGGGCTGCGAGGAGGTATGCAAGGTTTGCTGTACCGTCCATGATCGGCTCGTTCGTCGAATAGTCGCCGAGATCGTCGTGATATAGGACGAAGCCGGTATTGAACGGCGCGTAACTATCCTCGTGGCGTAGCGCGATTCCTCTCAGGCTCGAGAAGATCGATCGGTAAACGGGGCCGTCCACGAGACCGCCTGTCAACGCCTCCGGCCCGTACTGCATCGCGACCACGGAATGCGGATCATGCGGCCACCGTCCGTCGTGGGGATAGCCGATCACCATCGAGACGCCCCACGGATTCGCGCCAAACAGCCAATCGATCGCCGCTTGCTCGAGCTCGCGGTAGCGCGCGTCGCCCGACATTCGCCGGTAGAGCAGCGCCTGCGACGCGAACGAAACCATGAGATCGTTCGAGCACCAGATGAACGGGATTCCGACGCGAAATCCGTTGTCGGCCCGCTTTGCGACCGCGGCGAGGCCTCGTCGGTAGTACTCCGTCATCTTCGTCCGGTCGGAGCCGCGCGTCGCACGCCAGATCGACCAGTGCCCTGCGTTGTACCACGGATACCACTCGTAGTGACGCGCCGTGTCGGCGCCGAACCACGGCGTTGCGGGCTCGCGCGCCGCAAAAGCGAGGGCGTTTCGACGCAACGAATCGCGTCGCGTGAGCGAGAAGAGCTCCGCGGCGGCGAGCTCCATGTCGTCTACCCAGTTCTCCTCTTCGTAGAAGTACGGCGAACGTCCCGGTGCGGTTTGACAGACGCCCGGATGCGCGACGCCGAGCGCATACGCGGCTTCGGCCTTGCGCCGCAGCAGCGCGGTATCGGCGCTTGGAAGGATGCGCGCCGCGAGCGCGAAGACCGACGCGAACTTTCCCGCCGTCGACGCAAGTCCCGTCGACCGATTCTTGTACGCGAAAATTCCCTGTGCGCGTCCCGTGCATGCGTAAATGGGACGCTCCTTCCCCTTGCCCCATCCGTAGTCCGACGAATCGGTAGTCGGCAGATCGAGGTAGGTGTGATCGCGATCGTCGCCGAGCTGGTTGTATAGCTCCGAGTCGCTCGGGAACATGCGCAGCAGCCACTCGATACCGTGTCGCGCTTCGTCGAGCACGTCCGGGACGCCATTCGGACCCGGCAGGCCGTTCGCCGCGAATGCGTCTCCGAATACCGACGGGTGATCGCGGTAGGCCATGAGCAAGTGGTACGTCGCGGTGGCCGACGTCGCGACGTACTGAAGGTAGTCGGAGGCGTCGGCCCATCCACCGCTCACCGGCTGAAACTTCACCACACGGCCGGAGTCGTCGATCACGTTTCCGTCGAGCCTGTGCACGGAGTCGCGGAAGAATGGATTGAACCCCGATCGCTGCTCGCGCATGTAGTACAGCGCGGTGTCCGCACCGCCGGCATACACGTCGCGCCCGATTCGAACATGCGCCGACGCGCCGGAGAGCTCGATGACGTAACGGCCCGCCGTTCGAATCGCCGTAAAATTCAACCGCCACGTCGTCTTACACGGACCAAAGTTTCCCGCGCCGCGCACGCGCACTGGCCCCAGCACGACCCTCCCGTTCTCACCGCGGACGACGAAGCGTCGCGGCTGCGAATCGGCGTCGGCGAGCGAACAAGCGACGGCGATTTTCGGTGCGTCCGGCAGATAGCCGACCTGATTCACCCGCACGACAACGCTTGAATCGGCCGAGACAACGACCGCCGCCGCGATGGTCAGACTCAGGTTCATGCTGCCAATGATACATTGTTATTCCGTGACCATCATTCGAACCGCCGCGGACGACGAGCGCGCGACGATCCGCGAGCTCACGCTGCGTTCCTACGCCGAATACGCCGAGATCATGGATCCCGACTCGTGGCGCGGATTGAGTCAGGCGTTGCGTGACGCCTTGGCCTCCGACCAGCTCGTAGAGCGTATCGTGGCCGAGGACGACGGCCGTCTCGTTGGAAGCGCGATGCTCTACCCGGCGGAGACCGACGCCTACGGCGCACTGGCCTCGCGCGCCGGCGCGCCGGAGATCAGGCTGGTCGCCGTGGCTCCGGAGGCGCGCGGACGTGGAATCGCCAAGGCGTTGGTCGAAGAGTGCATTCGTCGCGCCCGAGCGCAGGGCGCGAGCGAAGTCGGACTGCACACGTCGCGCAGCATGCGCGCCGCGATGGCGATGTACGCGAACCTCGGATTCACGCGCGCGCCGGAGCGCGACTTTCAGCCGCCGGGCGCGGAGCTCGTTGAAGGGTATCGACTCAGACTCGGCTAGGCTCCGCGCAGCGCATTGATCGGGTTGACCCGCAGCGCCCGGCGCGCCGGCAGCCCCGACGCAATCGCGGCGACCGCGATCAGCGCCACCGCGGTCGCGATGAGGGACGGCGCATCCAGCGTCGGAACGCCGACGAGCATCGCGCGAATGAAACGAGCGACGACGATCGACGTGCCGAGCCCGATCACGAGACCCGTTCCCGCGAGCACCATGCCCTCCGCCATCACCAAGCCGAGCACGGAGCGCGTGTCCGCGCCGAGCGCGATGCGCACGCCGATCTCGAAGGTCCGCTGCGTCACGCCGTACGAGATCACACCATACGTCCCGATACCGGCGAGCAGGAGCGCCAGCGCGGCGAAGCCGGCGAGCAGCGACGTGCTGAAGCGCCTGTTCGACACCGACGTCCCCGCGACCTGCTCCAACGTGCGCACTTCGGCGACCGGCACCGTGGGATCCAGCGCGCGAACCTCACGTCGGAGGGCGGCGGCGAGCATCGCCGGATCGCCGGATGTGCGGACGAGCAGCGCCATGTTCCTCGGCATGAAGTACGCGCTTTTTGCTGCTTGAGCGAGCGGGAAGAACATCGTGGCTTCGGGTGTGTCGCCAAAGCCCCGCGCGCGGATGTCGCCCACGATGCCGACAACCGTGATGAACGGCGTGCCCTCGGCGAGGCGGAAGCGTTTGCCAAGCGCCCCTTGCTTCGGCCACGCCAGCTCGGCGAACGCCTTGCTCACCACAGCGACGAGCGGGGAGCCGTCGACATCAGAGTTCGTGAAAACTCTTCCGGCGATCAACGGAAGACCGACTGCCGCGAAAAATCCCGGCGTCGCCTGCTGCGGCACGGCCGACGGCCAGCGGCCTTCGGGATAATTGCCGTTCTCAGGTCGAAAACCCCACAACCCGCCGGCGTCGACTACGGGCAGCCAGCCGCTTGCGCCGGCGGCTTGCACGCCGGGCAATGCGCCCAACCTGGCCTCGAGCTGCGAGTAGAAGACGGCCGTTCGGCCCTCGTTGTACTCACGAGGGAGCAGCGCAACCTTGGCGGTGAGAACGCCGTGCGGATCGAATCCGAGATCTTCGCCCTGGAGATGCCACAAGCTTCGGAGAAGCATTCCCGCGCCCGACAGTGTGACCACCGCGAGCGCGACCTCGACGACGACGAGCGAGCGTCGCACGCGGCGCGTCGCACCGTGCGCCGATGCCACGCGACCCGATTCCTTGAGCGCCTCGGCCGACGCGCCGCGCGCGATGCGCCACGCCGGCACGAGACCGATCATGAGTCCCGTCGCCACAACGATCGCCGCCGTGAACAGCAGAACGCGCCAATCGATTCCAATCGCGTCGAGCCGCGGGATGGACGACGGTGCCGCGCGCAACAACAGCCGGCTGCCCAACCAGGCGAGCAAGAGACCGAGCGCTCCGCCCACAGTCGCCAGCAGCGCGCTCTCGGCGAGCAGCTGTCCGGCGAGACGTGGGCCCGACGCTCCGAGCGCGCTGCGCACGGCCATCTCCTTCTGTCTCGCTTCGCCGCGCACCAACAACAGATTCGCGACGTTCGAGCACGCGATGAGGAGCACGAAACCCGCGGCGCCGAGGAGCGCGAACAGGTACGGCTGCGTCGACCCGACCAGCGTGTCGCTGACGCGGGTGATGCGCGGGACGAGCGGAGACTTTGGATCGAAGCGGTCGGCGTACTGCGTCACGATGCGATGGGCGATCGTGGCCGCCTCCATGCGAGCACGGTCGATCGTCGCCGTCGGTTTCACTCGGCCGACCATGAACAAGTAGTGATTCGTCCGATCGCCGAGGCTGTCGGGATTGAACCGGGGAAGCGGCAGCCAGAGATCCGTCCGCGACTCGGGGAAATCGAAATGCGGCGGCATGACGCCGACGACCGTGCGCGGAACTCCGTTGATGGAGATCGTCTTCCCGAGGGCCGACTTGCTGCCGCCGAAGCGCCGCTGAAAGAGACCGTAGCTGATGATCGCCACGGTCGGCCGTTGGACGGCGAATTCATCCGCCGAAAAGAAGCGTCCGACGGTTGGACGCACGCCGAGCAGCGGAAAGAATTCGTCGCTTCCGCTGGAAACGCGGATGCGTTCGGGCTCGGCGCCCCCGCTCATCGTCGCGTCGCCGCGAATGTAGGCCGCTAATCCGTCGAGCGAGGGCATGCCCGCGTGATAGTCGATGAAATCGGGCTGCGACGTCAGCCAGTGCGGCGGCTCGTGGCCGAAGCTGAACACGCGCCCGGCGTTCGGGTACGGCAGCGGGCGGATCAGGATGCCGTTGACGACGCTGAAGATCGCCGCGTTCGCTCCGACTCCGAGCGCGATCGTGGCGAGGACGATCGCCGTGAACGCGGGCCGCCGTGCGAACCCACGGACGGCATACCTCAGGTCCTGGCCGATGGTGTCGAGCATGGAGTCTCCCGAGATGAACGGTCGAAGCCACTCTCCCGCCGCCGACACGAGGACGTCGGCGATGGTGGCGAGCCAGAGGAGCGCCAGCGATTCGCGGGCGGTTCGCGCGGCGCGGACGCGATCGCGATGAAAGTCGAGCATCGCGCGTCCGTAGCTGTCGCGGAAATCGCGCGGATACAGCCGAAGAAGCAGCCGGTACAGCCGATCGGCGGCGGTCATGCCCGCGCCCGGCCGATGATGCGGTGTTCTTCGGCGATGCGCATCAACTCGCGCAGGCGCTCGAGCTCGGCGGCGAGGACGCGACGCCCGAAGGGAAGGAGCGTGTAGTAGATGCGGCGCTCGTCTTCGTTGCCGTCCACGGGCCGCGGTTCGGTTTCGTCGACGAGGCCGTCGGCCTGCAGCGCGCGGATGTGCCGATAAAGATTCCCGGCCTCCAGCGCGATGCGCCCGTCCGTGTGCGCGACGATGTCCTGCCGAATCCCGTAGCCGTGGCGATCGCCCGCGCTCAGCATCGTGAGCACGAGCAGCTCGATCGGCTTGAGGGGCAGCAGTTCCAGCGGATCGCGAGTGCCTCGCTTCGTCATCATTTCCCCTCCTGGGGTCAGACCCTATTTAGAAAACTCGAAATAGGGTCTGACCCTATTTCGGGTGCGGTTCGGGGCAAAAGGAAACGGCTATGCTCAAAGTGAGCATAGCCGTTTGACAACCAAAGCGGAAGAAGGGTTGCGTCAGAACACGACTGGCTTCCCGACGATGACCGGCTCGAGGCCCAACCGCCGCGCTTGGGCGTTGAAGACCGGGAGCTGCTTCGTGAGGATCTCCTGCAGGCGATCGGTCTGGACCTTCAGCTCGCCCTTGAGGTCATTGAAGATCGGGTAAGCGGCGGCGATTGGCTTGGCATCGGCGCGCGAGACCACTCCGAGGAGCGACGCCAGGCGGTTGTTGACCTTGATCGGGAAGTTGAGCGGGTCCTGGCCGCTCTGGTTGCGCACCTGATAGACCGCTTCCTCGACCGCGCTGAGATCCGTCGTCAGCTTCTTGCCCGTCCCCTGCAGCTGGACGTCCTGCGACTTGGAAAGGCGATCGGCCACCTGCCGGTTGACGTCGCGAATCTGGATCACCGCATTATTCGCCTCGCTCACCTTGTCGCGCAGCTGAATGGCGAGCGCGAACTGCGCTTGGAGGTCGGCGTCGGTCGCTTCGTGCAACGGATTGCGCTTCACGACGAGCGGCTGCGTCGCCGTCTTGCCGTCGGCGACGAGGCGGACGGTGTACCGGCCCGGGGGCGCCGACGGCCCATTCGTCGAGCCGCCCCAGAGGATCATGTTCGGGAAGGTGACGGCCGGCGCGTACTGCTGATCCCAGGTGAAGGTGTTGACGCCGGCGACGCGACCGGGGTTCTGATTTCCGCCAAAGCCGCCCCGCCCACGCCCGCCGCCACCGCCGCCAGCTTCAGCGGCCGCGGAATCCGCAGGCGCGCCGCGGCCACCGCGTCCGCCGCGGCCGCCGGCGGCGTTCGTGGTGTCCGGATACGAACGGATCACCTGACCCTTCGCGTCGAGGATCTCGACGCGAACGTTCTGTGCCGGTGACTTGAGCAAATACTGAATCACCGCGGGTCCGCCCGAGCGATACGCCGCCGCGGGCTTGAAGAGCACGGGATCCGCGCTGGCGACCATCGTCGGCGTGTACTGCCGCAGCGGCTCGATGTTGTCGAGAATCCAGAATCCGCGGCCGTGGGTCGAGATCGCCAGGTCCTTTTCGGTGACGATCAGATCCCAGACCGGGATGTCGGCCATGTTGAGGTTGAGCGACTCCCAATGATCGCCGTCGTCGTAGGAGACGTGGACGCCATTCTGCGTCGCCGCGTAGAGCAGCCCCTTCCTCGTCGGATCTTCCCGCACCGCGTGTACGAACTCCGCGGCACCGATGCCGTTGGTGATCTTCGTCCACGTCTTTCCGAAGTCGTGCGTGCGATAGATGTAAGGCGCCTTGTCGTCGAGGAGGAAACGCTTCACGGCGACATACGCCGACGCCGAATCGAAGGCCGACGCGTCGATCTGGCTGACGCGTCCGAACTCCGGCATGTCCTTCGGGGTGACGTTCGACCACGTCTTGCCGCCGTCCTTCGTGACTTGGATGACGCCGTCATCGGAACCGGACCAGATGACGTTCGTCGTCCGCTTGGACGGCGCGAGCGAGAAGATGACGGCGTAGACCTCGGGGCCGTTCATGTCGCGCGTGATCGGCCCGCCCGACGGCCCCATGGTCTTGGGATCGTGCCGCGTGAGATCGGGGCTGATGCGCTCCCAGCTGTCGCCGCCGTTCGTCGTCTTCCAGACGTGCTGCGAGCCGGTATATAGAGTTTTCTTATCGACGGGCGAGAAGACGATCGGGTACGTCCACTGCCAGCGCTCCTTGATCACCGCCGACTCCTCGCCGGAGAACATGCGCGGATACGGGCTCACCTCGCGCACCTCGCCGGTGCGACGATTCAGCTTCGTGAGGAAGCCGCCGCCGTTGGCGTTGGTGCCGGAGTAGAAGATGTCCGGATCACGCGGGTCGGGCGCGATGTAGCCGTCTTCCGAGCCGCCGGGGCTGAAGTCCGTGGAGGCGCCGCCACGACCGCCGCCGCCGAATCCTCGTCCGCCGCCCGCTGCCGCGGTGGAGACGCATGTCTCGCTCGCGTCCTGCTGCGATCCGCACACGTAGTACGGCACGTGCGACGTGGCGACGACGTGATAGAACTGTCCGGTGCGATACGTCTTCGCCGTCCACGTCGGGTTGTCGGCGCCGGCGTTCGTCGTGATGTCGCCGCCCGGATCGGCCGCGTGCAGAACGTGATCGCTGTTGTCCGGATCGATCCACATGTCGTGCGAGTCGCCGCCGGCGAATTGCTGCTGGGCGAAGGTCTTGCCGCCGTCCTTCGAGCGGTAAGTGCCGACGTTGCCGATGTAGACGAGATCCTTGTTCTTGGGATCGGCGAAAACGTGCGTGTAGTAGAACGCGCGCTGACGGAAACGTCGCTCGTTGTTGACGAGCTGCCACGTGGCGCCGGCGTCGTCGGAGCGGAAGAGACCACCGTTCTCGTTCTCGATGAGCGCGAAGATACGGTTCGGGTCGGCCGAGATCGAGACGCCGATCTTCCCATCTATACCTATCGGGAGACCCCCGGTGTGAGTGATGTCTGTCCAGGTTTCGCCGCCGTCCGTCGACTTGTACAACCCGCTCCCCGGCCCGCCGCTCGACATCTGCCACTCTTTGCGGTAGGCCTCCCACATCGACGCGTACATCACGTTCGGATTCGTGCGATCGATCGCGATGTCGGCCGCGCCGGTTTCAGCATTCTTGAATAGGACGCGCTTCCACGTCTTGCCGCCGTCCACGCTCTTGTAGACGCCGCGCTCATCGCTCGGTGCGCCGTATTTCCCGAAGTCGGCGACGAAGACGATGTTCGAGTTCGTCGGATGAACGCGGATGCGCGAGATGGCGTCCGAATTCGAGAAGCCGACGTGCGTCCACGTCTTGCCGGCGTCCGTCGACTTGTAGACGCCATCCCCGGGCTGGATGTCGCCGCGGATGCACGACTCGCCCATGCCGATGAAGACGACGTTCGGATCGGTCTCCGACACGGCGACCGCGCCGACCGACGAGCTGTGGATCTGGCCGTCGGTGACGTTGGTCCACGTCTGGCCGCCGTCGGTGGTCTTCCACAAGCCGCCGCCCGTGGCACCCGCGTAGCCGACTTTCGGTTGACCCTTCACGCCGCTGATCGCGATCGACCGGCCCGCGTGGTCTGGGCCGATACTGCGCCAGCGAAGACCTTTCGTGATGACCGTGTCGAGTGCAAACGGAACCGGCTGCCGAAGCACGCCCCGGTCGAACGGTTCGGCGCTCGCGCCGAGTCGGACCAGGCCGGCAATGCCGGCGACGGCGAGGGGGATCGATATGCCGGCTCGAACCAACTGACGAGACATTGAGGCGATGCTCCGGTGGGGATGAAAGGAGTGGCCGAACGAGTAATCTCGCGGATCGGACGGTGCCGACGCCACGCTTTGGCGACACCGCGAAACGGCGCTCTCGATTTCGCAGAGCCCATTTCGGAACTAGCGAGACTCTTCGCGCGTTCAGTGTCAGTGGGTCATGGGATGGTGCGAGCTTTCCAGCCGTGGGCCGAGCCGGCAAACTTGTCCCGGAAACAGGTGACGTCAGCCATCGCGTCATGCGTTTGCAAATTTAGCTTGTGGGCTCGTTGACTCGACCTTACAATGGCGCATTCCCCGTAACCCCCACAGCACGAATCGTCGCAGCGTGGCGGCGTACGAGCTCGCGCCAAGTGTAGGCGCGCCAACCACTTGAAGGAGTTACTCCCGATGCCGCAGCTGCTCCCCTCAGTTGGTCGATGGTCTTTCCTTGCTGGAGCTGCGGCTCTTTTGGCCGCTTGCTCCGAATCGACAACGACGCCGCCGCGTAACATCGCGCCCAGCGTCGCAAATGCGGACGCGTCCCCCTGGCCGGAGTTCAACGGCCCAGCCGCCGGCGCGCACATCATG
>Ga0068856_100001369_pt1 | contig 25648 bp, 26 predicted proteins | sample KBSCornC62_FD_66595 | JGI IMG/M metagenome (GOLD analysis project Ga0068856, IMG submission 66595) | Corn rhizosphere microbial communities from Kellogg Biological Station, Michigan, USA - KBS Corn C6-2 | ecosystem: Host-associated > Plants > Roots > Rhizosphere > Soil ... | reverse complement strand
AGTTCTTCCATGGCTCTCCATTCGCCGTAAACGTCCCCGAAAGGCTGATGGATGAGGTAGAGGTCCAGGTAATCCAGTTGCAGCTTTTTCAATGAGCTTTCAAATGCCTTTTTTGCGCCTTCATAACCGTTTGAGTGTATCCAAAGCTTTGTTGTAATAAACAATTCCTCACGGGCAACGCCGCTGTTTTTTATTGCCCTGCCTACTGCTTCCTCGTTCATGTAGGACTGCGCTGTGTCAATCAGGCGGTAGCCGGTTTCAATGGCATCCATCACACCTCTTTCACATTCCGCCAGGTCTGTTACCTGGAATACGCCGAAGCCTAACATTGGCATTTCAACGCCGTTATTCAATTTAACTTTTCGCATCGGATGATTTATAGTATGTTGAGTCATATGGTAATTGAACAGGACAAAGTTGAGGCATATTTCCCGGCCCGTTGTTATACCGATTACGGTATTACCTACCAATATTACTGATATGCTTTACTGGGTGCATCAGCGGCAAATAAAAGCCGTAGTTTTGGATAAGATAAAGCGCAATGCTATGGAAGAGATAAACAGATTTGACAGCATCAGCCAGTATAATGCCTACAACAACCACGAAACCCTGCACCCGTTGGTGAGCGTTATTGATTACTCGAAGGCGAGCCCGAGGATGCTCAGGAAATCATATTTTGGCTTCTATGCCGTGTTGCTAAAGGATGTGAAATGCGGCGACCTGCGTTATGGTAAGAATTACTACGATTACCAGGAAGGAACGTTGGTTTTTGTTGGTCCCGGGCAGATAGCGGGTATAGAAAATTCAAACGAGATCTACCAGCCCAAAGGCTTTGGCCTGGTGTTTCACCCCGACCTGATCCGCGGCACCTCGCTGGGCAAGCATATACATGATTATACTTTCTTTTCGTACGAAGTGCGCGAAGCCCTTCATCTATCCGAGCGCGAGCGACAGACTGTACTGGATTGCATGTCGAAAATAGCGATGGAATTGCAGCAGTCAATCGATAAGCACAGCAAAATGCTGATCACGAACAATATTGAGCTACTGTTGAATTATTGCACACGCTTTTACGACCGCCAGTTCATCACCCGCGATCACGTTAACAAAGGCATCCTCGAAAAATTTGAAGATACGCTGAACGGCTATTTCGGATCAGACAAACCACAGACACTGGGCCTGCCCTCCGTAGCCTGGTGCGCCGAACAACTGCACCTATCCCCCAACTATTTCGGCGACCTGATCAAAAAAGAAACAGGCCGCTCGGCACAGGAATACATACAGGCCAAGCTGATGGATGTAGCTAAAGAGAAGATATTTGATACCAACAAATCCGTAAGCGAAGTTGCCTATGAGTTAGGTTTCAAATATCCGCAACATTTTACCCGGCTGTTCAAACAGCGCGTGGGGCAAACGCCGAATGAGTATAGGATGATGAATAACTAGCTGCCGGCGCACCTGGCAAATCCACCCCAAACGGGGTATATACCCCATCCTAAATTGACTTAGTTTTGAGCAAACAAACTCATTTTCAACTTAAAACACAGTTATGAAGACAGCATTTTTTGTAAAGGCCGCCGGCTTTTTTACCTGTTTATTGTTGGTAGCATCAGTGGCATTCTGCCAGGAAAGTCCGCGTGAAACCGCAAGCGGGAGCATTAACGGGGCGCAGATTAAAATAAACTATGGCAGCCCCTCGGTAAGAGGAAGGAAAATATGGGGCGGCCTGGTGCCCTACGATGCCATCTGGCGTACGGGAGCCAACGAGGCAACTACCATTGAGACCAGCAAGGATATTAACATTGAAGGCAAACCATTGCATGCAGGCAAATACAGCGTTTTCACCATACCCGGCGAGAAAGAGTGGAAAGTGATCTTCAATTCAGAAACTACGCAATGGGGCATTAAGGACGATGGATCGGCCAATGACGACCCATCAAAGGATGTGCTTACCATAACAGTTAAACCTGAAAAAGCCAAAGAATTTAAAGAGCACCTGACCTTTGTAATCACTGATAAAAGTTTTTCATTGCTTTGGGAAAATTTAGCTGTGCCAGTTTTGATAAACTGAGGGTGTGGTAACGCTAAAAGAAAATAGCGACGGGTTTTAGGCCTATCGCTATTTTACAAAAAGTTAACCAGTCACAAGTTAACTAATTAACCAGTTAACAAATCACTTCGCCTCATTATAAAACCTTATATCCGGTTTCCCGATCACCCCTGCACTCTCCATCAACTTTTTCTTTTCGTCAGAGAAAATAGCGGCTTTGGCCTTAGCCATGTCGGAAATACCGAACACCAGGTGAACCATGGTAGTGTCGTCAATACCGCGCCCCAATGCCCGGTCAATAAGCCCTTCACTTGCCCGTTTCGCGGAGCCTTCGCCGTCAAATACTTTCAGCCATGCATTAAAATCCTTCACCTTGTGGTTCACAATTACAAACTGTTTTGCAGGGCTGCCCGTCATCCTGATGATGTGATAATATTGGATATCTGGTTTTCCAATAACCCCGCCTTTGTCCATAGCTGCTTTGAGTTTAGGATCGGCCATGAATGCTTTGGCTTTCGCCATGTCGGTAACTTTTACTGCGACAAGGATGTTGTTGGGATCGTCAACATTTCGGCCTACCGCAAGGTCCTGTCCCCCGGCTGCTTTACGGTTCACCGAATCGGCATCAAAACCAGGCCTCCATTTGGCATAGTCCTTTACACTGTGGATGACATCGACCACGTCAAACGGAGCTGTCGATGCAGCTGGCTGGGCAGCCATTTTTGTTGTGTCGGTACTGGTTTTTGTTGTTGTATCGCCGGTGGTTTTGGTTGAAGAACCGCCGCACGAAAAAAATGCTGTTACAATAGCGATTGCCAGCATCATCTGAAATACTGATTTTAACTTTCCCATGATTTTAGGTTTTGATTGTGAAAAATGGTTGTAAATAGTGGAAAGCCGCCCATCGGCCTTCTTTGGTTTATATATATAAAACTAACTATATATATTGATTTTCAACAAATTATTCAATAATATAATAATTGCATATTCTATTTCTCCCTAATGCGTCCATTCGAGCCATTTACTATATTTGAGGCTATATGAACAGCTCTTTCATTGCTCTTATTGCCAACATTGCACTTACGATATCTGTTATCGTGGCCGTTATTTTTGGAATAGCGCAGGTGAGATCAGCTGCCAGAGATCGCCGCGAGCGGCTAACATTGGATATCCTGAGCAGCTTCCAGACAAAGGAGTTCGCCGAAATGCTGCACCACACTACCTTTACCAAGTTCCCGGCAACCCGTGGAGAATGGCTCAAGATGGAGCCGCAGGACCAAATACGCTTTGTACAATTTACCCAGCAAATGGAATCACTGGGGCTTTTACTGGCCGAACGCCTGATCAATATCGACCTGGTTGATAAAACATTGGGCGCCTATGTGGTTCACATGTGGGAAAAATGCAAACCCGTTATCCTTGATACCCGCATAACAAACGACGATCCTTTCCTCTCCGAATATTTTCAATGGATGGCCGAACAGATAGACCGGCGTATGAAAGAGCGGCCACGTAAGCCTTTCCATCTATCATCCCGGACGGCGATATAAATAAGTCCCGATCACAATATTTTCTTTCAAGCTCATTTCGCATCGCTATTCGGCGATTCGGGCCCATTATATGCCATAATATGCAATAATAAAGCTCATATTTTAAATTGCAGATTTATAATTAATAATTAATTATTTTCTTAATAATGCGAAACCTTATCATTTACATTTCGTATTAGTTTAATATCATTCATAATAAAACATTGTCACAATTGCTTTTCAAGGCTTTTAGTTAGGAGCTTTTAAGAAGGGGCGGATTGGGAAGGGAAAGGAAAAAGATGAAAAGTACGCTGTTACTACTTATGGCAATAATTTTTTTGTCATCGTGCCGCAAAGAAACCTCGGTTAAACCGTTAATTGAATCAAATAATATAAATGCAGTAGCAAACTACAAGCTGGCTGACACGATAGCTGATGGCGCAAGCTTTAAAATAAGGCTGTGGACCGATGTTACAACCTATGACGAAACAGCATTTATTTTCAGGCACGGAGCCAACGTTAATTATGTATTGAATGAAGACGCGCTGTATATGCCCGGCATGGGTGATGTTAGCCTGGCAAGTATCTCAACCGACGGCCAATTGCTGGCGATTAATACACTGCCTTACCACTACCACCAAAAGGTACACCTCGACATCGAGACAAAAACAGCCACGGCCGCTACATTAGGTATGCGTTCTCCGGTTAAAATACCGTCAAATCTTCACGTTTGGCTCAGAGACAAGTTTCTCGGCGACAGCACCGATCTAACAGTAGCCAATCATAATTTCAATATAACGGCAGACCCTAATTCATTTGGAAACAAACGCTTTGTACTCCTATTTAAACTGGATACCACAATTAAGAAATCATAATTTATTAACCTTTATATCACACAACCATGTTATCACTTCGCCCCATTCAGGCAGTTAATGACGAAAAGACTACCAGGTCATTTGTTATCATCACTCGTTCGCAGCCTAAAGCATTTTTTTCTTCCAACACCACCACTTACGACGTTTACCTGGCAGATATTGAGCGGCTCTTCAACAACGGATACATGGAAGGTGGCCCGGAAAAAAAAGCGGATCCCGCTTATTTTGGTCACATCCGTTTCAATCATTTTTGGGGTAGTTTCAGGTATTTTGCATCAGGCGATAATAACCTTCGTCCGCATGAAGCCGAAGAGTTATATGATGAAATAGCCTCCAGTTCATTGATAATCAGCAGTATTCAAAAATAAGTTAACACTAATGGTTTTTTATTTAAAACTGCTTTCATCACTGAGCGTAGGCTCATGGTATCAAAACATCGCGTTTTACGTCTTCATGGTATTCTTCATATACCTGAATTTGGATATCATATCAGCCCGGGCAAAGACCAGGATCAGGACTTTCAAAATGAATGAACCAACATTTCCCGATAGCCGTGATTTTCGTGGGTCGCCCAAATATTAAAACTTCGGAATTTCGGTCGACAACGTGATGCCATTCAGGATTTGACGTGATCTTTATCATTTATTGACCGCCACGCCGATTATACTTTAGCGAAGAATAATCAAGTACTGTTATGTGGTGGCAATACCTGTGCGTTTTCCTCGGCGCTTTTATATTCGACGTGGTTCCTTTTCCTCTGCCACCCGCGTTTACCGTTATGGTATTTTTCCAGATACTTTTTGGCCTTGATATATGGCCGGTAATAACCATCGGCGTCATTGGCTCTATACTTGGCAGGTACCTGCTTACACTTTATATCCCATACCTGTCTGATAAGGTATTAACCCATGCAAAAACAGAAGATGTTCAGTTCCTTGGCAACCGGATCAGCAAGCATACGTGGAAAACACAAGGCATCATACTACTTTATACGTTGTTGCCCCTGCCAACCACCCCAATATTTATAGCAGGTGGCATGTCGAGGGTAAGGGCGCTTTACATCATCCCGGCGTTTACGGTCGGTAAATTCACCAGCGACGCTATTTCCGTTCACCTCGGTAATTACGCATCCGAAAATATTATCCAGTTTATCGAACGCGGCGTTACCTGGCATTCCATAGCCGGGCTTGCTATTGGGCTGTTGCTGCTAGGGAGCCTTCTGTTCATCAACTGGCGCGCACTCATCATCAACAAAAAACTGCTGCTAAACTTTCATATCTGGAAACATAGAAGCCAAGCCGACGATCAAGCTCAGTCATTGTAAATTACCCTTGGTTCTCAGCGTCCTCTAAGCCTTTCCCCTGTTGTCACTGCGGTTAAAATACTTACTTCCGAGATTACGATGGAGCGTAAGTATCTCCAAAAACGCCACTATATCCACTTTAATTAATCATTTTTTCTCGCTGAAAATCAGTGCTTGTAACGCCAATGTTACGAAATGGTTAAACCCTGGGCTATTTAATGGCATCCAAAGAGAAACAAACATTAAATGAACCAAATACTGAAACCCATGAAAAAAGTAATCAAATCGGTAATGGTGCTTGCGATCGCGTTCGCGGCACAATCAACTTTTGCACAAGTAAACGTCGCGGCAACCACGGCCACCAAAACAGCAGTTCGCGCTGCGCTGCCAAAAGCTAATGTAGCGGCGACCGCAAGAACAACGGCCAACCAGGCTGCCATGATAAGCAAACAAACTGCTGCTCAAACTACAGCAGCCGTAAAAACAACGGCAAGCAAAACTGCCAGCTTTGAGGCAAATACAGCAGCCAAAACCACTGCTGCAGTTAACAACCAGACACAGGTATCGGCTAATCAATCAGCCAAAGTTGCCGCGGATGAGTCTGCAAAGATGAACACTAACGCAAACGAATCGGCGAAAGTTGCGGCGGATGCTCAGACCAGCGCTACTGCCGACACCAAAAATGCATTGAAGTCTGCTAAATCCGGTGTGCAAACCTCGGCTAATACTTCAGCTAAAGTAGCTGCCAACGAATCTGCAAAAATGAAAGCTGACGCTGACGAGGCTTCAAGCGTAGCTGCCAATAAGGTATCTGCATCTAAAACTACTTCGGCCAAAGTAGCCGCTGGTGAATCTGCAAAAATTAACGCAAATGCTAACGAAGCTGCCAATACTACTGCAACTAAAGTAGCATCTGCAAAAAGCACATCGGCCACAGTTGCCGCAAAAGCAAAAGCCAAAACTTCGGCCAGCGCTAAGAATGCTGTAAAAACTGCCAAAGCAAAAGCTAACGTATCAGCAAATGCTGCCGCAAAAGGCGAACAATCTGCCAGGGCATACGTTAAAAGCAGCCAGGTAAAAGCATCTAACGAAACAAACACTTCTGCCAAAGCAGCAGTGAATGGATCGAAGAATAAAACAAAACTGAATGCTTCCAGTTATACGGCTTCGGCAACCTCTGTTGCAGCAGGCAAAAAGAAAGCTGATGTAAAAGTCGCTTCTTCCGAAAAACTGAGCGCAGGCGCCCAAAAATAAAAACATCAAAAGGTGAAGGATCGGAGGGTCTTTCACCTTTACATCAACTACTTATGAAAAACGCATTTAAACTAACCTTCTTTGCACTTTTTGTTCTTATCTCATTCAAATCCAAAGCTCAGAAAGTGTCTATTGATACTAACCTGTTGTTTCTTCCCCAATCAAAATTTTCATTTAACGCCAGTGCCCAATATATGTCAGATCTGACCTATGCCGGACGTAAGGACCTGTCAAGCGTGCCTGCGTTGCTTCCTGGTTTTACTGCGGTTTACAAGCATAGCTTCTTTATAAACGCTTTAGGATATTTTGATGTCAACGGATCTAAGTCAGGTGCCGAGGGTTTGAGCATTAGTCCTGGCTACCTGTTTTCGCTGGATACCGGAAGGAAATTCGGCGGCTCGATCGTAGCGACCAAGTTCTTCATAACCAATAACAGCCCTATCATTTTATCATCTTTTAATGCGATGATCGATGGCCAGCTATATTATTCGGGGCCCATTAAGTTTACTATTGGTGGCACCTTTAGCCTTGATAAAGACAATAACCGCGACTGGATGAATACCATCCAACTGGAAAAAGAAGTTTGGCTGCTGAAAAACGGCGAGCTAAAAACCAATGGTCTCAAAATTACGCCGACTATTACCGCGTTTACAGGATCCCAGGAGTTTACCGAGACATATTACGTGGAATCACAGGTGCCCAGAGCGATCGCTACACCAACTGTATTATCACCTATTACTTCCCTGTTCCCCGGCCTCAGCCAGCAACAAGTGCTCAACAAAACTGTCACACAACAAAAAGAACGTGAGGTAAAACAATACAAGCTCCTTGCCGCTAGTCTCTCGATGCCAATTGATTACACCCTGAACAGCTGGCAATTTACAGTGACTCCGTATTTCACACGTCCTTTCAATGAAGTTGATTACACCGGCGGTGGTACTTCCGGCAATTATTTCTTCTTCACAGCGGGCGTGAGCTATTTATTTTAAAAACAAATCAACTTTTTACAGCTTCTACAATTATTGCACTTCCTCTGCCCAACCCCGTGAAATAACGGGGTAAATTTTGGGTGTTTTAACCATTGCGTAATAGATTGCAAAATAGTTAAATTGGCCCGGATACCCCGGAACTTAGACCCTACTTATGGCGCTAATACGACAAGTTAGCTGTATACGCAAACGAAATTATTATTTTGATCCGCACGAAATTATCGAAAGCCTTGGCGGTGAATATCTTGGCGCTCCATGGCGCCTGCCCGATTTTATGGTTATTCACTACATTAAAACCGGACTTGAAAAATATTTTGTAAAGGTTGGCCACAAAAAATTAAAAATAATTGTGGCCACTTACAATAACAAAGAATATCTGAAGGCCGAAACTGATGATTACAGCCCCGATACGTTGCTGGCGCTGCCGCTATGCGATAGTTTGAAGGTGATTAAATGAGCTGGTTATAGGATCGGCGAACGGTTTGCTTTGGCTATTCGTCGTCCGTTTCTAGGCGTTCCTCTTCCAGGTCGAGACGGCGCTCAATGGCGGCTATTACGTCGTCGTCGTAGTGATCTTTATGTCTGAACCGGTGCAGTTCCGTTCGCTGATGCTCGGTGAGCTCAACCATTACCCGTTTAAACCTGGTAAGTATGCCGCCCAGCGTTAGCTTTTTCTTTTTATCAATAGCTTCCTCATAAAGCGACTTTTTTAGTTGTAGCAACTCGTAGCGGTTACGCAGCATGGGATTGTGCTCGATGTCGCGCTTATACTTATTCTCCAGTTCGGTAATCGATGCATTTACGAGGTGGGTATCCATTTCGAGCATTTGGAGTTCGTCGGGTTTTTGATCAGGAAAATATTCTGGCTTTACGATGCGGACAATAGAGGGAAGTATCAAACCCTGCCCCACCAGCGTAACGATGATGACTACAAAAGTTATAAATAACACGAGGTCGCGATATGGGAAAGGCTGGCCATGAAGCAATAACGGGATAGCCAGCGCCGAAGCCAGTGAAACGACGCCGCGCAAGCCTGCCCAGCCGACAACGGTGGGGTTACGCCACCCCGGACGGCTTTGAGCCACGGTGATGAACCGGCTGATAAAACGCGTAAAAATGGAAGAAAAATAAGCGCTGAAAACACGCACCAATATCACAGCTGCGGCAATAATAAGCGCGATTGACAAACCATGACCGAGCGTGTCGGAATAAAGCCCGGCCGATATCTCGGGCAATTGTAACCCGATCAGGAAAAAGATCACCGCATTCAAAATAAACACTACTGATCGCCATACGGCCCGCGATCGCAAACGACTACTGTGACCAAAAATAAAATGATTTTGATAAGCTATGAATAACCCACCCGTCACCACCGCCAATACGCCCGACGAATGCAGGTCCTCGGCAGTAAGATAGATCAGGTACGGGAATACTATTGACAAAGCAATATCAAGTGTGGATGTAGTTGGCAGCCAGCGGTAAATGGCATAAAAAATTACGCCGAACACCAAACCTATTGCAATGCCGCTCACAACTACCAGCAAGAAACTTAATAAGGCCTCGTGAAACACAAAATTGTTGGTGGTTATTGCCTCCAGCGCAAAACTGTAGAGCGTTAAGCTGGTGGCGTCATTTAGCAGGCTCTCTCCTTCCAGGATGCTTACCATCCCTTTGGGTAACCGCACATATCGTAACACGGCTGTGGCGGCAGCAGCGTCAGGCGGCGAAATAATGGCGCCCAGCATGAAGCCCTCGGCCAGCGTAAACCCAGGGATTAGCCAGCATGCAATAAAGGCCACAGCAGTTGCAGTAAGAAGCACAAAGCCGACCGCCATCACCAGGATAATACGCCGCCATCGCCACAATGCCCGCCATGATGAATTATACGCCGCGTCGAACAAAATAGGAGGCAAAATAACCAGGAACACAAGGTTGGGATCGATGCTGATGGTAGGTATAACCGGTATAAAACCCAGCGCCAAGCCGGCCAGCACCAGGAATATCGGGTATGCAATACGCAATTTGTTAGCGAGCAGCACCAGCAGCGATACACTGAGTACAAGTCCGATGCAGAGCAAAAGCATTTCGTGCATAGCGCCAAGATACAAATTTCCGCCACGATAGTATTTGATGATGATCGGGCTCGTTTGAGCTTTTTTTTCGAAAACCCTATTTACGCTTGCGTATAGGTGATCGATCCGCCCATCGGCGGATACGATCGGGTGAGTCGACTAGCCGCCATGCTTAAGCCCGCTTAACTAAGATTTATCATTCGCCAAAATTTCTCCAAAAAATGATCAATGCAACAACCACCATGATAGCACCAAGCACCGCTACGGCTATTGCAGGAACCATTTGAGGAATAGCATAAGCCAGCCTGAGCGCAATCCCTCCCAGGAAGATGAACAACAGGGCATACCACAAATTGCTCCTTTTCGATTTTGACCGCGTTTCCATTACAATCATATATGCACTCGCACCTCACGGGCAAATTTTACAGCTTAGAATTTAGTATTTAGAGTTTCAACCATTCACCACTTCTCCCCCGTTTACGTGAATCACCTGGCCGGTGATGAATGAAGCATCGTCTGAGGCCAGGAACACATAAGCAGGACCGAGCTCCGACGGTTGGCCTGCGCGTTTCATCGCTGTTTCGCTGCCAAAGCTTTTTATCTTTTTTTCGTCAAATGTGGATACGATGAGCGGCGTCCATACAGGCCCGGGCGCTACACCGTTAACGCGTATGCCTTTTTCAGCCAGGTTAGTTGCCAGCGACCGTGTAAAAGTAGTTATAGCTCCTTTGGTTGACGAATAATCGATCAGGCTTGGCGACGAACGGTATGCTGTAACCGAAGTTGTATTGATGATACAATCCCCCTCATGCATATATTCCAGCGCCGCTTCGGCAAAATAGAAATAGGCGAATATGTTGGTCTTGAACGTTATATCGAGCTGCTCTTCGGTAATGTCCTTTACATCTTTTTGCGGAAATTGCATGCCCGCATTATTTACCAAAATATTGATCCGGCTGAACTCATCAATTACACGCTCTACAGCCTGCTTGCAGAAAGCACTGTCTTTAACATCGCCTTTGATCAGCAGGCACGTTCTGCCCGCGGCCTCAACTATATTGCGTGTTTGTTCGGCGTCTTTATCCTCATTAAGATATACGATGGCGATGTCGGCGCCTTCCTCGGCAAAATGTGCAGCAACGGCCCGGCCTATTCCGCTATCGCCTCCTGTTATCAGGGCCACTTTGCCGTGTAACTTGTCGGCAGACATATATGTTTCCTTGATGTATTGCGGCGCGGGATTCATTCGCGCTTCAATGCCCGGCTGCTTATTTTGTTTGGCCGGCACTTTATTCTTAGTTATAGTAGCCATATTTATTTATTTATTTGAGAGTCAAGAATCGAGAGCCAAAAATCAAGAACTAAGATTCGAACCCATTCACTATTGACTATTCACCAATCACAACTCACCACTCCCCATTTACTCCTGGTGTATCGGCTCATGATGCTCATGGCAAGCCTCCGCGCAGGCAAGACAGGCTTTGGCACACTGCTGGCAATGATCGTGATCATATTTGCCGCACTCTTCGGCACACATCCGGCATATTTCTTCGCACAACAGTAGTTGCTGCATCGCTATGGGCGAGTTGCGCCTCACTAATTTGGCCGCCATTGAGCACGCATCAGCACAGTCCCTGTCGAGCGATATGCAGCGACTCATTTTTTTCATGTCAGGCTCCTGCAAACAGGCATAAGCACAATATTCGCAAGCCATGGCGCAATCCAGTAAGGTTTGCACCAGGTCGTTGATTTTTGGATATTCCATAAATTTCAATTTTTAAGCTTTGTTTTATTCTCGTCGCGCATCTCCTTCCCTTTTATGCCTTTTCTGGTAATCAGGAAAACGGCGACAATTAGAAACAGTGCTATAAATACAAATGCAAAGGGTAACAACATGTTTTAGAAAAATTAATTCCCGGCGTGCCAACCCTTTTATTGCAGCTGTGCTTCCATGCTTATACAGATTTTAATATTTTATGCAATGGTTATATAAATTCCAACATGGAACACCTGACGTGGTTTGCGTGTTAAATACGTATTTCCGCTTGCGTGAAATACCTTTTTTTGTTAAAATCTTATCCCTTGCCAACTCCCCGGCCTCAATGATATCCGGGCCAGGCTGGCCGGCTTTATCTCTGCTGCGTATAAGCTAGTTTACAGCCTCACTTTACGAAGCAGATAAGGTTGGCCCATCAGCCGGCTGACTGAAAATGACCGGGCAAGTCGAATCACCCGCTTGTTTGACCTATTCCCGGACGGGAAAACTTTAGACAGTACCTCCCATGTTATTATTAAAGGTTTTGAGAAACATTCCAGCTTTCTGCTGGTTGAGTCTATGTGTAAAATACGCACTCCCAATTGCGACAAATACCTTTTTTTTCTACTCGGTCAGCATATTTAGGCAAGTATTAGTACTTTTTGCCTCTTATTAAAAAAATAAACCCCACTTTTATATGGGTAAATCAGAAAGGCAGATCAATTAATGATCAAAATGTTATTGGTCGACGACCACAATCTCGTTAGAAACGGGATCAAGACTCTTCTTGAGAAAAATGGAAAATTTCAGGTTATAGGCGAAGCTTCGAATGCCGATGAGGCTTTTGAACTATTGGAGCAGGGCCTAAGTCCGGAGATCATCCTGGCCGACATAACGGTACAGGCGATGACTGGTATTATGCTGGCCAAACGTTTTATAGGGGCTCAAAATGCTCCTAAAATAGTGTTGCATACCATATCGGAGAATAACGAATTCCTTGCGCTGGCATTTAAAGCAGGTGCGATGGGTTATTTATTAAAGAGCATTGGCGCCGAGGAACTTGTTTTTGCGCTGTCCCATATTTATTATCAAAAAAAGAAATATATCTCGGCGGATGTTGCTGTACGGCTGGTCGATCATATCAGCGATCTATCCAAATTAGTCATAGAAAATGGCGATGGGAAAATCGCTTTTTCTAAACGCGAAACTGAAATATTGGGCCTGATTGCCGAAGGTTTCTCCAACCAGGAAATTGCCGATAAATTATTTACCAGCAAGCGCACGGTTGAAGGCCACCGGCAGGCGATGATGGATAAGGCCAATGTGCGCAACTCGGCCGCGCTGGTAAGATATGCCTTTCAGAATAAACTACTCGGATAGTACCCCTCCTGTACGCTGTGATAATGCCGTTATTGAACTAAAAAACAGGTATTTCACACATTGACACGAATATTTCTCAATGTTTAAATTTGGTATTGAGTCATCGATAAGAGCCTGTCCTTATACTGTTTATACCGTTTGCCTGATCGTGTATGACTCATTAGAAAAATTTACTGATCATGAAACGTGTGCTGATTTTAGACAATGACGCCGATGTTCTCGACGTCATGAAAGAAGCGCTTACCTACGAGGGATTCGAGGCAAGGTGCTTCGGGGATGTAAATGATGTGATCGCGCTTGCAAACGATCATAATCCCGACTTATTTATCATCGATTATATCTTGAATGGTGTTAATGGCGGCGAACTATGTCACCAGATAAAATCAAATAAAAGGACTTCTAACTTGCCGGTGATTTTGGTATCGGCATATCCCAGGGTTCTGAAATCACTTGGCGACTATGGGGCCGACGATTTCATCTCGAAACCATTCGACCTGGATGATTTACTGGAACGGGTTAGCAGGCTAATTGACAAACGAAAGGATAAGAATTTCCATGTCGTATAATACAGGGATAAACCGGGTTTTTCTTTTGGGGAGTGTTTGTGATGACCCTGCTTGGCAAATTATAGACGGGAAGCGCATGCTATGCTTCCAGCTTTCAACTACCGAAGAGATCAAAAAAGGCAACGGAAGTTACGAGCATACCGAATGGCATAGTATCAAAGTGCCGCCCGATCTGATTAAAAACAGGATACATTTTCAGAAAGATGAGCAGGTATACATCCAGGGGAAAATTCAAACAAGGGTTGTTTTTGAGGGCGGTGTAAAATTATATAAGGCTGAAATTCTGGCAACTAACGTAGAATATCTAAAAACTGCAAACAAATACCTGCATGCTTTGTAGCGTAGTTAAGATACGTTCGTCAAAGGCAGATATCCCTCTCATTGCTTAACCCTTTGATACGCATATCAAAGGGTTATGTTTTTGTGGCCCTTTCGCTATTCCTACTTCTACCTCATGACGAGGAACGAAGCCATCCCTACACATGTAAATCAACGGTGCAGAATTATGTTGGTGAGCGAAATCCCTCGTGAGCTGATCATTGATCCCCTCGTATCCCGATTTTATGAAACCAACAAGTGCTGTTGTACTTTAACCTTCTTTTGATAAGCCAACAGCGAGAGCAGTAAAATTAGTCCCACCACAAAGTACGAACACAATACCAGTGTCGAATTACGCATATTGTTGGTAATATCATCCACAAGCCCGAAGCTGAACATCCCTCCTACAATGGCAATCTTTTCTGTTACATCATAAAAGCTGAAAAAGGAAGCTGAATCGGGTATATCCTGAGGGATAAACTTGGAATAAGTGGAACGTGAGAGCGACTGTATACCTCCCATCACAAGACCCACAACTGCCGCCAGCACGTAAAACTCATATTCATTAGTTGTAAAGTACGCGCCAATACAAACTCCTATCCATATCATCACGACACCTGATAGCACCTTTATGTTACCGTACTTATCCGATAACCGCGACATAAAGGTAGCGCCAACGATGGCCACCAACTGAATCACCAATATGGTCATGATCAACTTGGAATCGGCAAGCTTAAGTTCCTTCGCTCCAAACCCAGTAGCTACCAGCATAATGGTTTGCACACCCATGGAATAAAAGAAAAATGCAGGCAGGTACCGTTTTAGTATCGGCATGTTTTTTACTTGTTGCCATACTTTCCCAAGCTCGATAAAGCCGCCGCGCAATATATCGTGCGTATGCGATTTGGCGTTGGGGCTTCCTTTTGGCAACACGGTGAAAGGGATGTAAGCAAACCCTATCCACCAAACACCAACCAGCAAAAACGAGAGTTGGGCTGGGAAGGCTTTATCTGTTATCCCGAACCATCCGGGTTTAAGCACGAATACAAAGCAAATGATTTGCAAAATGACGCTGCCAATATAACCATAGGTGAACCCCTTGGCACTTACATCGTCCTGCTTATCCAATGTGGCAATTTCCGGCAGATATGAGTTGTAAAACACAAAGCCACCACAATAGCCAATTGCTGCCAACCCGAAAAAGATCATACTGCGCTCAAGGTTGCCGATATTGAAGAAATAAAGCATGCCGCACGAAATGGCGCCCATCCAGGTAAAAAACTGCATAAAAATGCGTTTATTGCCCCGATAGTCGGCAATAGACGTAAGTACCGGAAGCAGAAGAGCGATCACCAGGTAAGCTGCAGCCAGCACATAATCCTGCAATGCAGTGTTTACAAAGCTCTTCCCAAAAAAGATCACATGATTGTTCGTTGCCTTATTTGCGGTTATGGCAACATAATATGCCGGGAAAATGGTGGAAGTAATTACCAGGTTATACGCTGAATTGGCCCAATCAAAAAAAGCCCAGGCCCGGATGGTTTTTGGATTGTTTTTAGGTTGCATTTAAGGCTAAAAGTAGGGAAAAATATTTATCAATAAGACGACGTCATGCCGTCCGCCAGTTGGCGGATCGGCATTCCTCAGGACAAGTATCGGATATTTCTTAACACTATCCTCAAACTCAAAATAAATTTGATATGTATATTTGGCCGGAGCCAGTCTGTTGACTGCATTAAACTTTTCACTATGAAACACGGACTTTTAATAGATATGGACGGCGTGATCTACAGCGGCGAGGACCTGATAGAAGGCGCCGATCGCTTTATTGCCCGTCTCCTCGAAAATGATATACCCTTCACCTTCATGACCAACAACAGTCAGCGCACCCGCCTTGAAGCTGTTCGCAAACTAAAAAGACTAGGCATCGAAGTAACTGAAGATCATGTTTATACCAGCGCCATGGCCACCGGCAAATTCCTGGGCGATCAAAGCCCTAACGGGACGACGGCCTACGTACTTGGCGAAGGTGGCCTGCTCACCAGCCTGCACGAAAATGGCGTCACTTTGGTTGATTCTGATCCTGAATTTGTGGTACTTGGCGAAGGACGCAATTTTACCCTCGAAATGGTACAGCGCGCCGTGGATATGATACTGGCGGGCGCCAAATTTATCACCACCAACCGCGACCCATCGCCCAAGAAACCGGGATGGAACAACCTGGGCATTGCTGCAACAACGGCCATGATTGAGGAAGCTACCGGCCGCAAGGCCTTTGTAATTGGCAAGCCAAGCCCGGTTATGATGCGTTCGGCAAGGAAATATTTGGGACTAGAGACCGCTGAAACTACTGTCATCGGCGATACGATGGAAACCGATATCCAGGGCGGCGTACAAATGGGTTATAAAACTGTTCTGGTACTTTCTGGCATAGCCAGCAAGGATACTTTAAGCCACTATGCTTTTAAACCCGATACGGTAGTAAGCTCGGTTGACAAGATCGAGTTCCCGCTTAAGTGGTGGTAGTTTTTAAGTCGAAAGTCTTAAGCCTAAAGTCCTAAGTCAAACAACTTAAGACTTTAGACTTAGGACTTCAGACTATCTCAAATGTGCTCTCAGCATCCACACCATTTTTTCGTGCTCTTCCATTAGGCCGGTAACGAAATCGCTGCTGCCAAGGTCGTTGTAATCATTGGCAAATGGGTTGATATTGCCGCGAATGAATTCGATGATACTGTTGTGATCTTCAACTAACTCGCGTATAAAAGCATGGCTGTCATTACCACCGCCATTCACTTCCGAAAGATGAGTAAGCTCAGAAAATGCCTTCAAAGTGCCTGGAGCATAATGGCCAATAGTACGGATACGCTCGGCAACACTGTCCATAATTTCGTCCAACTGCTCATACTGCGATTCGAAGAACAGGTGCATTGAATGGAAATCAGGACCTTCCACGTTCCAGTGCGCATTGCGGGTTTTGGTATATAATACGTATTCATCGGCCAGCAGCTTCGATAGTTCGGCAGAAACGGCCTGGGTGTTTACTTCAGAGATTCCGATTGCGGTTTTCATAGTTGTGTGTGTTTTAAGGATGGAAATAAAGTAAACAAATATAAAAACCTATAGTGGTTTGGCTTATTAAATGCCTGTAAAATCCGTATCATTTTTGTCGCCGGCCCTTTGACCTGAAACACGGATTTTATTACTTTTTCTTTTTCGGTAGCACTACGCCTACCTGTTCCATGTAAACTGATCCTGGAATTATGGATTTGTGTGAAGTAATCATTCCGTTCTTATCAAAGGTATAGATGTCGCCGTCAAAAAATTTAAACGACTTGCCGGTAGGTTTCATTGTTAAATATGCGTTCTTAAACGTACCACTAAAAGTACCCGTCACTATCACGCTATTATCGTTGGCATAGGCAGTCAGATCCTCGCCTTTAAAATCAGGGTAGGCTCCAAAAAAGGTCTTCATCTCCGTTTTTATAGAGTCGATATTTTTTTCGGGCTTATCGTTTCCCGATCCAAGTTCCGCATAACCCGGCGCACAAAGTTTGAAATAACCTTCAATATCGGTTTTTGTAATTAGGCTATCAGCACGTAATGCTGTTTGTATATTCTTTTTCATGGCAACCGCGGTACTATCGCTTGAAGATGCTGCACTATTACTTTTGCAGGAAGAAAAGAAACTGGCGGCCATTACCGACAGTGCTAATACTGTGAATAGTTTTCTCATGGCTTTGGTTGATTGGTTTAATATAAAATTATAACATAATAATTTCACATACAAAAACTTATGCAAAAACATTCAACCAAAAATTTATCTGAAAAGAAGCTTGATTTACTTGCCCAAAGCAAATTTTACGGCAGCCTTAGCATGTATCTGTGTCGTATCAAAAAGCGGGATATCAACATCTTCCTCGCTGATCAGCAAGGGAATTTCGGTACATCCTAAAATAATGCCCTGCGCACCCTGAGCGACCAGCTTATTGATAACTTCGACATAAAACTGTTTGGTTTCAGGCTTAAAAATGTTTCGCCCTAGCTCCTCGAAAATGGTGTAGTGCATATGTGCCCGTTCCGCATCTTCCGGTATCACAATGTCGATCCCCCTTTCCGTCAGCTTGTCCCTGAAGAAGGGTTCTTCCATGGTAAATTTAGTACCAAGTAGCCCTATTTTATACAGCCCCTGTTCGGCGATAGCTTCAGCGGTCACTTTGGCAATATGGATCACCGGTAGCTGCACATTTTGCTCGAGCGCGTCAGCAATTTTATGCATGGTGTTGGCACAAAGCACAATGCCTTCTGCTCCCCCATTCTTCATCCCTGTAGCGGCCCTGGTTAGCATTTGCAGGGTTTTATCCCAATTGCCGCTATCGTTATTGTTTTTAATATCCTGGTAATTGAATGAATAGATCATGCATTCGGCGAAGTTAAGATCGCCCAATTGTTCGTTTATACCAAGGTTGATAAGTTTATAATAATCCAGCGTAGATACCCAGCTGATACCACCGATGAGGCCCAAGATTTTCATGGTCTGAAGATATTAATAACAAATTCATTATCTTTAGAAACGATTATTGCAACCACTAATATGACGGAACAATGATCGCGTAATAACAAAATTTAAAAACCACCTATCACTTTCAGACAGCGTTGTGAAAAAACCTTTACTTATCGTATTGCTATTATTTGTTGGCACAAAACTGCTGGGACAAGCTCCCTCGATTACTTCGTTTTCGCCTTCATCCGGCCCCGCAGGCAGTTCGATGATCATCACCGGATCAAACTTTGGTTCAACGCCTGCGGCCAACGTAGTTTATTTCGGCGGCGCTAAAGCTACTATTACTTCGGCAAGCACTACTTCCCTGACCGTAACGGTACCCGCGGCGGCAACCTATGCCCCCATCAGCGTCACAGTAAATAATGGCACGGCGGTTTCCGGGGCAGCATTTGATGTTACTTTTCCGGACGGCAACACGGTATTCTCCCCCTCGTCAATGGCAGGAGTAACAAGCCTGGGTCTAAACAAACAGCTTTGTTACGACAACCGCCAGGTTGTGCTTTACGATTTTGACGGCAATGGCAAAACCGATGTGGCCGTTAATGACCCAACTGGTAATGCCATTTATATTATGCTCAACAATGGCAACGCAACGAAACCGTATGGGGCCACTCCTTCTGTAACGCTTGCCACCAATACGCGTCCGCTACAATTGACCTGCGCTGATATTGATGGCGATGGTCTGAAGGACCTGTTGGTATTGTGCCCGGATGGCAATAGAATCGATATTTTCAGGAACACGAGCACTGGCGGTACGGTTTCGTTCGCGGCAATGAGCACCCTAACCGTAGCTTCATCAGCAGTTTCTTTCGCTGTAGGCGACCTGGATGGCGACGGGCTACCGGATATCGCTGTTACCAATACCAGTACTACCGGTGTGTCCGTCTATAAGAATGTGACTTCGGCAGGAAGTATTAAATTCGGTACGCCGGTCACCTATACCGCCTATCAACCCACCGCTATTGCCATAGCCGATATGAATGGCGATGGTAAGCCCGACCTGCTTTATTGCTTACCCTCGGGTAGCGAGCTGGACATCATGAAAAACAATAGTACTCCCGGTACAATTTCATTAAGTGCGCCTGTATATTTCTCGCCAAATTTCGCGACACAAAAGTTAACTGTGTGCGATGTAGATGGTGATGGTAAGCCCGACTTATTGATGACCGGGTCGTCGGGTTTAGAAGTGGTGGCTAATACCACACCAGTTTCCGGGAAATTTTCGTTCGCAGCACCTAAGTTTTTCCCGCTGCAGGTAATAGACACCAATCTTTACAATCGTCAGCAATTGAGAGGAACTAACGGAACTAACCCTAATGTAACATCAACCACCGTTACTATGGGTGATATTGACGGTGATGGCAAAGCCGATGCAATAGTGCTCTATTCAATCTTACCACCAACTACAGAATTTTCCATACTGCGAAATTTAAGTACACCCGGCAATATCAAATTCGACGTCGATGAAGAGTACTCTTCCAACGTGCCCGAGAGCGTCGATGTAGGTGACGTAGATGGTGACGGCAAACCCGACATTATTGCTGGCACCCGTGAAGTCGGCGTAGTTGATTTCATAAAGAACAGGGTCACTGAACCCACCCTCACAGGATATCAAATTTCCGCCGGTGGCACGGTAACGATCAGCGGAACGAATCTGCTCAAAACAAGTTCGGTTGTTATAAACGGCATTCCCGTTACATCTTTTACAATAAATTCAGCCACCAGTATCACAGCAATGGTCGCCGCAAATATTATGGGTACGATCGGCGCAACAACACCTTACGGCACGGCAACCTATCATGGCTTTACCAATGTAAAAGCACCTGTGATAACTTCATTCAGCCCGGCTTCGGGGCCGGTTGGTACTACGGTTACTATAACAGGCGCGAATTTCGGTTCATCAGCCGCAAATAATGTAGTCTATTTCGGTACCTCAAAGGCCACGGCTACAGTTGCAAGTTCCACCTCCATAACCGTCACCGTACCTTACGGATCTTTATACCAGCCTATATCGGTTACAACCAATAACCAAACCGGCTATTCAGCTCAAATATTTAATACGACTTTCCAGGGGGCGGGCGCCAAATTTACCCAGGCATCTTTTGCGCCACAAACAAACAGTGTGCCCGGCTATGGCTCCAGGTCGGCAGCCCAGGCCGATTTTGATGGCGATGGTAACCTGGATATAGTAGTAGCTAGTTACGGGGGAACCCCAACCAGTAACATTTTTGTTTATCAAAACACCGGTAATAAAATTACTCCTTTTTCGAACAAGCAGACATTAACTTTAACTACCGGTGGCAACCCAAGCGATGTGATAACCGCCGATTTCAATGGTGATGGCAAAACCGACCTGCTGGTAGTTAATAGTTACAGCAACACAATTTCTGTATTTCAAAATACCTCTACGCCGGGCAATATTACTTTTGCCGCAAGACAGGATTTTGCCGCATATATAGCAGCAACAAATTTGTACCTGGGCGATTTGGATGGCGACGGTAAACCCGATCTGGTTTCTATCGACGCGACAGGGCCTATCGGGGTAATATCTGTTTACAGGAATACATCCGACAATAGCACAATTTCTTTTGACAAGAAGGTTGACTATAACGCCGGTGGCCTTGCCGATGGGTTAACACTAACTGATATGGACGGCGATGGTAAATTGGATATGATAGTTGGAACTTCTACGGGCACAAATATCTTTAGGAACACCAGCGTAACTGGCGCTGTTTCTTTCGCATCTCCGACAGCTTTTTCAAATATCACTTTGGCCAACGGTACCGGAATAACCGCAGGGGACCTGGACGCCGACGGCAAACCCGACCTGGTAGTCGCAAATGCTTTCGGTCAATTCTCAGTTTATAAAAATATCAGCACCGCGGGCAATGTAGCCCTTAGTTCCGGATTAACGCTTGTTTTACCAGCCAATAGCATACCCCAACGTATTACCATCAACGATTTTGACGGGGACGGAAAACCGGATATCCTGGTATCCAATAGCAATGGTACATCGGTGTCCTTATTCAAAAACGAAAGCACCTCTTCTGCGCTATCGTTTGATACTAAGGTTGACTATACTACCGGAAATAGTCCGTATACCGTGGCATCCGCAGATTTTAATAACGATGGTAAACCCGATATGCTGGTAACCACTAACAGCAGCCTATCTACTCCGGCGTTGTTCCTGAGTAAAGTAAATGAACCGGCATTAACAGGTTATAAAATGATAGCCGGCGACAGCAAAAATAATGTGAAGTTCACAGGCTCCAATTTGCTTAATGTAACCTCAGTTACCATTAATGGTACTGCAGTTAAGTCGTTTACCATTGTTTCGGATAGCGTTATCAACGTGCTGACAGCAAATACCGCAAGTGGAACGGTAGTAGCAACAAACCAATACGGCACAGGTACGCTCACTTCTTTTGTGTTTTACAATGCGCCTGTTATCAGTTCTTTTAGCAAAGGCACGGTGGGTAATACCGTTCAGGCCGATATCCTGGGCCAGTATTTTACCGGGGTCACCTCGGTAGCCTTTGATGGCGTTGCTGCGCAATCCTTCACCGTTGTATCTGCCACGGAAATCCGCGCAAACACCACTTCATCGACATTTAAAACGATAACCATCACAACGCCGGGAGGCAGCGTGACCTATACCGTGCCCGTGACGCCGGTTATCAGCTCAATAAGCCCGGCAAGCGGCGGTCCGGGTAGCGTGATCACTATCACCGGCAGCAATTTTACGGGTATAACTTCGGTAACTTTTGGCGGCTATCTCGCCCAATCGTTTAACGTTACTTCACCAACAAGCATGACGGCTATTGTTGGCAGCGGGGCCTCCGGAAATGTTGTTGTATCCAACCAGGCCGGCTCCGGCTCTTTCGCAGGCTTTACATTTGTGGCTGCTCCCAAAATAACCACCTTTAGCCCAACCATAGGTGGTTCCGGAACCCAGGTTACCATTACAGGCAGTAACTTTACCGGCGCAACCAGTGTTAGTTTTGGCGGAACAGCGGCGCAATCGTTCACCGTTAATTCGGCAACCAGCATTATCGCCAAAGTAGGTGCGGGAACAAATGGCACAGTGAGCGTCACTACTGCTGGTGGCACGGCAAACCTCGGCGGATTTACCTTTGTGCCAGCCCCGCAAATAACGACAAGCGGTTCAACCACCTTTACCGCCGGGGGGAGCGTAACGTTAACGGCCAGCTCGGGCGCCAACTATACCTATCAATGGACGAAGGATGGCGCGAATATTTCTGGCGCCACGGCATCTTCATACACGGCCACTGAAAGTGGTTCCTATGCTGTCACGATCAACGTAGGAGCTTATTCTATATCTTCGAATCCAATAACGGTAAACTCCGTTTTTACACTTCCGGCCAACAATTTCACTGTTAGTACTATGAGTGCAACCTGTAAAGGACAAAGCGATGGAGCTATAAATATCGCGGCTTCACAATCGCTTAATTATACAGCAACGGTAACGGCTTCAAGTATCAACAAAAGTTCGATATTTACGTCTAATACATCTTTTGCAGAACTTGCCGCTGGCAACTATTCGGTTTGTATCACAGTTAGCGGACACTCAGATTATCAGCAATGTTTTGATGTAGTGGTAACCGAGCCCAAAGATTTGTCGGTATACAGCACTGTGAATAAATCTGATAATTCGTTAACACTCGAACTGTCAGGGGCGGATCAATACAACATTACCCTTAACGGGACCAATTACCCGACACAACAGAGCAGCATCACCCTTCCTTTGAGTAAGAACAGCAACACGCTTTCAGTAAGCACCGACAGATTATGCCAGGGAATCATTCAGAAAATCATCAACATATCGGGCAATAAGGCGCCTTACCCCAACTGGTTCCAGGATATGTTAAATGTGAACCTGGGGGATATACAAGTTGCAACAGGCGATATCAGGATATATAGTACTAACGACGGACGACTTGTCTTTACCCAAAAAATTGCAAACCAATCGGGAGTGATCCGATTGGATTTAACAAACCTCAATTTCGGTGTCTATTCGCTCGTGTTAAATGAGGATGGCGTAAGGTCTACTTTCAAGATTATCAAAAAATAAACAGCTTGCTTATGCGATTTACACTCCTGGCATTGTTTTTACTGCTCATTTCATACAGTGTATCGGCCCAGGAATCACAAGCTATATTATCGATTCGAAGGGTGGTGGCGGGAATTAACGCTGATTCCGGTTATAAGATCAAAACGTTAGATAATGAGGACTTGTTAGATAAAGACAGCAGCGAAGCTTCCGACAACGGCCAGGGGCTTAAAGCATTTTATAAAGCCGGCCGATTAAAAAAATTGGTTTACAGTGTTGGGCTTTCCTTTGCAATGAGAACTTATGAGTATTATTTCGATGGAATGAACGTCGTCTTTATTTTTGAAAAAGAGGCCGATTATCCTGAAAGGAAAGACGGTATCGGTTTAGATAATTCAAAGCTCATACCCGCTTTCGAGCGAAGATTTTATATCGAAAACAATAAGATCATACTTACCAAGACAAAAGGTCGTCAACGAATTCCCGAAAGCGATAACCAGCGACCTTTGACTCTGCTTAAAGATTTGCTTGCTGATATTAAAAACAAGTAAGCCGAAAATAGAATTTAAATTCTAATTCCGATTTCTTGAAAAGAATCTTTAGGTTTGGAGCCCTTAATTAAAGATACCCCACATGTTTTGGTACGAAGACGAGATAAAACGCATAGAACAGGAGTCCTTAAAGCTATCCTATCAGCCGGAAACTATTTTTTATGGCAGCTCCTCCATACGGCTTTGGACTAATTTATACACCGATTTCAATTATCTGAAACCAATAAACCTGGGGTTTGGTGGGTCCACCCTCGCAGCTTGCGTTTGGTATTTTGAGCGTGTCATGAAGCCATATCAACCTAAGCGGCTGGTGTTTTATGCCGGTGATAACGATCTTGGCGATGGCCGGCACCCCGAGGAGATATTTATCTTCTTTCAACAATTAGTTGCCCGGGTCGACAAGCGATTCGGTGCCATACCCTGCTATTTTGTATCGTTAAAACCAAGTCTGGCCCGGTGGCGTCAGCTAGATCAGTATAGATTCACGAACAAGATCATCAACCAGGAAATAGCGACTCACGATAGCAACTGGAAATTCATAGATGTTTACAGCCAAATGCTGCATTCAGGTGGTATGCCAGAACAAAAACTTTATGCCTGGGATGGCCTGCATCTAAGCAAAGAAGGCTATCTTCTTTGGAAACAGGTTATCAGCGACTTCATCAAGGCTAATCCATAACAATTAGTTATCTTTAAGGTAACATTGCCTGCTGATATTCCGCGCCGCAAGGCAATGCCTCAATGAACAGGGAATATCACAAATGGCACAGCGACACGTTGCAGCGCGACATGGAGCTTTTAGTATTCGGACACACCGGCAGAGCGGTGCTCTTCTTCCCTACCCGCATGGCACGATTTTATGACTACGAGAACTGGGGCATTATCCACGCCCTGCACGATCGTATTTACGATGGTGAACTGCAATTATTTTGCGTAGACAGTATCGACTCGGAGAGTTTTTATAACCAGGGAATCCACCCCGCCGACCGTATCCATCGCCATCAGCAGTATGAACAATATATCCTGGACGAAGTGATACCCTTCATCCACGAAAAGAATGGCGGCAACTTCCTCGAGGTAGCAGGCTGCAGCATGGGAGCCTACCATGCCGTAAATATCGCTACCAGGCATTCGTCGCTATTCCGAAGGGTAATCGCCATGAGCGGTCGTTTCGACCTGACGATACCCATCCAGGACTTTAAGGATCTTTTTGACGGGCACCACAACCAGGACATTTACTTTCACATGCCTATGCAGTTCGTAGCAAACATCAATGACCTGATTTACCTGGGCGGACTGAAACAGATAGAATTCATCTTCGCCATCGGCGAAACTGATCCTTTTTTGGATAATAATCACGCGATGAGTCA
>Ga0068856_100001364_pt1 | contig 25676 bp, 26 predicted proteins | sample KBSCornC62_FD_66595 | JGI IMG/M metagenome (GOLD analysis project Ga0068856, IMG submission 66595) | Corn rhizosphere microbial communities from Kellogg Biological Station, Michigan, USA - KBS Corn C6-2 | ecosystem: Host-associated > Plants > Roots > Rhizosphere > Soil ... | reverse complement strand
CGACTCGGTGTGCCCGCACGACTCGGTGTGCCCGCGCGACTCGGTGTGGTCGCGCGGGCCCTCCGGCCGCTCGGGTGCGGCGCGACCGCGCGGGCTACCGGGCCGGCGGGGCGCGGAGTCGCCGCGCGGGTCGGTGTGGCCGCGCGGCTCGGTGTGGCCGCGCGGCTCGATGCGGCCGCGCGGCTCGGTGTGGCCGCACGGGTCGGTGTGGCCACGCGCGTCGGTGTGGCCGCACGGGTCGGTGTGGCCGCACGGGTCGGTGTGGCCGCACGAGCCGTGGGGGCGGCCGGGCGGGACGTGGCTGCCCGGCCGCCGGCGGCGGCTCTGCCGCCGGCAGCCGGGCCTGGGGCTCGGGTCCGGCCGCTGAAGCCGAACCCGGACGAGGGGGTGCCGGCCGCGCCGCCGCCTGAGGGGTGGGACGGAGCGGCGCGGCCGGCGCCGGTCGGGGGACGACCGGCCGGGTGGGAGTCTGATCCACCGGTCCACGCGCCTGCGGCGGCACCGGCGTGCGGGTCGAACTGGGTCACCGGGTCCCTCCAGGTGTCGGCGTGGGTTTCGGGCTGGTGCGGGCCGTGGTCCGCGAGGTCGGTCTCGGTGTCGGGGGTCTCGCACCGGGTCCCGGCGTGCTGCGAGCGGTCGGCGTGCCGCGAGCGGCCGGGGTACTGCCCGCCGTCGGTGTGCTGCCGGCCCGCGGGCTGCCGCCCGGTGTCGGTGTCGTTCCGGCCCGCGCACCGGACGGTGTCGCCGTCGGTGTCGCCGTCGGTGTCGGGGTGGGCTTGGGCGGCGGAGGCGGCGAGGTCGCCGGCACCGGCGAGCCCTCCGCCCGCGCCGTCCCGTTGGGCTGGACGACCAGGAACCCGGGTTCGGCGCCCTGGACGAGACCGAGCTGGCGGGCCCGCTTGGCGAGCTCGCCGGGTGCCTCGGAGGCGGCGACGTCCCGGGCGAGGCCCTGCTCGCGGATGGAGAGCGCGCGGTTGTCCCGCTGCAGGGTCCGCAGCGTGAACGCGTCCGCACTCGAAGCCGAGCTGAGCAGCAGCAGGCTGACGAGGCCGCCGCCGAGCATCGCGACGACCAGCAGGACGAACGGGGTCTTCGGCGCCTGCGGAGCGTGCCCCGCCACCAGCCGCAGCACCGGCGCCGTCCGCCGCGCGGTCTCCGGCCGCGCTCCCCCGCCGCGCTTCGCACCCCGCGTCCCGGTCTTCCTCCCGGCCGCGCGCCCCCCCGCCGCACCTGTCCCGGCCGCGCCCTTCCCAGCCGCGCCCTTCCGGGCCGCGCCCTTCCCGGCCGCGCCCTTCCCGGCCGCGCCCTTCCCAGCCGCGGCCCTTCCGGCCGCGCCCTTCCCAGCCGCGGCCCTTCCGGCCGCAGCCGTCCCCGCCGACCCGCCCGCCGACCTGCCCGCCGCAGACCGCCCCACGGACGCGCCCACCGCGACGCCGCCCACCGACCTGCCCGCCGCAGACCTCCCCGCCCTGGGCCCGTCCCCAGCGCGGCTGGCTGCCGTGACCTTGCTCGGCGATGCCGTGCCTGCGAAGCGGTTCGCTGCCCCAGCCCTTCCGGCTGCGGACCGGCCAACTGCCGACCCGTCTGCCGGGTCGTTGGCCGCCGGCCGGGACTGCGATGCCGCGGTACGGCCTCGACCCGACGCCGACCCGGACGACCGAGTCCCGGGCGACGCACCTGTCGAGCGGCGGTCCGCGGCCGGGGCGGCGCGGCGATTGTTGGAGGCGCTGGCACTGCGCTCGCCACCGGCCCCGGACGCACCCGACACCGAGCCGCGCGCGCCGCGAGCACGACCGGGCGAGGCAGCTCGCGGGGCTGCGGGCGCGGCGGCTGTCGCACCCGCGGCGCGCTGAGGCCGCCCCGCGCCCGCCTGCTCGCCGCGGGTCGCCGGGCCGGGGCCCCGGACCAGCCCGCGCGCCTGCTCGCCGCGAGTCGCCGGGCCGGGGCCCTGGACCAGATCGCGCACCTGATCACCGCGGGTCCCGGGGCCGCGGGCCGGGTCGCGCACCTGATCCCCGCGGGTCGCGGGGGCGGGGCTCTGGACCAGGTCGCGCAGCCAACTCCGGCGGGCCGGCGGTCGCATGACCCGGCCGGTGCCGCCCCCCGCCCGGATAGGCGTGGCGGCCCGCGACCGGGCGGATGGCGACCCGGCAGCACCCGGCGCGCGCGGGGAAGTTGCGCGGCCGGGTGCGCCGAGGCTCTGGGTGCCGAGGCTCCCGGTGCGGCCCCGCGGTCCGGCGGCCGGCGGAGGAAGAGGCGGCGGCAACGCACCGCCCGGCAGCCAACCACCGGAGAGACCACCCGACAGACCGCCCGACAGACCGCCCGACAGACCGCCCGACAGACCGCCCGACAGACCGCCGGACACATCGCCGGACACATCGCCGGACACATCGCCGGAAGACCCGTACGGGTTCACGCCGCCTCCCGGATTCGCTCGGCGGCCCGCAACCGCGCGGACGCCGCCCGCGGGTTGGCGGCGATCTCCGCCTCGGTCGGCGCCTCCGCTCCGCGGGTCAGCACCCGCAGCGTCGGCGCCGCGGACGGCAGCGGCACCGGCAGTCCGGGCGGCGACGTGTCCCGGGCCCGGTCGGCGAACGCCCGCTTGACAATCCGGTCCTCCAGCGAGTGGTAGCTGAGCACGACCATCCGGCCGCCGACCCGGACCGCGTCGATGGCCGCCGGCAGCGCCGCCTCCAGCGCGGCCAGCTCCCGGTTCACCTCGATCCGCAGCGCCTGGAAGGTGCGCTTGGCCGGGTTGCCGCCGGTGCGCCGGGCCGGGGCCGGGATCGCGTCCCGGACGAGCTCGACCAGTCGCGCCGACGACGTGATCGGCTCCACCGCCCGGGCCCGCACGATCGAGCCGGCGATCCGGCGGGCGAACCGCTCCTCGCCGTATTCCCGCAGCACCCGGGTGAGCTCGTCCACGGAGTAGCCGTTGACGACGTCGGCCGCGGTCGCCCCGGCCGACGACATCCGCATGTCCAGCGGCGCGTCATGCGCGTACGCGAACCCGCGCCGAGGCTCGTCCAGTTGCAGCGAGGACACGCCGAGGTCGAACAGCACCCCGTCGACCCGGTCGACCCCGGCGTCGGCGAGCACGGCCGGGATCTCGTCGTAGACCGCCCGGTGCAGCGAGGCCCGATCGCCGAACGGCGCGAGTCGCGCCCCGGCCAGCCGGAGCGCCTCGGGGTCCCGATCGATCCCGACCAGTCGCAGCCCCGGGTGTGCCGCCAGCAGCGCCTCCGCGTGTCCACCGAGCCCGAGCGTCCCGTCCACGGCGACCGCCCCGGGAAAGTCGAGCGCCGGCGCGAGCAGCGCAAGCACCCGGTCCCGAAGGACCGGCACGTGCGTCGGCACCCCGCCCACCTCGACCCCCTGAGAGGATGTCGCCCCCGGGACAGAACAGACCCGTGACAGAACAGACCCGTACGGACGCCGTCGTGCGCCCAGGACCCCCGCCCGCTCGCCGGCGCCTGACATCGGGGAAGTGACGTCAGGAAGCCGGTCCCGCCCGGGTCGCCTGGCGTCGGGGAAGCGACGTCAGGAAACCGGCCGGAGCGGGGGGAGACCTCACCGCACGACGGCCGCTCAGAGCACCCCGGGCAGCACCTCCTCCTCCAACTCGGAGAAGGCCTGCTCCCGGTCGGCCAGGTAGCTCTCCCAAGCCGCGGTGTCCCAGACCTCGACCCGCGTGTTCGCGCCGATGACGACGCAGTCCCTGGTGAGCCCGGCGTACTCGCGCAGCGCCGGCGGGACGGTGATCCGGCCCTGCTTGTCGGGCACCTCGTCGGAGGCGCTGGCGAAGAACACCCGGCTGTAGTCCCGAACCGCCTTCTGGGTCACCGGCGCCTGCGACATCGCCTCGGTGACCCGCCGGAACTCGGCCATCGGGAACACGTAGAGGCATCGCTCCTGCCCCTTGGTGATCACGACGCCCTCCGCCAGCTCGTCCCGGAACTTCGCCGGCAGGAACAACCGGCCCTTGTCGTCGAGCCGTGGCGAATGGGTGCCGAGGAACACGACCCCACCTCCGCTCGACCCGTCGGGTGGTCTCGGAGTGGGCTCGCCGCCCCCTCGTCCTCCACCGCGCGCCACTGTACCCCACTTCGCCCCACCTCACCGATCTTTCACCTCGTAACCGCTCCACGCCCCTCCCAGAGCGGGCCGAGCAGTCACTTGGTTGGCCGGGCGAAATGCCGGATTAGGTGGTAATGTTCCGTCCGTCCGGAACGACCGTTGAAGGACCGTCGCGGGAGCGGGGAGCCATGGAAGGCGTGGCGTACGGGTGGATCGGTGGAGGCGTGGCGACCGCGGTGCCCGAGCCGGCCGAGCGGGCGGAGCGGGCGCCGTCGCTGGTCGTCTCCACGGCGTACTCGGCGTTCGGCGCGGTCCGGCGCCGGCAGCTCCGCGTCGGCGAGGTCACCGTCCTGCTCGCTCCCAGAGCGACCGGGTGGGTACGCGAGGAGGTGGTCGACCGGATCGACCTCGGTGCCCACCTGGCCGCCGAGCTCGACCTCGTCGACCGGTACGACGAGGAGTGCGGCCCGGCCGGGCGCTGGGCCGGGACGCTGCCGGTCGCGCGTTACGCGGCCTTCCGCTCCGCGGACCCGGACGAGGCCGACGCGCTCGCCCGGGCCGCCGGCTGCCCGGCCGAGCTGGTCGGCGCGCTGGCCGGCCCGGTCGCGCTCGGGCGCGTCGAGGTGGTCCGGCGGGACGGCGCTGCCCGTCCAGGCGGCCCGACCAGAGTGGTCACCGACGAGTTGACCTGGGTCGACGGCGGCGTCGATGGACTGTGGACAGTGCGCCCCAGCGGGCCGGACGACGTCGCGATCGACCGCGGCAGCCCGGCCGAGGTGGCGACCGCGCTCGCCGGGATGGTCCGCGGGGCGGAGGGCTGCTGATGAGCGGGCCCGAGAAGGCGGCAGCCGAGATCGCCGACGACCTGGAGCGGCTCGGCCACGATCTGCGCTCCGACTTCAACCGGGCGGTCCGCACGATCGCGCCGGTGACGTTCTCGGGGCCGGTCGCCCAGCTGTTCGACCGGAGGTTGCGGGCGCACCTCGCCGAGCTCGACGCGATCCTCGCGACGATGGGCCTGGCCACCGACGACCTGCGGATCACCGGTCGCTCGGGCGGGGAGCTGAGCTTGCGCCGGCGCAGCACGGGCTACCACAAGGCTCCCGGCAAAGCTGGCACCCACGCACACGACCGGCCGGCCCCGAGGGACCTGGCCACGCAATACCGCCATCTCCTGCCGCTCGTGCAGAGGTCAGCCGTGAAGCACCACGTCTCCCCCGCCCTGCTGCTGGCGATCATGGACCGGGAGACCGGCGACCCGCACCGGATCGGGTTCGGCGGGCGCAACCCGGCCGTCACCAACGGCAGCGACTTCGGGCTCATGCAGATCAACCGGGCGGCCCACCCCGACTTCTTCGCCCACCGCGACTGGCGCGACCCGGCCGCCAACATCGACTACGGCGCCGGCGTCATCGCTGCCGACCTGCGCCACTACGACGGCAACGTGACCCGGGCGGCCGCGGCGTACAACGCCGGGGCGGGCAACGTCGACCGCGCGCTCGCCGCCGGCCACAGCGCCGACTCGGTCACCGCCGGCGGCGACTACGGCAGCGACGTCGCCCGCCGGTACGAGCACTTCCGGCGGGTGCTGAGCCGGGGGAAGGGCTGAGCGTGTCCGAGTACGACATCCCGGGGCTGACCGCGGCCGCGCCGGTGTTCGCCGCCACCGCCCGGCGCGGCGAGGCCGCCGCCGGCGCGATCGCGAGGTTGCGGGCCACCCAGCACAGCGCCGGGGCCAGGCTGCCGGTCGACCTGTCCGGGCTGGACGCGCGGCTCCGGTCCTGGGCCGAGGAGGTCGACCGCAGCGCCGCGCTGCTGCACCGGACCGCGGCCGAGGTCGGCGACGCGGACCGGCGGGCGGCACTGGAGCTGTCCGCGGTGCACGCCCAGGTGCCGCACGCGGGCAGAGCCGACCGGCCGGCCGGCGTCGGGGCACAGCGGGGCGACAGCGGTGCCGCCGTCCGCGCGCTGCAGCGGCGGCTGCTCGCCGCCGGCGTGGATCCCGGCCCGGTGGACGGCAGGTTCGGGCCGCGCACCGCGGCGGCGGTGCTGGCCTTCCAGAAGGCCCACCACCTGCACGTCACCGGCCGGGCCGACCTGGACACCGCGACCGCGCTGCTCAACCAGCCGGTACGGAAGCTGCCGCCGATCACGCGCGGGAGCAACGGCCGGCTGCCGGCCGGCGAGCTGGCCGGCGTCGGCGACGGCGAGCGGATGTACGTCCCGGCAGCGCGGACGTTCCGCCGCATGGACGCCGCGGCCACCGCGGCCGGGCACAACCTGCACGTCAACAGCGGCTACCGGACGTACGCGGAGCAGGCGGCGCTCTACCAGGCCTACCTGAACGGGACCGGCAACCTTGCTGTGCCACCCGGCCACAGCACGCACGGGCTCGGCCTGTCCGCGGACATCCAGGTGACCGATCCGGCGACGCTGCACTGGCTGCGTACGCACGCCGGGAAGTACGGATTCGTCAACGACGTACCCAGTGAGGCGTGGCATTGGACCTGGCGCCCCTGACCCGGCGGACCGGGCCAGGGGCGGACAGGTCACACCCCGCTGGCTACTCCTTCCACGCTGGCGGACACGACGGCACCGTTGCGACGAGCGTGCACCCGGATGGGGGTGCGCGGGTCGATCCCGGCGGCCATGGCCCGCCGCAGCAGGCCGGCCAGCTCGTCGAGAGTCATGCCGTCCGTCGACTCGCTGGTCGCCGTGACGGTGCGGTGCGTCGTCACCTCGAGCCCCGATCGGGCGGTGGGCGCGGACATGCTCCTCCTCGGTTGCAAGGAACCACCAGGATCCCACGGTCAGTTGTCCGCCGAGGAAACGGGCAGGTCACCCGGAGCGTCGCAAGAGGATCAGTGCACTCCCGTGCCGGGTTGGGAACACTTTGACAAACTGGTCCGTAGGTAGGGGCAGGTGCACTGAGGCTGCCCCCGTTTCGGGTGGCCGAGTTCAGGCGCCCCGGCGAGGAGGCAGTCGTGGCGGTGCAGGACGCGGCGGGCGGCGCGGGAGCCGTCCGGGTCGACGTCGTCGGAGAAGCCGGCGGCCGGATCGCGGCGAACATCGAGCGGGTGATCGACGGCAAGCCCGAGACGGTCCGGCTGGCTATCGTGGTCCTGCTCGCCGAGGGCCACCTGCTCATCGAGGACGTCCCCGGGGTCGGGAAGACGAAGCTCGCCAAGGCACTGGCCCGCTCGGTGGACTGCTCGGTCCGCCGGATCCAGTTCACCCCCGACCTGCTGCCCTCGGACGTGACCGGAGTCAGCGTCTACAACCAGGAGTCGCACGACTTCGAGTTCCGGCCGGGCGCGGTGTTCGCCAACCTGGTCGTCGGCGACGAGATCAACCGGGCCTCGCCGAAGACGCAGTCCGCGCTGCTGGAGTGCATGGAGGAGCGCCAGGTCACGGTCGACGGCACGACGTACGTGCTCGAGTCGCCGTTCATGGTCGTGGCCACGCAGAACCCGATCGAGATGGAGGGCACGTACCCGCTGCCCGAGGCGCAGCGGGACCGGTTCATGGCCCGCATCTCGATGGGCTACCCGGACGCCGGCGCGGAGATGGTGATGCTCGCCGACCACGCCGGCCAGGACCCGCTGGACGCGCTTGCCCCGGTCTCCACCGCCACCGAGGTGCGCGCCCTCATCGACATGGTCCGCCGGGTGCACGTCTCCGACCCGGTCCGGCAGTACGTGGTCGACCTGGTCAACGCCACCCGCCGCTCCCCCGACCTGCGGCTGGGCGCGTCGCCGCGGGCCAGCCTCCAGTTGCTGCGGGCGGCCAAGGCGCAGGCGGCGCTGTCCGGCCGCGAATACGTGCTGCCCGACGACGTGCAGCGGCTTGCTCAGCACGTGCTGGCGCACCGGCTGCTGCTCACCGCGGAGGCACAGATCGCCCGGCGCGGCACCGACGGCGTGGTCGAGTCCGCGCTCCGCTCGGTGCCGGTGCCGCGCCCGGCCGAGGCGCCACCGGTCGGCCGGAGGGTCTGAGCCCGTGCGGGCCGCGCTGTCCGGCCTCACCACCCGCGGACGCTGCCTGATCGCCGCGGGCGTCGCGTCGGCGCTGTGCGGGCTCGTGCTCGGCGAGCGCGACCTGCTCCGGGTGGCGGTCTTCCTCGCCGCGCTGCCGCTGGTGGCCGCGGCGGTGGTGGCGCGGACCAGGTTCCGGCTGTCCTGCAGCCGCGACGTCACCCCGTCCCGCGTGCCCGCCGGCCAGCCGGCGACCGCACGGCTGGTGCTGGAGAACGTCTCGTTCCTGCCGACCGGTCTGCTGCTGCTCGAGGACGAGGTGCCGTACACACTGGGCGGCCGGCCGCGGTTCACCGTCGACCGGGTCGGGCCGGGACAGCACCGGGTGGTGCACTACCCGATCCGCTCGGACGCCCGCGGCCGCTACCGGATCGGCCCGCTGCGGTTGCGGCTGGCCGACCCGTTCGGGCTGGTCGAGCTGACCCGCTCGTTCACCGCCGTGGACATGCTCACCGTGGTGCCGGCCGTGCACCCGCTGCCGTCGATCAAGCTCGGCGGGGCCTGGGAGTCGGGCGGGGAGAGCGTGAGCCGGTCGGTCGCCATCCGAGGCGACGACGACGCGGCCACCCGGGAGTACCGGAACGGCGACGACCTGCGGAAGGTGCACTGGCGCTCGACCGCACGGGTCGGCAAGCTCATGGTGCGCCGCGAGGAGCGGCCCTGGCAGGCCCGGGCCACGCTGCTGCTGGACACCAGATCCGACTCGCACCGCGGTGACGGGCCCGGTTCCAGCTTCGAGTGGGCGATCTCCGCGCTGGCCAGCGTGGGCGCGTACATCGCCCGCCGGGGCTACTCGATGCGGATGATCACCGACGCCGGCGTGGCCGCGGGCGGGACCGAACTGACCGACGAGGGCGTGCTGCTCGACCACCTCGCCGAGGTGCAGGTCTCCCGCAACCGAACGCTCGACGCCGCCGCGGGTCCGCTGCGCGGGGCCGAGGGGCTCGGCACGCTCATCGCCGTCGTGGGCAACCTCGACCCGGAACAGGCGACGCTGCTGGCGTCCACCCGTTCGCCCAGCGAGATCTCCATCGCGGTGCTGGTCGACGCGAACAGCTGGCTGGGGCTCGCGCCGCGGGCGCAGGCCGAGTCGGACGCGGCGTACGACGCCTCGGCCGAGGTGCTGATGCGGGCCGGCTGGCGGGTCGTCCAGGCCCGGCACGGCGACCGGCTGCCGGACCTCTGGCCGACCGCGGGCCAGCGGCCGGGTGGGGTCGCGCTTGGCGCCGCCCCGCTGGCCCGGCCGGACGCGGAAGGGACGGTGGCGGGGTGAGGACCAGCACCCGGATGACGTTGGCCGCCGGAGGCGCAGTCGCGCTCGGGGCCGCGCCGCTCGGTGCGGTCTTCGACGAGTGGAGCTGGCTCTGGTACGCCTGGGCCGCCGTCGCCACGGTCACCGGCGCGCACCTGCTCGCCCGCTACCTGCGAATGCCGGCCCCCCTGGTGCCGGTGTTCGGGGCAGCCGGGCTGCTGCTCTACCTCACCGCGGTGTTCTGCACCGACGGCGCGTTGTTCGGGATCATCCCGACGCCGGACAGCCTGCGGCTGCTGCATGCCGGCATCGACGAGGGCTTCCAGAACATCAACGACTTCGCCACCCCGGTGCCGACGACGACCGGCCTCGTGCTGCTCACCGCGGGCGCTCTCGGCCTCACCACGATCGTGGTCGACGTCCTCGCCGTCACCCTGCGCCGGCCGGCCGTGTCCGGGCTGGCGCTGCTCGCGCTGTACGCGGTACCCGTCGCGGTGGTGCTCGGCGGCGTGCCGTGGGTGCTGTTCGCGATCGCCGCCTGCGGCTACCTCATGCTGCTGCTGGTCGAGGGCCGCGACCGGTTGGCGCACTGGGGCCGTCCGGTGGGCGCGGCCCCGCGGTCCGCCGGCGCCGGCGCCGGCCCGATCCGGGTCCCGCCGGACGACGCGCCGGCGCCGCTGACCGGCCAGCGGATCGGCGCGGTCGCGATCGCGCTGGCGGTGATCCTGCCGCTGATGGTGCCCGGGATGACCGGCAACGCCCTCAACAAGCTCAGTCAGAGCGGGGCCGGCGACGGCACCGGCAACGGCAACGGCCCGCTCAACGAGTTCGCGGCGCTGCGGGGCCAGTTGCGACAGAGCCAGCAGATCACGCTGATGACGGTGAGCACGGACCTGCCGCGGCCGCAGTACCTGCGGACGAAGGTGCTCGACCGCTTCCAGGACAACGTCGGCTGGACGGCCAGCAACGTGTCGGCCCGCACCCAGGTCGCCGACGGCAACGAGCTGCCGGCGCCGGACGCCGATGGGCTGAGCCCCAACACGACCCCCTACAACACCGAGGTCAAGCTGACCGGCGACTACAACGACAACTACCTGCCGGTCTACTACGCGCCGGACCGGCTCGACAACGTCGGCGACGGGTGGCGGTACGACAACGTCAAGTCGGTCATCGTCTCCGACCGGCGGAGCGGCGACTTCACCTACACCGTCCGAGGCAACGAGCCGACGCCGAGCGTCGAGGAGCTGGAGAGTTCGCAGAAGCTGAGCAACGAGCAGGCCGACCGGCTCCCGGACCGGGTCACCATCCTGCCCAGCGACCTGCCCAAGAAGGTCTCCGACACGGCCAAGCAGGTCACCCGCGATCGGAACTCGCCGTACGACAAGGCCAAGGCGATCAACGACTACTTCACCGACGGCACGCACGGCTTCGAGTACTCCGAGACCACGATCGACGGCAACAGCGGCAGCAAGCTGGTCGACTTCCTGACCAACAAGCACGGCTTCTGCGAGCAGTACGCGGCGGCGATGGCCGTGATGCTCCGAGTCGTGGACATCCCGTCCCGGGTGGTGATCGGCTACACGCCCGGCAGCCAGGCCGGCAACCAGTGGACGGTTACCAACCACGACGCGCACGCCTGGGTCGAGGCCTACTTCGCCGGCGTCGGCTGGACCTACTTCGACCCGACGCCGCTGAGCGACGGGCGGACGGTCGCCCCGGCGTACGCGCCGCGGCCGCAGGTGTCGAACGACCCGTCGTCCGGGTCCTCGGCGTCGGCGAACCCGTCCGCCGGTCCCACGGCCAACCAGCTGCCGAAGGAGGACCTCGACCCCGGGTCGTCCGGCAGCGGGCGGCAGGGCTCCGGCGTGATCACCCCGCACCGGCTGCTCGTCACCGCGATCGTGATCGCGGTGATCCTGCTCCTGCTGGTTCCGGCGTTCGTGCGGGTGTCGATCCGGCGGCGCCGGCTGCGGGCCGCGGGCGGGGCCAACGCGGAAGCCGCGGCGCGGGCGGCCTGGGACGAGGTGGTCGGCACGGCCGCGGACTACGGCGTGCCGGTGCGGGCGAACGAGACGCCACGCGGGCTGGCCCGCCGGCTCGGGCACGAGCTCGACCTCGGCGACGACGCCAGCCGCGGGCTGCGGCTGGTCGCATTGGCCGAGGAGCGGGCGCGGTACGCGCCCCGCGCCGGGGTGGACGGCGACCTGCCGGCCGCCGTACGGGCCGTGCGGCACGGGTTGCGCGGCGAGGCCGGCCGGCGCCGGCGCTGGCGGGCCACGCTGCTGCCGCCGTCGACGGTGCGCGCCGCCCGGGCCGGCTCGACCGCGCGCGCCGAGTCGGCGTCCAGCACGCTCAACCGCCTCAACGAGTCCCTTCGCCGCCCCGTAACCCCCCGCCGTCGCTAGCCCCTCGCCGCCTAGCCCAACCCCGCAGCGGGCTCACCCGGCGGTGCCGGCCCGCGCCGGACCCGCTGAGCCACAGCGGGTCGGCGCGGACGGACCGCGCGCGGACGGACGGCAGCGAGGAGCGAAGGCGCGGCGCGACGGCGCGGCGCGCAGGGACCGCCGACGCGCACCGACCCCGGCGCGCACCGACCCCGACTGGCCCGGACCCGGCGCGCACGGACCCGCGACGACCGGGGCGGGAGGACCCGGGGCGCGAGGACCGGGGCGGCGCGAAGACCGGGGGCGCGAGGACCGGGGCGGCGCGAGGACCGGGCGTAGGGGTGACGAGATGCGTCGACGCCCGGCGCGGGTGGCCGGGCGTCGGGGGAAGGTCTGGTCAGCGGTCGTCGAAGCGGCGGCGGAAGCGCTCTTCCATGCGCTGGAGAAGCGGAGCCTTCCGCTGCTTGCCGCGGCGTGCGGCGGGCTTCCCGTCGGCGCCGGCGACGCGAAGGTCAGGGCGCCCGGCTGCCTTCTTGTACTGGGAGGCCGCGTAGACGAGAGCGAACAGCATCAAGCAGAACCCGGCAACACCAAGCGCGATCGTGCTCGTCATCACGCCGGCAAGCAGCCCACCCAGGCCGAGGATCAACAGGATGACGGCGCGGCGGATTCGCCGGCGAGCGTGCGTGCGCAGATCGGTCGAGCTGACCGTCGAGGCGAACTTCGGGTCCTCGGCGTACAACGCGCGCTCGATCTGCTCAAGCAGGCGCTGCTCGTGGTCCGAGAGCGGCACGGCGCCCCTCCTGACAACAGGTGCGACCGCGACGGCAGGGACCGCCGCGGGACAACATGGCGACGACCGCAGGACGCCGCCACCACGAGGATACGAGCCGATGTCGCACGGGGAAAGGTGGGCGGACGCCCGCAGCGACCGGATGTAGCACAAGATCGCGCCCCAACAGGTCAACCGGCGTCTCAGGATCGCTCGACACGCCCGGTATCCGACATTTCCCCGGGCGTGTCGCGATCGTCCATCCCCACATTTGGGGTGGTGGGTGAGACCAGCGTCGCGGGCCGCACCGCGCCCGACCCGAACCGCCCGACCGCCCGGTCGACGGCGCGGTCCGCGTCCTGCCAGCCACGCTCCCGCGCGCCGAGCTCCAGCTGCCGGACCGCCTCCCCGACCGCCCCGATGCCCTCGACCCGGACGCCGACCAACCGGATCCGCGGCCGGTCCAGCTCGAGGCCGTCGTAGAGCGCGCGGGCCGTCGCGTAGACCTCGTGCCCGGCGTCGGTCGGCGCGGGCAGGGTGCGGGCCCGGGTGAGGGTGCTGAAGTCGGCGAACCGGACCTTCAGGCTCACCGTCCGGCCCGCCTGCCCGGTGGCCCGCAGCCGGGCCGCGGTCTTCTCGGCCAGCCGCAGCAGCTCGCGATGGATCACCGCGTGGTCGTCGACGTCGGCCTCGAACGTCTCCTCGGCCCCGATCGAGCGCTCCGACTCGTCCGGCACGACCGACCGCGCGTCCTGGCCGTTGGCCAGCGCGTGCAGGTGGGCGGCGACGCCGTCGCCGAGCGCCCGGGCCAGCGCCGGCAGCGGAAGAGCGGCCAGGTCGCCGACCGTACGCAGCCCGAGCCCGGCCAGCAGCGCCGCGGTCCGCTCGCCGACGCCCCAGAGCGCGCCGACCGGCAGCGGGTGCAGGAATTCCTGTATCCCGTCCGCCGGCACCACCAGCAGCCCGTCCGGCTTGCACCGGGACGAGGCCAGCTTGGCCACGAACTTCGTCGGCGCCACGCCGACCGAGCAGGTGATGCCCTGCTCGTCCGCGATCCGGGCGCGGATCCACTCGCCGATCCAGCCGGGGCGGCCGAGCCGCCGGCCGGCGCCCGACACGTCGAGGAACGCCTCGTCCAGAGACAGCGGCTCGACCAGCGGCGTCACCGATCGGAACACGGCCATCACCCCGGCCGACGCGGTCGCGTAGCGCCGCATGTCCGGCCGGACCAGCACCGCCTCCGGGCACAGCCGGACCGCCCGCCCCATGGGCATCGCGCTGCGCACCCCGAACGCCCTGGCCTCGTAGGTCGCGGACAGCACGACACCGCGCCGGCCGCCGCCGACGATCACCGGCCGGCCGCGCAGCTCCGGCCTACGGCGCAGCTCCACGCTGGCGTAGAAGGCGTCCATGTCGACGTGCAGGATCGGGCAGCCGGTGTCGTCGGCCGGCGGTCCGGCCGGCGGACCGGTCCGGCCAAGCTCCTGGCTGCGACCCACAGCGACCTCAGCGACTCAGCTGCTCGGAGCGCCGGGCCAGCACGTGCAGCTGCGCCGCCACGTCCCGGTACGGCGATCGGCCGGCGACGGCGGCTTCGAGCTCCCGCAGCGCCTCGATCGCCCCCGGCTGGCCCTCCAGCACCGCGCCCGGGACCAGGTCGGCCACCACGCCGACCCCGTGCACCGCCTCCACGGCGAGCCCGGCTGCGGCGACCAGCTCGCCGAGCTCGGTCGCGTCGAACCGGCGCAGCATCGGGTCGGCCGACCCCGACCGGCCGTCCGGGTCGGTGGCCAACCGGATCGCGTCGGCCAGCCGGCCGCCGAGCGCTCGGGCCAGCACCGCCGCCGGCCGTCCCGCCGCCAGCACGCTCGCGCACCCGCCCGGCCGCAGCGCGCCGGCCACCGCAGCCAGCGTCTCGGCCGGCGAGTCGACCACTTCGAGCAGGCCGTGGCAGAGCACCAGGTCGTACGAGCCGGGACTCACCGCCGCGGGCAGCTGCTCGACCTCGCCCTGCAGCGGCGTGACCCGCCGGGCCACACCGGCCTCCTCTGCCCGCCGGTGCAGCGTGGCGAGGGCATCCGCGCTGACGTCGAGCACCGTCACTCGGTGTCCCAGCTCGGCCAGCGGCACCGCCGACACTCCACTGCCGCCGCCCAGGTCGAGTACGTCCAGCCCGGCGGCACCGGCCGCCGACCGGCGGTCGAGCTCCGCGCCGAGCACCGACCACACGACCCCGCCTCGGGCCAGGCCTCGCGACCTGACTGTCTCTGCGCCCATCTCCGGGCCCACCTCCCGACGCTCAGCCAGGCGAGCGTAGGCGAGAGAGCCGGTCGCAGCCGAGCCACGGGGTCAGCCGGCCCGCGGCACGCCGACGGGCATGGTCGGCACCAGGCCGAGCGTGGTCTCCACCAGAGCCAGGAACGTCGCCGCGTCACGCAGCAGGTCGTCGGCCTCCCTGCTGGTCACCGCCCGGGTGACGCCCGCCTCGGCGGCCGCCCGTTTGGCCGCGCCGGCGGCGAAGAACGCCGCCCACTCCCCGAGCTCCGGGGCGACCTCGGTCAGCAGCACCCACGCGCTGGTCGGCCGGCGCCGCCGCAACCGCGGGTCGGTCGGCCGGGTCCTGGCCGCCAGCACCGCCGCCGCACCGCGCAGCGCCGCCAGATGGGCGGTCGCGTAGCGCTCGGCCGGCAGGGTCAGCGCCGCCGCCTCCCGCAGCCCGCGGCGGGCCTGGTCGAGCAGGCCGAGCGCGGAGGGCAGCAGCTGGGACGGCGCCCGGGACGGGCCGAGCCGTCGCACGGTCCTGGTCATCTCCCTCACTCCTCCACCAGCGTCGCGGTCCACCGCGGCCGGCCGGCTGCGACGTCCCGGCACAGGTCGAACACCTCGACCCGGGCCGACATCCCGGCCGCCGCCTCGACCCGCCACAGCTCCCGGTCGACGGGGACCGAGTGGATCACCGCCATCGCGGCGCCGGCGGCTGCTCCGGCCGGCATGGCCGCCGACCGGTCGGGACCCGGCCAGCGCCAGCCGCCCGGCTCGCGCCAGCGGGCCAGCACCGAGCGCACCGCATAGAGCCGGCCCCGGAGCAGGAACATCTCGGGGTCGCCGGCCGTACGCGCGACCTCGACCTGCTCCTCGAGGACCGTGTGGACCGAACGCATCTGGTGATCTCCTCCGACGACGGTGCGACTGGGCTCTGGACGGGACGGACACTGGGACGGACGGGGCGGTGCGAGCGGCTGCCCGCCGGGCAGCGCGGGGGTCGAGGGCCGCACCGCCCGGCGGGAGCATCGTTCGAACTGGTGTTCGAACACGAGGAGACTATCCAGTGTTCCGGCCGGTCCGCAACGACCCTCCGGCGTGTCGCGCCAAGATCTTCGAACAGATTCGAACACGCAGGTCAGAGCGGATATCAGGCCGGAGGTGAGCCGGCCCAGAGCCGGTCGCGCAGACCCACGACCTGGCCCACGACGACCACCGCCGGTGGCCGCAGACCTGCGTCGGCGACGGCCGCGGCGACCGTGTCCAGCGTCGCCACGAGCACCTGCTGGTCCGGCAGCGTCGCGCTGCGGACCACGGCCACCGGGGTGGACCCTGGCCGGCCCCGCTTGACCAGCTCGGCCGCGGCCGCGCCGACCCGGTCGAGCGCCATCAGCAGCACCAGCGTGGCCGGCCCGTCGGCGAGCGCCTGCCAGTCGATCACCGAGCCGGACGACCCGCCCTGCGGGCGATCGACGGACGGCTCCACGTGACCGGACACGACGGCGAAATCGGCGGCGACGCCGCGATGGGTCACCGGGATGCCGGCCGCGGCCGGACCGGCGATCGCCGACGTCACCCCGGGCACGACCGTGACCGGCACGCCGGCCCGGACGCAGGCAGCCACCTCCTCGCCGCCGCGGCCGAGCACGAACGGGTCGCCGCCCTTGAGCCGGACCACCCGCTTCCCGGCCAGCGCCCGGTCCACCAGCAGCGCGCTGATCTGCTGCTGGGTCGGCCCGGCACCGTGCGGCACCTTGCCCACGTCGACCACCTCGACGGACGGGTCGAGCCGGTCGAGCAGCACCCGCGGGGCCAGCCGGTCGACGACGACCACGTCGGCCTCGGCCAGCAGGCGCCGGCCCCGTACGGTGATCAGCTCCGGGTCGCCCGGCCCGCCGCCGACCAGCGCGACCGAGCCGGCACCGGGCCGGCGAGCGCGCAGCGGAAGCTCACCGACCTCCAGCAGCAGGGCCACCGCGTCCCGCACGGCCGCCGCCCGGGCCGGGTCGGGGCCGCCGTCCGAGCCGACCGCGACGACCAGGCCGGCGCCGCGGGTCACGGCCGGGGTCCGGGCCGAGCCGCCGGCCGGGTCGTCGGCCCGCACGCACGGGATCCGCCGCCGCTCGGCCTCGGCCGCCACCGCCGCGTTCACGGCGGGATCGTCCGTGCAAGCGTGCACCACCCAGGCCCCGTCCAGGTCGCCGTCCGCATAGCCCCGGAGTGAAACAGCGACCTCCGACAGTTCCGCGAGCTCGGGCAGCACCGCCGGGGCGATCACCGCGACCGGGGCGCCGGCGGCCAGCAGCCCGCGGACCCGGCGCAGCGCCACCGGCCCGCCGCCGACCACGACGGCCCGGCGGCCGGCGAGCTCCAGCAGCAGGGGGTAGGCACCCACCGGGCCATGATCCCAGTCACCGCACGGTGGCCGTACGCGAGCAGATGTGCGAATCTGGATGACGTGAGTGGCAGCGAGCGCTTGGTCTCCGTGCTCCTGGTGTCGCGTCGCCACATCGACCTCCGCCGGGTCGACAGCGCGGTCTGTTGGGGCTGACGACAGCCCCTGCGGCGTTCTGACGCCGCGCAGCCTGCCTCCCCGGAAGGACATCAGTCCATGCCGCCCCAACGCGGCCAGGGCCAGTGGGCCCTCGGCCACCGCGAGCCCCTGAACCAGAACGAGCGGGTCAAGCGGGACGACGACGGCCTCAACGCCAAGCAGCGGGTCATCGACCGCTACCAGTACACCGGGTTCGACAGCATCGACCCGGCCGACCTGCGCGGCCGGTTCCGCTGGCTCGGCCTCTACACCCAGCGCGCTCAGGGCATCCCCGGCGGTCGGACCGCGGTGCTGGAGCCGGAGGAGCTCGAAGACCGCTACTTCATGCTCCGCGTACGGATCGATGGCGGGACGCTGAGCAGCGAGCAGCTGACCACGATCGCGAACATCGCGACCGAGTTCGGCCGGGACGTCGCCGACGTCACCGACCGGCAGAACATCCAGCTGCACTGGATCCGTATCGAGGACGTCCCGGAGATCTGGCGCCGGCTCGAGGCGGTCGGCCTGGACACCACCGAGGCCTGCGGCGACACCCCGCGGGTGATGCTCGGCTGCCCGCTGGCCGGCGTGGCCAAGGACGAGGTGCTCGACGCGACGCCGGCGCTGCGGGAGGTGCGCGACCGCTACATCGGCGACCCCGAGTTCTCCAACCTTCCCCGCAAGTACAAGTCGTCGATCTCCGGCTGCGCGCAGTACTGCACCAACCACGAGATCAACGACGTCTCGTTCGTCGGCGTGATCGGCCCGGACGGCCAGCCCGGCTTCGACCTGTGGATCGGTGGCGGGCTGTCCACCAACCCGAAGTTCGGCCAGCGGCTCGGCGCGTTCGTCCAGCCCGAGCGGGTCGCCGAGGTGTGGGCCGGGGTGACCGCGGTCTTCCGCGAGCACGGCTACCGCCGCTCCCGCCAGCACGCGCGACTGAAGTTCCTGCTCGCAGACTGGGGCACCGAGCGGTTCCGCCAGGTGCTGGAGAAGGACTTCCTGGACACGCCGCTGCCCGACGGCCCGGCGCCCGAGCCGTACGACGGCGCGCGCGGGCACGCCGGGCTCACCGAACAGGTCGACGGCAACTACGCGGTCGGCTTCGCGCTGCGGGTCGGCCGCACCTCCGGCACCCAGCTGGCCCGGATCGCCGGCCTCGCCGACGAGTACGGCCAGGGCCGCATCCGCACCACCGCGCAGCAGCAGCTGATCATCCTGGACGTCCCGCCGGACCGGACCGACGCGCTGGTCGCGGAGCTGGCGGCCGAGGACCTGCCGGTGCACCCGAGCCCGTTCCGGGAGGGCACGCTGGCCTGCACCGGGATCGAGTTCTGCAAGCTCGCGATCGTCGAGACCAAGGGTCGGGCACAGGAGCTCTACCGTGAGCTGGAGCGGCGGCTGCCGGACTTCCCGGAGCCGGTGAGCATCACACTCAACGGCTGCCCCAACTCGTGCGCCCGGTTCCAGGTCGCCGACATCGGCTTCAAGGGCTCGGTCGCCCGCGGGGCCGACGGCGAGGACGTCGAGGTCTACCAGGTGCACCTCGGCGGCCACCTGGGCGCCGAGGCCGCGCTGGGACGCAAGTTCCGCGGCCTCAAGGTCCAGGCCGACGGCGCTGCGGACTACGTCGAGCGGGTGCTGCGGGGTTACCTGGAGCGCCGCGAGCCCGAGGAGAGCTTCGCCGCGTACGCCGCCCGGGCCGACGAGGGCTGGCTGTCATGAGCGAGCGCGAGAGCCCGCAGCGCGAGCGGGGAGCGACGAGGGCCGGACGGTCCGAGCTCGCGAGGACCGTCCTGTCCGAGGAGCGGGCATGAGCCACGCGTCCGGCCACGGTTCGGTGCCCTTCTTCTGCCCGTACTGCGGGGACGAGAGCCTCCGGCCGTACGGCGAGACGCACGGGGAATGGCGGTGCGAGTCCTGCCGGCGGGCCTTCGCCCTGCGCACGGTCAAGCAGGCACCGGTCCCCGAGCGTACGGAGGTGGCGCCGTGAGCGCGCCTGAAGAGCAGTGGGATCGGCTCTCGCGGACCGCTGAGCAGGCGGCCCGCGAGCTCGAAGGGGCCAACCCACTGGAGGTGCTGCGCTGGGCGTCGGACACCTTCGGCGACGGGCTCTGCGTGTCATCGTCGATGACCGACGCGGTGCTGGCGCACCTCGCCGGCCGGGCCCGCCCGGGCATCCCGGTGTACTTCCTCGACACCGGCTACCACTTCGCCGAGACGATCGGCACCCGGGACGCGGTCGCCGCGACGCTTCCGGTCGACGTGCGCACCGTCCATCCACTGTGGACGGTCGCCGAGCAGGACGCCGACCTGCTGCCGCGACTGCACGAGCGGGACCCCGACCGGTGCTGCTGGTTGCGCAAGGTCGAGCCGCTCGGCCGGGCGCTCGCGCCGTTCACCGCATGGGTGAGCGGGGTACGCCGGGACGAGTCGCCGACCCGGGCGGACACGCCGGTGGTGAAGTGGGACGCGCGGCGGGCGATCGTCAAGGTGCACCCGCTGGCGTGCTGGACCCAGGACGACGTGGACGCCTACATCACCGAGCACAACGTGCTGGTCAACCCGCTGGTGTACGACGGCTACCCGTCGATCGGCTGCGAGCCGTGCACGGCGCGGGTCGAGCCCGGCGCGGACCCCCGCTCCGGCCGCTGGGCCGGCCGCGCGAAGACGGAGTGCGGAATCCACGTCTAGCAACTGATTGGCGCGCGGGCGGCGTCCGAATCCCCACCCACCCCGGGCTTGTCGGACGGCCGCCGGACGGGAAGGTCGACCGACCGACGGCGGCCGGCGGGACGGTCGCGGCGACCGAGCGTGCGGCCGGGACGCGGCGGGTGGCGTGGGAGAGTGGGCGCGTGCCGGTGATGTTCGACTTCGCGCGGGAGAAGGCGGCTGACATTCCCGAGCACGTCGCGGCGCTGTGCGACGAGCTCGAGGCGGCGGACGACGCCGGCTACTACGGGGCGCTGACCGTCGAGCGGCCGTGGTCCCGGCACAACCCGGTGCTGGAGGGCGAGTTCGCCTCCCCGGCCGCGATCCGGCCGTACCTGGACCGGGAGCTGCGCCGGCTGGCCGCCACCGGCGCCCGGATCTCGGCCGAGCGGTCCCGGCCGGCGCTCGAGCTGGACGACCCGGCCGTGCTCGAGGCGCTCGACGAGGGTTCGTGGGACCTGCGCCGGAAGAAGCTGTTCCTGTTCCGGCCGGAGCGGATGGCGCTGTCCATCGACCGGCTGGCGCACTACACCGGGACACCGGCCGAGGCCTTCCAGCGGTACGTGCTGTTCACCAACTACGCGTGGCACGTCGAGGCGTTCCGGGAGGCCTTCCCGGAGGCGGTCGGCCCGGCGGCGCCCGGGCGGCAGATGCCGGCCTGGCACGCCGCCCGGCCCGGCCGGGACGGCGTCAGCCTGGTCGACATCGGCGTCGGCCCCTCGAACGCGAAGACGATCACCGACCACGTGGCCGTGCTCCGGCCGGACGTGATGCTGATGATCGGCCACTGCGGCGGGCTGCGGAACCACCAGGACATCGGGGATCTCGTGCTGGCCACGACGTACCACCGGGCCGACGGGGTGCTCGACCACGTGCTGCCGACGTCGGTCCCGGTGGCGTCGAACCACCGGCTCAACAGCTACCTGCTCGACGCGCTGGTCCGCCGCGACCTTCCGTACCGGCTCGGCACCGTCTACACGACCGCCAACCGCAACTGGGAGTTCGAGCAGGAGTCGGTGCTCGCCGACATGCGGCTGTCCCGGGCGGTCGCGGTGGACATGGAGTCGGCGACCGTCGCCGCGAACGGCTTTCGCTACCGGGTGCCGACCGCGACGCTGCTCGCGGTCAGCGACAAGCCGCTGCACGGGCGACCGAAGCTGTCCGAGGCGGCGCAGGAGTTCTACACCGCCACGAAACGCTGGCACCTCGATGTCGCGATCGAGGTCATCAACCGGGTCCGGGAGACCCACCCGGACGGGCTGCCGGCCGCGGACGTCCGCTCGGCCGACGAGCCGCTGCTCGGCCGCGACTGACCCGGCACGGCGTCAGGCCCCCTGGAGCCCGGGTGACCGGAGCCGCGGGACGCCGCCAGAAAATCCGGGTGCGCCGGTCCCCTACGGTGGCCTGGTGACGAAGTCGCGGCATGCCGGAGTCCTGAGGGTCACCGACGCGCTGGCCGCGGCCGGCGCGACCGGTGCGGTGGTCGAGCTGTCGGCGGAGGTGCGGACGGCGGCGCTGGCCGCCGAGGCGCTCGGCGTCGAGGTCGGCGCGATCGCCAACTCGCTGGTCTTCGACGCCGACGGCGAGCCGCTGCTGGTGCTGACCAGCGGCGCCCACCGGGTCGAGGAGGCCAAGGTCGCCGCGCTGCTCGGCGTGCGGGCGCTGCGCCGGGCCAGTCCCGAGTTCGTCCGGTCCACCACCGGACAGGTGATCGGCGGCGTCGCCCCGGTCGGGCACCCGGCGCCGCTGCGCACGCTGGTCGACGTCGTGCTCGCCGACCACGACGTGGTCTGGGCCTCGGGCGGGGTGCCGCACGTGGTCTTCGCGACGACGTACGACGACCTGGTCCGGATCACCGGTGGCACGCCGGCCGAGGTCGGCTGAGCGGCCCGCACCGGTTCCACCTACGCTCACGCTCATGCGGGAGGTCGGGCCGGAGCTCGTCACGCTGCACCTGTGGCGGGTCCCCCGGCGCGCCGTGCCCGCGGCGGTGCTGCGGATGGGGGTCGACCGGCGTGCGGTGCGGGGGACGGCGGGAGTGCGGTTCGCGAAGTTGCTCGGGACCGGGGACGGCGGCTCGTTCCGGGCCCGCGACGCCGACCCGCGGCGGTGGGGGCTGCTGGCCAGCTGGACCGACAGCGCGTCCGCCCGGGCGTTCGAGCGGTCAGCGGTCGCGGGCCGGTGGCGGCGGCTGGCCGAGGAGACCTGGCGGGTGGAGCTGCGGCCGCTGGCGGCGCGCGGGAAGTGGTCCGGGCAGGAGCCGTTCGGTCGCCCGGCGCCTGCCGGCGCGCGCTGGGACGGGCCGGTGGCCGCGGTGACCAGGGCCCGGTTGCGGCCGTCCCGGGCCCGCTCGTTCTGGCGCGCCGTCCCGCCGGTGTCCGCCGACCTGCGCGCGCAGCCGGGACTGCGGCTCGCGGTCGGCATCGGCGAGGCGCCGGTCGGGCTGCAGGGCACCTTCAGCGTCTGGGAGTCGACCGCGGCGCTGCGCCTGTTCGCGTACGCCGGGGCCGCGCACAGGGCCGTGGTCGCGCGCACCGTGCCCGAGCGGTGGTACGCCGAGGAGCTGTTCGCCCGCTTCGCGGTCGAGGCGGCCGACGGGACGGTCGACGGCAGGGACCCGCTGGCATGAAGGTCGTCCGGCTCTCCCCCGCCGAAGCCCGCGAGCGGATGACCGAGGCCATGTCCGTGTACGCGGAGGCTATGGGCTACCCGCCCGAGGCCGGCCAGCACCGGGCCGGGTTCGCGATCGCGCACACCCGCCGGCCGGCGTTTCGCGCGGTCGCCGCCCTCGGCGACGGGGACGGGCTCGGCGAGCCGGGCGAGCTGCTCGGCTTCGGCTACGGGTACGCGGCCGCACCTGGCCAGTGGTGGCACGACCAGGTCCGGGCGGCGCTGCCGGCCGCGGCCGCCGAGCAGTGGCTGCGCGGCGCGTTCGAGCTGTCCGAGCTGCACGTGCGCCCGGCGTACCAGGGGCACGGGGCCGGGCGGATGCTGCTGCGCACGCTGGTCGACGGGCTGGCCCAGCCGGCGGTGCTGCTGTCGACGCCCGAGGGTGACACCCGGGCCTGGCGGCTCTACCGGTCGCTCGGGTTCGTCGACCTGATCCGGCACCACCTGTTCCCGGGCGACTCGCGGCCGTTCGCCGTGCTCGGCCGGCGGATGCCGCTGCCCCCGGATGCGTGAGCCCCACCATCCTTCCGACGGGGCCGCGCTCTCGGGTCCGCGGCTCCGGCGTCCGTCGGCGCCGGCGGTGCTGGCCGGTGCGGTCGTGCTGGCGCAGATCGCCTACCCGCTGACGCCGGCGGGCACGGCGCGGGACCGGCTCACGGTGGCCACCGTGGTGCTGTTCGCGGCGGCGTCGGTGCTGCACGCCGCGATCACCCGTGGTGTGCGGGCCGCGGCCGCGCTGGTCGCCGTCGCGGGCGGTGGCGGGCTGCTGGCCGAGGCGGTCGGGGTCGCGACCGGCGTCCCGTTCGGCCGTTACGCCTACGCCGGCACGCTCGGGCCCGCGGTGCTCGGCGTGCCGGTGGTGATCCCGCTGGCCTGGGTGATGATGGCGTGGCCGGCGTACCTGGTCGGGGTCCGGCTCGCCCGCGGGCCGCTCGCCCGGGTCGCGGTCGCGGCGGCGGCACTGGCGTCCTGGGACCTGTTCCTCGACCCGCAGATGGTCGACGCCGGCCACTGGCGCTGGTCCGACCCCTCCCCCGCGTTGCCCGGCGTGCCGACGGTGCCGCTGACCAACTACGCCGGCTGGGCCGTGGTCGCGCTGGGGCTGATGGCGCTGCTGCACCGGACCGTCCGAACTGGACCGTCCACACTGGACACGGTGCCGTACGCGCTCTACCTCTGGACGTACGCCTCGTCGGTGCTGGCGCTGGCGGCGTTCTTCGGGTTGCCGGCCGCGGCGCTGTGGGGCGGGCTCGCGATGGGCGCGTTGGCGGTCCCGCTGGCGTGGTCGCTGCGCCGGCCGGTGACCCGGTGAGCCGCTGGGCCCGGGCGCTGGTCGCGACCGGTTCGGCCCTTGCGGCGGCCGGCACCGCGCACGCGGCGGTCAACGCGGTCCTGCTGCGCCGGCCCGACCCGGCCGCCCGGCCCGGACCGGAGCGGGTCTCTGTGCTGATCCCGATGCGGGACGAGGCGACCAGGGCCACGGACTGCCTGGCCGCGGCGCTGGCCCAGGACGGCGTGGCCGAGGTGCTCGTCCTCGACGACGGCTCGACCGACGGCACCGCCGACATCGCCAGGGCCGCGGGTGCGCGGGTGCTGACCGGACGACCGCTGCCACCGGGTTGGCTCGGCAAGGCGCACGCCTGCCAGCAGCTGGCCGACGCCGCCGACCCGGACGCGGATGTACTGGTCTTCCTCGACGCGGACGTGCGGCTCGAGCCGGGCGCGATCGCGGCGACCGTGGCCCTGCTGGGCGACCGAGACCTGGTCTGCCCGTACCCCCGGCAGGTCGCCGGGAGCGCGGCCGAGCGGCTGGTGCAGCCGCTGCTGCAGTGGTCCTGGCTGACGTTCCTGCCGCTCCGGCTGGCCGAGCGCTCGCCGCGGCCGTCGCTGTCGGCGGCCAACGGGCAACTGCTCGCGGTCCGCCGGGCCACGTACGACCGGGCCGGCGGGCACGCCGCCGTCCGGGCCGACGTGGTCGAGGACGTCGCGCTGCTGCGAGCGGTGAAGCGGGCCGGCGGCCGCGGCGGCGTCGCCGACGGCACCGCCCTGGCCGACTGCCGGATGTACGGCGGCTGGGTCGAGCTGCGCGACGGCTACACCAAATCGCTGTGGGCGGCGTTCGGGTCACCGGCCGGCGCGGCCGGAGTCGCCGCCCTGCTCGCGCTCGGCTACCTGGTGCCGCCGCTGGGCGCACTGCTCGGCTCGAAAACGGGTTTAGCCGGATACGCTGCCGGCGTGACCGGACGGGTGCTGACCGCGCGGCGCACCGGCGGCCTGGCCTGGCCGGATGCGCTCGCGCACCCTGTCTCGGTGGCCGCGTTCGGGTGGTTGACCGCCCGCTCGGTGCGGGCCCACCGGGCCGGCACGCTCGCGTGGAAAGGAAGGCGCCTGCCGTGAGCCGCGTGGTCGTGGTCGGCGCCGGAGTCGGCGGGCTGTCTGCCGCCGCGCGCCTCGCCGCCCACGGCCACGACGTCACGGTCTGCGAGCGGGCCGACGTGGTCGGCGGCAAGCTGGGCCGGCTGGAGCGGCAGACCGAGGCCGGCACGTTCCGGTTCGACACCGGCCCGTCGCTGCTGACCATGCCCGAGGTGTTCGCCGAGCTGTTCGCGGAGACCGGCGAGCGATGGCCGGCCGGGCTCGACCTGGAACCGCTCGACCCGCTGATCCGCCACCGGTTCGCCGACGGCACCCGGCTGGACACCGCCGGGGACGTGGACGTGACCAGCGCCCGGATGGACGCCGCGTTCGGGCCGCCGGCCGGCGCGGACTGGCGCCGGCTCGCCGATCGCAGCGAACGGATCTGGCAGGCGGTCCGCCGCCCCTTCCTCGAGTCGCCGATCGGCGTACGCGAAGTGGCCCGGCACGCCGGCCGGATGGGCGACCTGCGCACGATCGCGCCCGGCCGCACGCTTCGCTGGCTCGGTGAGCACTACCTGTCCGACCCCCGGCAGCGCACGCTGTTCGAGCGGTACGCGAC
>Ga0068856_100001362_pt1 | contig 25687 bp, 14 predicted proteins | sample KBSCornC62_FD_66595 | JGI IMG/M metagenome (GOLD analysis project Ga0068856, IMG submission 66595) | Corn rhizosphere microbial communities from Kellogg Biological Station, Michigan, USA - KBS Corn C6-2 | ecosystem: Host-associated > Plants > Roots > Rhizosphere > Soil ... | reverse complement strand
TGAAGTTTGGGTAGTTTCCGGTGATTATAAAGTGGAGGATGATGGCGTTTCAACTCCATTTGAGCCTGTTAAATGCCATCATTTTATATCTGAGTGTACCTTCGGGATGCCGGTTTACCAATGGAAACCGCAGGCGCAGGTATTTGATGATATCAATGCCTGGTGGCGAAGTAACGTGGCCAATGGAGTAGCTACCGTGCTGGTGGGCTATTCGTTGGGTAAGGCTCAGCGTATCATCCAAAACCTCGATCTGAGCATCGGAAAAATTTACACCCACGGCGTAATTGAAAACACTACACAGGCACTGCGCAACAATGGCGTTCTATTGAATCCAACAGAAAGAATCACGCCCGAAACGCCAAGGGAAGAAATAAAAAAGGGAATTGTGCTGGCACCACCTTCGTCTGTTGGAACATCGTGGATGCGCAAATTTGGTCCTTATAGCTTCGGTTATTGCTCCGGCTGGATGGCCATCCGTGGGGCCAAAAGACGTCGTGCTGCAGATAGGGGTTTTGTACTTTCAGACCACGCCGACTGGAACAGCCTCGTCAGCGCTATCGATGCTACGGGCTGCGAAAAAGTTTATTTGACACACGGTTATACAGCTTCGTTTACGCGGTATCTTAATGAAATAGGTTTTGGCGCCCACGAAGTTCATACCCTATATGGCAACGAAGAGGAAGAGCAAACCGAAGGACAAAAGATTGATGAGATTTTACCCACAGAAAGAGCAGGAGGTAGCCAATGAAAGCCTTTGCTCAGTTATTCCTCTCACTGGATGAAACTAATAAAACCAACGAAAAGGTTAAGGTGTTGAAGGACTATTTCAATACTGTACCCGATTGGGATAAAATGCACACGCTGGCCCTGTTCACGGGCCGCAAGCCTAAGCGACAGATAAATTCGACCTTGATTCGTAACTGGGCCATTGAGGCATCCAATATACCGGTATGGCTCTTTGAGGAAAGCTACCAGGTGGTAGGCGATCTTGCTGAAACCATGTCCCTGCTGATGCCGCAGAATTCGACGGGAAGTGATAAAACATTAACGGAATGGATAGCTGAGATCAACGAACTCGGCAATAAGACCGAAGAAGAACGCAAACTATGGCTAATGGAATCATGGGCAATGCTGAATACACAAGAACGGTTCGTCTTCAATAAAATACTGACCGGCGGGTTCCGCGTAGGAGTTTCGCAAAACCTGGTAATTAAGGCACTATCGGAAGTCTCGGGATTGGATGCACCCACCATAACGCATCGCATCATGGGCAACTGGACGCCCGAGACCTATCATTACAGTCAGCTGGTACAGGACCAGGCGCCGGCGGATAATATTTCGCGGCCATATCCTTTCTTCCTGGCTTATCCTATCCAGGAGACGTCCGATAAGCAGCGCTCGGTTGAAGAATTACAGGAAACGTTGGGTGATGCAACCCTCTGGCAGGCTGAATGGAAATGGGATGGCATCCGTGCTCAACTGATCAAACGCGAAGGCAAGATGTTTATCTGGAGTCGTGGTGAGGACCTCGCTACCGATAAGTTTCCGGAATTGCATCCCTTTTTAAATGCGCTTCCGGATGGAACTGTATTAGATGGCGAGATATTAAGTTTCAGAGATGGTTTGCCATTACCCTTTAATGTTCTTCAAACCCGTATTGGTCGCAAAAACCTGAGTAAGAAAATACTGGAAGAAAGTCCTGTAGCGCTCATCGCCTATGATTGCCTCGAATACCAGGGCGAGGATATTCGCGACAAGACGCAATCCGAAAGGCGGGCGGTACTTGAGCAATTACAGACAGGAACATCCTTTCCAGAAATATTTCGCTTATCGGCGCTAGTCGAATTTGACAGCTGGGACGAGCTTGCCAAAAAACGCGAACAATCCCGTGCCATGGTGGCCGAAGGCGTAATGCTCAAACGTAAAAATGCCACGTACCAGGTGGGCCGTCGTCGTGGCGACTGGTGGAAATGGAAGATCGATCCGCTATCGGTCGACGCCGTGATGGTATACGCCCAAAAAGGCCATGGCCGACGGGCAGATTTGTACACCGATTACACCTTTGCCGTTTGGGATGGCGATAAGCTGGTACCCTTTGCCAAGGCTTATTCCGGGTTAACTGATGCCGAGATCAACAAAGTAGACTACTTTGTAAAACGCAATACGTTAGAAAAATTTGGTCCGGTACGAACGGTAAAACCGGAGCTGGTATTCGAGATCGGGTTTGAAGGCATCAATCGCTCCAACAGGCACAAATCGGGCGTAGCGCTTCGGTTCCCCCGTATCCTCCGCTGGCGGCATGATAAACCCAAAGAGGAAGCCGATACGATTGAGACACTGAAGGCGCTGTTGGGGGAATGAGGATTGTCTGAACCGCTGATTCGTGTGATTAAAATGATTCGCTATGATTCGCCACGCGCCAACCGCGTTGCGCCCTGCAAAAGATGAACCTTTCGCCTTTATCCTTTCACCACCAATAACTATCTTAGTTCCCTTACCAACTATCTGCATGAAAAAGAAGTTCCTTTTATTTACCATGGCTGTTTCCATCAGCAGCTATACCTTTGCTCAGCAAATGAATATAAAAACGCTACCCTACCCGAATACCAAAAAAGTTGATACCGTTAACACCTATTTCGGCACCGCTGTGCCCGATCCGTACCGCTGGTTAGAGGATGATCAGGCGACCGATACCAAAGCTTGGGTGAAGGAAGAAAATAAGGTAACGCAAGATTACCTTGGCCAGATTCCGTACCGCGATGCCATCAAAAAGCGACTGGAAACACTTTGGAACTACGAAAAATACAGTGCTCCGTTTAAGGAAGGCAAATACATTTACTATTACAAAAATGAGGGTTTGCAGGCCCAGGCTGTGCTATGGCGTCAGATCGGCGAAAATGGTACGCCTGAAATATTCCTGGACCCCAATAAGTTTTCTGCCGATGGCACCACTTCGCTGCAGGGAGTTGATTTTACTAAGGACGGCAGTTTGGCCGCTTACCAGATATCTGAAGGTGGCTCAGACTGGCGCAAGGTCATCGTAATCGGCACTTCCAATAAAAAGCAGGTGGGCGATACGCTACGCGATGTTAAATTCAGCGGCATTGCCTGGAAAGGAAACGAAGGCTTTTACTATTGCAGTTATGACAAACCCAAACAAGGAAGCCAGCTTTCGGGTATGACGCAATATCATAAACTGTATTATCACAAGCTGGGTACGCTACAAAGCGATGATAAGCTGATCTTCGGCGGCGAACAAACGCCACGTCGTTACATTGGTGCTTACCTGACCGAGGACCAGCGTTTCCTGGTGATCACTGCCGCACAAAGCACCACCGGGAATGAGCTTTACATACAGGATCTAAGTGATGCCGGAAGCGGTATCGTAACCGTGGTAAATAATTTTGATAACAACAACTATGTGGTCGATAATGTAGGAAGTAAGTTGTATATCCACACCAACCTTTATCAGCCCAATTACCGGCTGGTTACCGTTGATGCCTCAAATCCAACGCCATTAAACTGGAAAAATTTGATTCCGGCCACCAAGAATGTTTTAAGCGTAAGTACCGGCGGTGGTAAAATATTTGCCGAGTATTTGCAGGATGCTACTTCATTCGTCCAGCAATATGATATGGATGGCAAACTGGAGCGAACCATTCAGTTGCCCGCCATAGGAACCGCAAGCGGCTTCGGCACCAAAAAGGAGGAGAAGGAAACGTATTACACTTTTACCAACTACGTATATCCGCCTACTATCTTCAAATACGATATCGCCACCGGCCAGTCTACCGTATTTAAAAAGCCGAATGTGCAGTTCGATCCAACGCAATATGAATCGAAACAGGTGTTTTATAAATCAAAGGACGGCACGCGTGTACCGATGATCATCACCTACAAAAAAGGCACGGTGATGAATGGCAAAAACCCGGCTATGCTTTATGGTTACGGCGGCTTCAACATTAGCCTTACGCCTGCCTTCAGCACGTCGAATATTGTTCTGTTGGAACATGGTGGCATTTATGCTGTACCTAACCTGCGTGGCGGCGGCGAGTACGGCGAAAACTGGCATCGCGCAGGCATCAAAATGCATAAACAAAATGTATTCGACGATTTTATTGCGGCGGCTGAATACCTGATCAAAAACAAATACACCTCCAAAGACTACCTGGCTATCTCTGGCGGCTCAAACGGCGGCCTTCTTGTAGGCGCTGTTATGACCCAGCGTCCTGATCTGTGCAAAGTGGCATTCCCTGCGGTTGGTGTAATGGACATGCTGCGTTATAATAAGTTTACGGCGGGAGCGGGCTGGGCCTATGATTACGGCACTGCAGAAGACAGCCAGGAGATGTTCGAATACTTGTACAAGTACTCGCCATATCACGCATTGCAGCCGGCTGAGTATCCAGCCACCATGGTTACCACCGCCGATCATGACGACCGGGTAGTACCGGCGCATTCATTCAAATTTGGCGCACGTTTGCAGGAATATCAGAAGGGTCATGAGCCTGTGCTGATCCGCATCGAGACCAAGGCCGGTCATGGCGCGGGGCAATCAACCGAGCAGATCATCAGCGGGCAAACCGATAAATGGGCATTCATGTTTCAAAACATGGGCATAACCTGGAACTAATTTAAAAACTCGTATGAAAGCTATCAGTCGTTATATTTTCGTGTTATTATTGTTGATCAGCTGCTCGCCCCTTATCGCGCAAAAACGCAGTTTGATGGTGGTTTATATTGGAGACAGTATAACCGCCGGCGCCGGTATCGCTTCCGCGGCAGATTATCCCACAGCAATCTCAGATGACGCGCTACAGGCAATTGGATTTGATGCTATGAAGTCATCAAACCAGGGACACAGCGGTTATACCACGGTCGATTTCCAGCCCGGAACTGATACTTTCGACAAAGTTGAACAAGCAGCTGATGAGTTTAAAAAGATGCAGGGGGTGTTAGTCTTTTCGATCATGCTGGGCACCAATGACAGTGCCATCCAGGGACCTCACGGCTCGCCGGTATCTAAAGAGCAATATTATCAAAACCTGAAGACGATAGTGGATCGCCTGTTAAAGGATTATCCGGGCTGCAAGGTGGTTATCAATCATCCGCTTTGGTACAGTCCCAATACCTACAATGGCGCTAAATATTTACAGGAGGGGCTGGACAGACTGCAAAGTTATTTTCCGCAGATAGATAAGCTGATTGCAGACTACGGGCAAAGCAGCAAAGGTCGCGTATTACTGGGAGACACCGATGCCTTCGATTATTTCAAAAAGAATTATCAAACCTGCTTTCAACCCGAAAACGGTCACCAGGGAACTTTCTATCTGCACCCTAACGAAACGGGCGCTAAAGCGCTGGGTCAATTCTGGGCAAAGGCAATCCGCAGGACGGTTGAGGCCCGGTAGTAGTTTGCCGGTCTCTGTCTTGCTTTTAAGAATTAATTGCCACCAGGTCCTCCACCCGGGAACCCGCCACCATTGCGGCGGCCGCCTTCGCCTCTGCCGGGTCTGTCAAAGTTCTGCGTAGGCGCTTTACCGGCAAATTTCTGCAGGCGAAGCGTGAACGAAAGCAGGTAATACCGCGAAAGACGATTTACGTTCGACTCGGTAAATGAGCTGGCTGTTGTGCTCGATGAAAACCCTGTATTCTGATTGAATATGTCAAATGCCGACAGACGAATAGTGGCCTGGTTATGTTTTAAGAACCGGCGCTCAACATACATATTGAGGATATTGGGGTTTGTAGTCTTTACCGTATACCCATAGTTGAATGCTTTGGCATAATCGTAGCTAAAGGTCCAGTCTTTCAAAATATACTGCTTCCCATTAAGGCCGATGTTCCAGGTACGCAGGTTCGCGGTTCCGTTAACAAGCGGATTGCTGACCGAGTTGGAGGTATGGTTTATAGCGTAGTTGGTCATGATCTGTGCGTCTATCACGTCGGTTATATCCACTCTAAATTGAACCTGTGGCGTAAACTGCAGATTTTTTGCTATGTTTTTAACCATGCTGGCCGCATAAGTAGTGGAATCTATGTTGGTGAGGTAACCTACGTTGTTGCTATAGTTTAAGTTACCGCGCAAATACAAGGTAAACTTCCGCTCTTCCCAGGGTTTGGCCCAGGTAAGGAAGCCGTTGATTGTATAAAAGCCGTTCGCATTCATGTATTCAGTTAACACCGTGTTCGAGAAGCGCGGGTCAGGCGCATAAAACCGTGGGTAGGTAACAGAATTTGTCACCACCTGGTTGTTGGTTTGCTGGAAACCGAGGAATACAAAGAAAACATTGCCGGTCGCGAAGCTGAAGTTATTATACCTGATTGAAAAGTTGTTGGTGAATTGTGGTTTCAGGTCGGGATTACCCTCAACCGGGTACAGTGCATTCGAAAAGTCGATCACCGGTTGCAACTGCGTGAAGCTTGGCGAACTGCTCGATCCGTTATAGTTGATGCTGAATAATTGGCTCCTCGAGAAATTGTATACGTAACGGAAAGTAGGGATAAAATTAAAGGTATTGATGTGTGTGCTTGCGCCTGTCAGCGGCGAATAGCCATCCAAAGTCGATGGCAGCGCTGCCAGGCCGATAGTATAATTATAATTCTTTTGAACTTCTCTGAAATTTAGGCCAACACGCTGCGAGGTAAAAGTGTAATTGTAGTTAGTGCTAAGGGCGGTGTCCCGCGCTAAAAGTAAGGTCGGATCATTCAATTCGGTTGTATCCGTTCCTTTAGTATTGACCGTTGAGGAATGACTTATATTATAATTCAGTTCCAGGTATTCCGTTTTTCCTAAAGGTTCGATATAGGACAATGTACCGCCGACGGTATTGGTATGGCTGTGTGTGTTAATTATCTGGTCGGTTGGCGCTGTTGGGATTCCCCTGGTATAAACGTACGTAGGGTTCTGATATTGATCGCTTGTCGACGAATTAAAGTTAAAATTGAAACTGAAATTGCGGCGGTGACCCAGGCGGCGGTTATAAAGCGCTATAATACCATAAGACGGCGAGGTAGAATTGCCGTTGCTAATAGAATTATAAGCGGTTGTATCTGCTCCTTTTCTTGAGATACTTGCATTTTCGTTGTCGAAAGTATTGGTGCTGCCGTAAGAAAACGTTGGGGTAACCTTCAGGTAGTTGATCGTATCGGGCTTATATTCCATGTTCCAGGTAAAGCGGTGATTGATATTTTTATCAACCTCGTGACTTTGCTGATTATTAGTGCTCGGGTTTGCCGTAGAAAGGTTTTGCTGCAAATTGGTGCTGTTGGTTGATACAGTATTATCTGCGAAGCTATAACTGCCATAAACCGAAAGATACTTGCCCCATTGATCACGGAAGTTTGTACCAATAGAGTGTGCATCGGTGATACCGTTTTGGGTAGTGATCAGGCTTCCGCTGCCACCGCCGCCACGTGCCGCATTACCGCGGCCGCCGCCACCGCCAAAGCCTCCGCCTCCACCACCATTGGTTGAACCGAAAGAGAACGTATTTACGTTGGTATTATTTATGCTTCCAAGTACTGCTAACTGCTGATCGCCCTTGAAGTGGAAATAATTCAGGGTGCCCAGGTACCTGTTCTGATCAGGTGTTGCCTGGTTGGATGGCAAGGCATCTTCGCCATCGCCAACAGTAGATTGCAGCGAATAACCGTAATTCTTGTCCTTTCGGATAGTGATATTCATGATCTTATCAGGCTCTCCGGTTTTTATCCCAGTAAGATTGGCCTGATCGCCGTAATCATCAATCATCTGGATATTCTCAACTATATCAGCCGGCAGGTTCTTGGTGGCCGACTGCACATCGCCGCCCATAAAGTCTTTGCCGTTAATACGCACTTTGGTTACCTGCTTGCCCTGGGTTGTTATGTTGCCATTTACATCCACATCAACGCCAGGCAGCTTTTTCACCAGGTCCTCAACGGGGGCATTTTCGCGCACCTTATAGGCGCTGGCTTTATATTCAACCGTATCCTCTTTTAGCACCACCGGATTTACGCCGACGATAGTTACGCCGTTGAGCATGTGCGTGTCGTTTTTCAACAACACAGGCGGCAAAACAAGTGGCTTAGTATCGGTATTGTCGAGAGTATAGTGTTTAATCTGCCCCTGGTAACCCAAAGATGTTATGGTGAGGGTGATTTTGGTTGCGCTAATTCCTCCGAAAACAAATTTGCCATTACCATCCGCTATGGCTACGGTGCTGTCGCCTTTGTCGGTTTTCAGTTTCACCGAGGCTCCGGGCACACCAAGTTTGGTCGAATCGATAACAGTACCATCAATTTCACGGGCGGCTTGAGCATTAGCGTGGGCTATGCATAGCAGTAATAAGGAAAGGGCAAGAAGAAAAGGTTTTAGTATCTTGTAGATGTCCAGTTTCATAAGATATGACAATCGGGGACACAAAGGTTCAACTTATCCTTTTACAATAACGCATAATCATATCATTGTTACACGTTAAACCGTCCATAATCATATCATTGTTACATAATTAACAAAAAAAGCCCTTCGGGACTATCCGAAGGGCTTTATGCATTAGCCTTGGGTGCTTTTAGTTTCTCAAATTAAGAGCTCTTGCTACCTGGCTGTAGTTTTTAAAGTTAAGATTTGGATTGGTAACGTTCAGCGCGGTTACCGAAGTGCCAGGGATAACAACGATCTTGAAGTCGAGGTTAGTTTGGGCTGGGCTTGCAGCTACAGTAATTTTACCCACGGACACGGCAGTTAAAGAGATTTGAACACCTCCATTGTTGTATGGCAGCGGATACCAAACACCACTCTGACCGTTTGGCCTGAAGTACACCAGTACTAAGCCCTGATCGAGTATTGATTGCGTAATTGCAGGTACACTGATGTCAGTTCCGGTTACGATAACCGAGATGTTGCTCTCAACATAAGAGCTTACATCAGCATTGCCGTTAGCACCTGTTGCACCGGTAGCACCCGTTGCGCCTGCGGCACCAGTAGCACCTGTTGCGCCGGTAGCACCTGCTGCGCCTGTTGCGCCAGTAGCACCTGTTGCGCCAGCGGCACCTGTTGCGCCGGTACCACCTGCTGCACCTGTTGCGCCGGTAGCACCTGTTGCGCCTGCGGCACCAGTAGCACCTGTTGCGCCGGTAGCACCAGCGGCACCGGTTGCGCCTGTAGCACCGGTAGCACCTGTTGCGCCTGTAGCACCGGTTGCACCTGCGGTACCATTTGTACCATTAGTTCCATTACTACCAGCGGCACCTGTAGCACCAGTAGCACCTGTTGCGCCAGTAGGACCAGTTGGGCCTCCGGCAGGACCAGCAACACCTTGAGGTCCCTGGGCACCAGTTGCGCCCTGAACACCGGTGGCACCGGTAGCACCTGTTGAACCGGTAGCTCCCACCGGACCAGGTGTTTTGTCTTTTTTACAACCGGTAATACTTATTAAACATGCTAAAAGTATCAGCGGTAATATGTGTCTAATTTGTCTCATATAGGGTACGTTAAATAAATTATTTACGGCTTTCTACGTGAAGAAAAAGAATAGGTTACAGTTACATATTGAGAAATTTATTTTCTTACTATGTAATACACACCGCAAACTAATTTACGCACTCACTTTTAACTATTGTTTATAAAAGCCCTTGCTTTAGTAAAACATAAATCGTATATTATCGTTCCCCTTATACAAAACCACTATCCTAATGAAAAATATTGCAAATTCTCTTCATTCGAGGATTCATGCCTGGATAGACGCATTCGGGTTCCGGCTGAATTCAACCCAAACCAATCGTAATAAGAACATTACGATAAAACATTATTTTTTTGAGACCTTCAATTTCATGGAGAAGGCCGACAAAAAACATCCGGAACGCTCAAAATTTATGTGTTTCGATGCCTATGGCGAGCGCATCAACGTTCACACCCTGCTCGATCTGCAGACTGCTTTTTTTGAAAACATTAGTCAGCTTAAGTAAAAATCCTCATCCTGAAATAGTGGTTGAAGCGGCCTGCCTGCGACTTGCGTATTAGGCAATCGATACCAGGTTGTTATCATAACGGGTTGGGAATTGCATCCGTCAAATACGGCGTTTTAAAGTGAGTATTACCCTGTCATATCGTTTATCGTGATAAACCTCGATGAGCAAATTGCGCTGGTCCTTTGATTTGAGCAATGCATCTATTTGCTCCAGGCTCATTTCGGCAACAGGCTTAAAATTGATAGCCGTTATTTCGTCGCCTCTTTCAAGTCCGACTTCGTCCGCCGAGGAACCTGGCTCGACCCGGCTTATAATAATGTGCCTGAAATCATCGCCCGCGGCATAGTATTCTATTCCGCTCATATCATATTCAAATGGATCTCTAAACGCCCCATTCGGCTTCAGGTAAATAACATTATCCTGGTAGTTGAAAATAACCGTAAATCGCTTCAGTAACCCGATGCCGAGATTGCCATCGCGCTGTACCGACATATATTTCATGGTGGTTGAATCGTAGTCATTCGGAAAGGACGTGATCACATTCTTTATCTTATATTTTCCAAGATCGATTTCCTCTATCCGGCTTAGAAATCCAAAAATAGGCCCGGCAAGGCCCACGCCAAGATTTGCAGAAATGAATTTCTGCGGCAGTCCCTGCTTCTTGATCATATTCTCCAGTGAGACCGGGTGACCGGCACCCAGGTCTATTACCAATTTGCATTGCTGCATCTTGCCATTGGGCAGCAGCACTACGGTTTGCATATAAGGTTTATGGGCCTCAACAGTGATGGGTATTCTGGTTCCTTTCCGGTAAAGACGTGCATCGTGGGGACGATAAACCGTTAGGGTGCTGTCTTCAAAATTCAATTTCACCGCCAGGTTGCTGAAGAACTCGTAACCCAGCAGACCATGGATCGGGATGCCGACGAAACTCGAAAGATTAAAGTGCTCGGTTTTAAGTATGGTAGCTGCAACATCATAACTATTTAAACCGGGTATGTCAATTTTAAGGGGCGGGGTTACATAGGCTTCAAATTCGTCACCCTCTCCCAATCCGGCCAGTTTAATGGTACGTTTGCTTTGGAGGGCGATAGAGTCGACCATTTTGGGGTCGGTCATTACCATCATACCCACGCCGGTATCCAGGATAAAATTGAAAGGGCCCTTGTCGTTAATCTTTAATTTGATAACCACCAGGTTCCTGATGATCCTGAAACGCATACTGGTCGATTTCGAATTTCCCTTCAGATCGAAGTACTGCGCCCGGGCCGGAATAGTAAATAAGCATGTAATTGTTATTAATGCAAAAAGGGGAACGATGATAGCCCGGTGGAGGATTTTGATTAACAATTTGCTTATAATTGGATAAATATAAATTTACTACAAAAACTTTAGTTATAGAAAATCATGAGGGCTCAAACGGCTATAATAGTGTTTCTTGCATGTTTTTGGGGCTGCTTTTGCTCCTGTGCCCATAAGCTAAGAAAACACGCCGTTGCAAAGCTTTTTGACCGGTCGGTAATAGCCAACGACCACTTCACCGGATTCGCTCTGTACGACATGGACGAACAGAAAATGGTCTATGAACAGAACTCCGGCAAATATTTTACACCGGCTTCCAACACGAAATTATTTACGTTCTATACCTGCCTCAGGATGCTGGGCGACTCTATCCCGGCATTAAAATATACCGTTCATAACGATTCACTGATCTTCTGGGGGACAGGCGATCCCTCATTTTTGCAAACAAGTTTAGAAGCGGTTAATGGATATAACTTTCTAAAGAACACTGATAAGCGGTTATACTTTTCGGCTGGTTTTTACCAGAACGAATTTTGGGGCTCCGGGTGGGCCTGGAACGATTACAACGACTACTACCAGGCCGAGATAACCGAAATGCCGATAGAAGACAATGTAGCGGTTCTATCGGCCGATAAGAATGGGAAATTGCAGATCAGTCCCGCCGGTTTAAGCCTGTATTTGAAATGTGACAGCAACTTGAAGCCCGACAGGTTCAGGGTGGTTCGCGATTTCTTATCTAATAGGTTTGTTTACCCCGCAATGCCTGTTCCTGCCAATTTTCACCAGGAAATACCCTGGAAAACCAGCACAAGCTTAACCGCATCGCTTTTGCAGGATACCCTGCGCAAACCGGTGTACGAGGTCCATATACCAATGCCTGCGGATATCCGAACCGTTTATGACGCCAATGCCGACACCGTTTACCGTCACATGCTGCAGCCAAGCGACAACTTTATTGCAGAGCAATTGCTACTGGTTTGCTCCTCGGTCAAATTCAATGTGCTGAATGCGGATTCTGTAATCCAATATTCCAAAAAGAATTATCTGAACGACCTGCCCGACGAACCCCAATGGACCGATGGATCCGGGCTTTCGCGTTTCAACCTATTTACGCCGCGAAGTATCGTTAAGCTATTGTGTAAAATATCCGACCAGGTGAAAAACGACAGCCTGCTTTATAGCATGATGCCGATAGGTGGAGTTGCCGGAACAATCAGAAACGCTTACAAAACCGATAATGGCGTACCTTTTATATGGGCCAAAACTGGCTCATTGGCCAATGTTCATAACGAAAGCGGTTACCTGGTGACCCGGAAAGGTAAACGCCTTGTATTTTCATTCATGAATAACAATTTCACGCGGCCCTCGCGTGAGATCCGCAACGAGATGGTGCGTATCATGACTTATATTCATGATAATTACTAAGATAGTCGCTTATCTGTATGTTGGTGGGATTTATGACTTATAATGTAACTTACAAGGATCAAAATTACGGGTTTACAGCAAGTAAAACTATTGTTATTCAGGTATTTTATCAGCGTATCAATGCTACCCAACCAGAAAATGGTGGCTGCCCATTTTGCAGATTGATGATATAGTAATAGGTCCCGGCAGGTAATTGACTGCCATTGTAAAACCCATCCCATGGCCTGGCATAGCCCCTGGACTGATAGATCATGCTACCATAACGTGTAAATATCGACACCAGGCAGGAAGGATAATCTATTAACGATTTAATATTCCATACATCATTAATGCCATCGCCATTCGGGGTGAAGGCATTAGGAATAGCTATAGGCTGACTTGGTAAGCCTTCGATTACAATGATATCGCCGGGTTGATAGGTAATAGTATAATTCTTTGGATTGAACGAGCCGCCGAAGGCATTAGAAGGTACTACCGACCCAGTATAAGTCCCGGCCTTATCAGAAGGGCCGGCCCCTGTGTCATAGGTTATGAAAACACTCCCGATAGTTTCATTATTCTGCAGGCCATTAGCTGTAAAACCTGTCGATACGGCGCCCTTTGTAAGGGTTTGCCCATAGACTTTTTGAACATTATTGGCAGTAATAGTAAGCACAGCCGGGTTAACCGTAGAAATAGGAATAGCTACACCAGAGCTCGTCGCCCCACTGCTGCTCAATACAATATCGCCTGAATAGCTGCCAACCGGAGTTTGGGACGTTAAACGTACATATACCGTCGTTGCATTAATGGTTCCCGATGTACCGACTGTTACGGTTGAACTGAAATTGATATTATCGGTGCTTACCTCGAAGCCTGCGGGGGGCGTAATTAATATACCGGCGTTCATGTTAGTGCCGGATACGCTAAAGTTCGTTGAGGTTGAAGCTGTGCCGTAAGTTGTAGAAAGAGGTGACAAAGTTCCGGTCGCAGTAATTACAGCGGGTAATATTGGGTCAACCTCAATTGTAAAAGTGATAGGGGTTCCGCTGCAACCGGCTGTATTGAGTGGGGTGACAGTAAAAGTACCAGTTATTGGTGTATTTCCTGTATTAATTGGGGTAAATGAAGAGATGTCCCCTGTGCCGCTTGTTGCCCCAACAGCTGGATTGTCATTAACCCAATTGTAGGTGTTTGCAGTGCCAGTGAACTTGACAACTTTGGTAGCGCTGCCGCTTTTAATTGTCTGGTTAGAGACGGTATTTACAGTCGGTAAAGAATTGATTATCCCAGATACAGCTACATTTTGAGCAGTGGCACTTTGCGAAGTTAATGTTATATTGCCTGATATATTACCCGTTGCCGAAGCTGCTGAGCGAACATACACGGTCACATTATTTACTTTCCCACCCGATTGTGCCAACGTTACACTATTACTATATGCTCCGCTTGCACTGAGTGATACTTCGAAACCTGAAGGGGCAGTGGCAATAATATCATTTGTTAAACTATTTCCGGATACTGTAAATTGCTGAATGTCCGGATTTACTGCTGGCGAACCCTGGCATGCTGAGATGGTTCCGGTTATGGGAGTGGTTGTAATACTTGGTGGTGTTGGGTTGATGGTAATGGTGAATGTCATAGGCGGCCCGCTGCAACTTATAGAAGATCTGACAAAATTACCTAAAGAATGAGGCGTTGCACCTGCCGCCACAGTAGCTGTTACCTGGTTGTCTGCTGCATTGATGATCGACATATTATTTGAGCCGACATTTGCTACATACACGGTGCTGCCATCGGGGCTTACCGATATTCCCTCAGGTGAGGTTCCCACTGTTATAGTTGTTATCAAAGCGCCGTTTGTCGCGTTAACAACCGAAACCATGTTTGAAAATTCATTTGTTACATAAATTCGGCTCCCATCCGGGCTTATTGCGATGCCTATCGCCGCTGCATTTAGATTTATAGTATTGACAATTGTCTGAGTGATGGCACTGATCATATATACATTATTTGTAGCTCCCCCCGTAACATAGATTAGGTTGCCATCCGGACTCACTGCAACATTGATAGCTGAATCCCCAATATTGGTAGGGATGGAAACCCTGGTTTGTTGATAGGTTGATGCATTAATGATCAAAAGTGAATTATTGACAGGATCGGCTACGTATAACCATTTACCATTGGGACTGACGGTTATCCCACTCGGCTCATAATTGGCTAAGGTTAATGCTGTTATGATTTGATTTGTTGTGGCATCTATCACGAATAATCCGAAACCCGCGCATACATAAACTTTACTACCATTTGGGCTGATTGCGATACCAACCGGATTATAGCCCACAGGGATAGTAGCTGCAACTTGATTGGTGGATGTATTGATCACTGATACAGAGGAAGCTATAAAATTAGACACATATGCCATACTGCCGTCCGGACTCAATGCTATACCGTACGGTCCTGCGCCTACGTCGACAGTCGAAACAATTTGATTGGTTGAATTTGATATAACGGATACCTGATTGGTTGTCTCATTGGTCATATATTCATAACCAGCCTGTTTATTTGTGTTCGTGACGGTTACCTTCGCGATTACAGGTGCGTTTCCGGTATTTATCGCTGTGAACGCTGGGATGTTCCCGGTGCCGTTTGCAGCAAGTCCAATACCGGGTGTGTCATTAGTCCAATTAAATATATTGCCTGTACCAGTAAAATTAATGGCAGTAGTATTATTTCCGGCAACAACAGTTTGATTACTAACTGAATTTACAGTCGGTAACGGATTAATTTTGCCGGTTACGGCTACATTTTGCGCATTTGCGCCTTGCGAAGTGAGCGTCACGTTGCCTGATATGTTACCAGTAGCAGAAGCAGCCGATCTGACATAGACTGTAGTATTGTTTGCAGTACCTCCCGATTGAGGAATAGTTACGGTGCCCCCGTACCCGCTGCCTGCGGAAAGCGATACTTCAAAACCTGCGGGTGCAGTAGCAGTAATATTATTTGTTAAGCCAGCCCCCGATACAGTAAACTGCTGAATGTCCGGATCTGCTGAAGGCGAGCCCTGGCAGGCTGCAATAGTGCCTGTTGCTGCACCTGCTGTGATTACCGGCGTAACCGATGATGGTTTTATGGTAATAGTATAGGTAAATGGCGAACCATTGCACCCAGGCCCTTTTGCAATAAAATTTCCAAGGGAAACGGGGTTGTTGCCAACTGTGATTTTGGAATAAGTATAATAAGGTAATACGTCAATGCCCATAACGCCGTAATCGAGAGAAAAAACTGATGAGCCGTCGGGGGTTACCGATACACCAGCGCTTGCCATCGCAGCGAATGTCATTGTTTCATAATCTGACAAAAAAATAGTAGTAAAATAGCCACTGCCCGAGACATAAGCCTTGCTGCCATCCGGGCTGATCGCAATAGCAAATGGATGGTCAACCATTTGTACCCTTTTCAATATTGAATAGTCGCCGGCGTTGAGGACCAAAATCTGGTTGTATCCGCTGATCGCAAGATAAATCTTGCTGCCGTCTGGGCTAACTGCGATGCCTTCTGGTAACCACCCCAATGATATGGTTGTGATTACGCTATTTGTTGATGTGCTTATTACCGACATAGTTCCTGCCGTAACATTGGTAACATAAACGAGGCTGCCATCAGGGCTTTCTGCAATTCCAAGCGGCCCGGCGTCAACAGGTATCGTGGTTAGTATGACGTTGGTTGTTGCGTCGATGACAGACACTGCATTTGAACCGGAATTGGCAACATACACGCGCTTGCTGTCCGGGCTGACCACCACGCCCTCTGGTTTCAAACCGACTGGAATTGTTGCAGTTACTGTATTGCTTGTCGTATTAATAACGGATATGTTGTTATCCGTTGTATTGGTTACATAAACTAAGGTACCGCTTGTGTTGGCAGAAACCCCATAAGGACCGGTACCTACCGGGATGGTCGTTATGACATTTTTATCAACAGCATTGATAACCGAAACATTATTTGAACCATAATTGGCAACGTAGGCAAACGATGAAGCAATAGGGGTGACCGAAATGGTAGCCGTGATAGGCATACTACCTGTATTTACAGCAGTGAACGCAGGTATATCTCCTGAGCCGCTTGCAGCCAGACCTATTCCGGGCGTATTGTTTACCCACTTGTAACCGCAGCCACCGGATGGAAAATTAACAGCAGTAGTCTGATTCCCGTTTACAACAGTTTGGTTACCCTGGGCAAACGCACGGTTCGACAGAAAAAAAATAGATACGAAAATACTTGTGACAAGTAGAAATCTTTTCATCCGTTAAGGTCCAGATTGTCTACTCAAAAAACGCAAAAAAAGTTGTATTTCCTTATTCTTTTTGAAAAAAGGTTTAATTCCAATTATCTAACTGCCAATTGAAAACCTATTACCAGTCACTAATTCGCTACCCATGACAAGTTTATCGTTACTTGCGTAGGGTGTCATGGGTAGCCCGTCGAAGCATGGCGGCCAGGGCCTTTACGCACTACCCTTCTACAAGCCCGGGCTGACATCTTTTTTTGTCATTTCACCTTCAAAGGCCGCCGGATTTTACAACTCAGAATGAGCTATGGCTCTGGAAGAGAGCTTGCAGAGTGAGTGATCAGTCCAATTATGTCCACCAAAAATTAACGGAGGATATACCTGATTTTTATGCCTGAACGTGAGATTCGCGACGAGATAGTGCGCATCATGACCTATATTCACGATAATTACTGATCAACTTTTCTTTTCAGCTGCCTTCTGAAGGTTGCCTTGTAATTCAGGGTTTTGAGGCGGAAGCTTATCAACCTCGTGCTCAATCTCTGTCTGAATAACGTGCACAGCGTATTCCGAAGGTTCTATGTCACTGCCCATGGCCTCGGCGTAAACTTCTGTAAACTCGGCGCCAATGTAAAGAATAGAGGCGGTATAGTAGATCCACACCAGCAACACGATCAGGGATCCAGCAGCCCCATAAGCCGAACCCTGTGCAGTATATTTTAAGTAGAGCCCGATCAAATACTGACCAAGCATAAAAAGCAGGGCAGTAAATATGGCCCCGGCTCGTACATCGCGCCATTTGATCTTCACATCCGGAAGAAATTTGAATATAACGCCAAACAACACGGCTATTACCATTAGAGAAATTACCAGGTTGATCAGATCGAACAAAGTGACGGTTACAGCCGGCAAAAAATGCTGAAGCCGTTCACTTAGCGCATTAATAGCTATGTCAACAATGAGCGAAACCAACAAAAGAAAACCAAGAGCAATGATCAGCGAAAAGGACAAAAAACGATTTTGGAGCCACTTGAGCCATCCCTTTTTAGGCTTTGATTTTACCCGCCATATAATATTGATTGAATCCTGTATCTCGACAAACATGCTACTGGCGCCAAGCAAGAGAATTATGGCGCCGATGATCAACGCTGTGCCGCTTTTGCCCGATAGCTGCAAATGGGTTACAATTTGTTGTAATTGTACCACAGCGTCCTTGCCCATAAACTTCGATAGTTGAGCGTAGAACGTATCATTGTAATTATAGTTATGAAGGACCAGGCTGGTTATGGAAATCGCGATAATAATAAGTGGCGCCAGCGAAAATATCGTATAATAGGCAAGTGAAGCGCTAAGTTTTAAGCCATTATCATTAATGAATCCCATGAAAGTCGCCACGATCACTTTCCAGAGTTGCCGGATATATGCTTTGCTGAATACTTTCATATCAAACTAAAAAAGAAAATTGAAGCCCATTTGTTTATAAAAATTGGGATGCCAAATTTCTTTTCCCAAAAAAGGCGGCAAAAATGTAACGTGGTGTGATTAAGACTGTTAGTGATTAAGTTTTTTAACCACGCAAACATACCGTCGAGATTGATGAAAAACAGATGAAAATTATTTCAACAATCGGTGTTATAATTTGGGAATATCAATCTAAAAACTCTAATTTTAGACTCTAGGAGAACATTTTCGGAAAAATACCTTTCTCTTGCAGATCGGCATTCCCGAAGGTGGTAAGACTAACTTTTAATTGTTAAATTTTTTTTTGGGGAAAGCCGTCCCGACCAAAAGTCGGGATGGCTTTATTCATTTTAGTGAGCATCAACAGGCATCTTCACTGCTTTTTTGAAAGGCTGCAAATAGAGCAGCGGAATCGAAAAGAGCATGATCAGCCCCGATATTAAATAAGCATCGTCGTAGGTTAGTAACAGCGCCTGACGGGTTACAGCGCCTTCAATAGCCTGGTAGGCCATATGCATAGCATCTATAGCCGACTTCCCTTTCGCCATAAACCCTTGTTGTATCATATTCAATCGCTGAGTCAATGCAGGATTGTAAACATTGATGTTTGACAGCAGGTTACTCCGGTGTCCGGCCTGGCGAATGTGGATCAATGTCGTCAAAGCGGCAATACCAAAAGAACCACCCAACTGACGCATCATGTTGTTCAAACCGGTACCTTGTCCCATTTCAGGGCCTTTTAAGTCGGCTATGGCAAGCGTGGTCAGCGGAACGAATAGTAGGGCCATGCCCACACCACGTATCAGCAGCGGGATCAGTACATTCAACTCACCGGTTTCCAGGGTGGAATTACTCAGCATGTAAGTAAACACGAAGAATAGCGCCATGCCGGCCGTAGCCATAAACTGTGCGGGTATACCCCGGTTGAGCATTTTTCCTATGAATGGCATCATAATAATGGTACACAAACCACCCGGGAACAGCAGCTCGCCAGTTTGCTGAGCAGTAAAACCAAGCAGGTTCTGGCAAAATACCGGGAACACGAATACCGATCCATATAATCCAAATCCAAGTATGAACGAGGTAAACATGCCCACGGCAAAGCTGCGGTGCCGCATAATGCCGAAGTTAACTATCGGGTGATCTGTGCTGAGCTCGCGCCATATAAATAGTATGGTCCCTAAAATTGCCGAGATGGTCAGAACCAGAATGTAGGTTTTGGCAAACCAATCTTCGTCTTCGCCCTTTTCCAAAATGGTTTGCAAACTACCAACAGCTATTGCGAGCAGGAGAATGCCCCACCAATCGATCGGCTTTCCTTTGGCATCCGGAGGCGTGTAACGCACAAATGTATAAGTGAAAAACGATGCTATGGCGCCAACCGGAATATTTACATAAAATATCCACTGCCAGGTGTAATGGTCGGTAATATAACCACCGATGGTAGGGCCCACCGTTGGTCCAACTACCGCACCTAAACCAAAAAGTGCGGTTGCGGTACCTACCTGTTCACGGGGCCAGGTCTCCAGCAGGATGGCCTGTGCAGTCGAAATCAAACCACCGCCGGCGATACCCTGCAATATCCTGAAGGCTACCAATTCGCCAAGCGAATGCGAGTTACCGCACAGGAATGATGCTATTGTAAAAAGTATTATTGATCCTAAGAAATAATTTTTCCGGCCGAAATAGCTGCCCAGCCATCCCGACATGGGCAATATAATTACGTTTGCTACCGCATAGCCGGTTACAACCCAGGCTACGTCTGTAAGGGTTGCACCCAGGTTACCCTGGATCTGCGGCAGGGATACGTTCACGATCGTGGTATCTATCAGCTCAAGCAATGAGGCTGATATCACGGTGATCGTGATGATCCATTTTCTAAACCCGGTTTCAGCCATTGTTATTAGTCTTTATAGATAACAGAAACATTTACGCTCATACCCGGACGAAGCATGTTCAAAGTATCCTTGCTTGCGTCGATCTTGATCTTTACGGGTACCCGCTGTACCACCTTCACAAAGTTTCCGGTAGCATTGTCAGGAGGCAGCAACGAGAATTTTGCGCCGGTAGCTCCCGAGAAATTGTACACATGGCCATGCAGCTTCCATTTAGGGTAAGCATCTACCTCGATGTCAACCTTCTGGTTGTTCTTCATGTTGGTTAATTGAGTCTCCTTAAAATTTGCAGTGATGAACACGCTATTGTCGTTCACTACCGAGAATAAAGTTTGACCCGGCTGAACCAATTGGCCAAGCTGAATGCTCTTTTTAGAGGCAGTACCGCTGGCAGGAGCCACGATTGTAGTATATGACAGCTGCAATTTTGCATAGTCTACATCAGCCTGGCGTGCTGTAACGCCTGTGTTGGTTACCGTCAGCTGATTTTTGCTGGTGCCAATTTGCTCCAGGGCAGCTTTGTACTGATCTTGTGCGGCGTTGTAAGTAGCTTCGGCCACATCGCGATTGGCCTTTACCTGGTCAAATTGCTGCTGGGTAACCGACCCATCTTTTACCAGGTTAGCATAACGTGCATAATCCTTGTTTGCCTGGTCAAGTTTAGCTTTCGCCGATTCAACTTGTGCCCTTGCGCTTGATGCATTGGCAGCGGTGCTGCTGATCTGCGATTGGCCAACGCCTACGCCTGCAGCAGCATTTTGCTTTGCTGATAACGCTTGTTCCAGCTTTACTTTGTAATCACGGTCATCCAGTTTTACTAATACCTGGCCTTTTTCCACGTGTGCATTTTCTTCAAAGAAGATGCTGTCCACATAGCCGCCCACGCGGGCAACTACCGGGCTGATATCGCCATCGATCTGGGCATCATCAGTATCGATATGCTTGCTATAGTACATGTATTCTTTTATCCCGAATATGATACCTCCTATAAGTATCACACCAAGTACTATAGGTAATACCCTGTTGGGTTTCTTTTTTGGGGTTTCCTGATCTTGTGCCATTTTATTCTGAGTTGTTATTTGCTAAGTTTTCCGGTTGATTTTAATAATGTATAGTAAGCAAGGCCTGCATCGGCTTTTGCCAGCTCCAGGTTTATTTCGGCCTGGTAAAGCAACGTTTCGGCATCTACGCGATCAATTGCTGATGCGATGTTGCTCTTGTATTTCGATTCGAGGATGTTGTTGTTTTCGTTTGCCTGGTCGATAGAAGTTTGCAGCAGTTTAACCTTATCCACTGCAACCTCGTAATCCTGGTAGCTCTTATTTACATCCTGGCGGATATTGTCGCCGACGATACCCTGGTTGATGTTAACCTGGTCGGCCTGGATGCGGGCCTCCGATATTTTGTTCTTGTTGGTCCACAGCGTCGAGAAATTCCACGAAAGTGTAACACCAAGCGTTATCGGCGTAATGTATTTGCCCGAGTTTGGCAGCGGGTTAGCATCAATATCTACATAATAACCACCTACTGAGGCCGCCAGCGTGGGCGACTGGTTGGCACGTATGCTTTTGATATTGGTTTGTGCAACCTGCGACTGTAATACCAGTTGTTTCACCTCCTGGCGATTAGCCATTGCGGTATCGATATAAGAGGTCAACGCTCCAATCTGGTGATCGATCTCAGTGATCTGGTCAATGTGCAGCACCGTTGTTTCTGGCAGCCCAAGCAGGATATCCAGGTTATAGTTAATGATCTTGCGGTTGCTTTCCAAATCCTTTTGGTTCAGCTCGATGTTGGCGCGTTGTAACTGGAAACGCAGCACATCGTTTTTGGTAACGATACCCTGGTCGAAGAAACGCTGTGACTGGTGTATCTGCTGATCGATCGAAGTCAGATTTTGCTGAACCACTTTGAGGCTCTGCAGCACCTTATACAGATTATAATACGAGCTGATAACCGCGTAGGCGATTTCATCTTTGTCCTTATCGGCGTCCAGCCTGGCCACCCGGGTCAGCATCTCGGTCGACTGCTGCGCGTATTTAAGCTTACCGCCTGCAAAAATGGTTTCATTCAATGAAACGATACCGAGGTAAGCATTGGCGCTGCTAGGCAGATTGATGCTGGTTTTGGGGCCGAGGCTAAGCATATTGGCCGGTATCTCGGCACGGTTATAGGCAAAGCTGGCTTTACCGCCTGGCAATACATTGTCCTTAGCCTGATCGTATTGCGATACCGCCTGGTCAACTTTAGCCTGCGAAAGCTTCAATACCTTGCTATTTTGGATGCCCAGCTTAATGGCCTCATCCAGCGAAAGGGTTTTATCCTGCGCCCTGGCAGGAGTCATCAGGCCCGCTGCCATAAACGCTGCCGCGAGAAGGAGCAGGGCTCTTGCCATCTTTTTAAATGGCTGTGTGTTAGGTAGTTTATTTATGTGAGTTGTCATGTTATTTCAACAAGTAAGATTTCAACAGTGTTTTAAGGTAGGCTTCGATACGTGGCTTGAACCTTTCTTCAAGCATTTTGTCATTTTGAATGTCGTACCCAAGTAGTTTTGAAGTAAGTTGGGGCGTATTCACAATGAAGTTTTTGGTGCCGTAGATCGTAGCGATCACCATTTCCGCATCTATATCTTTATTAAACTCGCCGTTGTCGACACCATCCTTCAATATCTTACGCACCTCCAAAGCATTTTTCATCAGTATGTCGGTGATCTTATCCGATAGTTCTCCGCGACGCTGCATGCTCAATTCCTGGTACAATAGTTTTTGGAAACAGTTATTGTTCACCACGCGCTGGGCGTACAGATCGATGTATTTTTCTACTTTGTTCCATGCCGTCGTGCTCTCATCGCTGCCGATGTTTTTGAGCAGGTCCTGGAACGAAATGATCTTGCGGTTAAATACCGCAAGGAACAAGCCTTCTTTTGAGCCGAAGTAATAATTCAGCATGGCCATATTGACGCCTGCTTCACCTGAAATGGTTCGCGTAGAGGCGCCATCAAATCCAAGTTCCGAGAATACCCTCTCCGCTACGTCGAGGATATGGTCCTTTTTATCTATCTTATCTTTATCCATGGCTATTTTGATGATGCAAAGTTAATCAATCGATTGATTATGTCAATGGTGTAATTGTTACCCTATTGTAAAGAAGTGATTATCAATAAATAAATTTAATCAAGTGATTAGTTTTTATATAATATTTGATGTAACAGTTTTGTTTTACATTTGACCATTTAAAAGCACCTCCCTATATTTCCACCTATTTTACTGACTATGAAGCGTATCCTGCCTGTAATACTCCTGTTTGTGTCGTTCCGGTTGCTTGCTCAAACCAATCCGCCACAAGACATACTCACTATCGAACAAAACCTAAAAAAGCTGGATGTACTGGGAAGTGTGTTATATGTGGCCGCTCACCCCGATGACGAGAATACGCGTTTGCTGGCCTATTTAGCGCAGGAAAAGCACTACCGAACAGGCTACCTTTCGATGACACGTGGCGACGGTGGCCAAAACCTGATCGGCAACGAACAAGGCGAGCTGTTGGGCCTGGTGCGTACCCAGGAACTTTTGGCGGCTCGCAGGGTCGACGGCGCCGAACAGTTCTTTACCAGGGCACTTGATTTCGGGTTTTCAAAAGGACCAAAAGAAACGCTGGAGTTCTGGAATAAGGAACAGGTTTTAAGCGATGTAGTTTGGGTGATACGTAAATTCAGGCCCGATGTGATCATTTGCCGCTTTCCGACTACCGGTGAGGGTGGCCATGGTAATCACACGGCTTCAGCAATACTGGCGCAGGAAGCTTTCAGCGCTGCCGCTGACCCAAAACGCTTCCCCGAACAATTGAAATATGTGCAGGTTTGGCAGCCCAAACGGATCATGTGGAATACCTTTAGTTTCGGAACTGTTAATACAACTTCACCCGACCAGTTTAAGATCAATGTAGGCGTGTATAACCCAATCCTCGGTAAAGGCTATGGTGAATTGGCTGCCGAAAGCCGTTCAAATCACAAAACACAAGGCTTTGGCTCAGCCAGGCAACGTGGTGATGCTTACGAGTATTTTAAAACTATTTTGGGTGATGCGCCAAAGGATGAGTTGATGGATGATGTTAATACGTCTTGGAGCCGTGTAAAAGGAGGAGAAGAAATAGGCAAAGAAGTTGAAGAAATCCAAAAAAAGTTTGACCCGAATCATCCGGAGAGTTCGGTGCCGGCACTTGTTAAAGTTTATGGCGAAATACAAAAGATAAGCGATCCTTATTGGCGCGGGCAAAAATCGAAAGACCTGGGCGATTTAATAGCGGCCTGTGCAGGTTTATGGTTTGAAAGTTATGCCCAGGAGCAGGCTTATGCTATCGGCGACAGTATGTCGGTACACTCACAGGTTATATGCAGGTATAATGATAAGCTGAAAGTTGATGTGGTAGACGGCATGCAACTGGATGGCAAAACCATCCCGGCAAATGAAGTACAGACTTTCAATAGCAAAGTTTTAGCGGACAAAATAACACAGCCTTATTGGTTAAAAGAACCGCATGGCATCGGCTCTTATGTTATAAGTGATGAACGCCAGGTCGGCAACCCGGAGAACCCGGACCTCCCGGCGATCAAATACAAATTTACCATTGAAGGAAAACCTTTCGAATTTGAACGGCAGCTGGTTTATAAGTATGTCGATCCGGCCAAAGGCGAAATATATCAGCCCGTTCAGATAACGCCGCCGGTCGTTGCCGACATCCAAAACAGGGTATATATCTTCAATTCACAGCAGCCGCAGACTGTGCCTGTAAAACTTAAAAGCTTTAAAAATGGCACAAGCGGAACGATAAGACTAAAAGCGCCAATGGGCTGGAAGATAAGCCCAGAAAGTATAACATTCACCAATAAGAACAAGAACGATGAGTGGGAACATGATTTCACGCTAACACCGGAAACCAATCAATCGCAGGTTGGCGTTTTGGAGGCTGATGTGACCGTTGGCAACGACCAAACAATATACAACCGTGGCATATTATCCATCAACTATAGTCACATTCCCAATATCACCATCTTCCCATTGGCGCAATCCAAATTGCTTCAGCTTGATATGAAGATAGCCGGCAATAAGATTGGCTACATCCACGGCGCCGGCGACCTGATGCCCGAAGCGTTGCGCCAGGTAGGTTATGATGTTCATATCCTATCAGAAAACGAGATCGAAAACGGCGATCTATCCAGCTATGATGCCATTGTAGTGGGTGTTCGTGCATATAACGTTGACCCAAGACTATCCATTGAACAACCCCGCCTGCTGGAATATGTTAAGAACGGCGGAAACCTGGTTGTTCAATACAACAACAGCAATGGCTTAGTAACACAGCACATCGGGCCATACCCTTTCAA
>Ga0068856_100001358_pt1 | contig 25722 bp, 37 predicted proteins | sample KBSCornC62_FD_66595 | JGI IMG/M metagenome (GOLD analysis project Ga0068856, IMG submission 66595) | Corn rhizosphere microbial communities from Kellogg Biological Station, Michigan, USA - KBS Corn C6-2 | ecosystem: Host-associated > Plants > Roots > Rhizosphere > Soil ... | reverse complement strand
GGAACGCGTTTTTAACTTGTTATTTTTTCTACCAACCAGACGTCCCGATGGGACGAAAAAGCATGAAATGCGTTCCGTAGGAACGCCTGGTCGGTAGAAATCGAGCAGAAAAACGCCCTTTTTCGTTCCATAGGAACGTTTGGTGGTTGCCGAATTAAAGGTAATAGAGCTATATGAGCCCTAATTTTTGTGGGTAAACCTAAACTCTAAAGCCACCGAACAAATTTCAGTGGATTTTCGGGACCCATGCTGCGATGTCATTCTTAAAATTTCTCCTGTCAAACTCACCTGCGATAAAAAAAAATTGCCCGGAAACAGAAAAAGTGGCGACAGCGGTTTGTCACTGCCAAAATAGTGTAAGCACCTAACTTGTTAATTGTGAGCTATGTATCGCATTGTATCGGTTTGTGTCGCTCATATCGGAACGATACAAAAATCCGCAATTTCGCTACCCGTATCCCGGCGGCTGGATGAAGCCAATTGCAGCAAAGTCAGTGTGCTCACGCTGAATTTAGTAGAAGGAACAGGACAAATCCCGAACTTTTTGGAGGACTCAAAATACTTTACGACACAAGGGCCACTGATCATTTAAAATCTCCAACCTAAATTCACCATATAATTTTCCGGCTCGCCCGGCCATTTGTAAATGTTGTTATAGGCGCTTGTCCATTTTATTGGTGATGTTGTTCAGATTCAGGGCGAGTGTTATATGTTTATGTACATAGTGTAATCCACCCGTAAAAACTATGTAACCGGGTAAGGTGGTGCCAGGGTCAAGCGTGTTGCGTTGCCCTGCAAATGTATATCCGGCCGATGCTCCAAAGCCTTTCAGGGCGGCTCGGAGGAAGGTGTACTTTATCCATCCCGAACCGGAATTTCGTGGTGCATTCTCTGTTAGCATACCTATCTGCGATGCGACGTCGCTTTTGGTAACCTTGGCCACATCGTAAGCATAAGCCAGCATAACATCAAGACTCGGCAATAGCTTCCCGGAAACTTCAGCTTCGAGGCCGTTCGACCGATTCTCACCCTGCTGTACAAATAGATTGGGATTCGAAATATCCTGTGCATTGACAGCGACGTTTTGCACCGTCATACTGTAAAGCGCAAATGATGTATATAATCGATTGTCCAAAAAAGCGGCCTTAATACCCGTTTCCCAAGTTGCGCTGATAAGCGGCTTAAAAGGTTGGTTAAATTCCTGTAATGAGGTTGATGCCTCAAACGGGTCGAATCCTTTGTTATAGCTTCCATAGGCATTTATACCGGCTTGTATGGCATAAATAAGACCTATTCTTGGCAGAAATACGCGTTCTAACAAACTCCCGGGACTGTCATCTTCTCCGCTCCCGTAAAATTCTTCACGCAGGGTTACCAGCAGCTTCCATTTGCTCCATGCTAAGCTGATCCTGCAGATATACACCTTGTGTGTGATAAACGGCGTCATCTACATTTGTAGCGTCATTATCAAAATCAGAGATTTGGTAAGTGCCCGCAGGCCTGGCGAAATGTTGCGGATTTCTGAGACTCATTGTGGCAACGACACCGCTGCCCGAGCCGAACTGACCCGGCAGCTCATAATATTGTTGGTTTAGGTTATCGCTGCTTTGTACAAAATCATAACCCAGCAACAATAAATGCGTTATTTTGCCGGTTCGAGCTTGATAATTGAAGTAGCTGTTTATGCTGTTGGTAGCGGTTGGATATTGCCATTTTGTATAATAAAGGCTTACAGAATCAGGTGCGACATAGCTGTTGATGCCATGTTCAGCTACTTCCTGCCTGGTAATATAATTCAGATAGCCGCTGTTAAAAGTAAGCCGGTTTGTGATCTTCCATGATAAGCTAAGGGCCGTAGCAATATCCGTTTCGTGCAGGTAATCACCGGGCTGACTAATCATCAGCGAGACCGGCGTTGCTGTTAGCGACCGATCATTGACTATGCCCGGTTGCCCGCGATCAAGTACGCTGTTAAGATGCGAAACCGAAAAATCGAGATGTACCTGAAACTTATCATTAGGCATAAAAGCAAATGAAGGCGCTATCTCGAACGATTTGGAAAAAAGCCTTGGCGAAACGAGTTGCTATTGTCGAATCCGGCGTTGAAGCGGTAGAGGAATGTTTTAAAAGCATTTATCGGCCCGGTCACATCGCCTTCGAAACGCAGATGATTCCAGGTACCCTGGTATAGGTTTATAGTAGCTTTAGTGGTATCCAACGGCTTCTTGGTGATAAGGTTTATAGTCCCTCCCGGATCGCAGTTCCCATATAAAGTTGCCGAAGATCCTTTGATAATCTCCACTTTCTCTATGTTTACGAGCATGGGGCTGGCATAAGTGGTATTGTAACCACGCAATCCATTAATATCCCGTGCATTCTCAGCCTTGAAACCTCTGATAGCATATTCATCAAATCCTGAATACTGATTTACACCCGCTACATTGTCCGCAGCATCTTTAAGTGTGAACTCCATTTTATCTTGAATGAGTTGGCTGTTCACTGTCGAGACCGACTGGGGAATATCGATTAATCGTGCCTGTATCTTTGTAGCAAAGCCAGATGTATTGCTTTTATAGGAAGCCGGGGCTTTTTCAATTATCTCAACCTTGTTTAGAGAGACAGTATCCTTAATCTTTCGGATTGTGTCACTTTTTTTTTGGCCAAAAACGGTGCTTTGAAAAAGTAAACACGAAATTATTACGACGAGAAATTTCATATTGTAAGATCCGTCTGCAAACATAGACTATGGTTTCATAGCCCTGCCGCCTAATCTAAATAAAAGTCAAACTAAAACCGATTGCAGGTTAGGAAGGGTAAACCGAAACGGACCCGAACTAAAAATGCCGCGGAAAGCGAAATTGACAACGAAGGTTGAAGATGAGGACAAAAATGCAATGAAACAATTATTCCGTTGCATTTAAATGGAATACACTGGCATGCACATGGTGCGCCGTCGGAGGTCAGCGTTGAGTGTCAATTTTTTTCAGGAACAGGCAGTATCCTGCGCATTCAACCGGCGTTCAAAAATGAACGTTTTTTGGCTGCGAAATTTTTTTTCGATGCCGTTTGCGGCCTTTTCGTCAGTGTGTCGAAGGCTGTTGACGAGTGTTGCGCGGAAGTGTTTGAAAACTTCTTACGCGGCTTCGTTTTAAGCCTGTTTAGCGGCTTTTATACGCCGAAAATTTAATTCGGGCCGTTCATAAGGTGTTCAAAAATGAACGATTTGCTGGTTGCGGAAAATTTTTTCGACGCCGTTTGTAGCCGTTTCGTAAGCGTTTCGAAGCCGTTTGAAGCTGTTTCGCGACTATTTCGGGGGCCGTTTAAATGGGGGTTGGTTAGTGGTGGTGGCAACGGCAGTAGCAGTAGCAGTAGCAGTAGCAGTAGCAGTAGCAGTAGCAGTAGCAGTTGCAGTAGCAGTAGCAGTAGCAGTTGCAGTTGCAGTGGCGGTAGCAGTCGGAACGGTATAATACATCAGCCACATCCAAACATTAACTATTAGTTGTGTTCAATTGGCTGTTCAAAAATGAACGCTTTTAACAGAAATCGGATGCCAGTCAATCGACTGAATTTGAATAAATTATTGATTATGAGTATTTTATAAATTTCAGCAAAGTGTTCAAAGTGTTCAAAGTGTTCAATTTTCGACTCGCTTGAACACTTGAACACTTTCGTATTTTATCTTTTAATTAAATTATCGGGTGTTTTTGGGTGATAAAGTAAATGTTGAGACGACAAAAAGCCCCTGGATTCCGATAGCTATCGGGACGACTCAGGGCTTCACACTAAAAAGTAGGGTAACCCGGACTCGAACCGGGAGCCTCCACAACCCGAATGTGGTAATCTAGCCAATTGATATACTACCCTAACCAACTTCTGCAAAAGTAAGGAGGACAATTTTACAAATATTTTCAATTGCAAGCAATGGTAAGACAGCCGGTATTAGCCGGCTTTATCACAAAGTTTAAGCGGGCATTGCCGGTGGCGAAATATCGCGCACAGCAACAGGTTATTTGCAGATGTGATGCTTCGTCGTTAAACACCAGTAGAACAGATAACGCTTATTGGGTTCCTACGGGCGCTTTTCCTTTCATCCGCGAGTCTTCGAAAAACCAGGTCAGGAATATCTTCTGCTCTGTTCTGACTGAATAGATCGCGTGGTAATTTTTCAGGAAGCGATCGTCATAATATTGAAAATCTTCGAACCCGAGGCTCAGGCCTTTGTACAAATGTACGCTGACCCTGGGTCTGAAAACAGCAACGTAGTTGTCGCCCGGTGGCCCGACATAAGTGTGTAATATATAATAGTAAAATGATGCGCCGATATCTGCAATTTTGCCTAAATTAAGCGTTGTTTCAAATTTGGCTTCCAGGCCATCATTATAAGTGTAGTCGCGTACCTGCAAGGTATCAGGGCCGTACCGTGTGCTGTTGCCGGCCAGCGGTATGCCTGCAAAGTGCAAATTGGTGTAGAGATTAATGCCGCGGCTGATGGGATATTTGGTAATCAACCCACCTCCAAAGCCAATGGCGCCCAGCTCAAAGGTTTTGTTATCCCAATAATCGTAATATTGAAAAGCCCCGTACAAAAGGGAAAGTTTACCCCATTGCGCATTGCCGGATAACAGGGATCCGTAACCTAATATGTTATCCAGTATTTTGCGGCCAACGCCAAAGCTGAATTCGGTTTTAAGCCTGAAATAATCAAACGGTTTGCGGTAAATATCTTCAAACGGGTCGCCATAATCAAGTTGAACGTTCAGCATCAAGTTGGTGGGCCCGTTACCAAAGATTGTGTTATCCTCGTTGATTTTATGCTGACCAACAGATACCGTTACATTTAAAGGCTCTTGCTGATAAACTTCGCCGGAGGTATGCCTGAAAGCCTTCCCCTGCAAGAGCCTGTTAAACCCGCGCACGGGATCAATTAGACCCGCAGCCAATTCCCTGAAAAACCGTTCTGATCCGCGGGCGCGGTCGTCCAGGATATTCGAGCTTACCCGGTAAAATATTTCGCCCAAAAATTCACCGTTCACAGGGGTGTTGATCACATCATTGAGCGAAGGGCGCGTGTTTTCACCCAAATATTCCCACATCACACTTCCTTCCACCGCAAAAGGAATCGACTCTAAATAGGTATATCCCTGGGAGCGTGCCGCGTTAAAATAAAGCGTGCCCGAATAGGGGTGGCCAATAAAGTTGATTCCGAAGCGGTCATCGTCCCATTCCCACCCTTTGTTGATATTATAGTTCCAGGTGGACGGGCCGATGTGGGAGAACGGTTCATTAAGTACAAACCTGTCCAGTGACCAGGTAAACGCATTGATCCCGACTACTTCAACCGCGGGCTTCCATAACGGGTAGCGGGGGTTATACGTTTTATCGTCATTCCTTAGGTCGCCATATTTATTCCTCAGGATCGAGTCGGTTCGAAGCGTGTCCGGCCGTTTTTTATGGGTAGTGTCTGTGTCGGGCGTCATTCGTGGTTTGACGATGATCACTTGCGGAGACCGGCTTTTAACCGTGAAAACGCTGTCAAGCTCTGATTTCGTCACCTTGTGATAACCGGTATCCAAAAGCGGCGACGTTTGCGCAAAAACAGTCGGAGATAAACAGAAAAAAACCATGAACAAGGCAGGTGCGACGATGCGGTAGTGTAATTTTCCGGGCGTAACAATAAATATCCATGCCTTTTGGATATTGCGGATCGTTCTCATAGTCAGATAGTATAGTTGCTATACTAATAACCATTCATTGCGCTAACTGTTTGCTTTCGTGAAATACAGCCGTTATATATAAAGGCCATAAAGCGTGATTCTGCCATTATCGTTGCCTGATTGCGCCGGGCGCAATTCCCGAAAAGTCCCATAAGTTAACGGCTGTCGGAAGGATGAATAAATCTTTCAAATAAAAACGGGGCTAAAGGCAGCTGAAGTTCCTTTTAAATCGGAGGGTTATCCTCGCCCCAAAAGGTCATCCAATTTGTTCCGCTCGGTTTGCAGTTCACGGGCAAGCTTCTTTTCCTTATCGTTGGCCTTGGTTTTAAAGGTTTTGTATTCCTCTTCAAGTTCGGCGTACAGTTGCGTGCGGTAGCGGGCCTCGCGACGGTAACCAGCCGACCGCGCAATCACGGCGAAAGCGATAATACCAAATAACGCAACCAGCCCCCATACCACCAGGTTGTAGGTGGTTTTTGTTAAAACAAGACCGAATACAACTATGCCATCCTTGCGTGAAAGTTCGGCGCTCTGGTCATTCACCTGTGTCTTTAAACTGTCAAGCACCTTGGTTTGGGCTTCTATTTTAGCCTGGGCGGCTTTAAGTTTCACCCGGTTGGCGGTCAAAGTGTCGGATGCATTTTTCCATAAGGCCGAAATCAGCGGCTGCTGGTAATGATACACTTTGCTGAGGAGGTACTGGTATTGCGTATTCAGGCTTTGATTAGTTAATATTGGCATCACCGAATCCGTCCGGATACGGGCGGGTTGGACAGGCGCAAGCGCAGTCGAGTCTGTTCTCCTTTTATAATAACCATAGCCGTGGTGGCGGTAAGTATATTTACTGTAAGGTTTTTGTGCCGGTTTCTTTTTTGCAGTGTCCTGGGCAAAGACTGAAGAAAATCCAAAGCAAATCAGCAATGTATAAACGATTAACCGCGGCATAAAATTTATTTAATAAGTAAAATTAGCATTTAGATGTGAGATGTGAGACAAGAGATGCGAGAATTTGTTTTGGAGGAGTCGGGAAGTCGGATAGATTAGAAGTTGGAAAGTCCGAAAATCAGATATTCAGGTGACAACCGCCTTATCTTCCGGACTTCCGGACTTTCAGACTTTCGGACTTCCCCACTTTCTCAATATATTAGCGGCATGAACATAGGAATGATCGGCCTGGGTGATATGGGCCGCCTTTACGCAAAAGCGTTCGCGGCAGCGGGATACCCGGTGTGCGGCTGCGACCTGCCCGAAAACCGCCCGCGGCTGGAAAACGAGCTTACGCCGCTCGGGATTAAGGTGATGGATAGCGGCAAGGACGTGGCCCGCCGGTCCGACCTGATCATTTACTCTGTCGAGGCCGAAAGCCTGGCGCGCGTGGTAGCCGAGTGTGGGCCGTCGACTAAATATGGAGCTATCGTTGCCGGGCAAACATCCGTAAAAACGCCTGAAATTGAAACGTTCGAGAAATATCTGCCGGCTGACGCGCAGATAGTTACCTTCCACGCCATGCACGGCCCCGGTTTTGCCCCTAAAGGGCAAAAACTGATACTGATCAAACACCGCGCGGATGAGGACGCTTACCAGCGCATGCTCGACCTGTTCAATTCTATTGAAACGGACATTTTTGAGCTAATTGATTACCACGAGCACGACAAAATTGTGGCCGATACCCAGGCTGTAACGCATGTAGGTTTTGAAAGCATGGGCACCGCCTGGAAAGAAGCGGGATTTTTTCCCTGGGAAAACGCATCCTATGTGGGCGGCATTGATAACGTGAAAATATTGACCACTTTACGCATATTTAGCTATAAAGCGCACGTTTACGGCGGCCTGGCCATCATGAACCCTTATGCGCGGCAGCAGGTAAAGCGGTATGCCGTGTCCGAGTCGGAATTGTTTAAGCTGATGATAAAAGAAGAAGCGGAAAGCTTTCGCCAGCGGCTTTACCGGGCGCGCGACTTTGTGTTTCACGAAAGCCGCAAGCCCATTATGCTGAATGATAAGGTAATGAAGGAGTTTTCACTCGGGCAAAAGCCGGAATTGCAAAAGCCGAATTCGCACCTCAGCATCCTGAGTATGGTTGATGCCTGGTACCACCTCGGCGTGAATCCTTATGATAACCTCATCGCTCAAACGCCACCATTCCGCCTGCGCCTGGGGATCGCCGAATACTTGTTTAAAAACGATGAACTGCTGGAGGAATCTATAGAAACGGCCTTATATGACAAAACCATCCGCGGCGACGATTTAGAATTTCACTCGGCGGTAAGGGAATGGTCGGCCATTATCGGTTACGGCGATATGGAGGGTTATAAAAAGCATTTTAATGATGTACAGGCCTTTTTTAAAGGACGGTTGGAAGAAGGGAACCGGCAAAGTGCAGAGCTGATCAGGCGGCTGATGGAGCGATAATGTCTGAACCGTTGATTTAGCTGATTTTTGTGATTGAAATGACTTTTTGAGATTCATCAAAGCGAAGTCCGCACCTTGCTACCGGCAATCACCAACATTTCTCAGACTAATCAAAAAAATCAGCTAAATCAACGGTTCAGACTATTTCGTCAGTGCCTGACTAAGCCGCTGCCAGTCCACATGCTGGATGATCTTATCGGCTACCGACGCGGGTCCGATGATCTGCACGGTGAGGGTTTCGATGTAGGCTCCTCCGGTTTTATGTACAAAAGGGTAGGTGATATAAGTATTAAAGTTCATGTTGGCGCCGGTCCAATTGCCTATTAATATATAGGTTTTATAATCCGGCGGTATATCTGCCCCGCCGCCTTGTTCCGGCTCGGTCAGGCGGTACGCGCAGGCTGCCCCGGGCACCTGCAAAACGGTGTACTTATCCTGTGCATCGTGGTCATATCTGGATTTTAAATAGGGGCTGTTTTCGTCTATTCTGATCTTGATATTTTGCAGGCCCGATAAAATAACCATCCTTAATATGGCGGCCCGGCTGGTTTGTGTTTGATAAAACAAAATAGAGTCGTTGATCATTTTACCATATGCGCTGCTCGGGTCGGGATTGGCGGTCAGATCGAACGCGCGGCTGCAAATAAACATGGGCCGGTAGGGGTTAGGATGCGTTGCTATACTGACTTTTACCTGGTCGCTGTTCTTACTTTGCCAGCCCATCTGCAGTAATGCCCCGCCAATACATTTGTTAATCACCTGCCGGGCTTTGTTGATTGAAGCGGATTCATCCGGGCGGGGGTGCCGGCATTCAGTGTCAAAAATTCCGGCGTTGCCTACAGTGGCGTCAATGGTTTTGGAGGCTGACGCCCCTCTTTCCGCGCCGTGAAAACGCGTAGCGCCGCTGTTGCCGGCTAATAAATTTTGTGCGCCGGCAATGCGGAAATGAAACAGGAACAACGCGACGACGCAGGCTGTCCTCCTGGTAATTTTTGCGGAACGAATGTATTTAAAAGACATAAAAAACGGCATTTAATGATCCGTGCGAAAAGCGCTTATCAAAGATCACTAAATGCCCGTTGGCATACCATGGGATAAATATCCTATTTATATCACGGTTGAAACCTAATTTGCCGTAAACAAGGTCCACGGATAAGCCTTCATATCCCGCAGGTATTTACCCTGGGTTTTTACATATTCTGGGTGTAATTTCAGGAAAGGTGCGGCTAAAAAATCGTCTCCGCTGGGGTGCCCCATGTGCGCCCAGAATTGCATTTTAGCAGCAAGGTCGGAAGTAGTAACTTTACCCTGCACGGCACCCATCGGGAAGAATGGCGGTTCATTAAATTCTTTGGCACCCAAAGGGTCCTGGTCCACATGCCCATCGATCACACAGCGGTCATTGGCTTTTTTGTTGTTCAGCGCGTCGTAGGTATCGCCTTCGATGGTTTTTCCTGTTGCATCATCCAATTTGCCTTTGTAATCAACATCTACCAACTGGGTCATCCGTTTCTTGCGGGCATTTGGCGAGGTAGTTTGATCGTTTACATCAAACGTTGTTTCCTCTTTGATCAGCTTCGGATCAGTGGCGAAATTAGTGCCGATAAAGGCGGTGTCCCTGGAGCGCCAAAGGTGGTAATCCTTTAACCCGAGTTCCAATTTAGCTACCTCGTTTGTCTTGGTATCACCGATCAGCCAGTCGTTGGCATAGCCACCGTTATTGTCAGTCACCATTATTTTAACTGCATCGTCAATACTGTTGCTGTATTGCGCAGCGCGGCGGGCACGTACAAACTCTGGCGTTTTGGTGGTATCAAAGCCTTTAAACTGGGTAATTGTGGTTTCGGTAATCAGTATGCCGCTTTTGGTGATCAAAAAATCGTCCCCGCTATGGATAAAGCCCGGGCCGGTGTCCATTAAAATCTCGTTGCCTTTTTCGGGTTTAATGTCTACAATTTCGTTCCAGTGTTCGCCGATGATATAATCAGTCCAGTTATTATGAGCGATCACGATCTTATGGTCCTTAGTATAGCTGCCGGTTGCGATAAACGCACTGCAATTACCCGGCGCCCGGTTGTCGCCGCTGCCCGGTTTTGCCTTGTTCATTAGGGTGGGAACATAGTACCCCGGCAACTCATACAAGCAATTCATCGCCGTAACGTCCAGCGAATCATATTTAAAGCCTTTAGCCTGCAGGCCCTCAGCTATGCCTTTTAGTTCCGCTTTGTACTCGGAGTCGACTTTCGGCCAAATAAAACGTTTGGCTGCGCCCCGGTAAAATGCCCAATCCTTGCCGCTGCTGCTGGGCAGGTAGTATTGCAATACTTTTATCATCGTATCAATTTCCTTCGACGCCAGGTACCCGTGCTGGAAACCGATATCGCCGGGCGAACCTGCCAGGTGCAGGTATATCCATCCGTTTTTGTCTTCGCGGGTTGCGTTGCCAATGCGGTTGTTGTTGGTTTTACAGCTAAATGCCGCGGTTGAGATAATAAATAAAAGGAGGAGTTTGATCAATGTTTTCATAATATCTTGCAGTTTAAATTATTGCCCGGATGAATTTAGAAAAAAATCTTAGCAAATCAATTTTATAGCGATCAACCTGTTCGTTAGTTGTTGTTTGGTCTTATTCTGACATGCGCCCTATTCCCAACTGAATAGGCTATCATCATATAGTTGCGTAATTCATCGGTAATATCTGTCTCGTCATACAATCGGGCATGGTGCACAAAAAACCGGTTGGCCAGGTTATCGATTTTATAAAAACAGGAAGTATCATTAAAAAGCGCTGTCAATACCAGGTGGATATCAATATAATTTGTGCCGATCTTATTGATGGCGCAAAAGCGCATTTTTGTAAGCAATGCAACCCTTGTTTTTACCGGGTGCAACTCAAACTCACCGATCTTGCGATATTCGTCAAGGAAGAAATGGAATAGCCTGACGCTTCCTTCGGGCTTATCCTTTAAAAAATCATTTACCGTATACACCCCGCAGGAATGCGATTGATTTTTATTGTAAAACTGGTGATGGCATTTGGGGCAGGTCCACATTGAATGCTGAATAATTTTAAAGATAGCGCAAAATTTTAAAAATTTATTTTAATAGATTTGGGTAAACCAACCGATTACCATTATACAATTTAAAATTATGAAAGCACTTATCCCAATTTCAATTATCGTAGTTCTTATTTGGACTTTTAATGCCTGTACACCTGCCAAACAGGAGGCCCAAACTACAGCCGATGCCGCCCCAAGCAAAGACAGCCTGGTTAAACGTGGCGCCTATTTGGTAACAGGGCTGGGCTGCAATGATTGCCACTCGCCCAAAAAGATGACTGCCATGGGCCCTGTTGTTGACACACCCCGGATGCTATCCGGTTTTCCGGCTAATGCACCAGTGCCCGCGCCCGGGCCAAACGACATTAAAAGCGGACTGGTAGTTTTCAACGGCGATCTAACCGCCTGCGTTGGGCCATGGGGTACAACTTTCTCGGCCAATATCACTTCGGATGCAACGGGTATCGGTAACTGGAAAGAAGCGCAATTTGTGAATGCATTACGGCATGGAAAATGGAAAGGCCTCGACGGTACGCGTCCTATTATGCCCCCCATGCCGTGGCAGGATTTCGGTCGCTTGAACGACCTTGACATAAGGGCAATTTTTTACTATCTGCAATCGACCAAACCGATTAACAATGTGGTACCTGAGTTCAAGCCGGCGGCGAAGGGGTGATTATCTCGTTGGTCTGGTCACGCGTTCACCCTACCTGGCTGCAGGAGCGGTTCGCCTGGTATGCGCGGGCAGCTTATTGTAGCTGCGTGCAAACCGTTAGTGTTCAACTGTTCAAGTGAGTTGAAAATTGAACACTTTGAACACTTCAGGGTTAGGGTTAATTTAATGACTATAAACGACTTATATATTTTACAGGTGGACATAAATTGCTCTATTTTAAAAAAAAGCGTTCAATTTATGAATGCAAATTGAACACTGAATGAGCACTTTTTTAAACTGTCTGTCCCTGAAAAAAGTTGACACTTTTGACAGATAACCCTGTTTAGTTTACACTGAAACAAGTTGACAAATAGCGGTTATCATTTAAAAGCGCCGTTTATTGCCTGCCTTTTTTTCCACGATTGCTTCCATTCGTAACGTGCGGGCCATTCAAACTTGTTCAAATACCCTGTGAAACACCCTCAAAAGGGGTACGAAACGGGTACAAACGGCATCGAAAATCATTTCATGAGGCAAAAAAACGTTCATTTTTGAACACCGGCTGAACACCCAAAATTGTGCAAAAAGCCCCGGCATCTGCGAGATAATAATTGATCCGGGTGTTACTTTTCCTTTGCTTCCAACGTATTTGATCAGTAAATTTACCCCCTGCATGAAAGCGAAATATATCTTGGTTATTTGTGCCATTGTCATCAGCCGGCAAAGCTAAAAAAGGTAACAACCCCAATCCCGCATTAATAGTCGGCACCTGTTACGAAAGCAAACTAACACTATCCCAATTTAACACGGTCACTTTGAACAGAACGGATACTACTTTCTGGAGCAGCGCGTTTACACGCGGCGATTACTTCCACTTTAGTGCTGCCGACACTGCTTCGGTTTGGGAAGACGGCAGCTACTTTACGCTGAAAGGCAAGTTTCGATATACCGACCCGGTTGAACAGGGCTTTTTCTACCGCAGCTGCAAAGTGCAGGGCTCTTCACTAATATTGGGCACGTACCCCTTTCCAACATGTATGAATTGCTCGTCCGGAGCCGGCTTTGATACGGTTAAAATACTCCAGCTGGATACACACAATTTAGTGCTGCAGGAAAAGCCGGTTGACACGAGTGCAGTATATAAAGTGACGACTACCACCTATTATACCCGCTGACCGCTCCCGGTTTGCAGGGACGCAATATTTTGCGTCCCGCAACTTAAATTTAGAACTTTAGGAACGTGCCTTAGGTAAGGTTTTTGCATACTGCTTAAAAAACTTGTTTGATTACTTGGAAACAGGCGATTCAATAGAAGCTTTTTTTGAGGGCGTAAATTGTTGCAGTTAACCCCATTCCAGGATATTTGACCCAATAAATTTAAAAATTTTATTTATTTTTGTACTTAAATAAGTACTTAATTTATGGAAGTCTTAAATTATACTGAGTTCCGCCAAAACCTGGCGAAAAACCTGGATAAGGTGAATGACGATGCAGAAATCGTGATCGTTTCGCGCAGTAAAGGAAAAAATGTTGTTGTAATGGATCTTGACGAATATAACGCCATGACCGAGACGTTACATATAGTTAAGAGCGAGGCGAACAGGAAACGTTTGCAGGAAGCGATTGACGAAATGAATAGCGGCGCTTTCCATTCCCATAAGCTGATCGAAGATTAAGCATGGAACTGGTTTGGCAGTCAAAAGCCTGGGAGGATTACCTGTACTGGCAGCAAACTGATAAAAAGGTATTGCAGCGCATCAATGATTTAATAAAGGATTGTTTACGTACTCCTTTTAAAGGCATCGGTAAACCCGAGCCATTAAAAGGCAACTTTGCCGGAAACTGGAGCAGGCGTATAACCGATGAACACCGCTTAATATACTGTGTGAAAGAAAACAGGCTGCATATTTTGCAATGCCGTTACCATTATAATTAAAAGAGTAAGTTATATGCAGAGGCGTGTATGATAACACAACACTCAATGCCTTTGCCCGGCATACGCGCGCGAGGTTGGGAAGTTCCTAAACGGCGAAGCCCTTAACGGGACCATTAAAAACAAACAAACCGAGTTAGACTTCGCAAGTTTTTGTGAGTGCCTTTGACGTTACGGTGTGCATACGGCTCGTTACCTATCAGCGATGCACGAGAACACAACGTTCAGGGCCTTTTGCCCGGCATTCTCTCGCGAGGCTGGGGGATATAAAGGACATTTAAAAAGTATTAAAAATAAATGCTTAATTTTGTTATATGACAACGCTGACGATTGAAATTCCGGAAAAGGTTGAAAAAACACTGTCTGATTTGGTTCAACAGTTGGGCGGGAAGGTAGTGGCAACCGACGCAATAAGAAAACAGAGCAAAGCGGCGAAGAAGAAACAGATTTTGGATGACCTGGAAGAGTCTGTAAAGTGGGTTAAGTTACATCAGGAAGGTAAAGTACAAGCAAAATCAATAGAACAAATATTGAATGAGCTTTAAAATAACAATGACCCCGCTTTTTGAACGCGAACTAAAAAAACTTTCAAAAAGACACTCATCAATAAAAACCGACGTATCTGCTCTAATAGTCTCCCTGGAAAAAGAATCGGCACAGGGACAGGCTTTAGGCAATAACTGTTTTAAACTCCGTATGGCCATAACCTCAAAGAAAAAAGGCAAATCACGCGGGGCAAGAGTTATAACCTACGTTAAAATAGTTGATGAAAATATTTACCTCATATCCATATACGACAAGTCCGATACCGACACAATTTCTGACGATGAAATATTAAGCAGGATAAGAGATTTATAATTTAGGGATGGAATGTGCATTGTGTAAAGTTGGGACCACCGAAAAAGGTAAAGTAACCATCACCATTGAAAGGGACTGTGCAATAATATTAATTAAAGATGTACCTGCGGAAGTTTGCACGAATTGCGGCCATTATTATCTTTCGGAAGAAATTACCCGGCTGGTGATGGAAAAAGGCAATACGGCTATTGAAAACGGGGCTGAATTGGAGGTTTTTAAATTGCAAGTCGCTTGATTCGATCAAACTTGCGAAGTTTTCATACGGCGAAGCCCTCAACGAGGCCATTAAAAACAAACAAACCGAGTTAGACTTCGCAAGTTTTTGTGAAAGCCTATGAAGCTAAAGCATGTGCACTGCTTCATTACCTGTGAGCAGCGCACGAGTATTTCCAACACACCGCCCAGCCCGGATACTCGCGCGAGGTTGGGGGGAGCAGGGGTGAAATTCATCACTGTCAAGAGACTCGAAGCGGAAAAGTGGTAAATGAACTTCAAAGCAGCCATCTTTAAAATAAATAAACTAAACAATAAAAAATTCGGTTTTGCCCGTTCCGTCAACAATCAACAGCCCGCTTCACAATCCCAATCACAGCTAAATCATCTCTAATTCCCCTCACAAAAAAATAATTCATTCACTATTTGACAATTAATCTAAAATATATTCGGCCATAGCGAAATTTCGATGCCAAGATAATCCGGGAATTTAATCCGGTAATTTAAAATTATTATAATCATGCCGTTATTCGTACTTTTGATAATTAACATGATTACCATGCAACAACGTGTCATTAATATAGATAAAGAAATAATGGGTGGGACACCGGTTTTTTTTGGTACCAGGGTGCCTATCAAAAATTTATTTGATTATTTGGAAACGGGCGATTCAATTGAAGCGTTTTTAGAGGATTTCGAAGGGGTGAAGCGTGAACAGGTGGTAAAAATACTCGAAATGTCAAAAAACCTTATTGAATCATCCACTAATATACTCAATGAAAATTTTGCTTGATGAATGTGTCACCAAAAAACTTAAACCTTATTTAAAAGAATTTGAGGTTTTTACCGTAACGGAATTAGGATGGGGCGGAATTAAAAACGGGAAATTGCTGACATTAGGTACAGAAAAAGACTTTGATGTTTTATTAACAATTGATAAAAATCTTATCTATCAGCAAAATCTTAAGAAATATAAAATTTCGATAGCTGTATTAAATACCATCACCAGCAAAATCGAAGAAATCAGCCAGTTTGTACCTTCTTTGAAATCACAATTACCAAAATTTGAATTTCACCGGGTATATATTATTGATAAATAAATCAGTCAAACCAGGCATCAAACTTCTAATAGGCTATAAGACAATCAAACTTGCGAAGTTTTTAAAACTTCGAAAGTTTTGGGGTTAGCCGGCGCACGAGAACGCCAACTCTTTTAGGCCAGCGCCGCTACCGCAAGCGTCCTCGCTTGTGGTACGCGTTTAGGTAACCAACTATGCAGCCAAGCGCAATTCAGTTTGAAAGTCGGTGACCGGTCAGCGGGCCACAAGCCGGGAGGCTTGCGGCAGCGAAAATTGCTTGCGGTAGCGTGGGGAAGCCCTCAACGAGGCCATTAAAAAAACAACTCGTGTTAAACTTTCGCAAGTTTTTGGGTTAGCCCGGTGCATGGGAACACCACCTTTTTAGGCCTGCGCTTCACTCTCGGCAAGAGGTTGGACCAATATCTATTTTTTATAAGTTCCGCAGTCATGCCAAGTTTTGTATGCACTTCAATAAAAAGTTTTTGGAATTTCTTAAATCTGTCCTCGCTCGAAATACTAGCCACAACGGCTATAGCACTGCCAAATATTTTATTATGTCTAATCATTTGACCTAATAGTCTGTCATATTCGGATTGCGTTGGGTCTTTCTTTACTTCTATAGGATATTTTTTGTTGATTAAAATATCGGGATTACTTTCGCCTGTTTCCTCTTCAAGGTCAAAATACTTCTCAAGATAATTTCTAAGTTCTATTTTGTAGCCTTCTTCGATGATCCTTTTGCGATCCGGAGTCCAAGATTGAATTCTTTCAAATATTTGAGTAAAAGTTTTATTCTGTTTGTTAATTGTAGATGGCTGTTCAGACTTATTTAAGATTGTGATGACATCATGCCATTCAGGTCGACCCTTATATTGTTGGATAAAAAAGGCAGGCATGTCTTTCCATTTAAGGTTATGCACTTTTCCAAGTCCATTAGGCGAAGGTGAGCAATTTGCCTGCTCCCATTCAGCAGCGACCGGAATTGTCTGGAGTTTCCTCACTAATTGGCCGTATTGATTTAAAATATCGGTTGTTGAAGTTCGTTCGAGTCTGAGTTTGTTTGGATTGTCACCACATTCTTGCTGAAGTTTCGAATACGCGTCTCTACCGAAAACTTTATCAAGTTTTCTTTTATCGGTATTACAAAATTTTAAGAATTCAGACTTAAGGGGCGGCTTCCCTTTCATTGATTCCGATCCCTTAAGAAGGTTGTATTGCTGAATGAAATTGGCCTTGTCGTCCATGTTAATCTTACGTGAATATAAATTGAAATACAAATCTAAAGCTAAGGGTAATTTCTCTATTGCTCAAATATGGATAGCTATGCCAAGTGCTCAAGGTATTTACGCTGTTTGAATTGTCCAAATAGCCCATTAATACATTTTTAAAAATTTCGCAAATAACTATTTGACAGATAAAATATAAATGTTACCTTTGCCGTCCCTTTCGGGGGGATAATTGCTTTGAACGAGGCCCTACTGCTTCGATGAGCATAAACAACATAGAGAAAATGTCAGGATTAATTGGTAAAAAAGTAGGCATGACCAGTATATTCGACGAGACAGGGAAGAACATTCCTTGTACTGTGATCGAAGCTGGCCCTTGTGTGGTAACACAGGTTAAGTCTGTAGATACAGACGGATATGCAGCTGTTCAGCTTGCATATGGCGAAAAGAAAGAAAAGCATACTACCGCTCCCTTAAAAGGCCATTTCCAGAAAGCAGGAACCACTCCAAAACGCCGCCTGGTTGAATTCAAAACTTTCGAAGATCAAAAAAACCTTGGTGACACTGTTACCGTGGATATTTTTGAGATCGGCGATTTTGTTGATGTGGTGGGTACTTCAAAAGGTAAAGGTTTCCAGGGCGTTGTAAAGCGTCACGGTTTCGGCGGTGTGGGCATGGCAACACACGGTCAGCACAACAGGTTGCGGGCTCCCGGTTCAATGGGTGCATCGTCATGGCCCTCACGCGTATTTAAAGGTATGCGCATGGCCGGCCAAATGGGTAACGAGCGTGTTAAGGTGCAAAACCTGCAGGTGGTAAAAGTATTTGCCGAGCAAAACCTGCTGGTGGTTAAAGGTTCAATTCCCGGCGCTAAGGGTTCATTTGTAATAGTGGATAAATAAGATGGAAGTTAACGTATTAAATATATCAGGCAAGGAAACGGGCACAAAAGTGCAGCTTTCTGATTCCGTTTTCGGTATCGAGCCAAACGACCACGCTATCTATCTTGATGTAAAGCAATACCTTGCCAATCAGCGCCAGGGAACGCACAAATCAAAACAGCGTAACGAAATTGCAGGTTCAACCCGCAAATTATATAAGCAAAAAGGTACCGGCGGCGCCCGTGCCGGCAGTGTAAAATCGCCATTATTTAATGGTGGCGGCCGTATCTTCGGTCCGCAGCCGCGCGATTACAGCTTCAAGCTGAACAAGAAGCTTAAAGCATTGGCCCGTAAGTCGGCCCTGTCATACAAAGCACAGGACAACAGCATCGTAGTTTTGGAGGATTTCACTTTCGATTCCATCAAAACGAAAAACTACGTACAGCTTACTGCCGACCTTAATGTTACCGATGTTAAAACTTTATTAGTATTAGGCTCGGCAAATAACAATGTGTATTTATCAAGCAGGAACCTGAAAAAAGCAAAAGTGGTTACAGCCGACCAGCTAAACACCTACGACGTGCTGAACGCCGGCAAGCTTTTGTTAACGGCAGGCGCCCTTAAAACTTTGGAGGAAGCATTAGCTAAGTAATTATGGAAATTTTAAAGAAACCCTTACTTACCGAAAAAGTAACCAGGCTTACCGATAAGCTTAACCGTTACGCTTTCAAAGTTGATCACAGGGCCAATAAGATACAAATTAAAGGCGCCGTTGAGGCGATGTATGGTGTAAGCGTTACTGCGGTAAACACCATGAAATACGTTGGAAAACTAAAGACCCGCAATACTAAGGCCGGCGCCGTCCAGGGACGTGCAGCCACCTATAAAAAAGCGATCATTACGTTGAAAGACGGAGAGGCAATTGATTTTTATAGCGGTATATAATATATAAAGATGGCAGTTAAAAGATTTAAACCGGTTACGCCCGGCACCCGCTTCCGCATAGACACTTCTACGTCGGATATCACTACAAACGTTCCTGAAAAATCGTTGGTGGTTTCGGCTAACACCCGGTCGGGCGGACGTAACAACAGCGGTAAAATGACCATGCGCTATTTAGGCGGTGGTCATAAACAAGCCTACAGGTTGATAGACTTTAAACGTGATAAATTTGACATCCCCGCAAAGGTTGCAACTATTGAGTACGATCCTAACCGTTCGGCGCGTATAGCACTGCTGCATTTTGTTGACGGAGAGAAAAGATATATGATAGCCCCTGAAGGTTTAACAGTTGGAATGACTGTTTTATCAGGACAGAGTGTAGCTCCCGAAGTGGGAAATACTTTGCCGCTGAAAAGTATTCCACTGGGTTCTATTATTCATAATATCGAATTAAACCCTGGCCAGGGTGGTACCATTGCACGCAGTGCAGGTACTTACGCCCAGCTTTCGGCGCGCGATGGTAAATATGCCATCATCAAATTGCCTTCTGGCGAAACACGTATGATACTGGCAACTTGTTTGGCAACTATCGGCACCGTTTCAAACGGCGAAAGGGCAAACGCTGTGTTGGGTAAAGCCGGCCGCAAACGCTGGCTGGGCCGCAGGCCAAGAGTTCGTGGTGTAGCCATGAACCCGGTAGATCACCCTATGGGTGGTGGCGAGGGCCGCGCTTCGGGCGGTCATCCGCGTTCGCGCAAAGGGTTGCTGGCTAAAGGCTTTAAAACCCGCGATAAAAAGAAAACATCGGATCGTTATATCATTGAAAGAAGGAAGAAATAACAATGGCTCGTTCAATTAGAAAAGGACCTTATATTGATCATAACCTGGACCGGAAGGTATCCGTCCTGAATGATTCAAATAAAAAATCAGTTGTAAAAACATGGTCTCGTCGTTCCATGATCTCTCCTGATTTCGTTGGGCATACGTTTGCCGTACACAACGGTAATAAGTTTATACCGGTTTATGTAACCGAAAACATGGTTGGCCACAAGCTGGGAGAGTTTGCACCAACCCGTACATTCCGCGGTCACGCAGAAAAGAAAAAATAACAGGCAATGGAAGAAGCAATTAAAAAAGTAAAAAAGTCTGTACTGGTAAGGCAGCGCAAAGAAGAGGAAAAAGCTCTGAAAGGCGGCGCATCTGAAGCAAAATTACAGAACTGCCCAACCTCACCACGCAAAATGCGCCTGGTGGTTGACCTGATCCGCGGTGAAAACGTTGAGAAGGCGTTATACATCCTTAAGTATACCAATAAGGAAGCAGCGATACGTGTTGAAAAACTTTTGTTATCAGCTATTAAAAACTGGGAGGCAAAAAACGAAGATAAACGCGTTGAAGATAGCAACTTATATGTTAAAGAGGTTTCGGTAGGCGGCGGCCGCCAGTTAAAAAGGCTTCGTCCCGCTCCGCAAGGCAGGGGATACCGCATCCGCAAACGCTCAAACCATGTACACCTGGTGGTAGATAGTAAAAACGAAAACAATTAATTTGAAATGGGACAGAAAGCACATCCAATAGGTAACAGGTTAGGCATCATCAGAGGCTGGGATTCTAACTGGTTCGGTGGCAATCATTATGCCGACAAATTAGTTGAAGACGAAAAGATCCGCAAGTATTTATCAGCGCGTATCTCAAAAGGCGGTGTGTCAAAAGTAGTTATCGAACGTACTTTGAAACGCATCACCATCACTATCCATACCGCGCGCCCGGGTATCGTTATCGGTAAAGGCGGCCAGGAAGTTGATAAGATCAAAGAAGAATTAAAAAAGCTGACCAAAAAAGACGTTCAGATCAACATATTCGAGATCAAACGCCCTGAGCTTGATGCACAATTAGTTGCAGAAGGCATTGCAAAGCAGCTTGAAGCGCGCATCTCTTTCCGTCGTGCCATGAAAACCACTATCGCTTCAACCATGAGAATGGGCGCTGAAGGGATAAAGGTGATGACATCCGGCCGTTTAGGAGGTGCGGAAATGGCGCGTACTGAACAATATAAAGAGGGAAGGATTCCATTGCATACGTTCCGTGCCGATATCGACTATGCATTGGCAGAAGCTTTAACCACTTATGGTAAAATAGGTGTTAAAGTTTGGATTTGCAAAGGCGAAGTTTACGGCAAGCGCGATCTGTCGCCGAATATCGGCGGCTCGAGCAGCGCAAGCGGCAAAGGCGGCCGTCCTGAAGGCAACGCCTCATTTGGCGGCCGCGGCGGTAACGAAAGAGGCGGCGAGCGCGGTGGCGAACGTCGCGGCGGCGACCGCAGAGGCGGCGGCGGCGGCGGTGACCGCAGGGGCGGACAAGGCGGCGGCCCGAATCGTGGCGGCGGCGGTAATCGTCCGGGCGGACAAGGCGGCGGTAATCGCGGCGGCGGCAATCGTCCAGGCGGTCCGGGAAGAAGATAATTGTTAGAGATTAGCGATTAGAGATTAGAGGTTAGGGATACGGAATCATATCCTATACGTCGCCCGAATCGCAACGATAAAGTGAAAAAATAATAGGATGGAAGATACGAAATAATAGATTAGTGTTTAGGGCTTGGAGAACTTCTCCTAACCTCTAATCTCTAACCTCCAGTCTCTATCTAACATCTCAATACTTAATAAAATGTTACAGCCAAAAAGAACGAAGTTCAGAAAGATGCAAAAAGGCAGGATGAAGGGCAACGCCACTCGTGGCGCTGAACTGTCATTCGGATCTTTCGGTATAAAATCACTCGAAGCCGCCTGGATAACCAGCAGGCAGATCGAGGCTGCACGTATTGCGGTAACACGTTTTATGAAACGTGAAGGACAGGTTTGGATCAGGATATTCCCTGACAAACCGGTAACTAAAAAACCAGCTGAAGTACGTATGGGTAAAGGTAAGGGCGCCCCTGAATATTGGGTAGCTGTAGTGCGCCCGGGCAGGATCATTTTTGAAGCAGAAGGCGTTCCTTTGGATATAGCTAAGGAAGCTTTACGCCTGGCTGCACAAAAGTTGCCGGTACAAACAAGGTTTATAGTACGTAGAGATTACGTTGAAGCATAAATGTAGGAAAGTTGAAAGTGTTGTAACAAGTTGGAAAGGTTGTAAAGGTTTTGCAACTTCTACAACCCTTACAACTTCTACAACTTATTACAACTAAAAATAAGAAAATGAAGAACTCAGAAATTTTGGAGTTGTCGACTGAAGAATTGGTTGCCAGGATCAGCGAGGAAAGAACAACCCTCACCAAGCTGAAATTTGCACACGCGGTTTCTACCATTGAAAATCCAAGCCGCATTACTAAAGTGCGCAAGGACATTGCCCGGTTAAATACCGAGATAGTAAAACGCAAAGCGGCGTCGGCTTCTAATTAATTAAGCATTGGGAAAAATGGAAAGAAATTTAAGAAAAACCCGTACCGGCCTGGTAGTTAGCAATAAGATGGAAAAATCTATTGTGGTTGCAGTAGAAAGGAAAGTGAAACACCCTATCTATGGCAAATTCGTAAAGAAGACTACGAAATTTATGGCCCATGATGAAGCAAATACTTGCGGCATCGGCGATACCGTATTGATTATGGAGACCCGCCCGTTGAGCAAGAATAAAAACTGGAGACTGGTTCAAATTTTAGAAAGGGCTAAATAACATGGTACAACAGGAATCGAGATTAAACGTGGCCGATAACAGCGGCGCTAAAGAAGTTTTAGTGATCCGTGTATTGGGTGGAACCGGTAAAAGGTATGCATCCATCGGCGATAAGATAGTGGTTACCGTAAAAAGCGCCCTGCCATCAGGCAACGTTAAAAAAGGTACCGTTTCAAAAGCAGTTGTGGTTAGAACCAAAAAGGAGATCCGCCGTAAAGACGGTTCGTATATCCGTTTTGACGACAACGCGGCTGTTTTATTAAATAACCAGGATGAGCCCAGAGGCACACGTATATTCGGCCCTGTTGCAAGGGAGTTACGTGAGAAACAATTTATGAAAATTGTATCCTTAGCACCGGAGGTATTGTAACATGGAAAATAAAAAGAATATAAAACCTGCCAAACTGAAGATCAAAAAGGGTGATCTGGTAAAGGTTATAGCCGGTGATTCAAAAGGCGCCCAGGGCAAAGTACTTGAGGTGATTGTTGAAAAAAGCCGTATGATTGTTGAAGGCGCCAACCTGGTATCCAAACATACCAAGCCAAACGCTGCAAAGCCTAACGGCGGTATTGTAAAGCAGGAAGCTGCCATACATGTTTCAAACCTGATGCTGGTTGATCCAAAATCGGGCAAACCAACACGCGTTGGCCGCAAATTGAACGATGCCGGTAAATTAGTAAGGGTGGCAAAAATATCAGGAGAGGAAATTAAGTAATGGAATACGTACCAAGATTAAAAACCAAGTACAGGAGCGAGATCCGCACCGCGCTGAAAGATAAATTTCAGTACAAAAGCGTAATGCAGGTACCTAAACTTGAAAAGATAGCGATCAACCAGGGTGTTGGCGGCGCTACAACTGACAAGAAACTGATTGAGGCTACTATTACCGAGCTTACAACCATAACCGGGCAGCAGGCCGTGTCTTCAAGGTCGAAAAAAGATATTTCGAACTTCAAGCTGCGTAAAAACATGCCAATCGGCGTACGTGTTACCCTGCGCGATAATACCATGTACGAATTTCTGGATCGTTTGATCGCCATTGCTTTGCCGCGTATCCGCGACTTCAAAGGCATCAATGATAAAGGTTTTGATGGCCGCGGTAACTATACCTTAGGTATATCCGAGCAGATCATCTTCCCTGAGATCAATATCGACAAGATCAACAAGATACAAGGTATGGATATTACCTTTGTAACCTCGGCAACAAACGATGTTGAAGCACTGGAATTGTTGAAACAATTTGGATTACCATTTAAAAATCAAAATACAGTTACAAATGGCTAAAGAAGGTGTAAAAGCACGCGAATTGAAACGTGCTAAATTAGTAGCTAAATACGCTGAAAAAAGAGCGGCCCTTAAGGAAGCCGGCGACTACGCAGCTTTGGACAAACTGCCAAAGGCAGCAAGCCCGGTAAAACTGCACAATCGTTGCAAGCTTACAGGCCGTCCCCGCGGTTATATGCGCCAGTTCGGCATCTCACGTGTAACATTCCGTGATATGGCATTGGCCGGCAAGATACCGGGGGTGAAGAAAGCAAGCTGGTAGTTAGAGATCAGTGATTGGAGATTAGTGATTAGTTGCTTTTTTTTCTAATCTCTAATCTCCAACCTCTAATCACTTAAAAATTAACCGATAGAAGGTCCACGGAAACCACTATCATAAAACAATAAAATGAATACAGATCCAATCGCAGATTATCTTACACGAGTAAGGAATGCTATTAAAGCCAACCACAGGGTTGTTGAAATTCCTGCATCAAATCTGAAGAAGGAAATCACTAAGGTGCTTTTCGACAAAGGTTACATTGCCAATTTTAAGTTTGAAGACAATGGTCCTCAGGGTACTATTAAAGTAGCTTTGAAGTATCATCCGATAACTAAAATCTCTGCTATACGCAGCATTTCGCGCATCAGTAAACCAGGTTTGAGGAAATACGCAGGCATGGACAATATGCCGCGTGTATTAAATGGTTTAGGTATCGCCATCCTGTCGACTTCAAAAGGTATTATGACCGATAAAGAAGCCCGTCAGCAAAATGTAGGTGGCGAAGTATTATGCTACGTTTATTAACAGGAGGGAAATTAAACAATGTCAAGAGTAGGAAAAGCACCGATTGCACTGCCACAAGGCGTCACCATTACTGTATCAGCTGATAACGTTGTTACTGTAAAAGGCCCTAAAGGCGAGCTGCACCAGGCTGTTGACGGTGATATCACTGTTGAACAGGAAGAAGGCAACCTGTTGGTTAAACGCCCTTCTGATCAAAAACGCCACAAGGCGCTGCATGGTTTGTACCGTGCGCTTATCAATAACATGGTTGTAGGTGTAACCACCGGTTACAAAGTAGAGCAGGAATTGGTAGGTGTGGGTTACCGTGCAACCAACGCAGGCAACACTTTGGACTTAGTGCTGGGTTATTCTCACCACTACGTTTTCGAGTTGCCAAAAGAAATTAAAGTGTCAACCACTGCTGAGAAGGGTAAAAACCCAACCATCATCCTGGAATCAATCGACAAACAATTGATCGGCCAGGTGGCCGCAAAAATACGCTCGCTGCGTGCTCCTGAACCTTATAAAGGTAAAGGTATCAAGTTTGTTGGCGAAGTATTGAGAAGAAAAGCAGGTAAATCAGCATCTAAAAAATAATCGTCATGGGAGCTAAGTTATCAAGAAGAGACAGAATTAAGAAGGGCATCAGGAAACGTATTTCCGGTTCTTCAGCACGTCCGCGTTTGTCAGTGTACAGAAGCAACAAAGGTATTTATGCCCAGATCATTGACGATGTAAACGGAAAAACCCTGGTATCGGCATCATCTTTATCAAAAGATTTCAATGCTGAAAAAGGCACCAAGATCGATCAGTCAGCTGCCGTTGGCAAGCTGGTTGCCGAAAAGGCGGTGGCTGCCGGTATTAAAGATGTAGTTTTCGACAGAAATGGTTACCTGTACCATGGCCGTGTTAAATCACTAGCTGAAGGTGCACGTGAGGGCGGTTTAAACTTTTAATCGAAAAGAAAGATGTCAACAATCAATATAAAGAGAGTAAAAACCAGCGAGATCGAATTAAAAGACCGCCTGGT
>Ga0068856_100001354_pt1 | contig 25757 bp, 26 predicted proteins | sample KBSCornC62_FD_66595 | JGI IMG/M metagenome (GOLD analysis project Ga0068856, IMG submission 66595) | Corn rhizosphere microbial communities from Kellogg Biological Station, Michigan, USA - KBS Corn C6-2 | ecosystem: Host-associated > Plants > Roots > Rhizosphere > Soil ... | reverse complement strand
AAGTTCGCCCAGGAATTCGCAACCCTTCAGCGCCTCGCCCGGCACCTGTCCGCCCGCGGCGAGAATGCCGAGCGCGATCGCGAGATCGAAACGCCCGCCGTCCTTGGTAATTTTTCTAAAAATCAGGCATAAATACACCTGTCGTATCGACCATCGTAGGGACGGAACCCGAAAACGGTCCACGCCACGGGAGGCTTTTGTCGATGATCAGAGGAACAAACTCCAAGGTCCAAAAGCGTTCGTCGCACTTCAAGATCCGCCGGCGGCGCGGCAGTTACCTTGGTATTACCGGAAAGTATCCGAGCCCGCAGAACCGGCATTGCCTGTTCTACGAGAGCTTCCGCGAGCGCGATCTGATCGTGTGGCTCGCCTTCGATCCCACGGTGGAAGCGGTCGAGGACCATCCTTTCAAGATCGAGTACACCGACGCGGGTAGGAACCGGGGCTACACGCCGGATCTGCTGATTCGCTTCAAACCGTCCGTTCGCCGTCGACCGTTGCTGGTCGAGGTCAAGACCGAAGCCGAGCTCGAGCGTTCCGGCAAGGAGTTCGAGTCGGCTTTCCGTGCAGCCCGGGCCTACTGCAAGGCCCACAACATGAAATTCGAGGTGGTCACCGAAAAGGTGCTGCCACGCCCGCGTGTGCGGAATCTACGTTTTCTCTTCCCGTACCGACTGGAGGTGCCAGAACCGGCTTTGGGCAAACAGCTGAAGAGGCTTGGTGCCGATGGCCCAAAGACGCTCCGGAACGTCGTGGACTCCATGAGCGGCGAAAACTACGAGGTCGGCGATGTCGTGGCCGCGGTATGGCATCTGGCCGCGCTCCAGGTTGTCGAGGTCGATCTCGACACCCCGCTTTCGATGAACTCGCGCATGGAGGCCAAATCATGGTCGACGAAGATCTGACGACGATCGGCGCGGGCGGATCCTCGATCCTCGAGGTCGTCGTCGGCCGGAGCTACGGCCGTTCCGACCGTCCCGGGCTCTATACGGTCATGCAATACGAGGCCGCCGACGAGGTCCTGGTACGGGAGGCTGGATCCGCCGCGCTGGAAAAGGTGAACGTTGCTGTCCTTCTGCCACTCGACGCGGCGGACCGCTCCGACCGACCAGATCTCACTCTGATCGAAGAGGAGAAAATCAAGCAAGCAGAAAAGCGGCTGGAAGCTATTCGGGATCTGATTCCTCTCAGCCGAGTCCCGCTCGAGAAATGGAAAGCGCAATCGGAAAAGGCAGGTGTGCCGGTGAAGACCCTGCGTGGGTGGCACCGACGTTATCGGAAAGACCCTCGGCTGAGTTCGCTGATGCGGCGGCGACGCAAGGATATTGGTGAATCCCGGCTGCATCCGCGCGTCGAAGAGTGTGTCAACAATCAACTGGCGAATCTGCTCGCTGATGGCAATCTCAAGATTGGCGAAGCCCATCAGGACCTGCAAGACGAAATCAAGGAGCTCGCGGCCAAATTCCCGAAGGAAAAGATCGTCTGTCCGGTCTTCTCCACGTTCTATTTGCGGTATCGGGCTGCAACCGAATACGACAAGGACGCCGCAAAATTCGGGAAGCGTCAGGCCGGACTCAAGCACCGGCTGCGGAAGGGTTCGCTTCAGGAAGTCGACCACCCGCTTGCGGTGGTGCAGGTCGACCACCTCGAACTTCCGGTGATGGTTGTCGACGAGGTTGACCGGATTTCGATCGGCAAGGCATGGATCACGGTTCTCATCGAAATCTGGAGCCGGTGCATTGCCGGCTTCTACATCACGCTGGAGTCGCCCGGGAATTTGTCACTCGGCATGGCGATGGTGCATGCGATCCTTCCGAAGGCGGATACGTTGAAACTGCTCAGCTACAAAGCATCGTGGCCGGTCTGTGGGTTTCCTTGGGCCGTCCACAGCGACAACGCCGGCGAGTTCCACGGCAACATGCAGGAGCTGGCGGCAAAGGAGTATTGCTTCGAACTGATCTTTCGGAAGGTCAAACAGCCTCAATACGGCGGCTATATCGAAACGTATCTGGGCACGTTGTCGGAGAAGTTGCGTCGGGTTCCCGGCGCCACGCGCGAGGGCAAGGATGCACTCGGCGACTATGATCCATCCGATGCTGCCGTGATGACTCTTGCCGAGCTCGAGGCGTACGTTCTGAACCTCATCATGGAGTATCACAACAGCCCGCATTCCCAGATCGGCGAAATGACGCCGTTGACGCGGTTCAAGGAGGGGCTCAGGGGCAACTTGGGCGCGATGCCTATCGGCAGGCTACGCCACGCGTCGGATCCAAAGAAGCTCATGCTGGACTTCCTGCCTGTCGAGGAACGCACGATCAACCCAAGGGGCGTGGTCTGGGATCACATCTGGTACATGGACGACTGCCTGCAGCGGTGGGTCCATGCCCGTGACCCCAAGAACATCGATGAATCCAGGAAGTTTCTGTTCCGGCGAGATCCGCGCGACATTACGCGGATCTATTTCTGGGACCCCGAAGAGCGCCTTTACAAGGTGATTTGCACACGCGATCCGACGCGCCCGAAGACGAGTGTGTGGGAACTCAACGCAATTCGTGGCTATTTGAAGCAACGCGGCACCGAAGAAATCGACGAGGATCTGCTGTTCAAGTCGCGGGCCGAGCGGCGGCAGCAAGTTGCGAAAGCGCGGACTAAGACGAAGCAGACCCGGCGCGCACGCGATCAGGAGCGACATCGCCGTGCAGAGGAAGGAGCCGCGGCGTTTCAAAAGCTGGTCGAACCGACTGCCGATACAGCTGCGAAATCCGAACCCGCGCCAGCACCCGCTATGTCGAGTGTCGAAGCGGAACCCTTCGAGATGAACTGGGATGACTGACAAGCCTCGCAAGCCGCCGGTGCGAGTCGACCGGCCGACACCGTCCCCGCGTGCGCGTTTCCAGGATCCATGGGTTCCTTTCCCAACCGGCATGGAAGCATTGAAGCGAATGGCCAAGCTCATTGCCAGACCCGATGAAGGGCGACCGATGAACCTGGCACTGATCGGCGACTCGGGATTCGGCAAGTCGCACCTTCTCGATCATTTCGCCGATTGCTACCCGGACGTCGTGGATGAGATGCCGCCGCGCATCCAGGTGCTGCTCATCAGCGTGGTGTCGAATTCGGACCGCAACATGCTGCTGCGGGAACTGCTGACCGGCATGGGGGCGTCGTTTTCACTGAGAGACCCCTATGACGAAATGCTTCGCTCGTTCTGCATCAAGGCGGACACGGCTGGCGTAGGGCTGGTGATCCTCGATGAGTTCCACAACGGAATCAGCGGAGGGCGTCGCGAACGGACGCTCGGCATGATCAAGGCCGTCCGCGACCTCAGTAACCGATTGCGCCGTCCCATCGTCGCCGGTGGCAACGAGAAGGTGAAGGAACTGCTGCGTTATGACCCTCAGTTGATGGAACGGTTTGCCGTTGAGGAATTGCCGCTTTGGAAGGATCGTGAGGCGGTAAAGCGGTTTCTTGCGACGTTCGAAAGGACATTGGCGATGCCCGAACCCTCCCATCTGGGCACGGACGACGTAACGAGTTTGGTGATGAAGCTAGCCGGAGATCGGATGGGGTCCATTGCCGAGTTGGTTCGCGAAGCCCATCGCGTTGCCGTTGCGCAGGGAGCGTCAAAGATCGAGGAGGACCACATTCGGGCCGCTCACCCCCTCGTCAAGCGTGGCTGGGCGGCGTAGTGATGGTTCGACGCCCGCAGGGTCCGCTTGATTTCATTCTTCTTCCTTTCCCAGCCGAGTCGCTGACGTCATGGTACGTCCGTTTGGCACGCGCCAATGCCGTGAGCCTGCACGAGCTCGCAACGAAGCTGCTTGGCCACTCAGTGCACAGCATTGCGACAACCGACCTCGACGCGAATGCAAACCCCGCGATTCCCGACGGGCTGGCTAGAGTTTCAGGCATGCCCATCGAGGAAGCCAGGCTGATGGTGCTTGCGGGCTGGCAGCACTTACTCAGTGCGGAGGTCACTAATCGCACGCGAGCATCGCGGTGGATTTTGCCGCACAGAAAGGACGGTAGCGCCCGTCGGCGTGGCGAGTGGACGCAGGCCTGTCTGCAGTGTTTGGCTACCGATCAAACGCCATATTTTCGACTGCATTGGCGCTTTGCCTTCATCACCGAGTGCGTCGTGCATAGGGTCGAATTGGTCGCCGCGTGTCCATGCTGTTCGGGACCGCTAGATTTCCCAGCTATGGATCGTGGCCACCCGCGCCCGGAAAGACACTGGCCTCTTTCGAAATGCCCATCCTGCGCGACCGACTGGCGCATCTACGCACAAAAACAGCGGACGTCCGATGTCGACCTTTGGCGGATGCAGCGGGCGTTATTGCGCGGCATCGCAGAACGTTGGGTTCTGCTGACCGGCAACGCAGTGTGGGTGGGTCTCGCCTTGGACGGCATCTATCACCTTCTGCGGAGCATGCGAGCTCCAAAGGTGGTCATCAGCCTTGCTTCAATGGTGTTAGCGGAGCCCGGCGGCGTGCCCTTGCAATGGACGAATACCCGCATCTCTTTTGAGTACTTGCCCTTGCTCGAGCGCCGCACATTAATGCGATGTACTAGCGCCGCGCTGCGACAATGGCCAAACTCCTTTGTCGAGATGGCGGAGCGAAGCAGCTTGCGGCTCTCAATTCTTCGGGCGTCTCGTAATCGGCCACCCTATTGGCTTGATCAGATTGCGCAGGAACGTCTGGACCGGACTTGGTTTCGCCAGTCGGCCGACGAAGCGAAATCGGCGGCCGCGATGCTGAGGCGATGCGGACTGTCTGCAAAACCGTGGGTGGTGAGGGAATGGCTCGGCTTCTATGTTCCGAAACGAAGACTGGGCGCGGAACCGGCAGATGAAAGGCAATTTCGCATATGGACGTTCGAGGCGGAGGCCGAGCGGTTACTTCGTCAGAGGTTCGCGGCGAGGATCGCCAGCGTGCTGAGGAAGTGGTGCTTGCGATATGCCCATGATTCACGACGAAAGTTCTTTCAGACTTCCCACCAACCGCTTCAGACGTGCATGGTGTTCGCGATGTTGCATGAAGATGTAAGTAATCAAACGGGCACCCAGTTCCGCGGATGAAATTGGTCGATGCCGCCGATCGGTTTGGGCTCACACTCAAGAAAATGCCCTAAACCGCTCCGGCCTTCTCGGGGCTTCAACAGCCGCTCAACGCCGAGCGGCCGCCGCGAATCGGGCAAAAAGCCATCGTAGCCACGAAACTTGCTTCAGCTTGAGCTGAGGTCAGCAATCATCAGTCGACCGCCTCCGGTCGGAGCGGAAACCTAGAGCAGGAGATGAACTCTTAATGGCCAAGAACCAATTGCCCGTGGTCTTTGAGTTCCGGCTACGGCGAGAGATCTAGTCGATCGAGAACCGATCGCACACGCAGGTGTATCGAGCCCGAATGAATCTAAAGGCCGTCCGTACAGGATTAACCGAAATACGCGGGCAACATCGGGATCACCAGCATCTGCAGCAACAGCGGATCGCCGAAAAGCCCGCAGCAGCGGTCGCGGCAATGCGTACACCGAGCCGAACGGATCGCCGCACCGCGATTGAACGACCGGGTTGCCATGCCGCACGAGCGTTTTGCCTGCCGCGAAACGAGGACATCGGCTATCGATAGAGTTCCGCCATTACGAAGATGCCCCGGCCCGTGTCCGCAGCATTGAGATATCAGCGAACAACCGAATGGACACCTGCAATGACCACACCGAGTGAATACAGTACCGTGACGAGACCGATCGGCATTGCCACGACAAACCGCTTCACAAAACCAGCCTGTGCGTCGAACATGTCAATTGCAAACATCGCAGAGGCCCCGGCCATGAGGCAGAAGGCGCCGACGATCATGGCAGCGCCTACCACGGACACCAAAACGGGCAGTGGCAAACCTGCCAACTGCCAGTAGTGGCCCATTGCGACGCCACCGATGGCAACAGCAGTGGCTACACCGATGCGCTCACAAAGCGAGAAGATACGTTCCAGCACCTGATATTTCTGTCGCACGTCCATCGATGCCCCCAATTGGCGTTTAGCCTCCCGATTCACTAACGCTGAGTCAACCGGCGCGAATCCGCTCAGCGGGTAAGCGTCCCGGACAAGCTGTCAGGTTGCCCCATCGGAAAACCAAGATGCCGTTGACCCCACGTCGTGGCCGCCGCGGCTTCCCGAAGCGGCATAGCCCCCTTTGTTGCCGCCTAACTTCGGTCCTGGCTACCCGGCGCGTCTCCCTGGAGTATCGCGCCCGTGGACTAGCATGACAAACCGCGGAGGCCAGCGGACCCTGTAATTGTCTACAGTTTCCGCGCCCGATCGAAATAATTATGAAGGCTACTGGCGCACTGCCGACCGTGCGCCAAGAGACCGTGCCGGGGTCGGCATGGTCATTGATTCCAGATAGGAGATCCAAATGGCCAACAAAATGAAAAGCCTCGGCAAAGCCGCGTCTGCCCTGACGCTGATCGTTGCTGCCTCAAGTGGCGTCGCCATGGCCCACGATGCTGTGAACCTCGTGTCACCCAGCACCGAAGCTCTCGCCAAGGTCACTGCCATCCAGCTCGCTGACCTCAATAGTCCCGTGACCGACACGGGAGCGTTGGCGTCCGTCCTGGACCACAACCACGATCACGACAACAACGGTGGCGCAACCGCGATGAGCGGAATCATTGCCAGCGAGTTCAACGTTTAGGATGTGTTTGTGTTCCGCTGCGTCACTCGGATGTGGCGCAGCGGACTTTTCGCGAGTGGCAGCGCCTTCACTTGGCGCAGGCCTTGAAAAGTCAGGTTTCAGTGCGTCCGGGTACGCAGCCATGGTAGCAGCATCAGAGCAGCTGACCGCCGAAGCGTCTGTCGTGATTAACAACATCGGGTGCCTTCTCGATGTCGCCGACGAACTGTCGACTGGAAATGACATTATCGAAAGAGTGCTTTGGGACCGCATGCTGGTTTTCCGAGGCAACATGGGCCAGCTGCTCGCCCATGGGAAGCACGCGCCTTTGGTTCAAGCCATTCACACGATCTACTGCAAGCTCGCACCAGGGCGCCAAGCGCGCGTCCTGATTGGAGCGGAATTCTACGAGTGCTACGAAAAGATAGCCAAGGAGTGTCACCGATTAGGTGGGCTCAAGCTAGAAGAACCTAACACCGCACAGCTCTACAGCATGCTGCTGGACTTGGTACAACGGGAATATGCAATCCAGTGTGTGACGGAGGGTCGGGAGTCGTTCTACATGAAGAACGAGCGGTCGCGTGAGCTTTGGAGCCCGGTCGGTGACATCAGAGCAGTAAGAGATATCGACGGGAGCTGGGACTTACAAGCGGCTCCGACCATCGGAAACGTCATTGCAGTCGATTTCGATAGCCCTTTAGCGCGTAATTACGAGCCGAGAAGTGGCGTGCTCAGTCAGAAGTTGCTCGAATGCACGGCCGAGGAGAGGGCGCTTGTCGTCGCGAAATTGCAGCAAGCGCTGGACATCATCGACGATCTCAAACCACTGTATGGGGCGCTCATCCGAAACTGTGTTCGACGGGTCATTGTTCGAAAGTCCGTAGAAGAGGCCGACTATCGTTCTTCGGACACGTCAACCAGCCCGTTTGGTTCGGAACACGCACCTCGTCAGCCAGGTTCCATCCGCTTTCTGAACCCCCATCTTTCTGGCTGCAATGTCGTCAATTGCGTTGAGCGCCTCCTGCACGAGTCCACCCACAACCTCTTGGCTGCATGGGAGACCGTCAACGGTACGTTCGTCGTAAACGACGATCAATATCGGCCTGTGTCACCTTGGTCGGGAAACCTTATACCGAATTCTTCCTTTGTGCACGCGACCTTCATTTACTACATGTGCCGCCGCTTGTTCCAGGATTTTCTCACGTCATCTCATGTAAAGCGGGCAGACACGAAACGCTTAATCGCAGATCGCCTTTCGAATTTTACTGCCGGATTTCTTATCAATCACAGCATCTACGATCAACTTCTACTCCACGCCGATCCCAAGCATGACGTACGAAAGGTCCTTGAAGAGCTACAAGATCGCGTCAAGAAGCAGTCCGACATATAGTGAGGAAGCCGGCCATGAGCGCCAGCCAGGTCCTGATCTGCTACTCGGACCATAATGATCCACTCGTGCGGATCGCTCGTGAATGCGAACGCGATGGATCATTCCATTTGGTTCACGTGGATGAAATCCTCCCCTATGCCCAGCCCGTAGAGTGGCCAGAAGTGCTTCGAATTGCCTTGCCCGAAAAGTTCGCGCAGAGGTTCGACACCACCCTCACCATAAACCGGCTGTTCAACTTCGCCAATACCGAGACCAGTTCAAAGCTCCTCGAGTGGGGTGTCAACGAGAGATGGCTGCATATCAAAGTCTCCAAGTATCTGCTACGAGGACGCCAGCTTGCACACGATTTGGGTCAGCGCGGCGTATCAAGGTGCCTGCTGCCACTCAATACCCAGTGGTTCCTACTGAACCGGGAAGATGCGTCATTTCCTACTCCCATGTTCTCGTTTGCGATGGGGTACGAAGCCCCCCAGCTCGAGATTATGGCGCATCCGATGCAAAAGTCCGTGTGGTCTTTCTTCGACTGGAAAGAGGAGCAGACCATTACTCCTCTCGAAACAAGGCGGCATAGATTTTTTGTTGATTCACCAACAGGCATTCCTGTAATCGCATTCTACTTTGGCAGTGACGTGGAATACGTTTTCCCAAAACAAAGCACCACTGTGGATCGAAACATGTATGAGAGGCTGGCACATGCAGCGCGGAAGATATTCAGAAGCGAGGCTGGTGAGCTATTGACTTATATGGAGGACGACGGGACGGTTCGGTTCTATGGTTTTTCGCCGTTCCTCTATTCTTCCAGAATTAGCGATAGATTTATGGAGCTTGGACATGGGTGGCTAGATCGAGCGCTCCATTAACCTGAGGCTATTCGTATGTGGAATATCGCGGCACGATTTCTCGAACTCCTGGCCACGCGGTACCAAATAGGTGCCTTGCACGGCAGCGAGGATATCAGCGTGCTTCTCTACAGCTTGGTGCGCAGAGAGAAGCCTAAGGTCGTCGTCGAGCTTGGCACGGGTTTGGGGGTGAGCACGGTGTGGATTGCCTCTGCCATGAAAGAAAATGGTTTCGGCGTCATATACACGTTCGACAATGGCAGCCATTTCGAGAAGGAAAGCGTCAAGGATTTTCTTCGAGATCTTTCCGGCCCCATTGAGCCGCTGGCAAAGATTGCTCAAGAGGGCACCTATGTCGAATTTGTCACCGCGCTGTTCGAGCTTTGTGACGTCCAAGAACACATTACGCTTGTGAATGATGAGATAGACATAGATTCCATCGAAAATATACGCAGCGCTGTTGGCTACGAACTAATCGACATGATTTTCTCTGATTACAGGCATTCGCCTGCCGTGGTGGAGAAGATCGTCGCCAAATTTCTACCTCTTATGAGCGAAACATCGTCGATTTTTATTGATAGCGCATCTTCACACATTCCTTCCTTTTTGACGTTGGAGCAATTGGTGCAGCAGCTGAACGACCAGAAGTTACCCAAACGACTTCGACTTTCCATGACGGACGAAGAGCAAGCTGCCGCCAGAAAGGTGTTGGAGACGACAAACTTCAAGCTGATGCACTTGATGGAAAAACTTGACAGGCGGCAGAACAGCACGTCATGGATTCGGCTTGAACCCGCGGATCTGATCCCGCCGGTCAGCACCTTCTTCCACTGAGTCGTCAGCAGACATTTCGACTTCGGTGTTCCATTGTTAGCTGGCTAGCTTTATGAACTCGCCTGCCGTTGGGTAGCAGCCTGTGCCGCCCGTTGCGCCTCTCTTGCGAAGCACGTTCTGAGCGAAAGGGCTTGACTACAGCTATAGTCATGCGCTAGTGTGACTACAAACGTAGGCATTCTGGAGCAAGCAGATGTCAAAGCCTTCCATCGGCGATCAAGAGCTGTTGTTGCTGCACTACCTGGACCAGCGCAAAGACGCCACGGTGGGGGAAGTAACACTAGGTTTCGGGGAGGAACGTGGCCTTGCACGTACAACCATCCTGACCATGATGGAGCGGCTGCGCGGCAAAGGCTACCTCCACCGTCATCGAGCCAGTGGTGTCTATCGGTACAAAACCACAGCGGCCCTTGGAGAGACCCTGCATGGTGCGGTAGACCGGTTCGTGCGTAACACCCTCAGGGGCTCGATCTCGCCGCTCGTAGCGTGGATGGCGGAGCGTGGCGCAGTCAGCGACAAGGAGCTTTCCGAGTTGAAAGCATTGGTCGCTCAGTTGCGCACTGAACGCAAGGAGAAATGAGATGCCTGCGATCCACCATCTGGCGGCACTTCTTTTGACCCACCTGCTTTGGGCTTCGTTGCAGGCTGTCGTCTTGGTGGGAATCGTTGCCCTGTTGATACGCTTGCTGCCGGGGCTGCCGGCCGCCCTACGAACTGTTCTGTGGTGGCTCGTAGCTTTTCAGGTCGTATTAGGTCTTTGCTGGCATGTATCGATTCGACTGCCGTTGCCGGCTCCATCTTCGGTGGCAGCACAATTGGTACCGCTTCGATCCGCAACGAAAGACGTCTTGCTCGTACGTCCAGCGTCAGCTTCAGCCCATGTGCCCACCACGACGGCGAGCTCGGGCAAATTGAACCCCATCACCGCGGGCTCGGGGTTTTTCTCGCACTGGCGTACCTGGCTAGTAGCGGCTTGGTTGTTCGTCCTTTGCGTGCAGCTCCTCGCAATCTCGCTACAACTAAGGCGTATGTATGTCTTGCGACGTAGGGCACGGCCTCCCGCGGACGACTCGCTACAAGTTCTTTGTGCGGAGCAGGCGCATCGTTTCAACCTAAAACGCTGCCCGCCCGTACGCATCACATCCGAAATCTCGTCGCCGTTGGTTCTGGGCTTATTGCGACCGATCATCTTATGGCCCGCCGAGCACAAACTGACATTTCAAGAGTCATCGCTTGTGCTTGCTCACGAATTGGCGCACCTGCAGCGGGGCGATCTTTGGCTAGGGTGCATCCCCGCCTTGGCACAACGGTTGTTCTTCTTTCATCCACTGATTCGCTGGGCAGTTCGTGAATATGCCTTGTACCGAGAGGCCGCATGTGATGCACAGGTACTTCAAAAAGGCACCCATCCGCATGATTACGGTTGTTTGCTGCTGCGCCTGGGCGTGGCACCTGTGGCGCATTCGAGCCTCGGCGGCGCATCTTCCACGTTCCGAAATTTGAAACGCCGACTCTCCTTGCTGCAGCCATCAGCCGCCAGAGCACGATCATATGGATGGTTGCTCGCGGCTCTCGTTCTGATTGGCGCGCTACCCTACCAGATCGTATTCGCGGCTTCTTCAGCGCCGCGTGTAGGCAATGGCGGCCTGGCGTCTACCGCAGTCGGTCTACCCGGGATCTCCACCCAGCCATCTGTTCGGGCCCCCGACGTGGGCTTCAAAGCCCACCATGTGCATATCGACACACGTTCGAATGCACCCTACGGGTTTGTACTGTTCGAGCACGACACGGTGATCGCCAACGGAACCGACGCCGACTTGGCCCGCGCGAGGCAATTGCATAAGGCGAATGAGCCGATGGTTTGGTTCCGCCGGCGAAACGTTGTCTATGTGACCCGGGACCAAGGGACCATCGAACGTGCCAAGCGCATTTACGCCCCTCTGATCGAGTTGGCCCAACAGCGGGGCGAGCTTGCGGGCGAGCAAGGCGCAGTATCCGGGCGCCTTGCTGGCTTGGCTTCGCGTGAAACCGCACTAAGAGAAGTAGGTGCGCCATCGACGGGTTCCGGCCACCCGTACGTTCAACAGAAGGCTGCATTGAGAACGGATCTCGATGCGCAGATACACGCACAGAAAGAACGACAGCATGCTCTTGCGCAGCAGCAAGTTTCGCTGCAACAGCGGCAACGAGCGGTATCACAAGAAGTCGAGCAGTCGCTGACGTCGTTGATCGAGAAGGCGTCGCAGAAAGGCTTAGCGAGAGCAATAAATCAATGATGGCAAAGGTTCGGTCTCTGACCCCGGATGCAGAGCCGCGGACAATCCAACTAGGTCTTTGCGGCTGATCCTCGTGACTTTTTGAGCACCCTGACACGGGTGCGTAAATCGAACGAACAATTGTCTCATTGATTTTTTGGACGGTGCATCGCGTTCGTGACGGACGGCGCGGAGGAAAAGAATGTTCAGTTATTACCTCGCTCTCGCCTGGCGCAGTATGAAGCGTGGCCCTGTCCTCAGTGCGCTGATGGTGTTGGCTATCGGCCTTGGTATCGGCGCCAGCATGACCATGATCACGGTGTTGCACGTGATGTCCGGCGATCCGTTACCGGGCCATAGCGCGAAGCTATTCGTACCCATGCTGGATCCACGTCCTTCCTCGCAAGGTTCTGCCCATACCGGGCTACGCGGCGCCCCGGATGCCTTCACTTGGACTGATGCCATGAATCTGTTACGCGCCGGGCGCGCAGATGGGCAAGCAGCGATGGATGCCGGTTCGGTCGCAGTGCAGCCGATGCGGGAAGACCTCCACCCGTTTTTTGAGCGTGGGCACTACGTGACGTCCGATTTCTTTTCAATGTTTGGCATACCTTTCCTGATCGGTAGCGGTTGGACGCCGGCGCAAGACCAAGCACGGGCTCGGGTAGTGGTGTTGAACGCCGAGCTCGACCGCAAGCTCTTCGGAAATTCCACCGGGATCGGCCAGACTGTCAGCTTGGACAATACGGATTTCCGGGTAATCGGTGTGGTGAAGGGCTGGCATCCACAACCGATGTTTTACACTCAGCAGGGCGGCCATATTTTTGGCGAATCCGATCAGTTTTTCCTGCCTTTGCAGACAGCGCTGGAGCTGAAACTATCCTTCAACGACCGCATGTCGTGCTGGGGCAACGGCCCTGACGACCGCCAAAGCGACCGTTGTACTTGGCTGCAATTTTGGGTGATGCTCGACAGCCCTGCCAAAGTCGCCGCCTATAGGACTTTTCTGGACAATTACTGGAGCGAACAACAGAACAGCGGGCGGTTCCCACGCAAAGACTCCCCGCCACATCTCTATGGGCTGATGGCATGGCTGGCGCACGAACAGGTGATACCGGCCAACTTATCAATGCAGATGTGGCTGGCAATTGGATTCCTGGTCGTTTGCATGCTGAGCGTGGTGGCTTTGCTGCTAGCCAAATTCTTGCGTCGAAGCGGCGAGGTCAGCGTGCGTCGGGCGCTAGGCGCAAAGAGGCGTGACATCTTTGCGCAGTTCGGCGTCGAAGCTGGTGTGATCGGCGTAGCAGGTGGCGTATTTGGCTTAGTGATCGCGCAGATCGGATTGTGGAGCGTTCGCCAACGTCCTGATGGCTATGCGCATCTTGCGCAGATGGACCTTTCAATGCTGATCAGCACTGTCCTACTGGCGATCGCCGCCAGCGTGCTGGCGGGGCTCCTGCCTGCGTGGCGCGCTTGCCAGGTGGCGCCGGCTTTACAACTGAAGTCGCAGTGAGACGAGCATGATTGAACTGCAGCCAATTTTGGTAGCGCTGCGCCGCCACCGACTCATCGCAGGCCTCCTCGTGCTGCTGGTCGCGCTCACATGCGCGATAGTTTGCAATGTCGCATTTATGATTCAAGAACGTGCTGCGCTGATACAGGTGCCTAGCGGCTTGGCCGAAAACCAACTCGTTACGATTGACAGCATCAATCTCGACCGAGCCGCGAACCAGGTAGCGCGGCATCAAACGGACCTTGCTGCGTTGCGAATGATTCCAGGGGTCGAGTCGGCTGTGGCCGTCGACGCCCTTCCGTTCAATCAGAACGACTGGACCAATGGCATAGGACTCGCGCCTGAGCACAACATAGCTATCGCAAGCGCATTCAACGGTACCCCGGGCGAGCTGAAAACGCTTGGTCTGACTTTGGTGGCAGGGCGTGGTTTTCAAGCGGATGAATATATTCCTGAAGACAGCGCACATGGTTACGACGGCCTCAATCACGTACCAACAGCCATCATCACCCGCGCGCTTGCAGAACGGCTGTTTCCGGGTGAGAGCGCGCTCGGCAAGCTGATCTTCACCACACCAAATCCGATTCGAGTCGTCGGAGTGGTCGCACGCCTGCTTCGACCGAACGTAGGCACCGGGAACGACAACGATTTCAGCATACTATTTCCTATGCTACCCGACACCAGAGACGTAACTTATGTCTTGCGAACGGCTCCGCAGGATCGCGAACGCGTGCTTCAACAGGCAAGGGATGTCTTGTATCGCCTCGACGGCAACCGAGTCGTGCGCAACGACATGACATTCCAACAACTGCGAGCCAAGTATTTCCAACGCGATAGAACGATGATGGAGTTGCTGATTGCCTCAGCGCTGGGATTGCTACTCGTGGCCGCACTCGGCATTTCAGGTTTAGCAAACTTCTGGGTGCAGCAACGGACGCGCACCATCGGTATCCGTCGTGCACTTGGTGCGACCCGTGGCGACATCCTGCGATATTTTCAGACGGAAAATTTCATGATCGTCGCCTTGGGTGTTGCGCTAGGTGTGATGCTGGCGATCGTATTGAACCTTGTGCTGATGGAATACTATGAACTGCAGCACCTCCCGCCGTGGTATCTGCCGGTTGGCGCGGCGGCTTTATGGCTACTTGGGCAACTCGCCGTCTTGGCGCCGGCGCTGCGGGCGTCCCACATCTCTCCAGCGATGGCAACGCGTAACGTCTGAAGTGGAATCGTCTTGCGCTATGAAGACACCTCGGCGCGCGCGGGTTGGCTGGATGGATTCCCATGCGGGCTTATTGCGTGACACTGGCCATAGCTTCTATCGGGAGGTGCAGCGCGTTTCGAGTCTGCTCGTCCAATTCGATCCATAGGGCCAGCGTAGGCTTGCCGTCGACCATCCGCGGGGCTCCTGCACGATGCGCGTGAATTCCTATGCTGCGAAGTATTCGCTCCACCCCCAAGGCCGTTACCGTGATCAGTCTTTCAGCCCCATGAGATCTTGCGGCCTGCACCACAGCAGCAAACAAAGTGCAAAAGCGACTCCGTGCCTCCGCTTGAGAAATCCTGATCGACTCGTCCGTAGGCATTGTGGAGAACCTCGACAACTCCCAAACATCATGGGAGTGTGGAAGGAGCCCTCCATTCATCAATTCGGGGAAGACCTCATCGAGCAGATAGGCTTTTGTTGTCGGCAGCAATCTTGCGCAGCCACATACGTCGCCGTTTGATTCCCGCGCGACGGCGTACAGGGTGTCATCGCGGTCGAATTGGTCCCGTTCCAATCCGTTCACGACAGGAAGTTGCCAGCGTAGCGCTTCGACAAAAACCTTGTGCCGGTACGTGGCAAGTGCAACTTCCAGCCCGTGAGGGAGCTGGCTCGCGCTTCCAGTCATAACCACCAGCATGCCACAACCCCATCAATAGGGACTGTGGCATTGAAGATGCAATCAATCTTTGCGATAACTGTAAATCCATACAGTTGACTTGAATGTTTGGCAGTACCAGTGGCTCACCCTTGTACCGATGCATTCGGAATCGGAATTGTTTTGCGAGGAGAACTCGGCATCCAGCATACGCTTGAAAGCCAGGCACTTAGTAGCTCACTCGTCTTGAGGGTTCCTAGGTCATAATTCTTGTCTGTTACGAACATGAGATTGCTACTGACGCCGCCGGGAGCAATGAACGTTTGCCCATTCGCAACGGTGAACCACATCCACCCTACGGTAATCGTAAAGTCGCGATCTGCCTCCCATTCGCAATAACCGGCGCGCTGGGCGGGAATATTTTCTGCACAAAGTTCACGACTGAGCTCCGCATCTTCCCACGCTGACCTGCGGCTGAAAGTTAGCCGTGTGAAGGCGTCGAACGTGAGGCGCGCGTAACCATCGAACGAGAACTTGGGTTGGGGCGCGGTCTGAGGTCCTGGCCACATGTTCGCAATGCCTTGGCTAGAATGGTAGCTGCGACAATACCTTGTAGGCTGGTCGTAACAAACTGCTATTTCCCTCATCCAGAGGGCCCACACGTGAATAGCTGGCGCGAAGAATGCTTGGATCGGCTGGTACCGGCTTCGGGATCTTCCGCGGCATGGTTGGGCGAATTGGCTCACATCGTCGAACAGTTGGGCTTCGAGTATTGCTCTTACGTGCTGACTGTGCCGGTGCCAATCACCAAGCCACATGTGACTTGGTCGAGCAATTACCCTGCCAAGTGGCTGGATCGCTACTTCAAGAACAATTATCTGGAGATCGATCCGTTGGTGCGTTTGGCTGAGCGGGAAGCGAGGCCGATAGTCTGGGATTGCCAGTCCATCGGAAGGCAACCCGAATTTTGGGAAGAGGCCAAGGCTTACGGTGTCCGCTATGGCTGGGCCCTGACCACCCACGGCCCCCACATGGTTACCGGCCTGTTATCCCTCGCGCGGTCGCGACATGCAATATCTGAAGCCGAATTGGATGAGAAGGAGATGAAGCTGGTCTGGTTGTCACAAACCGTTCAGGGCTTGATGGGGGAAAAGGAGTTAAGAGCACTTCTGCCTGACACGGCATACCAGCTCACGTCTCGAGAGCGCGAAATATTGCGCTGGAGCGCGGTAGGAAAAACTGCAGAAGAAATCGGTACGATCCTTGGCATCACCGAACGCACGGTCACTTTCCACGTGACATCGAGCCTGTACAAGCTCGACGTGACAAATAAGACACAGGCCGTTGCCAAAGCACTGCTACTGAGGTTGATCTGATCGGCAAACCCGCGTAAGCAGGAACATCTGAGCGAATGCATGGTGGAATGACGCGAAGATTTCCAGCCACTCGGACGGTTACCTCGTGCTAGCGGCGGCTTCGATTCAGTTCGGCGAACATTGAACGTACCTGATCCGCCGCACCCCATCCTGCCACGTCATTCGTTTGCATACTTGCCGAAATTTCGAGCCACGCCCGATCATTGCACCTAACGATCGCTTTGGCGCAACGTTGAGACGAGGAGCGGCATAAGGGGTTCGCCATTGGCCTCGCGCATACGGCTTTCCCGATGGGCGATCACAAGCCCAGGTCGTTCCTCATGATCAGGTTAGCAGGCAGTCAATGAGCATTCTCAACAACGCAGTTGCTTCCATCCAAGTCGGTGTTGAGGACTACTGCTCAAGAGACCCCCGCCGAATGCTGTCGGCGCTGCGTAATCTCTACGCGGGCATTCTTCTGCTCGCCAAGGCTTACCTGTCACGCCAGTCGCCGGTCGACAGCAACGAGGCCTTGATCAAGGAGCGAGTCAAACTGATTCGCCGCGCGGACGGCCAACTCTCCGCGGTCGGTGTCGGCAAAAAGACTGTTGACGCCCGGCAAATCCAGAGGCGGTTCGCCGACTTAGGCATGCCTTTCAACTGGAAGCCGCTCGAGAAGATCCGAGAAATACGCAACAACACCGAGCACTACTACTTCGCTGGAACCGAGGACCAACTCCGGGAAGCAATGCACGATGCACACCTGCTCGTGCATGACTTGATCGGCACGATCTTGGGTGAGGATCCGATAGTACTCTTGGGAAAGCCATGCTGGGACGTGCTACTTGAGGAGAGCGCAATTTACGAGTCAGAGGCACAGAAGTGCCGCAAGACACTCGAGGTTGTGCAATGGCCGACCGAGCGGGCTGAAGAGGCCTCGGAGTATCTGTGTTGTCCAGCGTGCGCATCCAAGTTGGTCCGACACAATGGACCTGCGACCACCGATGCGGCCAGCCTGGATTTATCATGCGTTGCATGTGGCGCGAAGTTTGACTATCAGCAATCGTTGAGTGCACTTCTCAACAACATCTACTTCGCCGAAGCGCACTTCGCAATGACGGACGGCGATGAAGCACCGGTCGAACGTTGCCCGAATTGCGGCGGCGACACGTATGTGCGTGAGGATGCGACGTGTGCCTACTGTGGGTTCAAGCTACCGGAGGACGCACGTTGCTTAGTCTGCAACCATCCGTTGAGCTTGGAGGAGTTCGAGCAATTCGCTCACCTATGCGGCTACCACGCCCATCAGGCTGCCAAGGATGATTGAAATGGTGGTAAACGCCTGTCGATCGTGACTCGCGTGGCTGGTCGTTGTAGTCTTCCAGATGATCGCACAATGGTGCTTCACAGGGGCGGGGAAAATGCTCAAGCGAGCGAGCAGGCTAAAGAGCGTCAAGCGCGGCGGCAAAAAGGCTGTCCGCCGTCGCCAAATCGGGGCAGATCGAGATCTCAGCCACATCGGTCGAAAGGTCGACCAGGTGGAAGTGCAGTTTGGCACACGCCTCCTCAAGCATTTCAGTGAACAGTTATATGCATCACCAAACAAAGCGTTCGAGGAATTGATCTCGAATTCTTGGGATGCGGGCGCCACCGCTTGTCACACCGTAATATCCGATGATCTAAAAAAAGAAGATGCAATGATCATGGTGTTGGATAACGGTGTCTCGATGAACAAACAAGGGTTGCACGACCTCTGGAAAATCGCTTGGTCGCGGAAGCGCGATCAAGGTCCCGTCGATGGTCGGAACCCAATTGGGAAGTTCGGCATCGGAAAGCTTGCGACGTACGCCTTGGCGACAAAACTGACATATGTCTGTATGGCAGAAGACGGCATCATTCGCGCAGTCACAATGGATTATGATGATTTCGAGCGAAAACAACCTCGGTCCAAGAAGGTAGCTTTTCGCGGAGGTGTTGCTTCTTCAACTGAGGAGGCATCCGTACGCCATCGGTCACGTCAACACCGAGCGCCGCCGCACCATGCAGCTCCCAATCCAAGACGAAATAGGCCACGCCCGCGTATTGCGCGAAATCAGTGTCTTCCGGGGGCAGCGTCTTGAGTGGAATCCAATGCGCACCACTCTGGTCGATCTGCTTGCATATCTTGGCGATGTTCGCCTCTTTGTCGTCCAACTCGTCGTCGATGACAACGACTACCCCTTTGAACAAATCAAACGACATATCAGCTCTCCGGAACAAAGCTCACGACCAGGTTCGCACCTGGCAAGATCGTCTCGCTGCGATCGGCAATGTGGATTTCGAATCCTTGGCGCTCGAGTAGCTGGCGAGCTATGTATAGGCCGAGGCCGCGCCCTTCTTCGCCCTTTCCCGAAAAGAAGGGCTCGAAGGCGTAGTGACGGTCCTCGGCGCGAAAGCCTGGCCCATTGTCCGCAAAAGTCATTGTCTGCTGGTCGCCGTCCAGACGGACCAAGATCTCGCGCCGGCCGTCGCGTCCTTCGAGCCAATAAAGTGCATTGTCGAACAGGTTCAGCAGGAGTTGAAGCAGTACGGCATCGGTGGACTTGGCGACCAGTGGCTGGGTTGTCTTCTCGAACTTCACTTGGATACCGGCGCGCGCAAGCGGTCCCTTGTAGAGCCGCTCGACTTTTTCCACAACATCGATGACGGGAATGTCCTTGCGCCGTTGTTTGGTCGACTTGAACAGCAGCTGCAGATTCTTCATCTGAGACTCGATAAAGCCAAGCGATCCGCTTACCGTCGTCAGATCTCGCCGTAACGCTTCCTGATGAAGTGGGCCGTGCTCAGCTTGTGCAAGCATGCCGTGCACCAACGTGAGCACGCGCTGCATAGCCAGCATCAGGTCGTGCGAAGCAGTTTCCACCGACAATCCAACGCCGGCTAGATGCTCGGTGATTTCGGCGCGTTGAACGAGGTAATGCCGTTCTTGCTTGTACAGCTGCAGCGTGTTCTGTACGGGCTCGATGAGTTCCGGATGCGTCGTGGTGGCTTTCTCGAGTTTCTTGAATGCCTCGAGCACTTTCTCTTTCTTGAACACCTCGACTTCACGCGCCTTGCGCACGGTACGCAAGTACTGCTCGTACGGCGTTTTGCGCAGCCAAGCCAGGAGAGTCTGCAGGACCGCTTTGAAATCCTCAGTGGCGTAACCAGTATCGATCAGCCCCTCTCGGCTCGTTTTGTCCTTTAGGTTGGGATTATGTGCTTGGGTGATGTTGACGTAACCGACGGTCTGTTCGTTGCTGACAAATTCGCTAGCACGGATCGTGCCGCGATAGACGTCGATCCCCAGCCAGTCATCTTCCTTGTCACCATAGGGATAAACGCGAATGCCATCGCGATACAGGTAAACACGGTGCTCCTTGATCAGCTCTTTGTCGTCTTTGTCTAGCTCGTATCGGCCCTTGGCGCCTCGGCTGAAGTCGAACATGTAGAACGAGAAGGAGAAGGAACCGCACTGCGTGCCCCGCTGCCTGAGCTTCTCGCCTCGCTTCCCGAAATTCTTACGGAACACGGTCAGGCTGGTAATGCCAGGATCCAGCAGAGATATCTCTTGGTGTTTGCCGTTGATCTCGAGGGAGAAGGACTTCTTGGTTTCGTCATAAGCGCCATTCTCTACGCGTACCGGCGCATGTTGCTCAAGCAAGGTTGCCAGCTTCTGACGGCGTATGGTCGAGAAAGGTTCGTAGTTTTTGCCGCGGTAGATAACGACTTCGAATGCTGCCCTGCGTGCAGCCGCTCCTTCCGGGTCGAGCTCGAAGATGGATTGGAGCCTCGCGACGTCGTCGTAGACTGCCGCGACCTTCGTTCGGGACCATGTTCCACATAGACGCGATACGCAAATGCGCGTGCCATGTTCGCGCCGGCGTACCTCGCGCGACCCGAAGGAGACTTTGCCCTTCACGATGGACTGAGGTGGTTTGACACGCTCCAGTTCGAGCTGGATTTGATCGAGGAACAACGCGCCTTTGGTCGTGATGAAGTTTTCATCGTAGTCCGACAAGTCCATTTTCATAGTGGACTCGAAGGCTTGCTGTCGGGCTCGTGTGGTGACTTCCACGACCCGGCCGAGCTTGAGCAGCGCAAAGCGTCCGATGCCCTTCTCACCTTGGATGACGCGCCCCTTGGCTGTTGTCGCCTTCGTCTTCTTACCGATCAGCTTGACAGGGGTAGCCGGGTTCACCCAGTGTTCCCTGATGATCTCTGGAGTCATGCCTGAGCCGTCGTCCTCGATGATGATCCGCGAGGTAGGCGTGGTCTCGAAATCCGGGGAGAAGTTTTCGAATGTGATGCGGACCCAGGAAGCATCGGCGTCGTAGCGTTTCTAAAGAAGCTCAAGGAGCACCGCTACGCGCCGGTCTTCATCTTTACAAACGAGGACCTCGATACCGTACGGCAAGCGCTCGCCACGGACAAGGATGTCTATGTGCAAGGCGAGCCGAGCCACATCCTGGTCATGTCGAAGGCCGACGTGATTGCCGAAACCATCCCCAAAGTGCTGACGAATTGGGTCGAAGCCACGCCTTCAGCGCTCGCCCTGCTGACGTGGGAGCGCGAATACCAGAAGGCAAAGAACGCTGCATTCTTAGACTTCTATCTCAAGAGCTCCTACTGGCCCGCACTGCTTTGCCGCGCCTTCAAAGAAGACAGCTTGGACGCCTCCGATGAGCTTGGTCGTACGATTACACGGATCATCGCCTCTCGCATGCGCCCGTTTCAGCTGGATCTGACGCGGTTCGAGGATGTTCTGGACCAGCAGTTTCAGCAAAACCAAGACGCTTACAAGAAGGCGATGGGCGCAGTGCTCGAAGCCGAACGTTTCGTTCGAAAGAATGGACTCCATGCAGACTCCATAGCGCCGGGCGACGTCTTCCAGAAGGGCAAAAAGTTCTGGGTCAACATCCGGCCCGACTGTGACTGCATTCTGCGCGGTGCCGACGTCGACCTCGAGCTGTACTTGCTGGAGGGCGAGAAAGCCGGGCCATCATGGCTTGCGAAAGCGGATCGGACCTACGGAACCCTGCCCGAGCGGGACACCGAAGCGGCCATCTTCGACATGATAGACCAGAAGACTATCGTCTTTCGCTTCAAGAACCTTCACGTTGCCAAGTGGAGCGAGTGGAAATCCCATCGCGTTGGACGCTTGCTGCCACCGTTCATCACGCGGGTTCAACAACGATATTCGGCCTATCTGCAAAGACCGGGTCTACCCCGAGTTCCTGGGTTATTGCTTCCTGCCCAGTCTCGCTTGCTCGTCACTGATTCCGCGCAGACGTCTGACGAACCGCAACCAGAGGTGGTGCCGGCGGCCACTGAGGAGAAAGTACGAGGAATAAGGGCCGTCTCCGCAACGCGTGACCAAGATCGCCCCGAGGCTGCAGGGTCCGCTGCGAAAAACCCCAGCCGACGTCGGCGTGCCAGCCCAGAACGTCGATCCGTGAACAGGCTCGTTAAGAAGCCGCCTCCGCGTCGCAAATCAGCCAAGGACGATTGAGTCGCACCCGATCGCGCGCGCATCAGGCAACAGTTTTGGTCTCACTCAGCGAGACTGGGGCGAAATAGATTTTTCGCCCTTGCTTGTTCCGGGAAACCTATGACGAAGCTGGCAACCTATTGCGATCTGCGTGATGCCGCGGCGCAAGCCGCGCAGACCAGGAAGGAACGCGAATTGGAGATCTTTGCCTTCCTCGAAGTGATAGATCCAGAGTTGGCCAACGATGGGTTGGACCTCATGGTGGGCGCGGGCGCCCGGGAAGTACTTGCGCATTATCTAACGGAATCCATCCCGGCGTTGGGCGGAGCTACCTGTTACGAGATGCTCGCCTCCGGCGAACGTGCTCGTGTCCTCCAACTATTCGGCGCCATCAGGCACGGCGTGTATCTCTAGGTGTGTAAACCATTAATTTGATGAGATTATGGTTTTGTATAGTCGAAACCATAATTTTATGGTTTTAAGCAGAAAGGGCCCCGGACAACCCTAGCCTTGATGCGAACGTTGTAACGCCGGAGACGCTGTGAAGCATTCTGACTTCTTCCTTGGACTTGAATTTCTCGGATCAGCCGGGTTTCGCTGGCGGTGTACGGATGTTGGCTTGCGGACGATCCTCGCTGTCCAGCTCGATCGTGATGACCCTCGTTGGTACGAGGGGCCGCCGTACATCGCCAAAGAAGTAGTGTTCGACGAACAGGAGATTAAACACTGCCATCTCACCCCAGAGGACGCACTGAAGGCGGCAATCCGCGAACATAAGAGTTCCGGACATCCAGGGTATCCCGCGGAAGCGGTAAGGCGGATGTTGGCGGCGCGGCATGCCCACCGCTATCCACATGAAGGCGTTCTGCGCTTCGACCGTTGTCGTCCTGATGGCGAGATCCTCCACCCGTACACCGGGCGAAAAGAGGGGGAAGGCTGGATAATCGAACTCTACCTGCCGTTCCTGAATACCTATGACGCCATGCCCGAGTTGGACTTCATTGCGCTGCCGCGTGCGAATGCACCAGATGTTCGCGCTCGCTCCGCTGCAAAAAAGAAGCAATAATTTGCCGAAATCGATATCGCGGCCGTGCCATGCCGTAACCTGAACAGTCCACGCTGCCAACGCTGCCCGGCGAATTCAATCTCGAAACATGCTGCAATCTTAGATGATGCTGCCTCAGAAGATCCCATGCTTCATCCTGATAACAGCTTCCAAGACGCGGCTGCGTTTGCCGGCAGCCAGTGTTGCGTAAACGTTGGGCCGGTCATCGAACTGGACGGTGGCGAGATAGTGCGCAGCGGCCTGCCGACGTTCAAAGAGTCCCGCCAAGGCTCCCACAAGATCAGGATCGATGGCTTCCAGCCGGTTGAATACCTCATCGGCGACTCGCTGAAAATCCTGCTGTGCGCTCTCTATACGAGTCGACAGCTCGGTGAGCAGAGGTAGGCTAGTTCGTTCATCCGGCATCGTCACGACACACCTCACGATAGTTCGTGAGAAGTCAGCCTGCTCGTACGCTGTCTCACGGGCTGCGAATCTCGTGGGGTCGCAGCGGGTCGGCGGCGATGACTACTGAGCAGATTCGTAGGGGCCTCGTTCGTCGGTTCCACCTGACTATTGTCGGATTGTTCCTGACTCGCGAGGCGGGAACATGATCGCTGCTTATAGAGTCGGGATCTATCGGACGATTGCGCCCTCTACAGTAGGAAAGGTCCTACATGCACGCGACAACTCCCCAGAGTCGTTCGTTAGGAGAGCGGCATCTGTTCGCCTGCTACGTATCCGTCTTCATCAGTTTGCCAAGCACACCAGAGAGTGAGTTCGGGCTGCTTGCGCGATAATGCGTTACGCGATGAATGCGGAGTTCTGATCCTGCCGCCAAGACCTCGTTCTTCGGCAGACGCTGCGCGTCGTCGATCAAATTGAAGATCCTCACCAACTCGACCTTCGGCAGTTCCTTGAAATCAGTACGATGAACGACGAGGATCGAAAACGATTCGTCGACCCGGCGAACGATCTCGATCACATACGCGTGACGTGCGTGGCAAGCGACGTCCGCGATCAATATCCCGCGTGGCCTGGTACCGTTCAGCACAGTCGTCCATCGTTTCGGACGTTCACCATCATCGCTGACTCTGTTCAACATCCAAGGGCCGTACTGCAGACCTTTCGGCGCGATCAGCATGGAGCTGATCGACGCAGACAGATCGACCGCGGCTTTCGATAATTCTTTCGTCGTGTGCCGTAGTGCGTCCGCAGGCGACATGCGTTTAGATGTACCACCGTCGGTGCCTCCCTGATCTCCCGTGGCGCCATGCGTGTTGATGTCGCCCTGCCGCGAATCGCCATCGCCCTTGGAAGATTTTCGTTGGCTCGAATTTCTCGGGTCCTGCCCTGTTTTCTTGCCGGTTGACTTACTGCTGCGATTGACCTCGCGTCTCGTAACGACGTAGTTATCACGCGTCAGAGCGCTGTAGCGCAGACCGCGGCCACCGCTGACCGTAATGGGTGAGAAATCCGTGCCGGGTCGTGAACCTTCGCCATCCATTTCGACAAAGTCGAAATCGAACGGGCTAGCAAATTTTCGTGGTCCATGCCGGTTTTGTGGATTCGGCTCATTGCCCGAACTCGGACCGGGTTGATCCAGCGTGGCCTCAAGGCGCGTGTACGGAAATTCAGCACTGCACTCGAGAATCTGAAGGATGATGAGAACGCGCTGATCTGTTGATGGGACGACATGTTCGCATGCCATCACGCGGAGTTGTGTCGCCCCGAGAAACGGCGGTACCGCGCTGATCTGGGCCAGCTTGCCATCACGTTTTTGGATCTCAGAATGTACTTCGATTACTTTGGCAGCCTCTCTTGCAAACCCCGTCTGGTCGAAGGCCGATCGTGCAATGACCGGGATGTCTGATGTATGCCAACTGCTATCCAGATGGAGGCGGCAAATTCCCGTTTTTTCGTCCCTACGCGCTTTCCCGCTTCGTTCCAGCTGCTTGAGCAACATCGGGAATCCTCCCTGTAAGTGAAGCATCGCGAGTTGGGAGGATGGCGCGAAATACGCGAAGAAGATGGCGCTGCACGGCGCGACCACGCGCCAAAACCTGGAGTCGAGACTGGCGAATTCATACCAGCGACTCTCGCCCACCTGAGCTTCGCTCTCGATGCCAGACAATGATGCCGTATGAGGAAGAAGGCTGGCCTTTTCGAAATGGGCACGTGTATTTACCCACGCCCCCGGTGTTCGTGATTCCACCCGGATGCGGTACTCACGGCAGTTCCCAACTTTTATCGGTCGCCCGTCGAGCAACCCAGTGCCGAGGGGAAGGGCGACGAGATGCGCCAAGGGCACCCATCGCAGCTCCAGGGGAGCGTTACTTCTAGGTTGCAGCACCGGCTCTCTTGCAGATAGAGGCGCGAAGCAGCATGCTGCAAGCGGATTGAATGAGCCACCGTTGTCTATTTTGACGGCGCCGATCTTGGCCAGTTGATGCGGCCCAGTCAGACCGAGACCGTGGAAAATTT
>Ga0068856_100001353_pt1 | contig 25764 bp, 30 predicted proteins | sample KBSCornC62_FD_66595 | JGI IMG/M metagenome (GOLD analysis project Ga0068856, IMG submission 66595) | Corn rhizosphere microbial communities from Kellogg Biological Station, Michigan, USA - KBS Corn C6-2 | ecosystem: Host-associated > Plants > Roots > Rhizosphere > Soil ... | reverse complement strand
CGACAAGATCGCCGGCGCGTTCCAGAACGACGCCGCGCTTTTCCACCAGGCGCGGCCGTGATCCCAGGCCGGGAAATCACGATGCGCCTGGCGATCGACCGCGCGGTCCTGCGGCAGCATCGGCTCGACCTGGTCGCCGATGCGGCCGACCACGCCGGCCGATGCATCCAGGAAAATCGGTTCGACCTGGCGCTGCAGGCAATGGGGATCATCGTGCGCCAGCTCGCGATCCTAAAGGCCGACCATGTCTGACGACGCCGGCGACGAATATGTCCGGATCCGCGGCTTGATCCAGGCCGTGCGCGAAAAGGCCGTCCTGTTCGCAGTCGGCGAGTCTGTTCGGCGCGGCGGTTGGGTTCCGCGGTCCTGCATCCACGCGGCCGACGATCTGCAGCTGGACGGCAAAATGATCGGCGACGCGATGACGCTGCGGATCCGCGAATGGAAGGCGGACGAACTGGGCTTCACTTCCACCAGGGACGACGACGGCGCCGATCGGGATCTGTTCGGATGACCGCGCCAGCCCGCATCCAGCTTTCGCGCCGGCGCGGTTTCAATCTGCAGCAGCACAGTCACGACCTGAACGGCCTGGCCGCGGTGAACGTCGCCAGGCCTGGACGTTGGGGAAATCCGTTCACGGTGGAGAATTCCGGCCGTGTCGATGCGGTGCTGCGATTTGCCTGCGAAATCGCGCCGCTGTTGCCCGTCGCCGAACTGCGCGGGAAAAATCTCGCTTGCTGGTGCGCGCCTGGCGCGTCGTGCCATGCCGACATTCTGCTGGATCTGGCGAACAAATGAACCCGCGCCCAGTGATCCCGATCGATCCCGCCGGCACGCCGCGGCCCAGTGCGCGAGTCGCGCGGATTGCCGAACTGCTGGACTGCGACGAAAAGCAGGTCCGCCGCCTGGTCGATAATGGCGATCTGGAAGGCTTCCGACTGGGCAAGCGCGGCCTGCGCGTGTTCCTGGATAGTGTGGCCGACTACCAGGCCGACGGCCGCCGGCGGCCTCGCCAGGTTGTGGAAAAGGCGCCCAAAGCCCGCGCCGTCGATCGCGCGGCCCAAAAGTTCGCCGAAACCGAATTGCGAAAGTCCGGAATTCTGGCATAGCTTGGCCCCGAAAGGCCTGGCATGACCGTATTTTTCGACAAATCGCGCAGTCGCTGGCGGTTCGATTTCGAACTGAAAGGCGTTCGACATCAGGGATACTGCCTGGACGGCGCCGGCGAACCCGTTACCTCGAAAAGCGCCGCGCGCCAGGCAGAAGGCGTCGCCAGGCGAAAGGCGGCGATCGCCGGCAAAGTCGCAGATCCGCGTGCCGTGACGATCGGCCAGGTCGTCGCCTCGATGCTGCCGCGCTGGCAGGCATCGGCGACCTGGTCGGACAAAAAGCGCCAGGCGCGCGAACTGCTGCAATTTTTCGGACCATCGACGGCGATGCGCGACATCGATGCCGATCGGATCCGCGCCTTTACCGATTTCGCGCTGACGCGGCCGATCCGGATCTGGATGCAGGGACCAGGCCAGGATGACGCGCCGCCGGCGTCAGCCTGGAAACAAACAGATCGCGCCAGGTCGGCCGCGACGGTGAACCGCTATCTTTCCTTGCTGCGTCAGATCCTGACCAGGGCAGGCGAAATGCGCGACGCCGACGGGCAGCTGGTGCTGGACAGTGTTCCGCCCGTCAAGGAACTGCCCGAATTGAAGCGCCTGGCGCGGCCGGTTCCTGAACCCGCGCTAAAGCTCGCGCTCGATCAGCTGCCGCCGCACGCGCGCGATGCGGTGATCCTGACGCTGTTTTTCGGATTTCGGAAAAGCGAAGTTTTCACGCTGGAAATTCACCAGGTCGATTTCGTCGCAAACGGGATCTGGCTGGCGGCCGGCGATGTAAAGGATCGGGAGGATGCGTTCCTGCCTGGCGCGCCGGCGGCGATGTCGTTCCTGCGCCAGCTCGTCGATCAGGCGCAGGATCGCGGCACGACGCGCCTGATCACATACCGGCGGCATCCAGGATCTGCGGCGCCTGGGACATGGCGGCCGGTCGCCGGCGCTCGCACGGCCTGGAATCGCGTCATGGATGCGATCGAAAAAAAGACTGGCCGACGCTATCGCTGGCACGACATTCGCGCCGCGTTTATTACGCATGTCGCGCTGACGGCCGGCGCCGTCGCTGCGCAGCGCATGGCGCGCCATAGCGATTTCGAAACGACGCAGGCTTACATTGCCGTCGCGGATTCCGTGACGCGCGACGCCGCGAAGGATGCAGCGAAGCGACCTTCGCTGCGCCTGGTTAATTCCAGAAAAGTCCCTAACAAAAGTCCCTAACGCGATTTCCGATCGCGACGGAAAACCGTCTAAGGCCTTGAAAAATTGGTACAGTTGGGTGGGCTTGAACCACCGACCTCCGGATCCACAAACTTGCGCTCGATTTTTAAGCCCTTGATTTCATTCGCACGCGCCGACGCGAAACGGGCACAAAAGGGCGCCGCTGGACGGCATTTTCCCTAACAGAGTCCCTAACGCGCGATTGACGGCCGCGGCGCCGGCCGGTGATAATTTCGCGTTCCCATTGTTGCGCATGGTGCCCCGCCGGGCTTCGAAACCGGCGGGGTTTTTCTTTTCAAATAAAAAAGGCCGCCGCCTCGAAAGGCAGCGGCCCCAAGTTGCGATCGGTCAGGGAGGAAAGCCCGATCGAACTATTCCGCCGGCGCGGGATGCTCCGACGATGCGACATGGTGGAACATATCGATCACGCTGCCGTCGGCCAGAACCAGGCGCTTAACGTCCAGCATGATTTCCTTGCCTTCAAGGAACATCTGGTTCGCGTGCGCGGATCCGGATTCCAGCTCCTGCAGCTGAACCTTGCCGTCCTTTAGTGCGACTTCGGGACTGTGAACATGGGTTTTCGATTTATGAGCGGCCATTCGTATTTTTCCCTTGATTAGCCCCGGATCGATTTGCACCACGCGGATCGGGGGCGGCCCCGCGCGGTCATAGGCGACCAGGATCCCGGTCGCTTTATTGATGCTGCTTATCACCAGCTCGAATTCGGACGGCGTCACGCCCTTATGATCGAACCCGACGATTTCCGCATATCCTCCGCGGCGAACGAACGTCACGGAATAATCGTAAGGCGCCGGAAACGGTCCATCGGCGCCGACGCGGACGATCCCGCAATGCTCGCAAAGGTGTTCGACATGGCAGACCGTCAGTGCCATCTGATGCCAACATGCCCGCTTAAAACCGAAATCACGGCGCCGCCAACAAGTGACGCCAGGCTGCCCAGCAGCGCCAAGATCGCCCAGCCCGCCGATTTAGCGCGCGCCTGTTCCAGTTCCAGCTTGGCGATCCGTTTGTCCTGGCCCTCGTCGTCGCCCTGCTGGTCTGTGATCAAATCGGCGATCTTATGTTCCAGGACGATCCGGTTATCCTCTTGCGCCTTCCGGACGCTGCGAAATTCGAGCCTGTCCTGATCTTCATGTTTGATCTGCGCCTTTATAAGCTCGTTCAGCTTTTCCAGGATCTGCAGGTTCTGGCCCTCGATGCGGCCGACCGATCGCTGCAATTCGCTATCGTCGCTCATTTCGGCCAGGCATCGATCGCGCGGTGAACGGCCTGCAGTTTTTCCCGGCAATCATCGCCGGCGTCGTCCCGCGCCTTTTTATAGGCCGACCAGGCGTTATCCGACGCGGCAGGATCCGGCGCGATCGGCGCGTCCCTGCAGGTCGTCGGCGGCATCGCGGGATATATCAGCCGATCCTGGATTTCAGGGGACTGCTGGCCGCCTTGGCTGCACGCTGACGCGATAAGCGTGTTCGGGAGGACTGCCAGCGCAAACAGAAGTCTGCGGCAGCTGGCCCAGCTCGGAAAGGAATTTTTCGGTCGATGCATCGCGTGCCGCCTTTTGCTTTTCCAGGTCTGCGATTGCCTGGTTCAGATTGCTGATGGACTTCTGCAGATCGCCGGCGGTCTTGGCATTGCCGTCGGCGCGGTTTTTCTCGCGATCACGCTGGCAGGTCAGCGTTTCGTTTTTCGCATTGGCGACATCGGTGCGCAGCTGCGCCAGCTGCGGCGCATCGACCAGGCTGGCTGCGGCATAGCCGGCGCCGGCGCCGGCGACGCCGGCGGCGGCCAGGCCGCCAATCAAAAACCAGATCCCGCCGGATCCGCCCAAAAGTCTCAGGATCCAGCCCATCAGTTCCTCGCGTTTTTCTTTTGCCGGTACATGTAGAACCAGCTCACGGCCGCGCAGGCGCCGGCGATCGTGAACCCGATGCCGACGGCGCGTTCGATATATTCCGAATGCTGCGCATACGGCGCGATGACATGCGTCACCTGGTCGATCGCCGCAGGCACGGCCGCGACCGCGCCGGCCGCGCCGGCGATAAGGCCTTTCGATTTCGCCGGCGGGACGGGATCCGTCGGCGTCGGCGGCGTTGGATTGCACCTGGTAACGGACGCCGGCGGCTTATCCGCGATCGTGCCCGGCTCGCCTTCGGACCATAGTTCGCGTTCGGCATTGCGACGCTTTTCCATGCCGGCGCTTTTCTGCGGCGGATGCCCCCAGTTTACGAACCGGCCGATTTCCTGCGGCACCTGGTCGAAATTGCGTTCGCGCAGTCTTTTCCAGATTGTCCATTCCGGTTTTTTTGGATCGCCGTCGCCGCACTCATAAGTGAAATCGATGACCGCGGCCCATTGGTTTTCCGTCAGATCGTTCACGACATCGCCGCAGTGCTTGGTCGCGCGATGCGCAGCGGTCTGCAGGTCCGCCTGCAGCCAGGCCTGATCCATCGCCGGCGTCACCAGCATCCCGATCTGGACATCCTCCCCGGTGTGTCCGGTGCCGGCGGTCAGCGTTCCGTCGATGATGTCGCCAGGCTTGGCCGGCCGCGCCGGATAGTGGGCATCGTCATATGCGAACAGGTGCGTTTCCTCGAAACGCCGAACCAGGTCGATCGCCGCCTGGGGAATTGCGCGCGTTTCGCTCATGGATAAACGTCCCCGTAAGCATACAGGTCGCCGGTCGCAGCTGCGCCTTGCGGTGTCGTCAGCGCGAAATAAAGCGGCGTCGCCGCGGCCAAAACGGTCAATGGATCGTTCAGCGTCAGTTCCAGCGCCTTAAGCGCCGCGGTCAGCGAACTGTAGGCCTGGCCGGCGGCGACTTGCGGTGTCCCGCCTTTCGACGCCGCGGTGTAGATCCCGCCGGCGGCGGTCGTCAGCGAAATCGATGCATTGGTGACGACGAACCGCTTGACGCGGAATTTTCCGTTGAACGTCGGCGTCAGCAGCTGATCGGTCGTGATGTTGAAGTTCAGCCCTTTATTGACGAACAGCAGATCCGTCGGCGGCGGACTTAAAACCGCGCATCCCGACGCGACCAGGTCGTCCTGATCTTGTTTCGTGCCGACGTTTCGGATGATGCCCAGGCTGTCGGCCGTATAGACGACGCCGGCGCTGGTGCAAAACACTTTGTTCGCGATCGGCGAAAGCATTAGCGACATGATTGAACCCCTTTTGAAATCTGATCAGCCGAAACCATAGGAACGCTGCGTCGCCGGCGCGGCCAGCTGCGATCGTTTGTAGCCGGCGGGATCCAGCGTTCGCAGATACTCCGCCGCCGCCGGCGTCACGGCTCTTTCCTGTCGATCGACCAGGCTTTTCAGCGCCACTGCGCCGAACGTATCGATCGAAACGTATCCGGTCGGCGCAGTGTCGGTCCAAGCGGCCGACGCAAAGGCCGCGGTCCCGCCTGACACTGCCGTTCCGCCCCAAGCCAGGCGCAGCGAACTGTAGGTCGCCATTGTCGAAAACGAAATTCCGCCGACGTTGCCGACCGGGTTCTGATTCCCGATGACATCGTTATTCCAATTTCCGTTATTCTTTCGGAACCAAACTTTCTGATTGATCCGATCGACCGCGCGGCCGATGCGATCGCCGGTCGTGTACGTCATAATCGTCGAAAGCGTCGCGTTGTTCAGCTTGACGGTGCCGCCGGCGTCATAGCCCAGGCCGTTATTGTCCGCGCCCAGCAGTGTCGTCGATGCAAAATTGTTGCTGCATATGCCAACCCTGGACGATCCTGTCAGCGTCGCGCCGATCGTGAATTCGTCGTAAGTGAGTGCGCTGGAAAGATACCTGGACGATCTGACCGATGCGGTCCCGACAAAAACCCGCGCCTGCAGCTGTTTGTTGTCGATGACCGCGCCCGACGATGCCGGGAATGTCATGTCCCAGTAAGTCGTCGGCCAAAGCGACGGATTGACATAAATCTGTTTCGCCGCGGCGGCCAGCTCCCAGGATGTCGATCGGAAATCCCAGTAGTTGAACCAATTCACATTATCGTCGGAATATTGCAGCGTCCCGGCCGTCGTGCTGCCCTGATAAAATCCGCTGTCGTTCCGCGACCAAACGCGGATTTCGTTTATGTCCTTTGTGACGCCGGATCCCAGATCCCAGGAAAGCGTCAGCGGATAAGAGTTATTGTTCGCCCACCAGTTTCCGACGGCCGTGCTGCCGTCGGTTAGCATCGATGTCGGGTTCGTTCCCAGATTGAAATTGTTGCTGCCCGTTCCCGATATGCCGCCGATGACGTTCGCGCCGCCGGCCGTTTCCGCCAGCTCGACCTCGGCCCATGCGGTAAAGGTATCCGGCGCGCCTGACAGTGCGCCCGATGAAATGTTAAATCGCCAGTATCGATGCGCGCCCATGATTTACGGCCAGGTGTCCGATTTTTCGACAAAGACTTGTCCGCCCTGGCCGCCGGTGCCGCCGGCGCCGCCGGTGATCAGCCCGTTCAAAACTTGACAGACGAAATCCTTGCCGGCGAGTGCGCCAGTTCCTGAAAAAACGTCGTTATGAGTCTGCGGCTGGTGCTGCAATGGGCACCAAATGCCGCGCAAATATCCGCGCAGGTTGCCCTGGTGATGCAGGCGAACCGGAGCCATCATCAGGCCGCCGTCAGGCCCGTTCGGCAGATTGAACTGATTGATAAACAGCGATGTCACGGTGTTCGTCGTCCAGACCCCTTGGATCCCCATGACGTTTCCGCCGCCGCCGGATGCCGCGCCCATCAGCGCCTGATCGCTGTTCTTTCCGAATTGGATCGATCCGCCGGTGTTCGTAAAATTGCGCGCGATGTAATGCCCATTGATGACGTTGGAAAGCCCCGTCGAATTCATCAGGCTAAGGATCGGCCAGCCCTCATACATGGCCGTCGCGCCGACGTTGCCAGGTCCGCTGTTAGGCGTGTTCTCGATCTGCCGGCCGATGATATGGCAATAGGACGTATCGGTCGCCGAATAGGGAATAAAATCGCCAAAGGAAAAAGTGAAAACGGCGAAATTGGTGCCGGTGAAATCGCCGGTTTCGGTGAACAAATAGAAGGTTCGCGCGTCGCCGATGATCGTCGCATAACGAACCGTCGAATCGGCCGTCGTCGATTTGCGGATCGCCAGATAGCCGATGCCGATCGACGACTGCGCGCCAGTCGGGAATTGCCCGGTGCCGGTCGGCGTCGTCGCCGACATGGTTTCGAACCCGACGCAGCGCGCCTCTTTCGCGGTTGTTGGCGCGGTATCATCGACCCAAAGCGAAAAGCCTGTTCCGCCCGCGCCCATGATATATTGACGCTTGTTCGTCGTCGTTTGCCCGATCGTCCAGCCTAACGCGGTGAATCCTGAAAACCCATTGACCAGGACCGCATCCAGCCAGGTCGTCAGCGATCCGGCCTGGCCGGTCAGGTTCGGGCAATTCGCGTTATAAAACGGCGACGCCGGATTGTTGGAAACTTTGCGGACTGTCATGGGCTCGCGTTCCTTGGATTAGGATTTCGTGATCGGCAGCGTGATCGTGATCGCTTTGATTCCGGTGCAGCTGACGACATTGGGCCGGATGACATCGCCGGCGCTGACTGCAGTCGTCCATCCCGACAAGGTGCCGTCGAACGACTTGTTCGAACTCGAAACCGTGATCGGCGCCGATGCGGTGATCTTGTCGCCGACGACCGGATGCGTCGCGCCGTCGTCATATTGCGAATAGGTGCATTTCCAAAGCTCGATCGAAATCGATCCCGACGGCGTTGCGACCGTCCGGACGCTGTTGATCGTGCCGCTATATTCGACCGTAACGTCGCGCTGCACGCCGGTCGTGATGACATTGCCGGCGCCATCGATGACGATCGTTATCTGGCCCAGCTCCTGGTTCGGCGTGATGCCGCCGCCGGATGCCAGCTGGGCGAATGCCAGCGATGTCGATCCCGGCGTGATCGGCGCGTTCGTCGTGCATGTCCACTGCGTATCGGCCAGCGTCGTTCCTTCGCTGACGTAAACGCTGGCGTTCACCAGCTCCGCGCCGCTGTCGGCATCGGTTGACCTGGCCGGCGCGCCGCTGGCGGCGACGACATAAATGCCATTCTGCGATCCGGTCGATTGATTCTTGATCAGGATCCGGTCGCCGGTCGCCAGCGTCACGCCGTCGATCGTTTGACCGTTCGCGAATGCCGTCGAAAGCGTTCCGTTTGCGGTCGTCGCCGCGCGGACTGCCTGTTTCCAGGACAGGCCGGCGACCTTGGCATCGGTGTATGCCTGGGCCGTTGCCAGCGTCGCAGCGTCGGCCGTGTCGGCGTATGTCTTTACGGCCTTCTGCGACGGGATCTTGCTGTCGGAATTCGCCGCGAACGTGCCGTCGATGTCGCGCGCCAGGCCGCCGTCCTTAAGAACCTTTCCGGTCGTGCCGTTGAATTGCGCAAAGTTGTCGGCAGCTGCGCTGCCTGGTCCGACGACATCGCCCAGGGCCGTCGATGACGTTGTGAGATTGACGCCGGCGGTCGCGGCCGAAAGGCCGATCGCATTTTTCGCTTTCAGGAAATAGGTGTAACCCGTCGCGGCCGTCAGGCCGGTGTCGGTGTAGGCCTGGCCGGCGACCGATGCGATCAGCGCCGCGGATCCGAATGATGCGCCGGTGCCGGCGGCTCGATAAATATTGTATCCGGTGACGCTATCGGTCGCCGCGTTCGCGGACCAGGACAGGAATGCCGACGCGACGCCGGCGCCGGCGGCCAGGCCTGTCGGCGCGGCCGGCACGCCGCCGGTGCCGGCGCCAAAGCCCGCGCCTGTCGGCGTGTATTTGTAGGACTGGCAAAGGGACAGATCCTGCGTCGAATTCCCGAACAGGTTGAACGACGCGAATTTCAGCCAGATCGGCGCGCCGACATAGGCCGCCGGCAGCGGGAACTGGATCGTCGAACCAGGCTGGCCCGACATGTCGAACAGCGTGAACAGATCGCCGCTGGAATGCGCGCCGGCGGCCGTCCCCAGCAGGCCGCGCTGCAGATAGGTCAGATCGGCCGTGTATGTCCCGGTCGTGCTTTCCGCGCCTGGTGCCAGCAGCTCGCCGGCGCTGTCCAGGATCATGTCGCTGCCGCTTGGCGTCGGGTTCGCGCAGACCAGGGAAAGCGATCGCGCCCCGTCGGCGTCGGCGTGCGTCAGCGGCTCAGGCTCGCCCAGGCTGGCGGTCGCATCGACGGATAGAGTGTGCGCCAGGTCCGGATTGCTGCCGCCATAGGCCGCCAGGCTGGCCGTCAGGACGCCCTGGATCGCCGAACTTTGGATCTTGCCGACGAACGACTGGCTGGCCCAGTTGTCGAACGAAATCCAAACGTTCGCGCCGCCGAAATTCGCGCCGCCCGACGCGGCGATCAGGACCGTCCTGGTCGTGCTGCCGTCGGCCTGGGCCGGCTCCGCGACGGCCGGCACGTTCACACTGCCGGGATCGACCATCGTGTCAGGCGTCGTCGGCGGCGGACCTGGCTGAACCGTGCGCGGGAAATAGGTGCCGCCGGCGTTCGGCAATTCCTCCGCGGTCCAGGACAGAATGCCGTTTTCTTCCTCCGCGACGCTGGTAATCCTGACGCGCTCCGCGACCAGATCCTGCGTCGGATCTGTCAGCGTGAAAATCGAACCAGGCAGGCGGCGGACGAATCTGTAATTCGTTTGGAAAGCGTAAGTCTTGGTCAGGTTCGCATTGCGGCGGCCGACCAGCTGGGAAACGATATTGCCGACGGCCGGATTACAAATTTCATCGGCCTGCACGGTGTCAGGCTCGCGCCGGCCATATCTCCGGATCAGGCTTTCGGCCTTGTACTCGATCGGGTTCGTGACGTAGCCCATCGTCCGATCGGTGATCGAAACGATGGTGCGGTTCGCGCAGTCGGCCTGATCTTTAATATCGACTTTAACCGGCGGATTGCTGACGAAATCGCCAGGCCCCAAATTTTCATCGACCGTCAGATCCGGCGTGTAAGTGTAGCCGTTCGCGGTCAGCGCCTGGTCGCCCAGCGGCACGAAAACGAATGCAGTGTTCGACCAATAGATCCAGCTGTTCGCCAGCTTGGCCCATCGATTGATAATGTCGGTCGCCTTCTCCTGCTTTGTGAGATACGGCGAAAAGAAAAGCCCTTGCGCGGCCTGGTAGCTGCGGAAATCTGTCAGATCCGGAATGTCGCCGGCGCTGAACCCGCCGAAAACAAAAGGATCCTGCAAAGCATCGGGCAGAAAATCCGCCATGTTGACATCGCGGCCAGGCGTGTTCGTGCTGGTCGTCGGGTTCGTCCAGCCCGTCGATGTCAGATAGTCGGAATAAGGAATGCAGCGGCCCTCGAATGCGAAATCCGGGACGGATGCGCTGCTGCCCAGGTCCAGCTTTTGCGCCTGCAGGTTCGCGATATTGGCGTATGCCTGCGCCTGGCTGGGATATTTCGAAACGACAAAGGCGAACGGCGTTTGTGTCGCCGTTCCTTTTTGAAACGTCAGGCCCAGGTCGGCCAGCGTCGTCGTGCTGGTCGTCGATCCCGCGGCCCAAACGTTCAGCAGCGGATCGTCCCAAACGCCGAACCCCAGGGCCAGGATGCAAGCGGCCGTGTAGGTATATTGGCCGGATCCTTTGCCGCCGCCTTTGCCCTTGGCGCTTTGCTTGTGCTTTTGGAAATCGCCGGTCCAGATGCAGTTCGTGCTGCAGCGCCGCTGACCGCGCAGCCATTGGATCGACAGATCATACTGGGACGTAGATACCTGCAGGGCCGAATAGACGACCGGCTTTTGCGACGCGCCAGGACTACCGAAAAGAAAATCGGCCATGCTTCACGCTTTCCAAACGTCGAAATATTTGACCGGCCGGCGAACGCCGCGGCGGATCTCCATCAGGAACGCCTCATCCATGCGCGCCAGCGTGACGAACCCTGCAGGCCGGAATGCGTGAATGATTTCGGTCGCATTGATCACCAGGCCGTAATGAAAAAAGATCCGGCCGAATTGCCAGATCCCGACATCGCCAGGCCGCGGCGTTTCGATTTCCCTTGCGCCCAGCTTGTCCATCCAGGCCAGGCCGATTTCCTCGCTACTGTGCAGCAGCGCCGCCGGCGAATAGGGCCGCGGATCGAATGGCGGGATCCGGCCGGTCGCGATCAGGATCGTCGCGATACACATTGCACAATCGACCGCGCCGTTCGGCCCTTTGATGTTGGCGCAATTCCGGAACGGCGTGCCGACCCAGCTGAACGCCTCGTCGATGTCCGCGGCGCGGCCGGCGGCCTGCGCCGGCGTCGCGAACGTGTGGATTTCCTCTGGCATCGCGCCGCGCCTGATGACCAGGTCCGCGCCATCGACGCGCATCGTTTGAAACGGGTTCGGCCGCATCAGTAGGCCGTCGTCGGCGGCGGGATATTCCTGAACCCGAAAAAGTTTTGCGTATTGCCGCGATCGGCGCAGCTGCGGCCGTCGCCGGTGCTTAGTTCCTGGTAATTGCATCCCTCGATCGCGTCGAACGTGTCGGCCGCGGCCGGCAGATCATACAGGGGATATTCCAGCGTCAGGCCGCTGCTGTCGGCCGCGACGATGTCCGCGGTCTGCCCGGTCGCGTTGCCGCTCGTCATCGTCACCTGGCCGCCGATGTAAAGTTCAGGCGCGCCTGGCGCTGACGCCCAGGGGATGAATGATGCGGTCGGACTGCTGCCGACGACATAGCTGGCGGTAAATGTCGCCTTAAGCAGTTTGCAGTTCGCGTCGCAAAATCCGTTAAAGCAGCCGGCCTGGTAGATCGCCCGCGGCGCATACTGATCCAGCAGATTGTTTTTGCCGCGGACTGTTATCGTCACTTCCGCGCCCTCGATGGTGACGCCGGCGATGACGCCGCCGAACATGTCCATCGTCCCCCAAAGGGTTCGATCGACCGGCTGCGGCATATAAAGATCCTGCAGCAGGAACGTCGCGCCGCGGAACAGGCCGTTGCGGATCTGGCGCTTGATGCTTGGGCCGCCGTTAAAATCGTCGTTCAGCGAAAGCAGTCGGACGGTCAGCTCCGGGACTTCCATCGTATTGACGACGTTCCATTTCGTCCGCTGCAGCTTTTGCCCGCGGCCGATAAAGGTATGCCCGCCGAAAATCATATCGCTGGGCCAGCTCGTCCAGCGGTGAACCGTCGTGCCGTCGGCCAGGTTGAACGTGAACAGTTCGGCGCGCGAAAGCGAAGGCAGCTCGAACAGCTCGCCATTGTCCCAAAGCGTTTGCAGCGCCGGATTGCTGACATCGCGCGACGGCATCAGGCCCTGGCCCTGCAGCTGCGGATTTTGATGCTATCGCCGGCCCAAATCGCTTCCATGAATTTGTCCAGGTTCATTTTCTTGTCCTGGAATTTGCAATAGTAGAGAAAATCAAAGTCGGCCGTGATGTCCTGGCCGGCCGTAGGCGTGCCGGCGAAAATGATCTGCTGTTCGGCTGGGACGGTCGTGTCGATCGTATAGGTGCTGGGATCCTGCCAAACGCCGTCCAGATATAGGACGAACGGCATCGTCATATCGACGTATCCGACTGGCTCCGTAAAGCTCGCCTCGCCGACGCCATAGGTCCGCGGCAGCGTGTAGATCCTGGTCGTGCCGTCGGTCGTGCCGACCAGCTGGCCGCGGACCTGGTGATCCTCGCGATGCTTGAAATTGAACCGGATCAGGTTGCCGCGCATCGCGCCGAAAAATCCGCGCAGCAGGCGCTGATGGTCCGCGCCGAACCGATCGTCCAGATATTCATAGGTCAGCGTAAACGTGTGCAGCGGCGTGTCGCCGATGCCCAGGTCGAACTCGGACAGATCCGCGGCGATCTGCGTTTCCAAATTCGGCCAGTCTGTTTCCCATCCGACCGGGAACGTCAGGCCAGGCAGTTCGGGATATGTCAGCGGCACGGGAACCTCAATAAATAGGGCCAGGACTTCGATCACGATCTGCGAAATGTGAACGCCAGGGTTCGCATCGATTATCGCCTCGATAATCTCCTGCGAAATCCGCGCGTTCGGGCCGCCGTCGATCAGCGCCTGCAGCGGGATCTGCGAAATCCGCAGCGCCGGCGCGCCATCGATTGCCGCCTCGATGACCTGCTGCGATGCGCGCGCGTTCGGCGCGCCATCGATTGCGGCCTCGATGACGCCCTGGCTGACCCGTTCGGCCATCAGCTCACCAGGTTATAAATGCCGGCCAATGCATTGACGGCCGCGCGCGTCCAGTTCGCGCTTGTGTTCGGATCCAGAACCCACAAATCGGTGAAATAGACATAGCTCGACGGAACAGAATGGTTCGCGCCGTAGCTGGTCGTCCCTCCTGACTTAAGGCCGGTCTTTATGACGCGCGATCCGACATCATCCTTTCGCGCGGCGATCGTCACCTGCAGGCCGTAGATCAGCGGCACGGTGTTCGTGATTGGCCCGAAATTTAGCTGATCCTCGTCGCCTGGATTGGCGCTGGAATTATAGCTGGTATCGGAATCCATCGCGTGCTCGTTCACGCGCGAATAATTGTTGACCCCGGAATTCGGCGTCCAGGCGACGCTGCTGTCGCCGGTCGCAAATAGCGTCCTGGTCCCGACATCGCCCAGGAACGTATTGTTCGGCAGACTGCCGCTGTCGGTCGCGGTGTCGCAATAATAAACATCGCGCATCCAGGCATAGGACGTTCCGTTTAGGACCGATGTCTGCAGCGCGAAATCGGTCGCGTCGGCCCAGGCGTTCGCGGTGTTTTTTGTGTTCTGTCCCGTCAGATTTAAAACGTCGTTCCCATTGACGCGGACGTTCACAATGCCGGCCGACGCATGGATCTTGATATGGAATTCCACAAAAACAAAAGCGTCAGCCGGCCAGGCATTGTTCGCCGAAATGCCCAGCGATGTCCCGCTATAGTCTCCGCGATAACAGCGGATCGCATAGTTCGTATAATCGAAATTCAGCGTCACCTGCGCCGCGCCGGCGACGGTATCGACGAACGTAAACCAGAACCCGCTTGCGATGCCGTTCGGACTGCCTGATGCCGACGGCAGCTTGATCCGAACGCCGACATACATTTCGGCGTTGCGATCGGCCCAAACGGCGCGCAGCGGTCGGACGGATCCGGGAAAAAGGTTCGCGCCGGCGAATTGCAGAACCGTCCCGACATTGTCGGTCCCGGTGACAAACGCGCTTAAGGCCGATGCGGACGGGACGTTCCACTGCAGGAAACCGGCCGACCTGGTCAGCAGGTCGGTGTTCGGATTGCTATAATGATCCAGGCCGTCGAAAACTTTCAGCGCCACGGTGCGGACCTATCTTGTTTTCAGTTTGCCGGTGCGGCGCGCATGATCGAAAATCCGGATCATGTCGCGCGCATCCTCCGCATGATTGGTCCGGCCGTCCGACGGCGCGTGATAATGGAATTCGGTTTTGCCGTCGCCGGCGCGGCCTGCGCCGCTGCCCTGCACGGCCGCGATCAGCGCGGCGTTGTCGGCCTTGGGAACGACGCGCTCGCCTTCGTGCGCCTTCACGATCATGTCGCCGGGCAGATAGTTCGTGCCGGTGTCCAGCGATGTCAGCGTGTCGAACGCGGCGACGGCCGCGAACGCGGTGCCGGCGGCGATCGGCGCAAGGATCGGGCCGACGATCGGGATCCCGACGACGGCAGAATAAGCGCCGGCGGCCGACTTGGCGGCGTCGTTCATAATCTGCGCGGATCCGCTGGCGATGTCGGCCGCGCTGCCGGCGGATTTCGCGGCCTCTTTCACTGCGACGCGCGTCGATTCGCCGGCTGATGTCGCCGCGGTCTTTTGCCCCTCAAACAGCCAATGGGACAGAACGCCCAGCTGGCCCAGGCTTTGATCCTGGGCCAGTTCGGTCTTGCTCAATAGCAGGCGTTCCGTCAGGCCTTTCAGCGTCTGCTGGATTTCCTCTTGCGCGAACTGCATCCCGGCCGCCTTCAAGGCCCCGAACAATCCGACGCGGCCCTGCAGCATCTGCGAAACGAAAGTGTTTTCGACGGTGCCGATCTGCCTTGCGGCCTCGCGATGTACGCGAACGGAATCCGCCGCGGTCGCCTGTTCCATCTGCCGACGGATCGCGGCCTTTTGCGCTTCGGCCTCCGCGACGGCCAGCTTTTTTTCCAGCTCCTTCTGAATAAAAAAGGCGGTGTCGTGGGCATAACCTTGTTCGGCGCGGTCGATCGCGTTCAGGCGGATCTGCGTTTCCTCGTCGGTGATCTGGATCAGCTGGGCCAGCTCCTGCTGCTTTGTGATCCGGCCGGCGGCGACTTCCTCCTGCAGCTGCGATCGCCTGGTATCGAACCCGATTTTCGCCAGCTGCTGTTCGGCCTGGTCGTTCGCCTGGTCGATCTGGCGCTTTTCCTGGGCCGCCTGTTTGTTGGCCGCGGTGATCGCTTCGTTCCGCGCCTTCTCGATGTCCAGGCGCTGCGCGGCGTTCAGTTTGCTGCTGCGCAGAATGTCGTCATAAGTTTTCTGGATTTCCGCGCGGCGTTCGGCGTCGCCTTTGGTCTGATCGGCATTGATCGCCGAAATCGTGACGCGGGCCTGCGCGATCAGCTCCGCGCCGGCATTCTTAAATCCGCCGCCGTATGATGTCTTGTTCAGGCCGTCCAGCTGCTTCTGCAGATCCGCGATGACCGTGCGCGCATCCTTGACGCCGGCGCTGTCGCCGGCGGCCTGGGCTTCGTGCAGCGTTTGCGTCGCCGTCGCGATTTCCTGCGTCAGGATCTTGCGTTCGCGCAGTTTGCTGTCCAGCGCGTTCAGGCCGGCGACATCGACCTGTTCGCCCGATTTCGGGATGACGTATGGTTTCGCCTCGTCGAACGGCTTGCCGCTGGCGCCGCCGGTGATTTCCTTTTTCCGCGCGGCGATCTGTTCCATCATCGCCAGCATAGGCCCCAGGACCGGGATCGCCTGGGCCGCATCATTGGCGAAACTTACCAGCCACTTTCCGGCCGCCGGGACGGCGTGACCGATGTCGCGAAACATCCAGGCCAGGCCGGTCAGCTCATGCGTCAGCAGGATTACGGCCGGCGTCAGCGCAACGTCCAGCTGTTCCTTTGCCTTCGCGAATTCGATCGTCGCATCGTGCGCCGCCTTGGTGGAATCCTCCCCCAGGTATTCGCCCTGGCGCTTTGCCGCTTCCAGGTTTTTGTCGAACCCCTGCGAAAGTTCGAACAGCATTTTATTGATGTCCTGGCCGCCGCGGCCGAACAGCTCCCGAATGTGGGCATTGCGTTCGTATTGATTTGTTTCCGCCAGCAGCGCGCGCGCGACCGTCGCGCTGGCGTTGTCCTGATCCTGCGCCAGCTTGCCGACGCTCAGGCCCATGTCCTGCAGGGCGCGCAGCGCCGGTCCAGTGCCTTCATAGGCCAGGCCCAGGCCGGAATAGAATTTCGTCAGCGCGGCCTGCGCAGTGTCCAGCGCGACGCCGGATTGACGCGCTGCGAATTGAAAGGCCTGCAGCTGGTCGGTCGTGATGCCCAGGGTTTCGGCCGCGCCCTGCACTTCGGCCGCCATTTCGAAAATATGCTTTCCGAATTCGACGACCTCCGCGACCCCCAGGACGACGCCGAATTTCCCGATAACGGAATTCAGCCCCTCGATCGATTCCGCCGCGCTGCGCGTGTGCGGCGTTAGGTTTTTCATTTCGGCCGTCAGGCCCTTAACGCGGTTCTCCGCGGCCAGCATGTTGCTGGCGGCCTGGGCCAGATCCTGGCGCAGCTTGTCGTTCATGCCGCTGCTGGCCGCCTGCTTCGCCAGCTCGTTCATGCTGCCGCGCGTCGCCCCGAATTCGGCGCGCGCGATCGCAAGCTGGCTCTGCAGGCTGGCAACGTCCGCGGTGATCTTGACTGCAATGTTCGACGACATCGATCGCCCTTTAATTCATGCGCGGCGAACCAGCCTGGACAGGCTGGCCGCCGAACATTTCGAACAGCTGTTTCGGGTTCATCGCGCCGGCATTCCAGCGCGCCTCTAACGACTTTTGGATTTCCTGCTGCGTCGGCGGTTTAACTTCCTCTTTTCCGAACGTCGTATAAATGCGCAAAGCAATCAGCGCGGCCTCGTCGGCCGGCGGACTTTTTTGCCAATAACGGAAAAGATCGTTCACCTGCGGCAGCGTCATCGTGCGGACTTCACTGGGCAGCTTTTTCAGCCCAGTGCAGATCCGCGCGATGATATAAGCGTAATCTATTCCGCCGCTGCCTTTGCTTCCCCCGCGCCGGCCTCGCCGGTCTGTTCGACCGTCACCAGGCCCGACGCCGAAAGGATCTGGCTGACCGCAAGGTTCAATTCCTTCGGCGTGATCCGCATTGCCAGCATTTTTTCCGGGGTGAATTCCGGATTTTCCTGACCAAGCGCGCCGCAGATAATATCGACGCTGCGCTTGAAATCGCGTTTCGTTTCCTCCTGGGCATCGGCCGCCGGCTCTAGCACGACGGCGATCCGCAGATCCTGCAGCTGGCCCAGCGTTAGCGGCGTCGTCGCCGCCCATTCTTTCCCTGCGAGTGTAACCTTGAGTTTGTCGGTCATCGTTTCCCTGCTTTGTTTCCCTGGTGAATTCGGTCGAATGCATGAAAGGCCTGGCGCGGCGAATTCCGCGCCAGGCCCATTTTGCTCGCGGTGGTTATGCGGTCGTCGCAAGGCTCATCTGGAACAGATTGCCCGCGGCATTGCAGAAAAACGACATGTCCAATTCGGGCATGGCGAAATCCGTCAGCTTGTGCGCCATCGTCAGCTTTGTGCTGATCGCATTGAAAAACCGGACGTTGTATTCCGCGCCGTAAAGGATCGTCGAATAATCCAGCTGGAACGTCGGGTTCGTGCCGATCAGTGAATTCGCATAAAGCAGCGTTTGGCCGCCCGCTGCGGTGTGCGTGTAGGCATAGGCGATCTTGACGCTGACCGCGGCGCTGTGATCGGCGCTGCTGAACGTATAGACGCCCAAGGTGTGGGAATATTGCCCCGCGGCCGGCGTGCCGGTGACGAGCGTCAGCGGCACGCCCGTCGCGGCATTGGTGACGCCCAGGTCCGTGTCATAGGTTCCGGAATCCGGAATGACCGGGGTAATCGTGAACGGCGAAACCGGGATCGCCGTCGGATCTGTGATTTTCAGGCTGGTCTGCCCCGCGACGAACGTGCCGCCGAACAGCGCCGAATTGATCGCGACGCCGGAAAATGTCGCGGCCTTGATCTTGCCGGTGCATTTCGCGGTGCCGGATGCGGAAAGCAGCGGCAGGCGATTCTGGCCGAACAGGTCTTTCACTTCCGACGAGAAATCATAGGAAAATTCGTTGCAAAAACCGATGTTGACCGGCGTCGCGTTCGCGACATCGGTCCTTTTCAGAATTGCAATCCCAGGCCCGTACAGGCCCTGCGGAACGGAATTGGTCTGCGTCATGGCATGGTTTTCCTTCTAGTGTTTGGGATTATGGGAGGGTGATTTTTACGGGCAGCAGTGCCTTGCTTTGCCCGTTCAGCGCGCCGTCGTCATAAGTCGATCGGCCTTCGATACGGCACCAATGGCAAAGGCCGCCGATTGTAAATCGGTACTGCATCGAATCATCTGGCACCATCGCAAGGCGGACGGCGCGGACCAGGTTGTTCAACCCGGTGTCAGGGATCGCATCGGGATCGCCGGTGCGGCAATAAATCCACCATTCCGCATCCAGCTCGGTCTGCGAAAGGATGCCGTTAAATGTGTCGTCGTCGCCGATATGGCGCAGGAAAAGCGCCGGCTGGTTCGGTGTCTTGGCCCATTCTTTCAGCCGGCGGCCGACCGTCAGGAAACCAGCATGGAACGCCGCGGTCGTTTCGTCGGCCGTCGCCTGTTTCGAAAGTGTGATCGTTCCGGCGTTGGCGTCGAAACTATCGACCGCAGTGTCGGCCGGGATCCCAGGGCCGGCGACGCCGATGCCGACAAAAATGCCGGTGAAATTACTGACGTTCGAAATGTCCGCGGATCCGACGCTGGTGTCGCCGGTGAACGCGACCGCGACCTGCAGCGCGACATGCGCCAGCAGCGCGGTAAGGATCGGCTCGACGTTCGGGTTCATGTTCCGGTCTTTTCGATTGTGCGATCGACGGCCGCGTTCAGCGCGTCGATGATTTCAGGGCCGCTTTCGGAAAGCGGGCCGCGCAGGAAGCGATGCGCCGTCAGGTGCAGATGACGATTGTGCGCGGCGATAATCACCATCAGCGGCGAATTCAGTTTCCGTCCCCAGGCATGATCCAGTTTCGCGCGATGCTCTTTCACGCCCTGGCGGTTCTGCCGACCTGGTGCGCCCCATTCCAGCGCGCCGGCTTTCGCATAATCTGCATCGAACGTGACGCGACCGCTGACGGCATCGGGATCGTCGAAAAACTGTTCGACCAGCGAATTTTCCAGCTCGCCGGTTTTGCCATGCGGCAGGCGCGACCGGATCCGCGACGCCAGGCGGCCCGTCATTTCCTTAATCGGCGCGATCAGCTGTTCGCGCAGGGCTTCCGGGAAATGTTCGAACTGCAGCTCGACCTTGCGGTCGCCCGTTACGATGACGCCGAAATCTTCCGCCATGCTAAAGCGCCGGCTCGCGATAAGGATCGATCAGCCCCTGGATTTCCGGCGCGAACGCGCCGTCCTGGTTCGGCATGTTGCCGACCCACCAGCGATCCTCGCCGATGCCAGGTTCGGAATGCATGGTCTGCATCGGATCCCGGCCGCGGGATTTAAATCTGCCGGTGATCATTTTCAGCGTCGCGTTCACCAGGTCGAACGGGATCGCGGTGTAAACGTATCGGATCGCGACGGCGTCGCCGGCGTTGGCGCTGTTGAAAGTAAAGACGCCGCCGGCGGCGACGGAAAATTGACCGGCGGCCGGCGCGCCGGCGGCCTTGGTGAAAACTGTCCCATCGTTTCGCGTAACGCTTTCCTCGAACGCGAACGCGGTCGTTTTGCTGATCGTCGCGGTATAAGGCCCAGGGTTCGCCGGGATCGTTTTGCTTTCCGTCAGCGCGATCCCATAACCGGCATCGTATGCGACGACGATCGGCGAACAGATCCAGCGCGCGACGCCCAGGAATGCCGAACTGTTCAGGCGATGCAGCTGCGCCCTTTCATAATCGACCAGGTAATCGGTGCCCTCGACCAGCGCGACGCCGTTTTCCGTCACGCTTTGCACGACGATCGCCGGAAAGCGCGATAGCTGCAGCGGCGCGGCTGAATTGTCCAGGTTGAAATTGCTGCCGTCGTCCAGCAGGTGAAAGGTTTCGCTCAGGCGTTCCGGCGGGAAAACCCGATTGCAATATGACGCGATCGCTGCCGATGCCTGGCTGATCGCGCGGCTCAGGAAATTATCGCTGCCGGTGTTTCCGGTCTGGATTTCCAGCTCGTCCTTGGCCGTCGGCAGATCCGTCAGGTCGTAACTGGCCGCCGAGGCCGTCACGGTTACAAAGCGCCGAACCATGATTGTTCCCCTAAAGAGTTTCCGCCAGATCGACGAAATCGAATTCCGTGATCGCGCTGCCAGGCGTCGCGTTCAGGATTTCAGTGCCGGCGCGCGACGCGGCTGCTTTCCATCCGGAATATCCAGGGACCAGGACGGTCGGATATTCGCGTTTGTTGTTCCAGCGCGGATCGTCCTTTTCGTTTTCATAGTGCAGGCGGCCGTCGATCAAATATTCGTCGTGACAATGTTCGCGGCCATCGACCAGGCGGCAGTCATATCCCAGCAGGACGGCGCGCGCCGCGCCGCCGGCGATCGCCAGGCTTACCGCGGTATGACCGCTCGTGCGGCCCTGGCGGACCTGGCCGGATCCCGCCGGCGGGAATTCGCACGGCAGATCCGGATCGCCGACGGTGCGGATCAGTTTGACTTTTTCCGGCAGCTCGCGGCGCGCCAGCTTGCACATGGAAAAAACCAGGCCGCCGAATTCGGCGACCCGTTGCCGGCGCGGTTCGTACCAGCTGCAATCCGTAAAGAATAACGCTGTCGCCCAGGGCGCAAATCCCAGGCTCGAATTGACGACGATCGTCGGCCGGCCGCGGACCTGGTCGGCGACCTGGTGCGTCAGGCTTGGCCCTGATGCCAGGCAAAAGACTGTTTGCCCCGCGAATATCGGTTCGGCGTGCCAGAACAGATCCTCGCTCATACGCGCCACGCGCGATCGATCCAGTCGATCCCCTGCAGCTGGTGCGGCTTCTGCTGGCCGTGAAAATAGACGATCCGCGCGTCGCCCAGGCCGTGCTGCGCGACTTGCCCTTTGTAGGAAACGACCTGGCCGGGAAACAGGTCGTCGATGAATTCGTGCGGCTGCGCGCGCATCCACTCCATATCGTTTTCGCCGCGCCAGTCGTCGAATATCCGGCGCTGTCCTGCAGGCACCAGCGCGACGCCATTGCAGGCCCGCGCCAGGTGATAGGGATCCCGCGGCAGCGCGACCTTGTCGGCGACCAGGCAATGGTCGGCCAGGTGATCGATGTTGCCGACGACGACGGTGTCCAGGCCCGCCAGGATCATCGGCACGCCCAGGCGATAGGGTTCGGTGAACGATCCATAATCGGGTTCGACGGCCAGCAGGCGTTCCTGCTCGATGCCGGCCGCCAGCTCGCGATGCCGATCGGTGAAAACGACGAACCGGAACGGCCTGGTCAGATTGCGCGCGAAACCGGCGTGCAGCTTTTCAACCCAGCTTTCATCGTAGCAGCGCGAAAACCCCATCGAATGCCGGTTCGCATCCCATAGTGCGGTCGCGATATGCAGCATCAGCCGGCCGCCTCCGCGGAATCGCGCCGCGGTGTAACCATGCGCCTTTTGCGCAGCGGATCGACGCGGACCAGACTGCCGCCGCGCCTCAACAGATAGTGATCGGGAACATTGCGATCGACGACCGCGCCGGCGGCGATCATCGCGCCATAACCGATCCCGATGCCCGGCAGAACCACGGCACCCGCGCCGATGCTCGCGCCTGGCATGACCATCGTCGTCATATGCCTGCAGCTTTTCAGCGCCTCGATGTCGAACCCCTCTTTCGAAGTGCTGGGCCAAAGGTCATTACAGAACGTCACGTTCGGCCCGACAAAAACATCCTCGAAAATCACGATCCCAGGGTTCAGCGAAACGCCGTGTCCGATCAGAACGCGATCGCCGACCTTCGCGCCGTCGATGATCGCGCAGCTGCCGACGCTGCAATCCGCGCCCAGCTCGGCGCTGCGGATCACGCTGGCGAATTGCCAGATCCTGGTCCGCGCGCCGATCTTGACGCCGGCGCGATCGACATGCGCCAGGGGATGCAGGACGGCCGTGGGATCGATCATTATTTCGGCTTGCCAGGCTTGTCGGATTTCGCCGCCGGCGCCGTCAGATCCAGCTGCGTTTTCGGTTGCTCCGCGGCCTGGTCGGCGACCGGCTCCGGGATTTCCTCCGCATAACCGTCGTTAATGTAGCGGTTCGCGTAGGTCAGCTGCAGCCAGCCAGTGAATTCGCAGACCTGGCCGGCCTCATATTCTGTGCCTGGCGGCTTTTCGAAAAACTTGATTTTCACGGTTTGCCCTTTGCAAAAAATGGCCCCGGCCGTCGCCGGCCAGGGCCATCACATTGACCCGAACGCGATCGCTTAATCGACGATCGCGCTGTCCAGCGTTTCCTGCGAATTCTTGGGATCGTGCAGCAGATAGAGCATCGCCCCCAGCTGGGCATTGGTGCCGACATCGCCGACGGTCGCCCGAATGCAGGTGAACCCGTTCGCGATGTCCAGGTCGGTCGCATCGATGTCGATCACGACGATCGCGGCCTGTTCCGCCAGATCCGAATTCGTCCAGGTGTTGGTCGAAAACGTGTCATGCGACGCCGGCGATGCGGCAGTCGATTTCGTGAACGTGCCGACGGCCAGCAGGTTCGTCGCCGCCTGCTTCTTGTCGACTCGCGTGATGTTCAGCGCCTTCGCGTTGGTGCCGGCGACCGCGGTCGCCTGTTCCAACGTGATCACGGGATCGTCGCCGGCGGTGCCGACGGCCTTGAAGAAAACGACGGCGCAGCGGAAATAGTTTTTCAGGCTAACCCAGTCGCCGGGGTTCGATGCAGTGTTCATCGCGACGGGCAGATAACCCTGCGCGATCTGCAGCTTTTCCGTAAGAGTGCGATTCATTGAATTGTCCTTTCAGGTTGTGCGCTCGATGCTCGATGCGCGAAAAAGAAAAGCAGATGCGCCTGGCGCGTCACGCCAGGCGCAAACTGTTAGCGGGACTGCAGCGCGACGGCCCAGGAAAGATCGTTGCTGCTTCCGTTCTGCCTGGTGATGGTGGACGACCAGGCCGGCTGACCGTTCACCCGGAAAATGAACCGGAACGCGGTCAGCGCCTGGTCGAAATACAGGTGAATCGACGTATCGGTCTGGATGCCGCCGGCCTTGGTCAGCGCCCAGTATTGCGTCAGATCGGTGAAGATGATGTCGCCCAGCGTGCCAAGCGCGCTGCACGCTTCGATCGGCACGACCGGCCGGCCCAGCAGCGTCGCATAAGGCGACTGCGAAAATCCGCCAGGCGGCAGATACGCAGGCGTCGATGCGGCGGTCGGCAACGCCGATGCAGCGCCTGCAGGCTGGAATGCCATCGATTGCAGCTGCGGCTCGATGTCCTGATTGATCAGCCAAACTGCATTCCTGCGCCAGGGCGCATACATGCGGGAATACATTTTGTTGACGTTGGCGAACCAGACCGTCGATGCCGGCTGCGAAGTTTCCTTCGATACCTGCACGACGGACGGGCCGACGGCCAGGCCGCCGGGAATGATGCCCAGCGGTTGCCCGACGCCGGTGCCGGCGACGATCGCGGTGTTCAGCTTCGCGGCCATTTTGCCCGGTGCCTTGACGGTCAACCAGGATTCCAGACCGGATGCATCCTGCATCAGTTCCTCGCTGATCGGCACAAGCGCCATCAGCTTCGAAAGGCGCAGCGCGCCCATCTGGAACGCCGGCTTGCTCGCGCCTGGCGCCTGGGCCTCGCCTTCCCAAGTGACCTGGATCCCGCCGCTGGTCTGCCAAGGCGTCGTTTCATCCTTGGGGATCATCATGCTGTTGCCGTCAGTGACCAGCTTGGCGCAACGGTTCAGCAGATTTTCCTCTGCCTGCACCTTCTGCCAGATGGTCGTCGAAAAGCTGGGCGGGACCAGGAACCCGCCATCGGTGCCGGTGCCTTCGTTTCCATAGGTGGACTGCGCGCGCAGCTTGTTCACTTCGGCGTTTTCGACGCCGATTTTCGCGGCGTGAACGGCCTGGGCGAACTGGCCGAACGATTGGAATCCGCCGCGGGCCTTGTCGGCCGCGGACAGAACGACGCGCGCGCCGCTGCCGGCAGGTGCGCGATTTCCGTTCGCGATTTCGGCAGCGGTGCGACGGCCGGCGCCGGCGTTCAGCTGGATCGAAAGTTCGCGGGCCTGGATTTCACGATCCAGCTTTTCGAGTGCCGCCAGATTGGCGTTGATGGTTTCCAGATCCTTGTCGGAAACATCGACGCCCTTTTCGTCGGCAGTCGCGAAAATCGTGTCGTTCGCCGCCAGCAGATCCTGCTTGCGGGTTTTCAGATTTTCCAGTGCCTGTTCCGCAGGGCCGGCATCCGCGAAGATGCCGCCGTTCGGAAAGAGTGCAAGCGCGGCAAAGCTCGCCGCGGCCAGATAGGCCTTGCGCATGGTTTCACTTCCTTTTCTTGAATGTCCTGCCCCAGGGACGGGTTAAGGGCGATCCGCCGGCCGCGCCGATCAGGATTTCGAATTCGCTTTCGCGATCGCCTGCAGCGCCTTCGCCCGATTAGGGCGCAGCTCCTGCGGCAAATGCTTGTAGGCCTGCGGCCTGGTGATCGCGCTGGCGGCGACTTTCGCGCCCTCGACGATCTTGTCCGCGAACCCCTTGGCGACGGCGTCGGTCGCCGTCAGCCAGGTTTCGGCGTCCATCAGCGCGACAATTTCATCGCGCGGCAATTTCGATCGCGCCGCATAAGTATCGATCAGCGTGCCGCTGACGCTTTCGACCAGGTCGGCGACGCGGCGCATCTCGCGGCTGTCGCCGACGGCGACGCCCCAAGCATTGTGGATCATCATAAAAGCGCCATCGCCCATGATGATCTCGTTTCCGGCCATTGCGATAAGGCTGGCGATCGATGCGGCCAGGCCGTCCACATAAACGGTTTTCGTCGCCTTGTGCGCCAGCAGCTGGTTGTAGATCGCGCGGCCGTCGAAAACGTCGCCGCCGTCCGAATTTATCCGAACGTCCAGCGCCGTCACCTTGTCGCCCAGGGCTTTCAGATCCGTCGAAAATTGTTTCGCGGTGATGCCATCGGACCAGAAGGATTCGCCGATCACGCCATATAGATAAATTTCCGCGCGCGTGCCGCCGGCCTTTGCCATCATGCGATAGCCGTTCGGGATCTTGGAACGGTCGGCGTTCAAGTTCAGCAGTTTCGACATCGGATG